>ERZ772948.96-NODE-96-length-52949-cov-6.601959_pt1 | contig 52949 bp, 53 predicted proteins | sample MGYA00511945_ERZ772948 | MGnify/ENA primary metagenome ERZ772948 (study PRJEB29015, sample SAMEA2737927) | human oral metagenome | biome: human oral; feature: human-associated habitat; material: dental | place: China | collected 2141 ... | reverse complement strand
AAAAATAATAGAAGAAGATTGTTATTATTTTGATAAAACTAATTATATAGAAGAACTTTTAAAAGATAGAACAGAAATAAAATTATTTACTCGTCCAAGAAGATTTGGGAAGACATTAAATATGACAACATTAAAATATTTTTTTGATGTTAGAAATGCAGAAGAAAATAGAAAACTATTTAAAGATTTATATATAAAAAAATCAGAATATTTTAAAGAACAAGGACAGTATCCAACAATATTTATTACATTAAAAGACACTAAAAAAAATAATTGGGAAGAATGTTATTCAAAAATAAAGATTATATTAAGAGATTTATATGAAGAACATAGCTATATAAAAGATAAGTTAAGTATTAATGAAAAAGAAGAATATGATAAAATTTTATTTAAAAAAGATGATGCTGAGTATGATAATGCTTTATTAAATTTAACAAAATATCTATATAATTATTATCAAAAAAAAGTTATTTTATTAATAGATGAATATGATAGTCCTTTGATAACCGCTAATCAGTTTGGTTATTATAAAGAAGCTATAAACTTTTTTAGAGATTTTTTAAGTTCAGCATTAAAGACAAATTCAAATTTAAAAATGGGAGTATTAACTGGAATAGTTCAAGTAGCAAAAGAAGGAATATTCTCAGGTTTAAATAATGTAAAAACTTACAATATATTAGGGGATAAGTTTGAAATATTTTTTGGTTTAAGTGAAGAAGAAGTAGAAGAAGCATTAAAATATTTTGAAATGACTTATGAAATAGAAGAAGTTAAAAGATGGTATGATGGTTATAAATTTGGAAATTCAGAAGTGTATAATCCTTGGTCTATAGTAAATTATCTATCAGATAGAGGTTTACAAGCATACTGGGTAAATACCTCAGATAATGCTTTAATCTATGATAATTTAAAAAATTCAACAGTAGATGTATTTAAAGATTTAGAAGCTTTATTTGAAGGGAAAGCAATAAAGAAAGAGATAAGTCCATTTTTTACTTTTGAAGAATTATCAAAATTTGATGGAATATGGCAATTAATGGTATATAATGGATATTTAAAGATAAGTAAAAAATTATCCAATGATGAATATATGATAAAAATACCAAACTATGAAATACAAACATTTTTCAAAAAAGGCTTTATAGATAAATTTTTAGTGAGTGGAAATTATTTTAATCCAATGATGGATGCCTTGTTAGATGGAGATATAGAGGAATTTGAAAGAAGATTACAAAATATATTTTTAGTAAATACAAGTTTTTATGATTTAAAAGGAGAAAAAGTATATCATTCATTGTTTTTAGGAATGTTAATTTGGTTAAGGGATAAATATGAAGTGAAATCAAATGGAGAAAGAGGACATGGAAGATATGATGCAATGTTAATTCCACTTGATAAAGTAAAACTAGCTTATGTATTTGAATTTAAAGTATCAAAGACAATAAAGGGGTTAACTGCAAAAGCAGAGGAAGCCTTAGAACAAATAAAAGAAAAGCAATATGATGCAGGATTAAAAGAAAAAGGAATATCAAAGATATATAGGATAGGAATAGCATTTAAAGGTAAAAATGTAAAAGTTAAATATGAAATAGTATAAGAAATTAGAGGGACTGTTGCAAATTAAATAATGAATTATTTTTCATTTCATCTGTAAGTTTGCAATAGTCCCTCTTCAAATATCCTAATATGTTAATTTTGAGAAAGTTTTTAATTCATTTAATTCATCTAAAACACTTTCAATATCTGCTTTTTCATCATTTACAGCAACTCCTGCAATAAGTCCTTCAACTAAGGGAGCATCAGCAATTTTAATATTTTCTGTATTAACTCCTTCATCTTTTAAAAAATCTATTGCTACTTGAGTATTTAGAACAGAACTTCCAATATCTACAAAAATTAAAACACCTTTATCTGTTTTTGCTTTTAATATAGCTTCTTTTATTGTAAGTGGGTTACTTCCTAAAAAATCTCCATCTGTTCCACTTCCATTGATTAATGGAAAATCATATCTTTTCATTTCATTAGCAAGATGTATTGCTGCTTCAGCTAATTCTTTACTATGTGATACTACTACAAAACCTACCATAGACACCTCCTAAATATTTTCACAAATTGTTTTTATCATTAAATATGAAGACATTGCACCAGGGTCAATATGTCCTACACTTCTTTCACCTAAGTAAGAGGCTCTACCTTTAGTTGCAATAATATCTTTTGTTGCTTCCATAGAATTTTTAGCCACCTCTATGACTTCGTTTTTAATATCTTTTAGATTTTTTCCTTCATTAAAAGATTTTTCCAGAAAATTATAAGTAGGTATTATTGTATCTAACATTGTTTTTTCATTTAATACAGCTTTACCTCTTTTTTGTATTCCTTCTACCATAGAATTTAAAGCTCCAAGTAAAACTTCATTATTAAAATCTGTTTTTCCTTTTAAATATGTTCCAGCACTCATAAAAGCTGTTCCATAGATTGCTCCAGAAGCTCCTCCAACTTTTGTAAGTAAAATCATACCCATTTTTGTAAATACATCAGATACTGGTAAATCTTTAAAATTTACTAATTGATTTTTAATTTCTGTAAAACCTCTTGCTAAATTAACTCCGTGATCTCCATCTCCAATTTCTCTATCTAATTCTGTTAAGTATTCTTCATTTTTTATTATTTCATCTGATATTTTTTCAATTATTTCTAAAAACATTTTATCTCTTCCTTTACCTTTTAAAATCAAAATGCTATTGTGTCTTCCTCTGCATTTAAAAGTTCTTCCATTTCTTTATCTAATTTTAATAAAGTTATAGAAAAACCTCCCATATCAAGTGAAGTCATATAGTTACCAACTAAAGTTTTAGCAACTTCTACTCCTTTATCTTTTAGTAAATCTTGAAGATGATTATTTATAATAAATAATTCAATTAAAGTTGTTTCTCCAAGTCCATTTACTAAAACTGCAAATCTATCTCCTTTTTGTACATTAGATTCAGCATAAACTTTTTCAAATAATTTTTCAGTAAATTCATTAGCTGTTGTCATTTTTTCTCTATGAGTTCCAGGTTCTCCATGTATTCCTAAACCAATTTCAACTTCATCATCTGCTATTTCAAAGCTTTCTTTACCAGTTGTAAAAACTGTACAAGCTTTTAAAGACATACCCATAGTTTTTAAATTTTTAACAACTTTATTTCCAAGTTCAACTAGTTTATCTAAATCATAACCTTTTTCAGCAGCAGCTCCCAAAATTTTATGAACAAAGATAGTTCCTGCTATTCCTCTTCTACCAACTGTATATGTACTATTTTCAACTGCAATATCATCATCAACCACAACTTGTTTTACAGTTATTCCTTCTGCTTGAGCCATTTCTCCTGCCATTTCAAAGTTCATAATATCTCCACTATAATTTTTAATTATAAGAAGAACACCTTTTCCAGCATCAACAGCTTTTATGGCATTATAGACTTTATCAGCTCCAGGAGAAGTAAATATTTCTCCACATACTGCTGCATCTAACATTCCATAACCAACATAGCCAGCATGAGCAGGCTCATGTCCACTTCCTCCACCACTAATTAAAGCAACTTTATCAACTTTTTTATTTTTTCTGATAATTATAGGTTCATTTTCTACTCTTGAAACTTTATCAGGAAAAGCTTTTATCATTCCTTGTACAACTTCTTCTACAATATTATTTTTGTCATTTATAAGTTTTTTCATATATACCTCCAATTATAATTATTTATAAAAAAGGGCAAAATTATACTGGTTAAGTATAATCTCGCCCCCTTTCATTTATATTATTCTTCCCATTTCTTAGTTCTTTCAACAGCTTTTAACCAACCAGCATATTTTTTATCTCTTTCTTCTTTTGACATATTAGGTGAAAATTCTTTATCCAATACCCATTTTTGTTTAATTTCATTTTTATTTTCCCAAAATCCAACTGCAAGTCCTGCAAGATAAGCTGCTCCTAATGCTGTTGTTTCTAAAACAGTAGGCCTTTTTACAGATTCTCCTAAGATATCAGCTTGAAATTCCATTAAGAAATTATTAGCAGCTGCTCCACCATCAACTTTAAGTCCATTTAATTTTATTCCAGAATCTTCTTCCATAGCCTTTAGAACATCTTTTGTTTGATAAGCTATTGATTCCAAAGTTGCTCTTATAATATGGTTTTTATTTGCTCCACGAGTCAAACCTAAAATTGCTCCTCTTGCATACATATCCCAATAAGGTGCTCCTAATCCTACAAATGCTGGAACTACATATACTCCTGCACTATCTTTAACTTTTCTAGCGAAATATTCAGTATCTTTTGAATCAGAAATTAATTTTAATTCATCTCTTAGCCATTGAACACTAGCACCACCTACAAACACACTTCCTTCAAGTGCATATTGAACTTTTCCATTAAGTCCTATTGCAATAGTTGTAATAAGTCCATTGTTACTCTTTACAAATTTTTCGCCTGTATTCATAAGCAAGAAACAACCTGTTCCATAAGTATTTTTAGATTCTCCTTCTTCAAAACAAGCTTGTCCAAATAGTGCTGATTGTTGGTCTCCAGCAACTCCAGCTATAGGTACTCTATGTCCACCTTTTCCACCAAGATTTGCATATCCAAATGTTCCACTTGAATCTTTAACTTCTGGTAACATTGATTTCGGAATATTCAAAGTTTGTAATATTTTTTCATCCCATTTTAATTCTTTTATATTATAAAGCATAGTTCTTGAAGCATTAGTATAATCTGTTGCATGCACTTTTCCATTAGTCAACTTCCAAATTAACCAAGTATCAACAGTTCCAAATAGAAGTTCACCTTTTTCAGCTTTTTCTCTAGCTCCTTCAACATTATCTAAAATCCATTTTATTTTAGTTCCAGAGAAATAAGCATCAACTAAAAGTCCTGTATTATCTTTTACATAGTCACTAAAACCTTCTATTTCTTTTAGTTCATCACAGATTTTAGCAGTTCTTCTACATTGCCATACTATTGCATTATAAACAGGTTTTCCTGTATTTTTATCCCAAACTATTGTAGTTTCTCTTTGGTTTGTAATTCCTAAAGCTATTATATCATGTTGGCTAATTCCAGCTCTAGCAATAACTTCACTTAAAACTCCACTTTGACTAGCCCATATTTCCATAGGGTCATGTTCTACCCAACCTTCATTTGGATATATTTGTGTAAATTCTTTTTGAGCTACTCCAATTATATTTTGAGATTCGTCAAATAAAATTGCTCTTGAACTTGTTGTACCTTGGTCTAATGCTACAATATACTTCATATATTTACCTCCTAAATATTCTAAAAAATAGTTTATTACTATTTAGATTTTTCTAAAGTGTAAGTCCTTATTTTTTATTCATATTGTAAAAATTAAAATTATATAACTGCTGCAATAAAGGCATCAAAAATAACAGCACCTAAAACTGCACCAATAATTGGTCCTACTATTGGAACCCATGAATATTTCCAATTAGATCCACCTTTTCCTTTTATTGGAAGTATAGCATGTGCTATTCTTGGACCTAAATCTCTTGCTGGGTTAATTGCATATCCTGTTGCTCCACCCATTGCCATACCTATTAAAACAATTAGAAGTCCTACAAAAAGTGCTCCATTTCCAGCTTGTATACCAACTTCTCCATAACCAAGAGCTAAAATTCCTAATACTAATATTGCTGTTCCAAGAATTTCAGTAACAACATTCCATACAGGTGCATCAATAGAAGGTCCTGTTGAGAAAACACCAAGTTTAACTCCTGCTTCAGGTTCTTCATCCATTTGAACTTTATAAGTCAAATAAGCCAAACTTGCTCCAGCAATTCCACCAAGTATTTGAGCTACAATATAACCAAAAACTAAATCCCAAGAAAATCTACCTGTTATTGCTAAGGCAATAGTTAAAGCAGGATTCATATGTGCCCCAGATACCCAACCTACAGCATAAGCTGAAATCATTACAGCAAAGCCCCAACCAAATGTTGTTACTATCCAACCAGCACCTTTTCCATAACTGTGTTTTAAACTACAAGTCATGTTTATACCATTCCCAAATAATAACAACAATGTTGTCCCCACAAACTCTCCAATGTACATACTCATGTTACTCATAACAAGCCTCCTTTTATATAAAAAATATATTGATTGTGCTTATTATATATAAAAATATTATAACATATTTTTGTATATAATAAAGAGTATTAATTAAAAAAATTGTAATTATATAAAACTACTTAATCTTAATTAACACTCTCCTTATGGTAAATTTTTAATATAGTTATTTTATTGAGAATCCTCCAACAAGAACACATCTTCTATTTCTTGCAAAACTTCTAGCTGATGTAAGTCCTTCTCCTGTTGGTCCTGCTATTGTAAATGTAACATATCCTTCTCCGCCTATTCCTATTCCAGCATAAGAAGGTCCATTTTTAACAAGTATTGTTGTTTCCATTTCTCTTGCATATTTTGATAATATATCAATATTTTTAGAATGAATTACAGCTGTATGTCTTAAGCCTTTTTCTAGTTCTTTAGCAACTTTAATTCCTTCTAAGGCATCTTTAACTTTTACTATTGGAAGAATAGGCATCAATAATTCTTCAACAGCAAATGGGTGACTTTTATCTGTTTCAACAATTATAACTTTAATTTCATCTCCCACTTCTATTCCTATTTGTTTTAGAAGATATTTAGCATCTTTTCCAACATATTTTCTATCTGGTGAATTATTTTTTAAAACTATAGATAATAATTTTTCTATAAGTTCTTTATCTTTTAAAAGATATGCACCATTTTTTTGCATTTCAAAAATTAAATAATTTACTATTGAGTCAACAGCAATAACTTCTTTTTCAGCTGTACAAGGAAGATTATTGTCAAAACTACAGCCTGCAATTATATCTTTTGCAGCTTTTTCTATATCAGCAGTTTCATCAACTAAAACTGGTGGATTTCCTGCTCCAGCTCCTATTGCTTTTTTACCACTAGACATAACAGTTTTTACAACCCCTGGTCCTCCTGTTGCAACAACCATTTTAATATTAGGGTTTGCTATTATTTTCTCAGTATTTTCTATACTAGGTTCTGCAATAGTAACTACTAAATTATCAGGTCCTCCAGCTTTTTTTATAGCTTCATTTATAAGTTCAACTGCCCTAATTGAAGTTCTTTTAGCTCCAGGGTGAGGGGCAAATATAACAGCATTTCCAGCTGCAATCATTCCAATAGAATTACAGATTACTGTTTCACTTGGATTTGTTGAAGGAGTTATAGCTCCAATCACTCCATAAGGAGATAGTTCCATAACAGTAAGTCCATCGTCCCCACTGAAAGCAAAAGCTTTTAAATCTTCTAAACCAGGTGTTTTTTCAATAGCAATTCTATTTTTTAATTCCTTATCGGCAACTCTACCCATACCAGTTTCTTTTACAGCAAGTTCAGATAATTCAGTAATATGAGTTTTTAATGTATCTCTTATTGAGGCAATAATTCTTTCTCTCAATTCAAGCTTTGAAGAGAATAAAACTGTTTGAGCTTTCTTTGCCTCAGCAATAGCTTCATCTACATTTTCAAATACCCCATTTGTAGAATTATTTGAAGTAGAGACACCACTTTCAGACATTTTTTTCATTATTAACTCTACTATTTCTTCTATATTATTTACTTCAAATTCCATAAATTCTCCTCTCAATTAAATAGTTTCAAAAGCTTTTACACAAGCCTTTGCTATTTCCATATCTTCTTGAGCACTTCCACCACTTACTCCTACTGCTCCAACTATCTTTCCATCAACTTTTAAAAGCATACCTCCACCAAAAACTATATATTTTGGATCTGATTGCAGTCCATAGAACATAGCTCCTGGTTGAACTAAAGCTGTTAAATCTTCAGTATTTAATTTTAGTGCAGCAGCAGTATAGGCTTTTTTATATGCAACTTCAACACTTACTAATATCGCATTATCCATTCTTTCTTCTATTATTAAATTACCTTCTGAATTTACAACAGCAAAGACAGCTGAAAGATTCATTTCTTTTGCTTTCTTTTCACCTGCTCTAATGATCTTTCTAGCTTTTTCTAAAGATAAATTATTATCTATATCTATGGAAGATAACTTTTCAGAAATAAGCTCTACAACATACTTAATCATAATTTTTTCTTGTAGAGATTTATAGACAATATGAGAGAAATCACGACTTTTATTTATATAGTTCATAAGTTCTAAATTAATTTCTTTATTTTTAGAAAGCATTGTAAATCTTCTTTGAATCTTCTTAATAATTATATATAAGAGATAGGCTATTAAAACTTCCTCATTTTCTTCAGGAATTTTATATTCATCATTTAAAGAAAGTGTATTAGAATATTTTAGGATACAGTTTTCTATATTTTTAGTTTCAAAAGATACATTTTTTTTATCTTTTATAAGTAAAAATTTTTTAGAAAGTTCTTTTAATATATTTGAAAAATCTTGATTATCTATAAACTTATCAAGCTTTTTTATAAGGTTAATAGCCTCATCTATATGATTAAAAATACTTTTTTCTAAACTTGTATTAATATCAGTATTTAAAATAATATTTTCATCAAAATCAGATTTTTCAATGAAACTCTTTATTAAGTTTATATCCATTTTTATCACCTAAGATTGTTCTACACTGTCAACTATTGAAATTATTGCAGAGTCTATTGGATAATCTTTTTCATCATCAAAGGCAAACCTTGCAACATCACCTGTTGCTATAAGAACCTTGTCTCCTATTCCAGCCCCAACATTATCAAGGCTTATTATTTCTCCACCAATAACTTCATCATTCATATTGATTGGTACAGCAATCAATATTTTTTTTCCGTGTAAACCTTCATTTTTTGTTACAGATACTATTTTTCCTACTATTTTTGCTAGAAACATACAAAGCCTCCAACTCTATTTTTCTTCAAATACTATATTGTTTTCCTTAGCTTTTTCCTTTGCTAAAGTTGTTACAACAGTATTCTTAGAAATAATAATTTTTTTATCATATAAATCTTTAAGATTATTAGCTGTTATTACATTTTTATCTCTTAAAGAGTTTATTTCTAAATCTTTTTTCTTCAACATATAGTCTGCTAATTCCTTAGCTTGTACAAATATTAGTCCAAAATCTTTTAATCTTTCAACATTTGAATTTATAAGCTTTGCATAAGGAACTTCACTATTTACTATACAAGAATCATAGGCTGCAATTACTCTTTTTTCTAGCAATAAAGCCTTTGAAACTAAATTTGTTATAGCATTATCTCTTATTCCAACAACTAGCTTTGCAACTGTATTCTTTGTAAGTAGTGGAAGAAGAATAATATTGTGTTTAGATAAAATTTCATCATAATTTTTAATTGAGAAATCTCTTATTATATGAAATTCTGAAAATAAATTTTCATCTATAATATTACTTGCAGCTTCCGAAAAAACTAAACTTAAATCATGATTTTTAGAAATTTTTTTTAGTTCTAAAATCACTTGTTCTAAGTTGTTTGTACTTCCATTTATAGCAACTAAGATTTTTTCTTTTGGACTACAATCTTCAATTAAATTTTGAGAATTTATTTTTTTAATAACTTCTTGTACTATATATTCAATAATTTTTTCTAGTTCCATTTCTACCTCAGTCTTATTCTCTAATTATTTTTACATAGTCATCATTTTTTAGACCAGCTGCATTAGCTTCATCTACATCTATGTGCATTTCTTTTGCCATCTTATCGCTAACTCTTAAAACAACATTGCACATAATAATTTTTCTTTCTCCATAAGTTTCAACCTTAACGATTTCTCCATCTTTATAACCTCTTATATCAGCTATATATTTTGGCATATGGATATGTCTTCCTGCAACTATAACACCTCTTGGTATTTCTATTTCTCCCTTTGGACCAACTATTTTAATTCCAGGTGTTCCTTCTAAATCTCCTGATTGCCTGATTGGAGGAGTTAAACCAAGTTTAAAACTATCAGTTATTGAAATTTCAACTTGGGTTTCTTTTCTCACAGGTCCTATTATTCTAACTCCTGAAAATTTTCCTTTAGGACCTACAATATCTAATTTTTCATTTGTTGCAAATTGCCCAGGTTGTTTCATATCTTTCATTTTACTTAGCTTATATCCTTCCCCAAAAAGTGTATCTAAGTCTTTTTGGGAAAGGTGTATATGCCTGTTTGAAACTCCTATCACCACATCATCGGAAATTACTTCTTCTAACACCTCTCTAATAATTCCTTTGATATCCTTCATTTTTTACCTCTTATTACTTATCTAATTTTGGTAATAATTTTTCTGTATCTGTATGTGGTCTTGGAATAACGTGAACAGATTTTACTTCTCCAACTCTTTCAGCCGCAGCTGCTCCTGCGTCAACAGCAGCTTTAACAGCTCCTACATCTCCTCTAACCATAACAGTTACAAGTCCTGAACCTATTTTTTCATAACCTACTAATTCAACATTTGCTGATTTAGTCATAGCATCTGCTGCTTCTATAGCTCCAACAAGTCCTTTAGTTTCTATCATACCTAATGCGTTACTCATAAATATCTCCTCCTAAATTTATTTTTTATTCTTATGTTTTTTATTTCCTTTTACTACTTGAATTTCTTTTATTTCTTCCAAGATTTCATTGACTTCATCAGTCTCATTATTGTCAATAATTTCTTCTATAATAACTTCTTCTTTTTCTTCAAGTTTTTTATCAGTTTTTTCTTTTTCAACTTTTATAATTTTATCTAATTCATCAGAGGGTCTTGCAATAACAAGTTTACTAACAACTTGGCATACTCTTTCAGCTGCCATACTTGCAGCATCAACAGCAGCTTTTACTGCTGAAACTCCTCCAACAATTTTTACAAGAACCATTCCTGAGCCTTTGGTTAATTCATAGCCTATAACTTTTACATCAGCAGCTTTACTTGCAGTATCTGCTGCTTCTATAGCTCCAACCAATCCGACTACTTCAATAAGTCCAAGTGCCTCTAACATCACTTCCCTCCTTTCATTTGAGTTGAGAAAGGGATTAAATTATTATAAATGGATTCCCTTTTATTAGCCTTGCTCCGTTTGTACCTATTGCTCTCAATATATAATCAGAGCTATTAAGACTACATTCAAATAAAGGTTTTTCTACACTTAACTTTTCTTGATAAAGAGTTACTTCATTTGAATTTATACCTATACCAACTCCTAATTTTGATGCTTTAGCTGCTTTATCTCCTAAGATTTTTGCATTATCTTCATCATCTGGAATCAGTATAAAAGGTATTTCTTCTTCTTCTATTCCACATAGAATAGTTTTTATTCTCTTATCAATAGCTAAGTTTTTATTATAGTAAATATTTATACCTATGGGGTTCTTTTGTTCTTTCATTAAGTCTTCTCTTATACTGATAGTCATTATTCCCCCTTATATGATAGAGCTAGTCCAGTTGCAACAGCATTTCTTGGTCCTTCAACTCCTCTTATATTACCTTTTCCAGCAACTACCCCATAATGTGATAGAGCTTCTGTAACCATTTGAGGTATTTCAAAGTCAAGTGCTGAACCTCCAACTAAAACTACATAATCTATATCTCTTATATTTCCACTAGGTATAACTTTCTTTAAAGCTCTTAGTGTATTAGTTACAAAAACTTTTTCTTTAGCTTCTCTTCTTACATTTTTAATTTTTTCTAAACTTTGGTTAGAATCCAGAGGAATCATATTACCTTCTTTTAAAATAACTACTCTTGCGAATACACTAGGATTAAGAGTTTCTTCAAAGAATTGTACACTTCCATCTTCATGTCTTATATGAAATAGACTTTCAACTTTTGCCAAAGGATATTTTTTAATATCTTCTGAAAGCTCAAGGTTATTTATACCTAATTCTTTATCTATAAGCAAAGTTACCATATTACCTGCTCCTGCTAAGTGACAAGAAGATATTTTGTTATCTGCTGTCATTATAGAAGCGTCTGTCGAACCTGCTCCCATGTCAATTATTGCTAAAGGTTTTGCTGTTCCAGGAGTTGTTAAAGCACCTATAATGGCCATTTCAGCTTCAACTCCACCAACTACAACTTTTTTGTTTATCTTATTTTGTAGCTCCATTGCTATCATTTCCATTTGTAGTTTGTCAGCTTTTACCATAGCAGCAAGTCCAATAGCATTTTCCATTGAAAATTCTTCTGCTATTCCACCTTTAACTTTTTGTGGAACAAAAGTATTAACTGCTAACAGATCTTGAATTTTTATATTCTTAGGATCTTGATTAGTTAGTTGAGCCATAACAATTCTAACTCTTTCAAGCATTCCTCCAGCATTAGTTCCTTTTTCTCCCCAGACATCTATAACAGGATAACATTGCTCTAAGGTAGTCATTATGGCTTCTGCTCCATTATCTAAGGAAACATTTCTATTTTTCATCTGTCCTTCAATATGGATTGAACCTGCAGGGATAACTCTTGATTTTACATCTCCTTTTGGAGTCTTTATAACAACAGCTGATCTATTTCCTATTAAGGCTCTAGAAATTGGTACTACCATTTTTGTTTCTTCAGAATTTAGATTAAATAGAGTTGCTATTCCATAAGGATTTGATAACATTGAAATAACCTTTCCCTTATCTGCTACTTCTAATGCTGTTAGCATATTTAGAGGGATTCTATCAAAGTGTAAAACTTCATCAACTATTGGAATTTTTTTATCAAGTCTATTATTTATTAAGACAGCATCGTCTTTTTGTATAATAGCACCTTTTATATTAATTCCTTTTGAAGTTAGTTGATTTATTTTAAAAGCTGCACTTTCAAAGTCTATATTTTCTGGAACAAGTGCTATTACATCTTTATTTATAAAACTATCATCTATTTCATTTAAAAGAACAGATACTCCAACTCCAACTCCTATTCCTCCTGGTGTAGAAGGATTATGCCCAATCATCGTTGATTCGGTTATTATTGTTTCAGTGATGGTTTCCATGGCAACATCGCCAATCACAGGAGCAGCTTCATTTATTCTTATAAGTGAAAGCTCATCTAAATTCTTTCCTGTTTTTTCAAATAGTTTATATAAAGATTGATAGACTCCCTTTATATTTTCTTTTGTTCCTTTAATACCTGTGGTCTTTTCTATGCTACTGCCTAAGACTTTTATATCTTCTCCATCAACTTCTGCAAGAGTGCTTTCTGTTGTTGCATTTCCTATATCTATTCCCACAATAAGTTTCATTTTTTACTCCTAACAGAAAAATTAATCTTTTCTTAATCTATCTCTTTTTTCATATAGCTCTGCAGCTTCTCTTACAAGTTGAGCATTAACTTTTGCATTGTATTTATCTTCCAATTCATCAGCTATTGCTAGTAATTCTACTTTTGTAGATCTATATGGTCTTAAAGCATTATAGATTTCAAGCACTCTTGTGTCAGGTACTGCTATAAGTTCAGCTGCTCTTCTTAAATTTCTTGCAAAAGCATTTCTTCCAACACTTTCTGCTATTTGAGCTTGTAATTCAAGAGTTTCAGGGGCTATTCTGCAATCTTCTGCTCCAATTTTTCCATTCATAACATTTTCAATAGTAATGTCTTCTAATTTTTTTCCTGTTGCTGATTTTACTAAATCTTTCCTTTTTACACTTAAAGGATAATCTTGACGATTTACTTTATTTGTATTTTTTGAACTAAATTCATTATTTGTATTGTTATTTCCTGACAAAGAAGCTATAACTTCTTTTACCATTCTTTCTAATAATTCTTGATCCAAATTTCTCACCACCTTATTTAAACACAACTTTTAATTGAACTGGTTTTGCATTTACTTTTACATGTTCAGTTTCTTTTATATGTAATAATGCTGCAATAGATTGATATTTAGGTCTAGCCATTTGGTCATTCATTTGAGGAACAGGCTTAGGAGATTCTCCTTTTGCATATTTAGCTGCATTTTTCCCTATCATTCTATAATGTTCTCTTTGAATCAAAGGTGCTTGTGGAAATAATTCAAGATTAGTCAATGGGAATAAATCTTTTTGGTGTATAACTGCTGTTCCCTTAGATTGTATTCCTATACCTATTCCTGAACCACTTAATTTTGCTCCATCATTTGCAAGTATTGAAACATCTGATGTTCTCAATACTCTTATGACTCTTGGAACTAAACCTTCTTCTTCAATACCAGCCATAATTTCTTTTAATACATCAGCATGTGGTATATGAGTAATAGTTTCTGTTTGAAATTTTCCAAAAGCTGGAGCAACTGCAATTATCACTTCATCACTTCTTGTTCCTTTTTTGGCTTCTCCTTCTTCTATTAATTCTAATTTATTTCCAACTCTTTCTTCTGCTCTTGCTGTATTAACAGGAGTATCTTTTATTTCAGAATTTTCAGAGCTACTTAAATATCTTTTTACTACTTCTTCTATGATATTTTTAATATCCTTATCATTTAGTTGCATCTGTACCTCCTCTTAGCCTATTTAATCTTTGATGCGTCTGCTGCATTTTGAATATCAGAAAGTTCAGCCCATCTTTCAGCAGAAATTTGATATCCAGTTCCAGGTCCTGTGTAATCATTTCTATCATTTACTGCACTAATTACATTGAAATCTTTATCTAAAATTGCAGATGTATGTAAATGGTCGCCTGATACTCTAAGTTTCATAAGTTTTAATAAACTATCTGCTACATCATCAAAACCTTTTGTTTTAAGAGCTTTAACTACATCTATTCCAGTTATTCCTCTTTCCATCATTTCACTAGCTGCTTTCATATCTGCAATCATATCTCTTTCAGGCATATCTTTACTTCCATGAGCATAAGTTGCTGCTTCAACTTCTTCATCTGTTATTTCAGGGAAACCTAAGGCATCAAATACTGCTTGTATAGCTTTTGCTGCTTTATTTCTTACTTTTATAACTTCTTCTTCTTTAACTGGTCTCAATCCTGCATCTATTTTTAAATCTCTTTGAATTATGTTCCAATCATCGTAGTCTTCTGCATCCCAGTTAGAACCAGCAAACATATTATCGTAGTTAGGAATTGAACTATATCCTGAACAAATAAAATCTGTTCCTGGTATCATTTGCATTAGAGATCTTGCAACTCTTCTTAAATCAGAGTGAGTAAATGTTTGGTCATTACTTGAAGCACATTCCAAATCAAGTAGCATTGCAACTAAATTTTCTCCTAAAACTTCTCTTATACCACCTGGTACTGCTCCTGGCACTCCTATACAGCTGACAGATCCATTTTGTATACCTTGAACTCCTGCTCCTTTTGTTATAAATAGACAACGACATTCTAAATATAACATTGAGCAACCTTCTGCATATCCCATTAATACTTCTGAACCTGATCCAGATGTATATCTCATTTTTAATCCTCTTGAAGCATAAGCAGAGGCTAAGAAAGTTTTTGACCAAGGAGTATCATCTCCATCCATAAATACAGGTTCTGTTCCATAAACTGAAACTGTCTCTGCATAAGCAGTTAATCCTCTCATTCCTAAAAGAAGTTCTGTTGCTTCTTCAACTGAACATTGAGTTAAAATTCCAGGTCTTCCTACTTGTGCTCCAACAAGTAATGAAATTGCATTAAATGGTGCATATCTTGCAACAGCGACTGTTGTTTCTTGTTCTGCGAATCCTCTTAATGCTGCTTCTGCTGCATCAGCAGCTATTTGTACTGGAAGGTCTCTTAAGTTTGTAACATGACATTGGTTAGAAGGAGTTTTTCTTGCTCTCATCTTATTAACTGCCATCATCATTTCAAGAACTGATAGTTTTCCAATTACTTCTGCCATTTTTGCAGGTGTTAAAGATAAAGTAATTTCTAATACTTCATCTCTTGTAATATTTATATCAACAAGTTTTTTAGCTATTACTAAAGAGTCCATAGCCATAACTTTTTCAGCATTTTTTAACACTATTCCATAGTCAGCTATGAAATAATCTAATAAATCAAAATTTTCTCTCTTTTTACCATCTAATTCTACAACTTTTCCATTTTCTATAACTATACTTGGTTTTGGATCTAAAGGTGAATTCATTGCGATTAATCCAACTTCAGGCCATTCTTTTACATAACCATCTTTATTAACAGGTCTATTACCTAATACTTCAAAACGTTTAGACTTCATACCAACCCTCCTGATTTATCTTAAATGTAAGGATGAGATGCAGATGGTGCTTCTCCACCCATTGCTTCAAGAAGTTTTACTCCAACTTCTTTTGCTGCTAAAATTGCTTGTTTAACTGCTCCTGAATCTCCACAAATTGCTAAGATAGATTCGTTTGAATAGCTAGTTCCCTTTGAAGGAGATGAGTAAGCTAATGCTTCAACACTCGCAGCCTTTAATGCAACATCGGCAATAACAACACCAATAGCAGCTGGTGCTCCAACTATTAGTCCAAAAGCTTTTCCTAATGGTGCTCCAAAAGCTTTATTAACAGCATAAGAAGCTCTTGCAGTGTATTGAAGTTCTATATGTCCAACACTGTTAGCATATACATCTCCAAATTTTTCAGTTACGTTATTAATTGCCACTTCTACTGCTCTTTTTACATCTGATACATCTTCTGCACCAAATAAGATTAGTGAACCATGTCCTGCTCCACCTTCTGTATCTCTTGGTAATTCAATACTAATTACTTCTGTATTTGTAGCTTTTACTGCTTCATCAGCTGCCATTATAAATGGTCCTGCTCCTGTTCTTGCACCAATGATTCCTATTGAACGATATTTTTTATCAAGTCCCATTGCTTCATGTAATGCAGGGTCAACATTTGCAATTACAAGTCCTATACCATGTCCATGAGTAGTAAGTCCTACAAATTCTGTCAAACGGCATTCAGCTTTTCCAACACAAGTAGTGACTTCTTCTACTTTTTCTGTGTTTTCAGTTATTCCTTTATTTTTCAGTTTTTCTACAACTTCTGCTACCATTTTTTGAACTAAATTTTCTTGCATACTCAATATACCTCCTTATATTCTAAAAAAATTAAAATTAATATTTATTATGTGAATTATAATAAAAGAAAATGTCAAATTAATGTCATATTTTTTATTTTCCATATTATCCATATACTTTTTTAAATAATTTCTTTAAATCTTCTAAATTTACTTCCCTTATATTTCCACTTGTGCAGATATCTTCAAGTGCAGATTTAGACATAAATTCTATTTCATTTCTATACTTTTCTTCATCTATTGCTAAGTCTTTTACACAACTAGGAAGATTTAAGCTTTTATTCAATAGTTCAACAGCTAGTGCTAAACTCTCAGCTCCTTCTTCTATACTATTTGCAGGAAAACCTAAATCTTTTGAAATTTCATAATATCTTTGAGCAGTAGTTTTATCCTCTGAATTAAATCTAATTACATAAGGTAGAATAATTCCATTAATTTTTCCATGAGCTATATGAAATTTACCACCAATAGCATGAGCCACACTATGATTTATTCCTAAACCAGATTTTTCAAAAGCAAAACCTGCTATACAAGATGCCTTTGCCATTTCTGTTCTAGCTTCTTCATCTTTTATATCTCTATACATTCTTAAAAGATTTTTAAATATGAGTCTTATGGCAGAAAGAGCATACATCTTAGTGTAAAAATTTGCTCCTTTACAAGTATATGATTCAATAGCATGAGTTAGGGCATCTATACCTGAATCTGCCACAACTGACTTGGGTAAAGTTTTTGTAAGATCAGGATCAAGTATTGCATATTCAGGTATCATTTCATCATCTTTTAGTGGAATTTTGATATTATTCTTTTTGTCTGTCAAGACTGCATAAGAAGTTACCTCAGAGCCTGTTCCACTTGTAGTAGGCAAAGCTATCAAAGGTATATGAAGATTAGATTTTTTTATAAAATATTTAATTGACTTAGCAGTATCAAGAGAAGAACCACCTCCAATTCCAACTATTATATCTGGGAGAAAATCAATAACTTTATTCAATGCTTTATTTACTACTTCAAAAGATGGATCAACTTCAACTTCATCAAAAATTTTATATTCTATATTTTTTTTAATAAGGATATTTTCAAATTTTTTAGTCTTTACAAAATTAAATCCTGAAAAATAATCATAAAAAATTACAAATAAATTATTTTCATCTCGAACATATATAATTTTTTCCGTTATTGGCTCTTTCACAACTTGAAATTTTTCAGGTTTTATATCTTTTAATTCGAGACCAAACAAATAAACTTTATTTTTATCTTTTCCAAAATCATCTTTATTCTCTATATTTTCAAAATGCAACGCTTCAAATGATTTTACATCTACATTTTGAAGTTCTTGTATATCCGCATATTCTTTACTAAAATAAACTTTTTTATCGTCTTTTGTATAATAAGGATTTAACACTTTAAAATTTTTAGGATTTAATCCTTTTAACTCTTTTACCATTTCATCTTTTCCAGCCATAAAATTTTTGTTTTTCCGACACCTTTTATTTTTAATTCTTCCAAATTTTTAAATAATAAATTATGTGTTGCCTTTTCACACTTCCGTTTTATTTTAATAATTGAAATTACTACTTTATATTACCATGTTATCTGTTAATATTTAATTTTTCTATATATTTCCAATGCTTCAAGTTTATTTATTTTTTCTTTTGCCTTTTCAAATGTTTCCAGATTTCCAACATTTGAAGCCACAACTAACCACATCACTTCCTGGTTAAGCAAAGCATACTTTTTTAAATTTTCCTTTTCCACATTTGCTATGCTCAAATAGTAGTCAATTCCTTTTTCATATTCTTTTTTGTAAAAATAATTTTCAATTTTTACCAACTGTATTTCTAGTTTTAAATTGAAAACTTCTTCTTCTGATAGCCTAAATTGCTCCTGAATTTCCTTTTTATCAATTTCTACTAAAATTTCTTCAATTAATCTGCTTTCTTCTTCTGTTAGTCCAGTCTTTTCAATTTCTTTTTCCACTGATTTTTCCCAAATTCTAGCAATTTTTTCAAAAATTGTTCCTGAATATTCCTGCTTCATTTTTTGATAAATACTTTTATTATAACTTGGAGAAAGATTTTCATAATAATATTTTAGATAATCATAGAAGCTATATTTTTTATATAAGTCAAAATATTTTTGAATATTTCTTTTACTATTTTTATATTCTGAAAGTTCTTTTGACATTGAATAATGGTTAAGTAAAATTTCTGATAAATAAAAATTTCTCTCATCTCTTTTCAGCAATTTTTCTATTTTATCTTTTACTTCTTCATCTAAAATCCTAAAATCTGATTCAAAATATTCAATATACAAATTCGCTGTTTCCAAAATAACTTTGTCATTTATTCCTATTTTTGATAAATCCTGCTGAATTTTTTCCCTCATAGTCAAGGCATTTGCACTAAAACTTATTAAAAGAAATAATACTGTTACAATATTTAATAAAAAAATTTTCTTAATTTTCAATTTTATCCTCCCATTCAGCATTGTCTCCATCCTCCTTTTCTGTTTTAAATAATTCTGGATATTTTTCTCTTAGTCTATCTTCTTCATTATTAGCCCATTTGTACATTTTAGTTGATCTTTTTTCCATTTTCATATTAAAAAGTTTTTTTCCATAAGTCTTATCTCCGCTTCCTATCATCAAAAGCCAGTGCATTATTCCATTTTCAAGCCTAAAATTATACTCTTTAGCATTTTCATCTGCCTTTATTCCGTCGAGTTCATTAATCGCAATTTCAATCCCTTTTTCCCTATCGACAGAATATAAATAAGTCCAGATTTTTGCCATATAATACTGTAACTTCAAGTTATAAATTTCTTCATCTGATATTCGATATTTTTCTTTTGTTGTGTCGTTTTCGATAAATTTTAATTCCTCATTTACCTTTTTTTCAACCAATCTCCCTAAATTATAGTATTTTGTTATTCCATCTCTCAATTCATCATTAGGAAGCATTTTATCAATTATCGTATTTTTATATTTTTCTTTTACAATTTTCTTGATTTCTTCAGCTTTTTTCTCATTATTTATAATTGTGTAATATTCGTATGAAGTCAATAATTTTTCATATTCATATGGATTATATTTCATAAATGCATCATAATATTTTTTGTAGATAGCAAGATCTTTTTTCAATGTTTCCCCTTCTTCTTCATACATCTTTTTTTCTTCTTCATTTTCGGAATTTTTTATTTTTTCATCATAATCTTCTCTTATACTATAACTGATACCTCTCCCATAAAATTGTAAAACCTTTTTAGCAGCCACATAATTTCTTTCATCTTTTTCATAAATTCTTTCAAAAATGCCTATTATTTCTCCAATATCAAGTGGTAAATCAGAATCATCCATTGCATAAAGTCTATCAAAAGTGATAGTTTCATCAATAATTTCCTGTTTCACTCCAACTTTTGATAAATCCTGCTGAATTTTCTCTTTCATTGTTAAAGCACTTAAATCCAAATTTATAATACATAATAATGTTAGTAATAAAAGTATTCTTTTCATTTTTTCTCCTATTTCTTTATAAATTTAATTTCTATTTTATCTTCATCAATTACACTACCATTCACAATATATTTTCCATTTTTATCTTCCAGTTCTCTTGCTGATTTCCATTTAAGAGTTTCAAAATCTATATTTTCAAATTTTTTAGTCTTTACAAAATTAAATCCTGAAAAATAATCATAAAAAATTACAAATAAATTATTTTCATCTCGAACATATATAATTTTTTCCGTTATTGGCTCTTTCACAACTTGAAATTTTTCAGGTTTTATATCTTTTAATTCGAGACCAAACAAATAAACTTTATTTTTATCTTTTCCAAAATCATCTTTATTCTCTATATTTTCAAAATGCAACGCTTCAAATGATTTTACATCTACATTTTGAAGTTCTTGTATATCCGCATATTCTTTACTAAAATAAACTTTTTTATCGTCTTTTGTATAATAAGGATTTAACACTTTAAAATTTTTAGGATTTAATCCTTTTAACTCTTTTACCATTTCATCTTTTCCAGCCATAAAATTTATGTAATATGCTTTATTTTTATCTTTTGCATACATAAAATAATCTTTTTCATAATCTTTTACTATTTGAAAACTTTTTCCATCCACATTTAAAACTGTTCCGTCATTATAATAAAATTGATTTTTATCTCTTACTAAATGTTCATTTACTCTTTCAAAAGTATACGGATCGGAATTTTTTATTCTTTCATTTGAATGATATAAATAATTTTTGTCTCTCGCAAATCCTGCATAAGTATCAATTACTTGAAAAGTTTTAGCATCTGCTCCATCTATTTTTTCATTTCCTTCATAAACATTATTTTTATCTTTTGAAAAATTTGATTCCATTATTTTAAAACTTTTAAAATCAGCATTCTCTAGTTTATCTCCTTGAAAATAGATATTATTTTTGTCAAAAAAATAACTGGAATTATCATCAAAAAATTTTAATGTCTGTAAATCTATATCCTCTTTTTTTTCTCCATAAAGATACACATTTTTCCCATCTATAAAAATATAATCTTTTAAAACTTTAAAGTTTTGGGGAGCTACTCCATCTATTTTTTTACCAATATAATAAACACTATTTTTATCTTTTGAATACCCTCCACCAATTAGTTGAAAAGTTTGTTTGTCAACATTTTTTAAAATTTTTGGAGACATTATCACATTATCTAAATCGACAGGAAGTCCTCCATTATATGAAAATAAAATATACACTCCGTTTTTATCTTTTAAATAAATTGAAAATTCATCTGTCATTATTTCAAGAGTTTTTATATCTATATTATTTACCTTATCCTCAAAAAAATAAAGATTATTTTTATCTTTTCCCAATCCAGAACTAATTTTTGATAACGATTTAAAACTTTTAGGATCTGCTTCATTAAGAACATTTTCTTCATAATAAACATTATTCTTATCTTTTGCATACTCACCATCTTCAAAAACTTCAAAAGTCTTTGCATCAGCTCCCTCAATTTTTCTATTTATGTAATAAACTTCTCCATCTTCTATTCCATAATTTTCATTTAATTTTTTATTTTCTGAAAAAATCAGATTACTAATTAAAAACATCAAAACAAATATTTTAATAAAACTCTTTTTCATATTTTTTCAACCCTTCCTAAAATTTTCTACACTTCCATCTCAAACACATTAATCACAGGCGTTTCATAAGGATGAACTTCCTTAATCAAATAATACGCTAACTCACAAAATTCTTTTTTCACTCTAAATTTCATAATTTTTTCATTGGCAACACTCGCTTTTCCAACTTCTCCGTCAAAAGGATTTCCTCCTTCCAAAGTTTTCCAATGTCCAATTCCATCAATTGTAGAATAAACATCTGCATAAAAACCTTCTGTCAAAAGATTGTATTTTTGTAAGTTTTCCACAATTTTTTCCACATAATTTTCTGGAACAAAAACTTCAAAGCAACTATATTTTTCTTTAAATTCTAATTTTGAACTCAATAAATTGTCGTTTTCATAATTTAAAGTCAAATAAAAAAATGGCGTATTTTTAAACAATAATTCTAAAAATATTTTGTCGCCTTCCCACAATTTTAAATCAAAAATTTCTTTTTTGGGAATCCATTTTAAGTTGCCTTCATCACATTCATGCTGATTTCCTGAAAAATCCGAACTTATATAAAGATACATAAATAGTGGCTCATCATTGTTGTAATTAAAAATCACAAGTCCACGAAATTCATAACTATTCAATTTGTAACCTGTCTCCTCTTGAACTTCTCTTTTTAAACACTCTTCAGGTGTTTCTCCAGCTTCCAATTTCCCACCAATTCCTAGCCATTTTCCTTTATTTATATCATTTTTCTTTTTAGTTCTGTGTAGCATTAGATATTTTTCGTTTTTTTCTAGATAACATAATGTTGTAATCACTTTTATCTCCTTTTTTTATTTTATTTATAAAATATTATACCATATAGTTATGTTGATTTAGAATAGTGTTAGAAAATTTTAATATTGAAATTTTAAATATTACATGATATAATTTTAAAATAAAGAAACCATGGAATAGCAAAAAGAGGACTAACCGCCAAGTAAGTCCTCTTTTATTTTACATTATTTTCTAGAATTGTTCGATTAAAATTATCACAACATGTAGCATTAATAACTATAAATCTTATCCATACCCTTCCTAAAAAGGATTGTCAAAATTATTTGATTTTATTTAAACATTTCCTCATATTCCTTTGATTTCCAATCATTTCCTTTTTTTTCAAAAGTAATACTTTTTTTAGTGATTTCGTAAGACGAATTTTCTTTCAATTCTTTTTTCATTAAATCTGTCATATATATCAAAAATTCTGCAGCCATTTCCTTTTCATTCATATTTTTTAACTTATCAGAATTATATTTCTCTGCCAAATTTTTTTCAATTTCCTCTTCACTTAAATCGCCCAATTTATCAAATGAAGGTATTTTTATTTCACATTTTACAATTGCTTTTGAATTTGATAAATATTTTATACTTTTTACTTCTATTTCGGTATTTTCAGTCATAAGATTAAACATCTGTGAATAAGCTTCTAAGAAAGTTTTATAAAGATAAACATCTTCTGATTTATTATTTTTTTGATTTTTCATAGCATTTTCTGCTTCTGAAAATGTTGATAAGTACTCTTTAAAACCTCTATTTATATAATCCTTTATCTTTTCTTCTATCTTTTTATTTTCCATCTCAATCTGTTCTGCAGACAATGTAACGCTTTTCCCCTTCGTCACTTCATAACCTTGTCCAAAAATTTGTAATGAAAATGTAAACAATACGATTAATAATAATTTTTTCATCTAAAATTCTCCTTATTTTCTTATTTTATCAAAATTTTTATATTTTTACTCTTTAATCCCTCTTCTAAACTCATGCGAAAACGTCTTATCATAAAGTTTAGATTTAGAATATTCATCCCCCATAAAGTTTCCAACTAAAATTTGTGCAGTTTTCGTAATTTTTTCATCTTTCACTTTTTGAGCAATGTTTTCCAATGTTCCCATAATGATTTTTTGATCCTCCCAAGTGGCTCTTTGGACAATTGCAATTGGAGTTGTTTTCTCGTAATATTTTAATAGTCTTTTTACAACTTCATCAATCATTTGTACAGACAAGAATATTGCCATTGAGCATTTATGTGAAGCTAGGCTTTCTAAACTTTCTGTTTCTGGTACTGGAGTTCTTCCTTCCAGTCTTGTACAAATTATTGTTTGACTCACATCAGGCAATGTGAACTCTTTTTTTATTGCGGCAGCAGCAGCTACAAATGAACTCACTCCTGGCACGACTTCATACTCTATTCCGTATTCATCCAAAATATCCATTTGTTCCCTTATTGCTCCAAAAATACTTGGATCCCCAGTATGAACTCTTGCAACCAATTTTCCATTTTTCTGAGCTTTTATCGTAACTTCCATTACTTCATCTAAGTTCATTGAAGCAGAATTATAAACTTCCGCTCCTTCTTTATGACATTCAATAACTTCTCTTGGCACAAGTGAACCCGCATAAATTATGACATCTGCTTCCTTTACAATTCTTTGACCTTTTACTGTTATTAATTCAGGATCTCCAGGTCCGGCTCCTATAAAATATACTTTTTTCATAAAATTACCTCTTTCTTTTTTATATTTTTTTATTTTTATAATATTTCATTTATTTCAAAACTTACTGATATTTCTGTATTCAAATATATTTTTTCATTTTTCTTAAAAAACGCTTCCCAAACTTTCCCATTTTCAAGATAAACGGATATTTTATCAAGTTTTTCAACTTCTTCAACATTTATTTTTTCTATTTTTTTGTTTTTCATTCCAAAAATCTTTTCAAATTTTCCTGAAATGTCGTTATTAATTATCTCGTTATCCACAAAATAAATTTCATTAACCAATTTTTTCTGATAATCTTCAAAACTATTGCAAAATTCTCTAAACTGACTATTACATGCCCATTCACACAAAATATCCTTTATTGTCAATTTCTTAATTTTATTAATTTCTTCCTTGTTCTCTAAAATTTTTTTTTATATCATTCTCCAAAAATTCCAACGGTGAATATCCATATACCTTCTCATCACAAAAATTATACTTCGGAATAAAATAAATTTTATCTTTCCATTTTTTCAAATAAATTTTAAAAAATTTGTAATATTCTATGTTTCCATAATTTAAATAAAATATATAATTTCCATTTTCATATTTTGGCAATTCAAAACTTTCACCATAATGAATTTCTTTCCCGTCTTTTAAAACTTGAATGTATTCTTCATACCAATCCTTATCATCATAAATTTTTCTTTTTATTTCTAACATTTTTTCTCTTTTTCCGTTATTTGTTTTTCATCAAATTATAAATTATATATTCTCTCATAAAATGCTCTTTCTTTATCATCGGATATACTCAAAATCTCACAATAATGAGACCAGTTTAATTTGCCAGACAGTGTCTGGCAAATTGGATACTTTAAATAAAATTGCCTCATATTTTGTAAATTAGATCTCGAAAAGCCTTTTTCATACTCTTTTGTCAATTTTTTTACAATTCTTTTAAAAGTTTTTTCTCATATTACTCTCAATTCCTTTTTCAATTTTTCTCATTTTTATCCCCCATTTATATTAATTTTAAAAATAACTTATCAAATATTTTTTACTAATAACTAATTTTTTGTTCCATATTCGGATTTTGAACCGCTTTCTTATACAGTGCCTTTAATTCTTCAAAATGATTTCCATTTTTTTCTCTGTATTCTTTTTCCTTTTCTGTCAATTCCCTATTATATGGATTATCTCCCAAACTACTGTGAAGTGCAACTCCAAATTGTGTTATAATATCAAATTTCATGATTTCCTGTGACAAACTTTTATCTGTATAAAATTTATAACCATCGTAATTTGAACCTCTTCCAGCATCATAATAAGTATTGTTATTATATTTTATCTTTACAATATTTTTTATTTCTCTTTTTGTTTTTCTTTCATAAATAGTCGCTCTATCGTTTTCCACTAATTCAGCGATATAATTACGAACATAATCCAATTTTTTATCTTTATCCGAAATACTATCTTTTATATTTTTTTCTTTTTTATCTCTATTCTTATTATACAATTCCAACAAATCACTTTTTCTTACTACAATATCAAAATTTTCAGTTTTGTAAGTCACCAAATCTTTTTTATCGTTTGGCAATACATAATCTAATTTAATTTCTTTGACAAAATCTTGACTCAATTCTACATATCTCTTCTTTTTTGTATCGTAAGTTCCTTTTACAATTGTTTCTGCCATTCCTTGAATTGCCACTATAAATGACAAAATAAATAAAATTTTTTTCATAATAATTCCATTCTCCTTAATACTTAAATTTAATTTTTAAAACCCTGATTTTTTCAATATCATCGTCGAAAAATAAGGAACCTCCTCCACACTCTCAATATCCCAATAAACAACTTCATTATCTTTCCCGCAATCTGAAACAATTACAGCATTTTCTTTATTTCCTGTTTCAATTATCGCCTTTTTAATTTTCTCAAAATTTCTGCTTATTTTCATCAAAACTAAATTATCATTATTTTCAATTTCCTTGTAAATATCAGTTTTTCGATTGACAGACACCACTTTCAAATCTTCATCGCCAATCATCAAAGGCACATTCAGTCTAGCTGCAATGCTATTAAACGAAGTTATTCCAGCAATCGTCTCTACTTCTACATCATCTGCAATATGCTCCAAAACATAAGTATATGTGCTATAAGTCATCGGATCTCCAATTGTCAAAAATGCCACATTTTTCCCTTTTTCAAGTTCTTCACTTATTTTATCAGCATTATTTTTTCTAAAAACTTTTCTCGCTTCCACATCTTTTATCATCGGAAATTCCAAAAACATTTGCTCTACACCAGGTTTCAAATATTCTCTTACAATATTAAAAGCCGTGCTTCCTTCCCCACTTTTTGCCTCAGGCAATACAATTACATCCACCTCATGCAATTTTTTCGTCGCTTTAACCGTTATATTTTCAGGATCTCCTACTCCTACTCCAATACCGTAAAATTTACCTTTTTTCATATTTCACTTTCCTTTCTTTTTATTCTTCTACTTATTTTAATAAAAAATTTACTCTTTATTTTTTATTTAACTTCTTTGCTTTCAAACTTTTTCTATCTACCACTCAAAATATTTTTTAAATTTCAACTATTTTCCCAACTTTTCCTCAATAAATTCCTTTAATACAGGAATATGGCTCAATTCTGGAGTTCTACTCGCATAAACCATTGTCACATTTCCCTTTTTCAACTCTTCCAATATCATACCCTCAAATTCCTTAAAATTCGAATTTTCTTCCAATTCTTTTCTATATTTTTCAGAAAAATTTTCAAAATCGATAATTCCTTTATGATAATTTTGTCTCAATTCCTTCGATGGTGTAATAATTTTTGCCCAATAATCGATTTTCGCATCTTCCTTTTTTAACCCTCTAGGCCACAATTTATCAACTAATATTCTAAAACCATCTGCTTCTCCAATTTTTTCATAAGCTCTTTTCCATTTAATTTCAAATTTCATAGCTCTCTCCTTTTCTAAAATCAAAAATCTTATCAAGATCACAACTATTTGTCAATCACTTTTCATAAAATTACTTTAACTATTATACCATATTTGTTATACAAATATTTCGATAATACAACAATTTTTAATTATTTTTCCACTAAAAAAATATTTTCTGAAATTTTCTTTTTCATAATTCCACCAAATTGATTTTTGTAAAGTTCAAGATATTCTGAAAATTCGCAAGAACAATTGTATCCTAAAATTTCCATCTCAATTCCAAATAAGTCAACATTGAAAGGAAATGGCGAAAATCCATTTTTCAAATAAAATTTCTTTCGACTTTGACGCTCTTCATAATTTTCAGCATTTTCATCCTCAGCATTTTCAATCTCAAGAAAAAAACGATAATTTTTGTAATATTCCTTCAAAAAAGATAGCGTTTTAGAGCCGTATCCATAGCTTCTAGCTTCTTCAGTTATCGCCAAATAATCTAGCAAAACCAAGTCTTTGTGTTTCAATGCAATTGCTAAACCTTTAAACTCATACGAATCTCTATTTTTCTCATCAGTTTTTTTCTTCTCGATTGAAAAGACCTCAAAATTCCCTCTCAATACTCCGATTAATATTAATCCAAATAGCTTTTTTTCCTCTTTTGGAAATGAATTTTGATATAATTTGTAAATATTTCTAATTTGTTTTATTGATTTTATTTTTCTTAATTCCAATTTAAACTTCTCCTTTTGTTAGTAAAATTAAAAAGTAATATTTTCTATTTATGCTAAATTTCCGTGCAATTCATCTCACAACTAAAATTGCGAGTGTTCTTTCACCATTTAATAAAAGTTTAAATTTATGATAAAATTATGAAAGAATTTTCAAAAAAAAACCACCTTTTAGTATCTTACAAGTGGTTTTTTATATATTATTTTCTCGCAGAAATCACATAAATCGGATTTTCCGACATCATCATGTTAAAATCCTTCACTTTTCTATTTTTCGCCACAATGATTTGAGAAATATCAATATCCTCAAATTTTGATTTTTTCAAGCATTCAAGTGCTTCAAATGTGTTTTCTAAAACGATAAAGTTCAAAGCAATTATTCCACCTTCTTTTAAATTTTCATAAGAATAATTAATAATTTCTGATAAATTTCCACCTGAACCTCCGATAAACACTTTGTCGAAAATTATTCCTTGTGGTAAATCTTCTGGTGCTTTTCCAGAAATTACAGTCATATTTTTTATCCCAAATTTTTCCATATTTTGTTTTATTAAATCAACGGCTTCCTCTTTTTGCTCAATCGTGTAAACATGACCATTTTTAGCAAATCTAGCCATTTCAATACTTACAGAGCCAGTTCCACCGCCAATATCAATACACACATCTTCATCAGAAATTTCCATTTTTGCAATACTCACCGTTCTTATTTCTTCCTTTGTCATTGGAACTTTTCCACGAATAAAGTCCTTATCTTTTATATGATACATTTTCTCTCCATTTCTTACATTTAATTTTTTTATTTTGTTAAAAACTTTCTTTTTATTACAAAAATTTTTAACCATTTTTTATTTTTTCAAAATCACAACATTCATTCCAAATTTCTCTTCATAATTTGCTAACTCTTTCGCCTTAAAACGATAAATTTTTTCATTCTCATAAGACAAATTTTCCCCAACAAAAATTTTCACATTCTCAAAATTATTTTCCAACAATTTTTGAGCAATTTTCTGTGGCGTATTTTCTTTAAAATCAGTCAATAATCCAATTTTTTCATACTCATTCAATTTTTCCACAAAATCGAATTCCTTCCCATGAACACTGGCAATACAAGCATCATACCAATATTCTGAAATTTTTGCGAACATATATTGAACCGATGAAATTCCTGGCACAACTTCTAGCTCTTCACTTTCAAAATATTTTTTCATAAAAGTCAAAAGACTGTAAAATCCTGTATCTCCAGACACAATCACAGAAATCTTTTTATTTCGATTCTCATTTATGAAATCCAGAACTTTTTGCAAATCAGCTGAAATATAGCAATATTCCTTATTCTCCGCATACTCTCCCAAACTTTCAATATGCCGCTTTCCCCCGACAATTACTTCCGATTCTTTAATTTTCTTCAAAACAATCGGTAATGTGTAGTCTAAATTTCCAGGTCCTAGACCTAAAATTTGTATTTTTTCCATTTTTCCTCTTTTCAAAAACTATAATTTTTTATTATGTTTTTTTCTTTAAAAATAAAAAACTAGAACTCTTTAAAAAAGTTCTTACTTTGCCCAATAACTTTTTTCTCAGCTGATAAAATCAACGTTTCTACTTCCAAGTCCCAGCCATTTTTTCTGCAATGTTCTTCACATTTTTGCTTTGCCTTTTCAGCTAGTAAATTGAAAACTTCCTTTTTTTCAATATATCCAGAAGCTTCTTCAGTCGTATTCGAATCTAAAATTTTGTAAACATTTTCCAACTTTTCGCCAACTAATAAAGCATTTGCAGCTAAAATTTCCATTTTTGCATCAGAAACTCGACTGTGTGTATGAAAAATTCCTCCTGCCACTTTCACAAATTTTCCCAATTCACCAATAAAATAAACTTTCTTAACCTCATATTCACAGGCTTTGTCAAACATATATCCAACAAAGTTACTGATTACAACCCCTTCTTCAGCTCTTTTAGGGAATTCCTTGCTCAAAAACATTTTTCCACGATTTCCAAAAAGAAAAATTGCCGTTTTTGTATTAAAATATGTTAAATTTTGTTTCAATTCTATTGCCAAAGAGGCTTTCCATGACTCTTCAGACATTGGTCGCACAATTCCCATTGTTCCAAGAATCGAGATTCCACCGATAATCCCTAACTTTGCATTCATTGTTTTTTTAGCAGCTTCCTCACCCAAAGGCACACTGATTTCAACATCAACTCCTTTTCCCTCTGGAAGAAACTCCTCAACAATACTTGTCAACATTTTCATTGGTGTTGGATTAATTGCTGATTTTCCAATTTCTACAGGAAGTCCAACTTTTGTAACTTTTCCAACTCCTTTTCCTCCAAAAATATTGATTTTATTATCTTTTCTAAAACTCACTTTTGAAACAATCTCCAAACCATGTGTCGCATCAGGGTCATCTCCCCCATCTTTCACAACAGTAGCCATCGCATAATCCTTCATCTTTTCAAAAGATTTAATCCCAATTTTTATTCTCTCACCTGCTGGAACGTCTATTTCAACTTCTTCGATTTTTTCGACTTTTCCCAGCAAAAGTAATAATGCTGCTTTAGTCGCTGCCGTTGCTGAACTCCCAGTAGTATAACCATATCGCAGTTTTCTACCGTTAAAATATACATAATTTTCCATTTTTTATTTCTCCAAAATTATATTAAAATATATCTGAAAATACTTAAATCAATAATTTATATTATCTTTCGTTATGAAAAAATAAAATATAAAAATTGAAATAAGTTTTCAGATATTAATAGATTCACTAATTAATTTTCACATAAAATTGTGATTAATTATTAAAATATTTATCTCTTTCGTACATTTGATAAAGGATTCCGTGCATTACACCAACTGCAACTGTGCTTCCACCTTTTGTCCCATTTGTTCTAATAAATGGAACATCGTATTTTGAAAGCTCATCTTTCGATTCAGGACATCCCACAAATCCAACTGGCACTCCAACTATCAATTTTGGAACATTTTCTCCTTCTTTATCCATTTTTTCAAGCAATGTAAACAATGCTGTCGGTGCATTTCCAATTAGAAAAATTTTCGTTTGAGGATCCTTTAATGCTCTTTCCAATCCAACCATTGAACGTGTAATTCCTCTTTCTTTCGCTTCTTTCGCCACATCTGGATCCGCCACCAAACAATACGCCTCAGCACCAAATTTTTTCAACCCATTTTTATTCAGTCCATTAACAATCATATTTGTATCGCAATAAATTCTGCAATTTCCAGCTTCTAATGCTTCTTTTGCCGATTCAATCGGATTATTTTGAAATTCAACAATATTTACATAATCAAAATCTCCCGTCGTATGAATCAATCTTTTCACAATCAATTGCTCTTCCTCACTAAAATGATCAGCCTTTCCAGCCAATCCTTCAGTTATTATTTCAAAACTTCTCACTTCTATTGATTTTGGATCTTTAATATATGACATATTTCATTGTGTGATAATAACTACCACACTCTCCTTTCTTCTTTATCGTTTTCCACACTTCAAATTCATTATTTTTCAAATTCATTATTTTTCAAATTCATTATTTTCAAAAAAATTAAAAATTTCTCTTCAAAATCTTCTTAATCTCTTTTCACATCTAACAAAAACTCAAGAAACTCCACATTTGAGTAAAAATGAATATGCGGATATCCGGCTATCGCATTATTTTTCATATATCCACATTTCCATTCTTTCCCATTATTCTTGTAAATATTATAAAAATAGCCTTCCGAATCATTCCCGTTTACTTCATTATTTTTCAAAATTTCCGAATAATGAAATTCATGGCCTCGCAAGTTTATCCCATTTGCAGTTTCAATATTGATATACCCAAACCTTCCAATATTTAAACGTTTTCTCATTCCGATTTCAATATCGAAAATTCCACACATATCAAAAATTTCTCCATTTAATAAATGTAATTTTTTTGCTAAATACATAAATCCGCCACATTCAGCAAATATTCTCACACCATTTTTACACGCTTCAACAATACTATTTTTCATAGAAATATTTTCACTTAACTCTTTTGCAAATAATTCGGGATAACCTCCACCAAAATAGATAAAATCTGTATTTTTAGGAATTTCTTTATTACGAATTGGACTGAATTCAACTATTTCTACTCCACAAAATTTCATCAAATCAATATTTGCTTCATAGTAAAACGAGAACGCTTCATCCCTTGCAATCGCTACTCTTTTTCCTTTAAATTTATCTTTTAGATGTCCTATTTTCGCATAATTGTCCATATTTCGACTTGACTCAAATTCTTGTGCAATTTCTTTTATTCGTTTCAAATTCAAGCAATTTTGTGCAATTTCCTTAAATAACTCCTGTTTTCGTGCATTATCCTCTTCAAAAGCCTGTTTCAAGCCTAAATGTCGACTCTCTGTAGCAAGTTGTTCATTTCTAGGAATGTAGCCCAAACACTCAATTCCTGTATATTTCTCAACTGCTTCCTTCAAGCTCTCATACAATTTTTGTGAAGAAACATTGTTAAGAATCACACCTTTTATATTCACTCGTTCATCAAACATCTTAAACCCAAGAACTTCTGCCGCAATACTTGTTGAAATCGCTTTAGCATTCACAACTAAAATTACGGGAATATCAAGTACTCTTGCTAAATGAGCCGTGCTAAAATTGTCCTTTTCGTTCCCAATTCCATCATAAAGTCCCATAACACCTTCAACAATAGAAATATCCCTGCCTTGCGAATACATCTCAAATATCTGTCTCACAGCATCCTCACCTGTCATAAAAATATCCAAATTGTGTGAATGATATCCTGTAAATATCTCATGATGAGTCGGATCAATGTAATCTGGTCCCACTTTAAAAGGAGCCACATTTTCTAATGCAGACATCAAAATGCTACTTACTGTAGTTTTTCCGCTTCCGCTCATCGTTCCTGATATTAATATTTTTTTCATAACAAATTTTTTTCCTCCAAAAATTTACAATAATCATTTTCATCAAGATTTCTATACTTAAGATAACTTTTAATTTTCAAAATATTTGGAACATTCAAATTTAATTTTTTCAAAAATTCAAAATCCTCAAAAACTTCGTCTCTACTACCTTGTCTTACAATTTTCCCTTTATCAAGAACATAAATATAGTCAGCAAATTCATATGCAAAATCGGTATCGTGTGTCGAAACTACAAGTGTTTTCCCAGCTTTAGAAAAATTATCTAAAATTTCAGAAACTCTTTTTGTATTTTTCGAATCCAACCAAGCTGTAGGTTCATCTAGAATCAACAATTCTGGCTCCATTGCTGTAATTGCCGCTATTGAAACCCGTTTTTTCTGACCATAACTCAAATGATGACAAGGTCTGTCCCTCAACTCCTCAATATTGATTTCCTTCATTGCTCTATTAACATTTTCTTCTACTTTTTCCTCAGAATATCCAAGATTTTCAGGTCCATAAGCCACTTCTTGAAAAACTAACGGAGCAAAAATTTGTATTTCAGGATCTTGAAAAATTATTCCAACTTTTCTTCTCAATTCCTCCAAATCCTTTTTTTTATGTTTAACCTTCTTCCCCTCAAAATAAATGTCTCCTTTTTGTGCCTTCAAGAGTCCATTCATTATTAAAAATAAAGTTGATTTTCCTGAGCCATTTTCCCCAAGAAATAATGTTTTCTTTCCTTTTTCAATATTCAAAGTCACATTTTTTAACGCTTCTGTTTCATTATCATACGAAAAAGTTATATTTTCAAGTTTAAGCATTTTATTTTACCACCAAATATAAATTTATTACAACTATTATTATTACAAAAATAGTTTCAAATCCAATTTTTTTGTATTTTCTATGAGAAAAGATAAATTCCTTTCCCAGTCTTGATTCTACAGCCTTTATAGAATTAAGATTATAGTAATATGTTTTTTTTAATATCGCGACTACCAACATCGGAAAAGATTTCATCCCATTTCTAAAACTACTGTATCCAAGTCTTACTTCCTGTGCATTTTTGAGTCTTTCCTTATTCTCAAACAACAAAAAAATATATCTATAAATCAACAAAAACATTTCTCTAAAAATTTTTGGAAATCTCATTTTTTCAAATATATAGTCTAAATCTACAACTGGTGTTGAGCAAATAAGAAAATAAATTACTGATATTGACGAAAATGAACGTAACAAAAATGTCCAAATATCCGCCTTTATTAGCCATAATGAAATTACAGTTGTTAAAATAAATAAAGCTGGAACAAAATTCAGCTTTAGTAAATCTTTCACTTTCACTTTTACTACAAATAAAAGAAGTAAATTAAATAGTGTAAGATTAAAAATAAATACTACTTTACTTCCCGTGTAAAGCAAAAATACTAATGTCATCATTGACAACGTAAATTTTATTCCAGGATTAATATTTTTTATGGGATTCGTATATGATATTTTATCTATTAGCATTTTTTCTTTCACCTTTGAAATATCCTAAAACATATCCTACAATTCCTGCACCTAGTGCTGCTTGTAACGCAAAAAGTAAACTTTCAGTTTCCTCTCCAGGCAATTCTATTAAATTTTTAGCCCAAGGCTTGTAATCAGGTTTTATCGTTTTAATCATTTCTTCTCCCTTGTCATCTGAACCACCAAATTCAGATTTTACGAGAAGTAATGGTACGACACCTATCAAAAGTATTAAAACCAATAAAATAATATTCTTTTTAAAAATACTTTTATTTTTATTCTTATCCATTATGCTTCCACCCCTTTTACTTCATATTTGTCAAGTATATTCATTACAACATTTGTAAGCAATCCTTCAATTATAGCAAGTGGAATTTGAGTTACTGCAAATACCATTCCAAATTTAATAAATGAAGCAAGTACTCCACCTTCAGGCGATGGATACGCAAGTGCCAACTGAAAAGATGTAACAACATAAGTTGCAAGATCCCCTATTGCTGCTGCCAAAAATATTGCAACTGCTCTATTCTTCTTAGCAAGTCCTTTATAAATCAAGTACGAAACAATTGGTCCAGCAATCGCCATTGAAGCAGTATTCGCCCCAAGAGTCGTAAACCCTCCATGAGCCAACAATCCAGCTTGAAATATCAATACAATTGTCCCTAAAATTGAAGTTACAAATGGTCCATATAAAATAGTTGAAAGTCCTACTCCAGTCGGATGTGACGAACTCCCTGTAACTGACGGAATTTTCAACGCCGACAACACAAAAATAAATGCTCCTGCCAATGCAAGTGTCATTTTATCCTTAACACTCCCTTTAGAAACAGTTTGAAGTTTTTTTATCCCTAAAATCCAAAACGGAATACACACAACAAACCATACAATAACCCAATTTAATGGTAAAAAACCTTCCATAATGTGCATTGAAAAACCGTTTACACCTATTAAAAGCATACTAGTTAAAACTAAAAATAATAATGTTCTCTTTTTCATTTTTTCTCCTTCCAAAACTTTTATTTAGTTTTAAGCAATCCAAAAAAAAATCAGCTAAAAGCCGAATTTAATACACGTCAAATTCCATAAAAGCAATATTTGTACTAACGTCGTACATTCACTATGTGCTAATGGAACAAATCACCATTGATTCATTTACTGATGTATATCAAATTTCCCCTTCCCAGAAAATCTATAATATATCAATATTAGGCAAGTCTCCTGACTAACTTCAACCTACTCACTTCCTTCCCAAGATCCCTTCAATCTCAGTGGTTATCACGCTTTCGTCAGTTTCACAGTAGTGGGGGCTGTATCGGATTTCAACCGATTTCCTTATTAAGTTTGCAAAACACCTATTATTCTCTATAAATATTATATAACTTTTTCTACATTTGTCAAGCTAAATATAGACATCTTTCAGCTTATCCATGTATAGTTGTCAAACATTTGTTACAAAAACTTTAAAAATAAATAGAAAAGTTATCTTACTAATGTCTTAGCCTAATTGTTTGTCCTGTATTCTTTCAGCATTTCATTTGGACTTTTAAAATTTAATACTTTTCTTGATATATTATTGTATCTGCTGCAATATCTTTTTACTGACCTTCTTAATTCTTCCAGACTTTTAAATCTTTTTCCTAAATAATAATTGCTGTCTAGCCTGTGGCTCCTTTCCACTTTTCCGTTCTGCCATGGCGAATACGGTCTTGTTGTCATGTATTCTATCCCTAGTTCTTCCAGCTTTAGCTCAAATAGTGTCTTTTTGCCATTTTCCGCATTCGTAAACTCCCTGCCGTTATCACTTTGTATTTTTTCTATTTTAAAGCCCAGCTCCGCTTCAAGCGTTTCTAGAAATTTTGTAGTCTGGTATGTACTTTTTTCATCCACTATTCTTAATATCCTCTTTCTTGTATACTCATCTATTGCCGTTATCTGATAGTAATTCTGGTCATTCATTCCAAAACATATGCATTCTCTTGGAACATATTTTATGTCTATCTGAACCTTTTCGCCAGGATATGTAGCCTGCTTCACTTTTTTTGTGCTTTTGTAAAGCCTTTTAAGCTTTTTGGGCTTATTATCCCTAATTTTTCTTATTATTTTGCACATAGTTCCATAAGAACGGCTGTATCCCAGTTTTCTAGCTTCGGTATATACCTGTGCCAGTCCTTCATATGAAAATCTCCTGTATTTTTTCATAATTAAATCTATTTCTTCCTGAGTATGTTGATTTGGATGACTTTTAGGTCTTCTGCTTTTTGGCATCAGTGACTGCACTGTCCCGTCATATCTGTCACGCCATCGCTTAATCTGCTGTCTTGACGTTTTATATTTTAATGCCGCCTTTGAATTATTGTTATGTTTTATTGCATACTCAACTGCCCGTTGACGAACACGGTACTCTTCTGATATACTATTCATAGAAAGGTTTCTCCTTATGTAGTTTTGGTCGGCTTACATTATATCAGAAACCTTTCTTTTTTTCTTCTTTTTTGTCACATATGTATTGTACCACGACAATATACAGAGGATTACCAAGTCCATCTACAACCGCATGTATCTTGGTTGTCCTTCCACCTGAACTTTTCCCTATATGCTGTCCTACTTCAGAACCTTTTGCCCCCTTTTTGCTCCCGCACTGCTCTGATGAGCCTTTACTGTCGTAGAATCAATGCTGAGATTTTCATAATCAGAATCCTTCTTTAAATCTTCAAATACCCTAAAAAGTGTTCCCTCATCACGCCATTTGCAGAAACGGGAATAGACTGTCTTCCATGAACCAAAACGCTCCGGAAGATCCCTCCAGGGTGCTCCACTGCATACAATCCAGAGAATAGCATTAAATATCAGGCGTGAATCCTTACCTGGACGTCCTGTCTTAGCTCTGGGAACATTTCTTTTATTCTTTCCCACTGTTCATCTGATATTTCATATCTTCTCTGCATAATGAAAACCTCCTGTGTTTTTCTTCTATTGTAACAAAATGATGACTATCTTTCAATCTTTCAATCTCTTAGTATATACTTTCATAATTATTAAAAATATTGCCTATTTCAAGTTTTAAGACACGCCCTAGTAAGAAGGAGAAAAAAATGTTTGGTTTATTTAGCGGAAAAAAGATGATTTCCCTTTTAAACACGATTAACTGGATTTTCTTTATTATACTTATTATTCTTGATTTAGCAAATGTTTTCTTTTGTTTAAACTCTTCTGGTTTTTAATACTTTCAAAACTTTAGAATTAGATATTATAATCTGCACAGATGTATCTTTTTAATTAATTTACACCTGTTTGTTCTAATACATTTTTATTTTAAGTTTTAAAATGTGATTTATAGTTTTATTGTAATCAATAATCTCAATAATATTAATAATACCATTTTGCAATTATCAAACTATCAACCATTCAAATAATATTATAAGTGAATACAAAGTTTTTTAAAGTATAATACTAGTAATCAAATTCAAATAAAAGGAGATTAATTATGAAAAAAATTATTTTAATGCTAATATTTATCTTAGGAAGTTTTGTTTTTGCAGAAACAGCTGGAAATGAAACTGAACTTTTTTTATCGCCAAATGAAACTAAAATTTTTTTATCACCAAATGCACAATTTTACATTTCAAATCAAAAAGAATGGTTCCTTGGAATAACTCCAGATGATTCATCTATTGAATGGGAGAAGAAGTATTATTTTATCAGTATTCTTCCAGTTGGAAAAAATTATAAAATAGCCTATATACCTTTTGATGAAACGAAATCTTACGATAAGGAAGGTTATCCTATCCTAACTCATAGAATAACAAGAAAATATACGCAAAAAACTAGAAAAGAAGAAAATATACCTGTAGCTGTTTCATACAGTTTCGATAATACATTTTTTGGAGCACATCCAGGTATAGAAATAAAAAAAGGAAAAAGATATGAAAGAAAAAGTTATCAAGTACTTTCAGAAAACGAATTAAATATCTTATTAAAATCTAGAAATGCTAAAAGACTTGATTCAACTACAGAAAAGTACTTGAAAGCATGGGCAACTTGGCTAATTTATAATGCTGGTTAATTTTTTCTCATCATAGATTGTATAATATATTACGACAAGATAAAAAACTCAAGATAGTTTTCAAAATTAATATTATTAAGAATAATATGATAAAAACTGCACCTCCAATCTTGTGTCCAAGATTTTGGGTGCAGTACATTATGGGATAAAAAAATTCGACAACCTTAAAAAGTTTATTCAGCTTAGAATCTCTTAAGGTTATCGAACTTTTTCTACTCCATACTTGACAAAGAGCCAATTTTTACAAAAAATAAAAGTTTTATTTAATGTTTGTTTATGCTATAATAGAACTAAATATACCTATTCAGAAACTGTTATTATAAAACAAAACGCTTACCTATTGTGAAAAAAGAAAGGAAGAGAACAATGCGTAAAATAAAATATCAAATTTTAATAATTGGAATTTTAAGTTTGATTTCAATTAATGCAAATGCAGGATGGGCGAAACATAGAGACAAAATTTTAAAAGGCTTTAAAAATTGGATAAATTCTAACGATCAACGGCACAGTAATAATAGATATAAAAATGATAATAGCCCAAACAAGACAAATACTAATAATTCTGTATCAAATACAAATACTTACACAAATAACAGTCTAAATTTTGAAATGGAAGTCGTAAGACTTATTAATATAGAAAGAACTAAAAGAGGAATTCATCCACTTTCTATATCTAATAAACTTTTTGCAGCAGCAGCTATTAGAGCTAGTGAACTTACACAGAAATTCAGCCATACAAGACCCAATGGGAGCAGTTATCTTACAGCAGTACAAAATGTTGGATATCCATCATCTTATGTAGGTGAAAATATTGCTGCTGGTCAAATAAGCCCTATCGCTGTAATGGAAAGCTGGATGAATAGTCCTGGTCATAGGGCTAATATCTTAAATCCAAATTACACAGAAATTGGCGTTGGAGTTAATTATGAAGATGGTTATTATGGAATATCTTGGGTACAGCTTTTTGGAAAACTATCAGATAATAACTAAATATTTTGAATTAGTTAAAAACAAATTACAAATATTTCTAGAACACATAGTAGACTACTTAAAAAAATTTTTATTACATCTAAATTTTTTTAAATTTAACTTACAAATATCAAATAAATATAAATTTAATCAAAATATTCATAATATTTTATGTTATTTTTTATTAAAATAACAAATATATAGTAAAATTTACATAAAAAATATCTGAAAATATAGTATAATTATATCATGACATATGAAAAAGATTATTAAATCTTTATTGTGAAAATGGAAAAACAAAAACATTACTTCAATTCAACATAAGTTCCAGCACATTATACGAATTGATAAAGCTTAAGGGCATCTTTCATCAAGAAAACAAAAAAGAAAATTTAAGTGCTTGATCCTGAAAAACTTAATCAATATATGAAAAATTAAAAAAAAGCAGATAAATGCATCCGTAAAATAGCAAAAGATTTTTGCTATGAAAAGGAAATAATAAAGGTGGCACTAAAAAATTAGGACACACAAGAAAAAAATAGACAAAATAAAAGGAAACAATGAAAAGTAAATTTTTGGAAGAATGATTTAGAGAGATATTTTTTAGAGATATTGAAAAATTAAAAATCTGATTTTATTTAAAATTTTCAATATAATGAAAAAATACTTTAAATTATTATTTAATTATCATAAAAACAATCTTATTTTGTACATATCACTTGTATTTATAATTTCTATAAGATATTATTTTAAAATACCGTCACCAATTGGATTTGTTTTAAAACCATTACATATTCGTTATTGGAGTGAAGGTTTAACAACGGCATTTATACAATTGATAAAGGGTAATTTTTACCGTGCTTATAAAATAAACCCTTTGATATTTATTATTGTGATAATTATTTTTTTTCATATTTTTTTAGAGCCTATAATTTTTAAAAATTCAAAAACTAAAAAACAGTAAAAAGATTTAGATAAAATCAATCTACTGTTTTTTTATTTCTTTTTCCACCCCCATATATATTATAGAGCCTAAAAAAAATTGGTAAAATGTCATAATTATATTTCAATTTATGATAATATAAAATAAATTCAATTAACTATATCATTTTTTCATTTTATAAGCTATAATAATATTAAAATATATAATTTTTAAACTTTTACAAATAACTATATTATAAAAAATAAGGAGGATTAATAAAATGAAAAAAATTATGTTTTTCATAATATTTTTATTACTATTATCATGTGAAAAAAACGGAAATGTTGATAATTCAGAGAATTTGGCTAATTCGAAGAATATTAGTGATAATAATGAAAATATAAAAAAGACTAACAATGAAAATATAGAAAAAATTAACAAAGAAAGAAGTATTGAAGAGGAAATAAAGAATATGGTTGTTATATGGAATGCAGCTTCTAATAATGCTGACTTTGGTACTTTAGAAAAAATATTAGGAGATAAAATTGATTATTATCAGTCTTTAATTTCCAGAGATTATTACATTGCAGATCAAAAAAGGTTTTTTCAAAAAAATCCTGTTTATAGTCAAAGAATAGTTGGCAACATCATAGTTACACAACTTTCTGATAACAAAATGCTAGCAAGATTTGTTAAAGAAGTGTCTACAAGAAAGGAAACAAAAGAATACCCTTCATACTTAGCCTTTGAAAATATTAATGGCAGCTGGAAATTAGTAGTAGAAAGTGATACTGTTTCAGATGCCAATATTGCAAGAATGAAACAGAGAAAAAATAATACTCAAGAAAAAGTGCAAGAACAACAACCTGCCATTATAACTCCTAACCAGTCACAATACTATTACGGTTCTTCTGTTAAACTAGTTGGAACAATTACCAGAAGAAAATATCAAAACCCAGATAATTCAGTAGCAAATGTGTTCTTATTAAGATTAAGTACACCTATTACAGTAATTGGAAATACTGAAGATAGCCCGACTGAAAGAAATGTGCAGGAAATTCAATTAATGGGAAATGAAACAATTTCTTTATTCGATAAAGATGTTGTAGGAAAAAAAGTACAAATTACTGGCGAGTTATTTCATTTGCACACAGGACATCATTATACTCAAGTTTTAATTCTGGTTTCAAATATAAATTTTTTAAATTAATCCTTAAAGGTTAAGCGAAACTTTAGGCTACATTTAACTAAAATATTTTCAAAAGTTATGATAAACTTGAAAATATTATTGATATTTACATAATCAAAGCTAGTTAATGATTTGTAATACAATTTTTTGATAAGTAGAGGAGGCATTCGCTTCCTCTAAAAATTATTCAATATATTCATAAGTACATCTTTTTGATTATTAAAAATAAATTTACTTTACTTATAAACAACGAAAAGCTTTTCGTTCCATTTTTCGTTTCATTTTACAACGAAAAAATATGCCAAATTTATGACGTATTTTAATATTTATTCTTTTTCTTTCCTATACTGCAATACTGTTTTCCCTGTCCAGCCTTTAAATGTATATAGTTGTCAAACATTTGTTACAAAAACTTTAAAAATAAATAGAAAAGTTATCTTACTAATGTCTTAGCCTAATTGTTTGTCCTGTATTCTTTCAGCATTTCATTTGGACTTTTAAAATTTAATACTTTTCTTGATATATTATTGTATCTGCTGCAATATCTTTTTACTGACCTTCTTAATTCTTCCAGACTTTTAAATCTTTTTCCTAAATAATAATTGCTGTCTAGCCTGTGGCTCCTTTCCACTTTTCCGTTCTGCCATGGCGAATACGGTCTTGTTGTCATGTATTCTATCCCTAGTTCTTCCAGCTTTAGCTCAAATAGTGTCTTTTTGCCATTTTCCGCATTCGTAAACTCCCTGCCGTTATCACTTTGTATTTTTTCTATTTTAAAGCCCAGCTCCGCTTCAAGCGTTTCTAGAAATTTTGTAGTCTGGTATGTACTTTTTTCATCCACTATTCTTAATATCCTCTTTCTTGTATACTCATCTATTGCCGTTATCTGATAGTAATTCTGGTCATTCATTCCAAAACATATGCATTCTCTTGGAACATATTTTATGTCTATCTGAACCTTTTCGCCAGGATATGTAGCCTGCTTCACTTTTTTTGTGCTTTTGTAAAGCCTTTTAAGCTTTTTGGGCTTATTATCCCTAATTTTTCTTATTATTTTGCACATAGTTCCATAAGAACGGCTGTATCCCAGTTTTCTAGCTTCGGTATATACCTGTGCCAGTCCTTCATATGAAAATCTCCTGTATTTTTTCATAATTAAATCTATTTCTTCCTGAGTATGTTGATTTGGATGACTTTTAGGTCTTCTGCTTTTTGGCATCAGTGACTGCACTGTCCCGTCATATCTGTCACGCCATCGCTTAATCTGCTGTCTTGACGTTTTATATTTTAATGCCGCCTTTGAATTATTGTTATGTTTTATTGCATACTCAACTGCCCGTTGACGAACACGGTACTCTTCTGATATACTATTCATAGAAAGGTTTCTCCTTATGTAGTTTTGGTCGGCTTACATTATATCAGAAACCTTTCTTTTTTTCTTCTTTTTTGTCACATATGTATTGTACCACGACAAATATAGACATCTTTCAGCTTATCCATAAACATTTCTCGAATAAACTTGTATTCTCCCATTCCTTTTAGAACAGATGTTACTTTATAACCTTCATTTTTTAGTATTGTCTTCCATGAATCCTTTTTATCAGAAGACATATCATTTTTTGCATGATCTCCAGCTACTATCATAAGTGGTTTTAATAATATATTTCTAAAACCTTTTCCCTTCATTTTTTCAACAATATCTTTAATAGTCACTTTCCCTTCAACAGTGGCTATGAAAATGTTATCTTTTCCAGCTTTTAAATACTCATCCTGCAATTTTTGATATATGCAATCTGCAGCATTTTCAGTTCCGTGTCCCATAAACACAATAGCATCGTTTCCCTCAAAATCATTAAATTCTTTATTGTTTACAATTTTTTTTAAATCCTTGTCATCTGCCAAAAGCGGTTTTGATATTTTTCCAAACTTGTCATCAAGTTTTGAATATTCAATTCCATCTAAAATATGCAAAGACATTGTTATTATTTTTTCAAATCCTCTATCTTTCAAGGCTTTCAGCCCTTCCTCCTGATCAAATATGTGAATCCCTTCATTTTTTTCTATTATTCGTCTTATAATTCTTGAGGTATAAGCTCTTTCCACGTTTTCACTCCCATATTTTTCCTCCACTTCCCTTTGAATCAAATCAAGGCATTTTTCCCGTGTATCCCTATGTGATGTTCCAAAACTTGTTACTAAAATAGCTTTTTTCATTTCTTTTTCCTTCCCTTCAAATTAATATTTTTATAAAAAAAGGCATTGAAATTTTTCATGCCTTTAATGTGAACTACTCCCACTTGTAGAAGAGGGAGCTTCCTGGGAAGTATCTGCTTTTGCTAGCCAAATATATTTACCAAGCTCTTCGGGCAGTCCCTGCCCTGACTATGAATATTATACTATATAAGAGCTGTTATTTCAAGCTATATTCTGCAATTCATCTCCCACTTATAGAAGAAGGAGACTTCTTGCTAAATATTGTTAAATTTTCATAAAATTATTTTAATTTTGATTTTGCATCTTGAAACAGACCTTCTATAAATTCCCCTTTGCTCATATCATTTCCTGAAATTTTTACAGTTCCTGATATTTCACGTGCGAAAGGATAAACATTATAAGTCCAGCTATTTTTTTCAGAAATTTGACGTATATTTTTATTTTCTGAAGATGCCACTTCTGTTATTTCCATCTGACCTTTATATTTTCTTTTTTCAAATACTTTCAAAAGGCTAAGAAGTGCTGATTCATCTTTTTTTTCTATAATAAATTCAATTTTATCTGCACCTGAAAGAGTTTGATACATTTGTTTTGCAAAATCCCCATCCTTTTTCATTCCAAAAATTAAATTGGCAAGTCCTCCTCTATTTAAAGTTCCTGATATTACTGGACTTTCATAATTGTCATTAATAATTCCAACTACAACTTTGTCAAAAGCTGAAAATGAAAGTGTCCCAAAAATAATAAACAATGCTAAAATTAATTTTTTCATCATTAATTCCACCTTTCTTGTTTTATAAAATATTAATTTTATTTTCTTCTTCCTTTCATAAATCCTCCACCAAGTCCTGGAATGCCGCCACTATTGAACATTTTCATCATCTGCTTCATTTGCTCAAACTGCTTTATTAATTTATTTACATCGTTTACTTGAACTCCGCTTCCTTTAGCAATTCTCATTTTACGGCTTCCATTTTTTAGAAGTTTCGGATCACGTCTTTCCTGAACTGTCATTGAGAAAATAATCGCTTCAACTTTTTTCATTTCCTTTTCAGCCATTCCCATGTCAATCATGCTTGAGTCAACTCCTGGTATCATTTTCATAATTCCAGCAATTGATCCCATTTTTCTTATCATTTTAAACTGCTTTAGAAAATCTTCAAAGTCAAACTGATTTTTTCTAAATTTTTCCTCCATTTTCTTGGCTTCTTTTTCATCAATGGCTTCCTGTGCCTTTTCCACAAGTGAAACGACATCTCCCATTCCAAGAATACGTGAAGCAAGCCTGTCAGGATGAAACGGTGCGATGTCATCCAGTTTTTCCCCTTCACTTATGAACTTAATTGGCTTTCCTGCAACTTCCTTTACTGAAAGGGCTGCCCCACCACGAGTATCTCCGTCCAGTTTCGTAAGCACGACTCCCGTAATATCAAGCTGCTCATTAAACTCTTTAGCCACATTAACCGCATCCTGCCCAGTCATTCCATCAACGACAAGCAAAATCTCATTTGGGTTAAAACTATCCTTTATATCCTGCAATTCATGCATAAGCTGCTCATCAATATGCAGCCTTCCTGCCGTATCAATAATTACATAAGTAGCATGCTCCGCCTTTGAAGCCTCAATTCCCTGTTTTACAATTTCCAATGCATCTGTACTCTCATCAATTGTAAATACTGGAACTTTCACTTGCTCTCCCAATACCTTTAATTGCTTTTTAGCAGCAGGTCTATAAACATCCGCTCCAATTAAAAACGGCTTTTCCCCTTTTGATTTCAGATGTTTAGCCAATTTTCCAGAAAATGTAGTTTTCCCAGCCCCTTGAAGCCCAGAAAGCATTACAATTGTAGGATTTTTTTCAGCTTTAGCAATTGAAACATTTGAACCTCCCAGCACTTCTACCAACTCATCATTTACAATTTTAATGAATTGCTGTGTTGGATTAACTCCGCTAATAACCTGCTCTCCAAGAGCTTTTTCCCTAATTTTTGCCACAAAATTCTTAGCTACGCCATAATTTACATCCGCTTCAAGCAATGCCAACCGAACTTCTCTCAAAGCATCCTTCATATTATTTTCAGTCAACTTCCCCTGGCCGCTGACTTTTTTAAATATATCTTTAAATCTGTCTCCTAAATTATTAAACATTACTAATTTTTCTCCTTATTTTTATATTTATTTGTAAAAGTCCCTGAAATTCTGTTAATTCAGTATTTTTAAATTTTTATGACTTTTTATTTTTACAGTTATTTATTTGTATACTTTTTTAATTTTTCTAAATATAGGATAACATATTATAGAAGAAAAAACAAGATAGGCAAATGGAGTTTATCAACTTGCAAAAAATATTGCTAATAAATGAAATTCAAATAAAAATCATAAGGATAAAAAACTTTTATTCACTAAAATATACCCAATCCTTTAGACAGGAACTAATACTATTTCCCATTAGAATAATGGATTTACTTAACAAGGAATTTTGACCCTTGCAAGAAAATAAATATATTTACTGCTTTTAAAATAGGGTTTAGTATAAAGAATAGAAACGAGGTAATTATATATGAAAAAAATGAATTTCATAAAAAAAGAAAATAAAAAATTTGCTTTGCTTTCAATGTTATTTTTAGTTTTAAGCTGCTCCAATAAGACTGGAAATAATTCAGAAAGTACAAATAGCACAACAGAACAGCAAAAAACAGTTTCTCCAGAAGAACTGAAAAAATATACTAAAAATGCAGCGCAAACACAAGATGCCTTTGTAGGTGTGCATAACAGCGTTAAAGATTCAATCGTAAATATTAGAACAAAAAAAACTGTTACGGTAAATACTTACAATCCTTTGGAAGAATTGTTATATGGACGTTCTGGAGGACAGGAAAAACGTGAGTCTGGTTCGCTTGGTTCAGGGTTTGTAGTTTCAAAAGATGGATATGTTGTTACAAACAATCACGTTATTGACGGTGCAGATGAAATTTATGTAAAATTCTCAAATGGACGTGAATATCGTACAAAACTTGTGGGAACTTCGCCTGAAGTTGACATTGCCGTATTGAAGATAGATTCAAATGAAACATTTAAACCGTTAGAATTTGCAAATTCAGATCAAGTTCAAATTGGACAATGGTCAATCGCCTTTGGAAATCCATTAGGATTAAATGATTCAATGACTGTCGGAATCGTAAGTGCAGCTGGACGTAGTTCACTTGGAATCGAAGAAATTGAAAACTTTATTCAAACTGATGCCGCTATTAACCAAGGAAATAGTGGAGGTCCGTTAATTGACATTACAGGAAAAGTTATTGGAGTCAATACTGCAATTTATTCACAAAGCGGAGGAAGTGTAGGAATCGGATTTGCAATTCCAGCAAATTTGGTAACGACTGTAAAAGATTCAATTATCGCAACTGGTAAATTTGAAAAACCATATATTGGTATATACTTAGGAAATTTAGATGCAGATAAAGTAAAAGCCCTTAACTTAAAATCTTCAAACGGAGTATTTATAGCAGGTACTGTTCCAAATGGTCCAGCAGCAGCAGCAGGAATCACAAAAAATGACATTATCACAGCAGTTGATGGAAAGGAAGTAAATTCCGCAGGGGCCTTCGTTGGAGAAATAGCCGCTAAAAAAGTCGGACAATCTGTAAAATTAACTATATCTAGAAATGGAAAAACATCAGAAGTATCAGTAACTCTTGCAAAAACTCCAAATGCCATCGAACAGCAACGTATCATGCAGCAAAAAATGCAGCAGCAACAGCAATTAGAACAAGAACAATTCGGTAGATAAAAAATATAAACTGCTCTAAAAGTCTTGAATATGAGCCAGACAAAAAGAGCAGTTTTTTTATTTTTATACAAAATTTCTAATACTTTCATTTAATTTGATAAATAGAAATTTCACTTCCATACCGTAACTTGAAAACTTAATCAAAGATATTCAAGATTGCTTTTATAATATAAAATATATTAAAGGATGTACAGTTATCCTAACATTTCGGAATTTCACTTATATGTAAGTCTTTATCAATTCCAAAATGTGTTACTTATTATAATTCCGTAAAGTGACTTGCTCCACTCTCTTGGGTGAATACAAGTTTATCCAGAATATTTTTACTTTTTTCAATAAATTATACATCATTTTTTTAAAAAGTCAAGCAAAAAGTTATACAAACTTTTTTTTATAAACTTTAGATAATTTTCAAAAAACTATTGTTTTACCCTTGTAAAAGAAATAATAATTATTCTGCTATTTAAAAATTTATAACAAAACATTCCCATCTTCATCAATTGCCTTATAAGCTGGTCTGATTAATTTCTTATCAACTAAAATTTGTTCCATTCTATGTGCATTCCAACTAGCAATTCGAGCAAGAGCAAAAAGTGGGGTAAAAATATTTTGCGGAATATTCAAAAGTTTATATACAAACCCTGAATATAAATCAACATTTGCACAAATTTCGAAATTTTTTCCTTTAGTTTCTTTTCCAATTTCTTTTGTAAGTTTTTCAATATTTGAAAATAACTCGAATTCTTCAAGTGCATTTTTTTCTTTTGCTAATTCATAAGCCTTTTTCTTTAATAATACAGCACGAGGATCCGAAATTGTGTAGACAGCATGTCCCATACCATAAATTCTACCTTTTTTATCAAATACCTCTTTATTAAATATTTTTTTCAAATATTCTTTTAATTTAACTTCATCATATGGATTAGTATTTTTCTTAATATCTTCCACCATTTTTGTAACCATCGAATTTGCTCCACCGTGCATAGGTCCTTTCAAGGCTCCAATTGAGGCAGAAATCGATGAATATGTATCAGTTCTAGTCGAAGAAACTACATGAGAAGTAAAAGTTGAGTTATTTCCTCCTCCGTGTTCTGCATGGATAACTAAAATCAAGTCTAAAACTTCAGCTTCTAATTCTGTGAATTGGTTGTCGCTTCTAAGCATGTGAAGAACATTTTGTGCAATGCTATATTCTTCCACTGGATTATGAATAATCAAACTCTTATTAAAATGCTTGTAATTACACGCTTGATAACAATAAACAAGAAGGCTAGGAAATTTTGCAATCAAATTTAAAGATTGATCAATCAAGTTTGAAAGACTAACATCATCTGGATTTTCGTCTAAAGTATAAAGACACAAGACAGAACGTTGAAGCTGATTCATTATATCTGTACTCGGTTTTCTCAATATGAAATCTTCGATAAATTCATCTGGCAAATGCTGATATTCTTTCAAAGTACTGATAAACATTTTTAATTCAAAATTAGAAGGAACTTTACCAAAAAGCAATAAAAATATTGTTTTTTCAAAGCAAAAAGTTTTTTCCTTTTTAAATAGAGATACAAGTTTTTCAATAGAAATACCACGATAATAAAGTTTTCCGTCTGCTGGAATTTTTTTTCCGTCCTTATCGATTGAGTATCCTAAAACAGAACCAATTTTTGTTAATCCAACAAGAACTCCTGTCCCATTTTTATTCCTAAGACCTCTTTTTACATTTAATTTATTATAAATATCGTCTGAAATAGAATTATTCTCGGTAAACATAACTCCCAGCTCATTAATAAAATCAGTTTTCATGTTTTCACCAACTCCTTATTTCAGATTTTCAATAATTTTATCTGTAAATTCAGTAGTTGTAGCATTTCCATCTAAATCTGCTGTTTTACAACCGTCAGTTAATGTTTTTAAAATAGCTTTTTCAATATTTTTAGCAAAATCATCAAGTTTTAAATATTTTAACATTTCGATTGAAGAAAGTAGCAATGCAAGCGGATTTGCTTTATTTTGTCCTGCAATGTCTGGTGCTGATCCATGTACTGCCTCAAAAATAGCGATATCATCTCCAATATTAGCCCCAGGTGCAACTCCAAGTCCTCCAACAAGTCCAGCTACTAAATCAGATAAAATATCTCCATATAAATTCATTGTAACAATTACTTTGAATCTTTCAGGATTTGTAACAAGTTGCATACACATATTGTCAATAATAAGTTCTTCTAGCTCAATATTTTCATATTCTTTTGAAATTTCTCTTGCAATATTCAAAAACATTCCATCAGTGAATTTTAAAATATTTGCTTTATGAACAACTGTAACTTTTGAAATTCCATTATTTTTTGCATATTCAAAAGCACTTTTAATAATTCTTTCGCTTCCTTTTCTCGTAATTCTTTTCACAGCAATTGCACTAGTTTTTTCTTCATTTTCATATTTTTCTTCACCAATATAGATTCCTTCAGTATTTTCACGGAAAATAGCCAAATCAATATTATCATATCGAGTTTCAATTCCAGGCAAATTTCTAGAAGGTCTAAAATTTGTGTACAAATCGTATTTTTTTCTAAGATACACATTTATACTTCTAAAACCTTTTCCAATTGGTGTAGTAATAGGCCCCTTTATTGCAATTTTGTTTCTTTCAACGCTTTCATAAAGACTTTCAGGTATAAGTTCTCCAGTTTTTTCATAAACATCCGATCCAGCATTTTCAGTTTCAAATTCCACAGGAACTTTCGCTGCATCAAAGATTTTTACTAAACTTTCAGAGATTTCATATCCAATTCCATCTCCAGGTATTAATGTAATTTTTTTCATATTATCTTCCACTCTTTCTAAATTATTTTTTTATATAAATTACAGTAATTCTAGTTTAAATAAAGAGCTAATTTATTCGAAATTCTTTAACTCAAAATCAAATTAGAACTACTGTTATTCACGTTTTAACTCAAAAATTCATCACTTGTAGCAAATTTCAAATATCCACCAAATTTCAATATTTTAAGTTCTCTTTCTGAACCATTGAATTTAGCAGGAAATTCGATATTCTTAGTAAGATTTTTAACAATAAATCTTCCATTTATCAATGAATTTGGAATATCTGATAATTGTAATTCGTCATATTCATCGATATTGTTGTAATCTTCTACATTTTCAAATTCTAACGGTATAATTCCACTGTTAATCAAGTTTGCTTTGTGAATTCTTGCAAATGATTTTGCGATAACAGCTTTTATACCAAGATAAAGTGGTAATAATGCAGCATGTTCACGGCTAGAACCTTGTCCATAATTTTCTCCACCGACAACAATTCCACCATCATTTTTTTCAGCTCTTTCTTTAAAATCTGGAATAATTGTTTCAAAACAGTGTTCAGATAATTTAGGAATATTTGAACGGAATGGCAATAATGCGGCATTCGATGGACAAATATCATCTGTTGTAATGTTATCTCCTGTTTTTAAAATAACTTTTTTAGTAAAGCTGTCTTTTAATTCTTCTCCAATTGGGAATGGCTTAATATTAGGCCCCATAACAATTTTTACAGCTTCTCTTTCTTTTTTCGCCTCGTCTTCATTAGGATTTGGGAAAATGAAATAATTATCTGAAACTTCAAATTTTTCTGGTTCATCAATAATAATTTCTGCTCCTAATTCTCTTGGATCTGTTAAATATCCTGTAATTGCTGATGCAGCAGCTGTTTCTGTACTAACTAAATAAACTCCAGCACTCATTGTTCCACATCTTCCCTTGAAGTTTCTATTAAATGTTCTAAGTGAGATTCCATCTGTTTTTGGTGCTTGTCCCATTCCGATACAAGGTCCGCACGCAGCTTCTAGTAATCTTGCACCAGCCGCTATAAATTTAGCCAATGCTCCATTTTCTGAAATCATTTTCATAATATTACTTGAACCTGGCGATAAAACAAGACTCACATCTGGGTGAACTTTTTTCCCATCTAAAATTGCTGCAAGTTTCATAAAATCTGAATAAGATGAATTTGTACATGAACCAATTGCAATTTGATCAACTTTCAATTTTTTGTCTTTTGGAATCTCATGCACATTATCAGGACTATGAGGAAAAGCTGCAAGTGGCACTAATTCATCCAAATTAACAACTAATTTTTCATCATAAACTGCATCTTCATCAGGCAATAATTCTACAAAATCTTCTCCACGTGATTGTTTTTCCAAGAAAGTCTTAGTATTTTCATCACTTGGGAAAATTGAAGTTGTAGCTCCTAATTCAGCTCCCATATTTGTAATAGTGGCTCTATCCTCAACAGATAGTGATTTTATACCTTCTCCAGTATATTCCATTACAAATCCAACTCCACCTTTTACTGTCAATTCTTTTAAAACATACAAAATTATATCCTTAGCTGATACCCAAGGTTGTAATTTCCCTCTAAGTTCGATGTTATAAACTTTTGGAACTTTTAAATAATAAAGTCCTCTTGCCATACCAATTGCAACATCAAGTCCACCTGCTCCAATTGCAAGCATTCCAAGACCTCCACCAGTAGGTGTGTGGCTGTCTGAACCAATCAATATTTTTCCTGGTTTACCAAATCTTTCCAAATGCAATCTATGACAAATCCCATTTCCAGGTTTTGAAAAAACAATATTATGCTTTTCAGCTGATGTTTTAATAAATTCATGATCATCTGCATTTTCAAAACTTGATTGTAACATATTGTGATCGACATAAGCCACAGAAATTTCCGTTGCTACTTTGTCAACATTCATTGCATTTAGCTGTAAATACGCCATCGTTCCCGTGGAATCTTGTGTAAGTGTTTGATTAACTCTTACGGCGATTTCGTTACCTGCTTTTAATTCTCCTTTTAGAAGATTTTTTTTCAAAATCTTGTACGTTAAACTCATACCCATTTTTTTCCTCCAAACATAATTTCCTCTAATTTAATTTTCAACTATGTATTAATTATAATACCAATCGTAAATTGTGTCAACGATATATAATATATATTTTTTTTATGATTGCATATATATTATATATAATTTAAAAAAAGTCAATAAACATTGACCTTTTCTACTATTAGAGTTATTTCTCC
>ERZ772948.92-NODE-92-length-53825-cov-5.742775_pt1 | contig 53825 bp, 59 predicted proteins | sample MGYA00511945_ERZ772948 | MGnify/ENA primary metagenome ERZ772948 (study PRJEB29015, sample SAMEA2737927) | human oral metagenome | biome: human oral; feature: human-associated habitat; material: dental | place: China | collected 2141 ... | reverse complement strand
CCAGCCATGCCGATCCGAGGCGCCCGAGCATGTCGGCCACCGATACGATGGTGAACAACCCACCCACCATGGCCGCCTCGAAACCGAAACCGTCCTTGAGCAGGGTCTGCCCCCAGGACTGGACCGTGAAGGAACCCAGGATGAAGCTGAACGAGCCGAGGGTGATGATGGCGAGTTGCTTCGGATACTTCCGGAACACGACACCGAACGACGACTTGCTCGTGGCCTCGATCCGCGGCAGGGCGCCAACCTGTTCGGCCGGGATCTGCAGGGCCCAGGCATACGCCGACCTCGCCTCGTCATCGCGCCCGGTGATCTGGAGGAAACGCGGTGATTCCGGCATCTGGCGCAGCCAGATCAGCAGCAGGACGGGCAGCGCCCCGAGCGCAATCAGTCCACGCCAGCCGATGGGACCGGCGAGCCATTGCTGGGCCTGGGCGCCCAGCAGCAGACCCAGCGGGATGAACACGGAGGCCAGGCCCGCCAGCAGGCCGCGGCGTTTCGCAGGCACGAATTCCTGCACGTAGGGAATGGATGTGATGTTCAGACCACCGACACCCATGCCGACCAGCACCCGCAGCACGGCGAGCATGATCCAGCCGCGTTCGGGAGTCAGGAGGGTGATGGCCGTGAACACGGTGAACAACAGCACGCACCAGAAGAAGCAGCGGCGCCGCCCGATCCGGTCGGCCAGAGCTCCCCACATGATGGAGCCGATGACGGTTCCGAGCCCGGAACAGGCCAGGATGATCCCGGCCTCCCAGCCGGTGAGGTTCCAGGGTTTTGTGAGCAGCGAGACCACGAACCCGATCAGGAACATGTCGAAGAATTCGGAGATGTTGGCCACGATCACCAGGGTGATCAGGTTCTTCTGGTTTCCGGTCAGGGGTTTCGCGTCGATCTGATCGCTTGCGGTCTGCGCAGCGGGAGGAACGTTTTGAGTGCTCATTGGATCCTCCGGTCAACGGATGATGTCGGTGGTGGTGGGAATCGCCAGCTCCGACGGGGTGATGTGGGTGAGGTCACCGTGGTGGGTGAGGGCGTACTTGGAGACCCGCAGGCCGTAGCTGATTCCCTGACGCACGTCGCCGCCCAGGAAACCGTGCAGCGTGGCGGCGACGAAGGAGTCACCGGCACCGGGACGGTCTATGACGGGAACGATGTCCACCTGGCGGTCGTCGAGGCCGTCGGGTCCGGCGTAATAGACGCCGTTGTGCCCGTCGGTGGAGACGACGTACTCCGCCCCGAAGGCCTCACGGAGCTGGCGCGAGACCTCGGCCCGTTCACCTTCGATCCCGAAGACGATTCCGGCGTCCTTCCGGGAGCAGAAGATGATCCTGCTCCTGGAAGCGATTCCCGTCAACACCTCGCGGGCCCGTTCGGGGCTCCAGAGGAGACCGCGGTAGTTCACGTCGAGGGCGATGTCGATGTTCCGTTCGTGGGCGGCGTCCACGAAATGACGGATCACCTTGGCGGTCGCCTCGGTCAGGGCGGTGGTGATCCCAGTGACGAACACCAACCGGGTGTTCAGCATCGAATCCCAGTTCACGTCCTCGACACGGATCTCACGGAAGGCGGTGTTCAAGCGGTCGTAGGTGACCCGCGATGGCATGGGGGGTTCACCGGGCTCCATGAAGTAAAGCGCCACCCTGCCCTCGGGCACCCGGATCATGTTGCTCATGTCCACCCCGACCGAGCGGAACTCGGAGATGCAGCGTTCCGCCAGGTCGCTGTGCGGCAGTACCGAGCACCAGGACGTGTGGCGGCCCAGCTGGGAGAGGAGCCCCGCGACATTGGCCTCGGAGCAGGCCGCGGTCATGCGCAGCTGACGGGTGTTGGAGAGGCGTTCCCCCTGGGGAACGGTCAGGCGGATCTGGCCTTCGCCGATGGTTGTGAGGTCGAACATCTGTTTTACCTGCTTACTCCGGTGGAAGCGTTGATGGTTCCGTAGCGGTTGGTGTATCTGTCATGGTTGGCCGCGATCTCCGCGGCGGGCAGTTCCTCGATCTGCCCGAGCTGCATGGCGGCGAAGACCGTGTGTGCCACGTCCTCCACCATCACGGCCGCCTGGAGGGCCTTGTTGATCGTGGATCCGATGGTGAAGACGCCGTGCTGTCGCATCAGGACGGCGGGGGAGTCCCCGATGGCTGCCAGCAGTTCACGGCCGATGGCGTCGGAACCGATCTGGGCGTAGCCGCCGCACGGCACGGGACCGCCGAACTCGTCGGCGATGGCGGTCAGGCAGCACGGGATGGGTTTGCCGACCGCGGCGAAGGCAGTGGCGTAGCGGGAGTGGGTGTGCACCACCGATCCGACATCCTCCCTGCCCGCGTAGATGGCCAGGTGGGAGGCCGTGTCGGAGGACGGGCCCCGGTCGCCGTCGACGACGCGCCCGGTGGAGTCCACCACCACCATGTCGGCGGGCGTCATGTCGGTGTAGAGCATCCCGGAGGGTTTGATGACGATGAGCTCCCGGTCGGCCGTTATGGCCGACAGGTTGCCTCCCGTCCAGGCGACCAGCCCATTGGCGGGCAACGCCAGGTTTCCCTTCCACACCTGTTCGCGCAGTTCTTCCAGCATCATTGCCGACTCCTGTCCTCGACGATCCGCAGCCCCGCGGCCGCGGCCTTCTCCTCAATGAATTTCCTCGCCACCCGGCAGCTGGCCAGGGAATCGGGGGCGTCGTCATGCCACATCTCGAGCATGACCCGGCCCGACCAGCCCTGGCGTGCCAGTTCCTTGAACGCGGAATCGAAATCGGCGATTCCGGTTCCGAAGGGAACCCGCCGGGGCTGGCCCGGCAGGACGTCCTTCACGTGAAGGGCCACGATGTGTCCTTCACCGGCCTGCAGCTCTGCCGCCGATTCCCCGCCGTGTCCCGCGATGTTTCCCACGTCCGGGTAGCACTGCACCCAGGGGGAATCCGCCAATTCGACCAGTTCCATCACGTCGGGTACGGACGCGATGTCGTTTCCGTCGACGTTTTCGATCCCGAGCACGATCCCCTCCCGTGCGGCGTGGGGAACCGCATCGAGCAGGGTGTCGACGTAGCGTTGTCGCGCCCCGGGATCGGCGGGCTCGTAGTAGGCGTAGTATCCCGCCACCTGCACCACCCCGACGCCGAGATCGGAGGCCAGGTGGATGCCCTTCCGGTAGACATCGGCGGCACGCCGCCGCATCTCCGGGTCGGCCGAGCCGGGCATGACCGAGCGGTGCAGGCTGAGGCACAGACCACCGATCTGGACCTGCGCGTCCGCGGCCGCATCGCGGACCAGCCTGCGCGTGGCGCGATCCCAGTCCAGGCGTGCGGCCCGTTCGGGAGTCTCATCGATCGACAGGTCGACGAAACTGAATCCCGCATCGGGCACCTGGGCGAAGAACGCCGCCCAGTCGGGCAGCCCGACGAGCGCCTTCTCGTAGATTCCGAGTTTGATGCCCCTCATGGCCAGGTCCTCCCGATGGCCTCCTGCAGTTCCTGCGCGGCCGCGAGGGGATCCCGGGCCCCCATGATGCTGCGCCCGGCGATGACCACCCCGACGGGGGCGCCGGCGAAGGCACCGAGTTCAGCGGCCTTGATGCCGCCCGTGATGGTCACCGTGAAACCCAGGCCGGCCAGTTCCGAGATCCGCGCCAGGTCGTCGGGACCCCAGCTGAGATCCCCGGCGGCCTCCCGGTCGCGCGAGCGTTTCACGATGACGTGCCCCACGCCCAGCTCCCGCCAGGCCCTGGCGCGTTCGGCGTCGTAGCTCTCGCCGAGCTCCACCTGCACCTCGCCGCCGAACTCCGCGGCGACTTTGACCACCTGACCGATGGTGGCCAGGGATGCGCCCGAGACGCAGGAGACCCAGGTGGCCCCGGCCTCGAAGCAGTGACGGGAGATCAGCGACCCGGCCTCGGCGATCCGGACATCGGCCAGGATCGTCTTTCCCGGGTACAGGGCCCGGATCTCGCGCACGGCCCGCAGACCCTCGGCGATGATCAGGATCGTGCCGCACTCGATGACATCGACCGCGGGTTCGGCCCTGTTGAGGGCCGAGAGGGCGGAGACGAGATCCGGGTTGTCCACCGCGACCTGCAGTCTCGGCCGCATGTCAGTCCTCCTCGACGAAAGCGAAGAACCGCTGGCCGTTGTGCATGAGAAGGTCTTCGACGTAGGCCCGGTCGAAGCCCTCGGCGAGCATGCGGGGACCGTCGTTGGCGGGGTTGAAATCGACGCCCGTGACGGAACCGTAGGCCTTCTGGTACGAGCGTTTGCCGGAGTCGGTGCCGAGCAGGATGCGCTTGCCGTGGCCGCGTTCGCCCAGCTCGCGCAGCTCCATGATGCGGTTGGAGTCGGGTTGGTACTTGATGCGGTAGGTGCCGTCGATCTCCAGGTAGACACCGGTCTCCAGGATCTGGGTCAGGTAGTAGATGTCGGCGTTGCGCTGGATGTGGCCGATGGCGATCTTCTCCGGGGCAACGCCCAGCCTGATTAGCTCCTGGGCCTGTTCGAGACCGCAGGTCCCGTAGGTGGTGTGGGTGTTGATGGGTGCCCCGGTGGCGATGGACGCGGCAGCTGCGGCCTCCATGCACTTGTGCTCGAAGGCGGTGATCTTGCCGTATGCGGTGGCCACCTTGATGACGCCCGCCTTGTGTCCCGTCCGGTTGACGATCGGACCCGAGTAGTCGTTGGCGTCGATGCCCTCGGTGATGTCGGCGATCAACAGGTCGGCGATCTGGTCGACGGTGTAGCGGGACACCCAGTGCGACTGGGTTTCCAGGTAGACGTGTTCCCGGTGGAAACCGGTGGCCGCCACCACGTGCAGGTCGGGGACTCGGCGGTTGACCTCGGCCAGCTTGTTCAGGTCGCGCCCGCAGTTGGCGGGGCACATGTCGACGACCGTGCCGGCGGCCGCCCAGTTCTTCGAGGCCGTGACGAAGCGGGTGGCCTCCTCCACGGCCTTGTCGACGTCCGCGAGCTGGTGGTCGGGATCGATGTAGACCTCACCGGCGCCGACCCGGATGAGGTGGTCGTGGGCGTTGACAACGCCGAGACGCTCCGGGGCGATGTCTCCGAGGATGGTGCGAACGAGTTGCATTCCTGGCCTCCTGATGTCGGTGGAGCCGCCTTCCGGCTCCTTTGCCCGTACCCCAATCGTTGGTGGCAGAACGCTCCACCGCCACCCTGATAGTGAACATTTGTGCGCAGTGAGAGTGTTGCCGAGGCGTCGTATCCCGGAATGTCAAGGAGGTAAGGTCGATGATGTTGGAGGGGGTGTCGAGGAAGAGGCACATATGTGCGCAGGGGAATTGCCGGAAGCGGATCGGGGACACATCCAGTTGCTGTTGGAGGTGGCGCGGCTGTACTACGTCCAGGGCCTGAACCAGGCGGCGATCGCGAAGGAGATCGGCTATTCGCGTCCCACGGTTTCCAGGTTGCTGTCCGAGGCCCGGCAGCGACGGATGGTCAAGATCCGGATCGAGCACCCCCTCGAACAGGCCTTCGAGCTGGAACGGCAGCTGGCCAGGCGGTTCCGGCTCAAGACGGTGGCCGTCGCCCAGAGCCCCGAACGAACCCCGGCGGAGGCGGTGGGGGAGGTCGCGGCGTCGGTGATCGCCGAGGCGGGCAACTCCCACACCATTCTCGCCCTCTCGAACGGCACCTCGGTCGCGAGCGTCGTGGCCGCCATGCCGAGGCGCCAGTGGCAGTACAGCAACGTCGTTCAGATGGTGGGTTCGCTGGGGCAGGTGGGAACCGACCTCGTGGACTCCCCGGAGCTGTGCAGACGGATGGCCAGGCGGCTGGGTGGAACCTACCGGCCCATGCCGGTGCCCCTGGTACTGGGGTCCGCCGCCATGGCCCAGGCGATGAAGCAGGAGGAGCTGGTGCTGACGACCCTGGAACTCGCGGCCCGCTCGGACATCGCGCTGGTCGGGGTGGGGGCGGTCGGGCCCCATGGATACCCGGGGGCGATCCTGGAACCGTGGATCACTCCCGAGATCGCCCTGGACGTGCACCGCAGGGGGGCCGTGGCCCACATGTGCGGGCACTATTTCAACGCCCGGGGAGAACACGTGAAGGACCGGATGTGCGAGAGGATCATCTCCATGCCCCCGGAGCGGCTGGAGGGGATCGATCTCGCCCTCCTGGTGGCCTGGGGGGTTGCCAAGGTGCCCGCCCTGCACGCGAGCCTGCGCACCGGGTTCGTCTCGGCCCTGGCCACGGACGAGGAGACGGCCCGGCTGCTTCTCGGCTACCGGCCCTGAGGCCTCGCCACCGAGGGGCCCCTAGCATGAATCCATGCCTCCCGTGATCCGCTCCGCCAGCCATGAGGACCTCCCCGCCATCGTGGAGATCTACAACGAGGGTGGGGTGGCCACCACCGCCTCCTACGACGTCGAACCGGCCACCCTCGAGGAACGCACCGCCTGGTTCGAGCGGCTGCGGAACCAGGGACATCCCGTGCTGGTCCTCGAGGAGGACGGCCGGGTGGTCGGGTTCGCCAGCTACGGGCCGTTCCGCGACAAGGCGGCCTACCGCCACACCGTCGAACACTCCGTCTACGTGGCCGGGGGAAGCCGTTCGGACGGGGCCGGCCGGATGCTGCTGGGTGCCCTCCTCGACCACGCCCGGGGCCGAGGGGTCCACGTCATGATCGGTGTCCTCGACGCCGACAACGCGGCCTCCCGGGCTTTCCACAAGAACCTGGGATTCGTCGAGTCGGCCGTGCTCCCGGAGGTCGGCAGGAAATTCGGGCGCTGGCTGGACATCGTGTTCGTCACCCACCGCTTCGACTGACTCGGTAGCATTCCGCCATGGCTTACCACGGCGACACCAGCGACCACGAAGGTAGGGAGGTGCTCACCTGGGAAGGGCTTGGGAAGGCCGCCGACGACCTTGCGCTCCAGGTCCACGAATCCGGGTTCCTCCCCTCGGTGATAATCGCGATCGCCCGGGGTGGCATGATTCCGGCCGGGGCGTTGACCTACCGACTCGGGGTGAAGCTCACCGACGCGATCAACGTCGAGTTCTACACCGACGTGCACCAGACCCTCCCCGATCCGGTTCTGCTGGCCCCCATGCTGGACACCGAATCCATCGCAGGCAGGCGGCTTCTCGTGGTGGACGACGTAGCTGACTCGGGGCGCACTCTTTCGCTGGTGGTGAAACTGCTGCGCGGGTTCGGGGCCGATGTTCGCAGCGCGGTGCTCTACTCCAAGCCGACCACGATCGTGAAACCGGACTTCTGCTGGAGGCACACCGATCGCTGGATCGTGTTCCCGTGGTCCGCCAGGCCACCCCTGCGCTGAGTGCCGGCGGCCCCAAGTAAAATCCGGGCCATGGCTGAGATCCGCACCCACGATTCCGAAGGTGGTTCTGACCTCGGGCGCCTTGTCCGTGAGGCACTGGGGGAGACCATCCGCCCCATAACGCCCGGATCAGTTCCCGGGACGGTTTCCCCGGAGGATGAGTCCGTGGCGGGGGAAGAGGACTCGCTCACCGCGCTGCCCCAGTGGGCAGGGCTTTCCATCAACGTCACGGACATCTGACACAACGCAGGTGTTTACGTTAACAATCCGATAGTGTGGGGCTGCGGGCGCAGTTGCCCCATCTCTCAGGAGCTCAAAGGACTGAACATGACCCTCGACTGGACCGAACTGGACACCCGAGCCGTTGACACGGCGAGGATTCTCGCCGCCGACGCCGTGGAGAAGGTCGGCAACGGCCACCCCGGAACCCCGATATCACTGGCCCCCGTGGTCTACCTGCTCTACCAGAAGGTCATGAAGGTGGACCCGACCGATGACAAGTGGCTTGGTCGTGACCGCTTCGTCCTGTCGATCGGGCATGCTTCCCTGGCCCAGTACTGCCAGCTCTACCTCGCAGGTGCGGATCTCGAACTCGACGACCTGAAGTCGCTGCGGACCTGGGGGTCCAAGTGCGCGGGACACCCCGAGTACGGCCACACCCGGTTCGTCGAGTGCACCACCGGGCCCCTCGGCGCGGGCATCAGCAACGCGGTCGGCATGGCCATGGCCGCACGCAGGGAACGCGGCCTGTTCGATCCGGACGCCCCCGAGGGCAAGTCTGTCTTCGACCACTTCGTCTACTGCCTCGTCGGGGACGGCTGCCTCCAGGAGGGCGTGGCCGCGGAAGCCTCGTCGCTGGCGGCCACCCAGGACCTCGGCAACCTCATCGTGATCTACGACGCCAACCGGATCACCATTGAGGGAGACACCAACATCGCCTTCACCGAGGATGTCCTGGGCCGCTACGACGCGCTCGGCTGGCATACCCAGGAGGTCGACTGGACCAACGGTGGCACCGGGTACGAGGAGGACCTCGATGCGCTGCTCTCGGCCATCCGGGCGGCCAAGGCCGTCAGGGACAAACCCTCGATCATCAAACTCGACACCATCATCGGCTGGCCGCTGCCGAACAAGGCCGGGCATCACGCCATCCATGGCGCCAAGATCGGGGCCGAGGAGATCGCGGCCCTCAAGGAGAAGCTCGGTTTCCCGGCGGAGCCCTTCGCAATTGACGAGGAGGCCGTCGCCCACGCCCGGGCCAACGCCGCGTCCCGGGGCAAGGCGGATCGTGCCGAGTGGGACGAGAAATTCGAGGCCTGGAAGGCGGCGAACCCGAAGCGGGCCTCCTTGCTGGCGCGGGTCCGTGCCCGCAAGCTTCCCGCCGACCTGAAGCTCCCGGTCTTCGAGGAGGGCAAGATGTCCACCCGCAAGGCGTCCGGGGAGGTGCTGTCCGCGCTGGCCCCCCAGCTGCCGGAACTGTGGGGTGGTTCCGCCGACCTTGCGGGTTCCAACAACACCACCATGAAGGGTGAACCGAGCTTCCTGCCCGATGCGCGGCAGGCCGAGGACTGGCCCGGGAATCCCTATGGGCGCACCATCCACTTCGGAATCCGCGAGCATGCGATGGGTGGCATCATCAACGGCATCGTGCTGTCGGGCCTGACCCGCGCCTACGGTGGCACGTTCATGGTGTTCGCCGATTACATGCGTCCCGCGGTCCGGCTGGCGGCCCTGATGAACCTGCCCTCCATTTTCGTGTGGAGCCACGATTCAATCGGGGTCGGTGAGGACGGCCCCACCCATCAGCCCGTGGAGCACCTCGCGTCGCTGCGCGCCATCCCCAACCTGGACGTGGTGCGTCCCGCGGACGCCAATGAGACCTCCGTCGCGTGGGGTGAGATCCTGCGCCGCACCGATCGTCCCGCGGGGATCATCCTGTCCCGCCAGGACCTGCGCATCGTGGCGCGCGGCGACGAGTACTCCTCCGCGGAGGGGGTCGCCCGTGGGGGCTACGTGCTGAAGGAGGCCTCCGACAAGCCGAGGCTGATCCTGATCGCTTCCGGCTCCGAGGTTGCCCTGGCCCTCGAGGCCGCCGCGAAACTGGAGGAGGACAACGTCCCCACCCGTGTGGTGTCCATGCCCTGCACGGAATGGTTCGACGAGCAGGACCCCGAATACCGCGAGTCGGTGCTGCCCAAGGACGTGAAGGCCAGGGTTTCCATCGAGGCCGGTATCGCCATGGGCTGGGGCAGGTACGTCGGAGATGCCGGGGCCAGCATCAGCATCGAGTGTTTCGGCGCGTCGGCCGCCGGGTCGAAGTGCTTCGAGGAGTACGGGTTCACGGTCGACAACGTGATCAAGACGGCCCGTTCCGTGCTCTGAGAACTGCCGCGAACCCGCTTCCCGGGTGGGGCGTTGGTGGCTGTCGGTAGGCTTGCTGCATGGTGCTCAAGTCCTTCCTCGACAAGTTGCCCCGCCCCACCCGGCGCATTGTGCTCGAACTCGACCTGGCCCGGGGCGTGTTGGAGACCTTCCCGCGAAACCCCCTGCAGATGCTCCAGGTGGTGGGCGCAACAGCCGTCAGCGACCTTCGCGAACACCTCACGGAAGCGGTCAAGGATGAGCGCGTCGCAGGGCTGATCGTCCACGCCGTGGACTGCGGCCAGCCGATGACGGTGATGGATGAGATAGCCCACCTGATCGAGGCCTTCGGGACGAGACGGCCGACCATGGCGTGGGCCGAGTCGTTCGGGGAACTCAGCAACTCCTTGGCCGCCTACAAGCTCGCCACAGCCTGCCGCACGGTCTGGCTCCAACCGACCGGAGCGCTCGGCATCGGCGGTGTCGAGGTCGACATCACCCTCTTCCGCGGGTTGCTGGAGAAGGCGGGGGTCACCCCGCAGTTCGGGCAACGCCACGAGTACAAGACCGCAGCGGACCAGTTCGTGGCGCCCGAGGTCACCGAGGCCAACCGGGAGATGACCCACCGTCTGGCTCAGTCCGCAGTGGACGACACCGTGGCGGTCATCGCCAGGCGCCGGGGAGTGGCGCTGGAAACCGTGTGGGAGGCCGTCAACAGCTCCCCGGTTGTGCCTGAACGCGCCAAGGAACTGGGTCTCATCGACGAGATCGGCTATCGCGACGAGGCCTACGCAAAGGTGCTCGCCGAATGGGCCGCGAAACCCGGGGACCTGCTCTACGCGTCCCGGTACCAGCCGCGTCCCAACCTCGTGGGGGCGTTCCGGAGGGACCGGCCGAAGGTCGCGGTCGTCAGCCTGCGCGGTCCCATCGAGACCGGCCGGGGACGTCCCGGAACTTTCACGGGCCCCAGCGCCGGCGCCGATGTGGTGGACGAACACCTCCGGGTGGCCTTGCGCGACGATCAGATCAAAGCTGTGCTGTTCGAGGTCGATAGCCCTGGCGGTTCGGCCGTCGCGTCCGATTTCGTCCGCCGGAGCATCCTGCGGCTCCGTGAATCCGGTCGTCCCGTGGTGGCTCGGATGGGCGCCATGGCCGCCTCGGGCGGTTACTACGTGTCGATGCCCTGCGACGAGATCGTCGCCCATGCGACCACGTTGACGGGTTCCATCGGTGTTCTGGCCGGCAAGTTCGTGACCCGTGGGCTTTACGAGAAGCTGGGGTTGAAGCGGGAATCGATCCGGATCGGAGCGGCGTCGGGGATGCTCAGTACGGCCACGGAGTTCTCCCCCGAGGACTGGGATCGCCTCAACGCGGAACTCGACCGCGTCTACCGGCAGTTCACGACCTTGGCCGCGCAGGACCGCGCCATGGATCACGAACACCTGGAATCGCTGGCCCGGGGCAGGGTGTGGAGCGGAGCCGACGCCTGCGAACGGGGTTTGGTGGATCACGTCGGGGACTGGCGCCTGGCCTGGCGGCGCGTCTGCGCGCTGGCGGACATCGACCCTGAGGAGGCCACCCCGGTCAGGATCGGGGTCGGTTCCGTGCTGGAGAGGATCATCCCCGCACGCTCCAGCGAACACCGCGCCGAGTCCGCTCGGATTTCCCTCCCGACGGCCGACGACCTGTTGACGCGGGCCGCCGAGCTGGTCGGGCTCCCGATCCACGGCGTGCTGAGCCTGCCCTTCCACATCAAGGTGCGCTGACCCGGTGCCCGCGCTGTCCCTGGCGGAACTGGCAGGCGCCCCTCCGGGCCCGGTGACCGACGCCGTGATCGAGGGAAACCTGCCCGGGGCCGGGCTGCGGGGTTTCGAGTTCGAGAACTGCGTTTTCAAGGGCGTGAACCTGGAAAGGGCGGTCCTGGTTGGTTCGTCCTTCACCGAGTGTCGCTTCGAGGACTGCAACTTCTCCGGTGCGGACCTGACGGACGCCAGCCTGGGGGAGTGCAGGTTCACCGGCACGAAGCTCTCCGGGATCAACTGGGCGCTGTCACACATCAACAGGTTCGCTGCTCGTCCGTTGGATTTTCTGCGCTGCAAAATGGACTTCTGCTGGTTCGTTGGGGTGGATCTGGCGCGGTGCCGTTTCACCGACTGCTCGATCCGCGAGGCGGATTTCTCCGAGGCCCGGCTGGCGAACGTCGGGATGAACGATTGCGATCTACAGGGGACCAGATTCCACCAGACCGATCTCGAAAGGGCCAGTCTCGTCGGTTCCTTCGGCTACGTGTTCGATCCCAGGGAGAACCGGACGAAGGGACTGAAGCTGAGCCCGGCAGAGTCCTGGCCCCTCCTGAAAGCCCTGGGGATCGAGTTCGAGCACTGACCTCTCAGCTGTCGTCGCCCTCGGGAACCGGTGGGTTCAAGAAAGACTGGTCCAGTTTCTGCGGGATCAGGGATGCGGTGAAACTGCCCAGCAGCAGAAGCGCACCGCCGACGGCGAAACCCACCTGGTAGTTGGTGACATCCACCAGGCGGCCGACGACGACGGGCCCGATGATCGCCCCCAGATCGATGATCATGGAGTAGGCCGCGACCGGGGTGCCGCCACGCCCACCCGAGGCGTCGCCCACAGCGGCGGCGGGGGCGGTGCCCTGCATGGCCGCGCCGATTCCGTAGAGACACAGCAGCGGGATGAGCACCCAGATCCCGGGGGCGAAGGGCATGGCGATGGCCGACAGGCCGCATACCAATCCGCTGGTCACCATGACGGGTTTGCGACCGATCCGGTCGGTGGCCAGCCCGGCCGGGGTCAGCGCCGCGGCCTGGAACACAGCCGCGATTGCGAAGGCCATCCCGGTCCAGCCGGTTTCCAGGGCGTACACCTCGGTGATGATCACCGGGATCAAGGTGGCACGCACCCCGATCGACTGCCAGCCCTGGGCGAATCCGAGAAGGCAGGCGGCCCGGTAACGGATGTCCCTCGACGTCTCCCAGAACGTCAGCGGCTCCTTCGCGGCAGTAGGCAGAGGGTCGCACCTGGCCGGGAGCAGTAGCAGGGCGAACAATCCGGCCACCAACAGCATCCCCGAATAGAAATAGAAAGGCGCGTGCAGGGAGATCGAACCCAGCAACCCCCCGATGGCGGGCCCGGCCATGTTGCCGAGCAGGAAACCGCCCTGGTTCAGGCCCGAGGCGCGACCTCTCAGGTGCTGTGGGGTGGTGGAAATCAGCAGGTTCATGGCCGCGATGGTGAACATCGCGGACCCGATTCCACCGAGGGCCCGCACCGTTATCATCCACGCCAGGTTGGGGGACAACGCCACCCCGAAGGTGGTGGTGGCCACGATGACCATTCCCAGGGTGATCGCGTTGCGTTCCCCCACGGCCTGCCCGATCCGGGTTACGAACGGGCTGCTGACGAGCCGCATCAGGGCGAACATGGAGACCACCAACCCGAGCTGGAAGTTGTCGGCTCCGAAGGTGCGTGCGAAGGGGCTCAGCACTGGGATCACGACCCCGAAGCCGACGGCGATCAGGAAGGTCGTGGTCGCCAGCACCCATGCGGTACGGGGCAATCCGGTTGCTCTAAGTCGTGCTCCGATTCCCACGTCGTCTCCCTCCTGCGGCCCCCGGCCAACGTGCCAGCCTACTCGCGTACCATGGGGCGGGCTCGTTTCCCGCAATCGGTGACAAGAGAAGGACCGGAATTGACCAGCAAGAAACCCCCATCGCTACGCAGGAAATGGTTGATAGGAGGCGGCATCGGACTCGTCGTGCTGTTGGGTGGTGCCTACGCGGCAGCCTATTTGCTGGCTGGCGACAAGGTGCCCGCCAACACCACGGTTGAAGGGGTGGCGATCGGCGGACTGCATCCCGCCGATGCCGAGCAGCGCCTGCGCACCGAGTTGGGGGCTCGGTACGAGGCGGCGTTGACCGTGACCGACGGCAAGGGGCACTCCGTTGAACTGGCGCCCTTGGAGAGCGGTTTGAGCGTTGACTACGCAGGTGCCGTGAAAGCGGCCGGGGGAGCGAGCCTGAATCCGGTTGACGTGTTCAAGACCCTGCTGGGTGGTGGCCCGACTGAGCTGCCGAAGAACGTCGACTCCGAGAAACTCAAGGAGACGCTGACCACCCACGCCCCGGTTTTCCAGGTGGAAGGCACCGACGCCACCCTCGCCTTCGTGGACGGCGCGATCAGTCGCACCGAGTCCACTGACTCGACGGTCCTGGACGTGGACGCCACCAGCGCGTCGGTCACCGAGGCCATGAAATCGAGTACCCGCGAGGTTGCGGCCGTCACGAAGGCGCAGGCCCCCGCAGTCACATCGGCGATGGTGGACGAGGCGGTCGCGAATTTCGCGACCCCGGCGCTTTCCGGTCCCGTCACGGTGAAGGTTCGCGACAAGAGCTTCCAGGTCAGTCCGGAACAGATCGCCTCGGTCACCACCTTCGCGGCCGAGGACGGCAAACTGGTTCCGCACATCAACCCGGAGCAGCTGCTGAAGGTGACCGCCAAGGCCCGTGCCGGTCTCGGCCTGGTGACGGGCAAGAACGCCGGCTACACCCTCAAAGGTGACACCATCGAGGTGGTGCCCGCCGAGGGCGGTCAGCAGCTCGACATGAAAGGCTTGGCAGAGGGCGTTGCCAAGGCCGCGACCCAGAGTGGTGAGGCCCGGACCACCACCGTCGAGGTGATCGACGGGTCCGCGGAGTTTTCCACCGAACGGGCGGAATCCCTCAAACCCACCCAGGTGATCGGGGAGTTCACCACCTACTACCCGCACGCCGACTACCGGAACAAGAACCTGGGGCGGGCGGCCGAACTCATCAACGGCAAGGTTCTCCTGCCAGGCGAGACGTTCAGCCTGAACGACACCCTGGGGCCCCGCACCCCGGCCAACGGTTTCACCGATGGCTACGTCATCAACGGCGGTCTGCTGGTCAAGGAATCCGGTGGCGGCATCTCCCAGGCGGCGACCACCATGTACAACGCAGGTTTCTTCGCCGGCTACGAGGACGTCGAACACCGGCCCCACACGCTGTACTTCGACCGCTACCCTGCGGGGCGCGAGGCCACCATCTATTACGGCAGCTTCGACATGAAGTTCAAGAACAACACCGACTACCCGGCCTACATCCAGGGCCTGAACACCCCCTCCACAGCCAACAGCAAGGGAAGCCTCACCTTCCGGATCTGGTCTCGCCCGACATGGGACAAGGTGGAGTCGACGGAGCCGGTGAAGTCCAACTACTACTCGGGCAAGGAGCGCGTCGTGTCCACCCCCAACTGTGAGCCCCAGGCCCCTATTCAGGGCTTCACGGCCACCTGGAAACGGCTGTTCTACAAGAACGGGGAAGTGGCCAAAACCGAGGACTACTCGTGGACCTACGCCGCGGGAGACAAGGTCACATGCTCCCCCTGAGGTTCTTCGGGCGGAAGCCGATTCCGGCGCTGCGCGCTAAGCTTCTCGCGGAAGAACCAGAAGGAGTGAAGTGACCTACATCATTGCCCTGCCGTGCGTCGACGTCAAGGACAGGGCCTGTGTGGAGGAATGTCCCGTCGATTGCATCTACGAGGGCAACCGGATGCTCTACATCCACCCCGAGGAGTGTGTGGACTGTGGGGCATGCGAACCCGTGTGCCCGGTGGAGGCCATCTACTACGAGGACGACCTGCCTGAGGATCAGGAGGAATACCTCGACATCAACGCTCAGTTCTTCGAAGACCTCGGCTCACCCGGCGGGGCCGCGCGTCTGGGTCCCGTTGACCACGATCACCCGACGGTGGAACAGCTTCCCCCGCAGGGCGAATGATGTCTCTGGCAAAGCAATTGCCAGATTTCCCCTGGGACTCCTTGGCGGAGGCCCGGCGTGTGGCTGGTGGGCATCCGGGTGGGATCGTGGACCTGTCCGTCGGAACTCCGGTGGACCCCACCCCGGAAATCGCCAAGGAGGCACTGGCCGCCGCGTCGGATGCCCACGGGTACCCGACGGTGTGGGGCACCCCGGAGCTGCGTGACGGCATAGTCGGTTACCTGGAACGCCGATGGAACGCGCGCGGCCTGCGGCACGAGTCCGTGCTGCCCGTGATCGGAACGAAGGAACTGGTTGGTTGGCTGCCCACCTTCCTCGGTCTGGGGGCAGGCGATGTCGTGGTCCATCCCGGGATCGCCTACCCGACCTATGAGGTGGGGGCCCGGGCTGCCGGTGCCATGCCCGTGGCCTGCGACGATCCCGACGCCATCCCGGCCGGAACCAGGCTGGTCTGGTTGAACTCGCCCGCCAACCCCTCGGGTCGCATCCTTGCCCCGGAGCAGCTGCGCTCCTGGGTGGCGGTTGCCCGCCGCGAGGGGGCCGTGCTGGCCAGCGACGAATGCTACGGGGAGTTCGCTTGGGAGAAAGAGGCCATCAGTGTCCTCGATCCGCGCGTCAACGACGGCGACCTCTCCGGGTTGCTGGCGGTGCACTCCGTTTCGAAACGCTCGAATGCCGCCGGATACCGCGCCGGGTTCGTCGCAGGCGATCCGGTGGTGGTGGTGCAGGACCTGGTGCAGGCCCGTAAACACCTCGGCATGATGGTTCCCGGCCCGATCCAAGCCGCCCTGACGGCCGTGCTGGCCGATCAAGAACACGTGGAGGAGCAGCGGCGGCGTTACCTGGCCAGGCGGGCCGTGCTCCGCCCCGCCCTGGAGGCTGCGGGCTTCCGGGTGGACGATTCCGAGGGGTCGCTGTACCTGTGGGTCACCCGCGGCGAACCGTGCCGGGACACCATCGCGTGGCTAGCGCGGCGCGGGATTCTCGCCGCCCCGGGGGATTTCTACGGAACCTCCGGAGCCTCCCACGTTCGCGTCGCCCTCACCGCCACGGATGAGCGAATCGCCTCTGCCGCCGCCCGGTTGGGGGAGCAACCTCAGGGCAACTGATCACGGCAGAGGCGGGTTCCGGCTGGAATCCGGTTAGCCGGGTGGTTCAGACGGTTCCGGTACCGGGTCATTTCGCCTCGGGATTCGAGATCACGGCCAGGAACAGCGGCCAGCCCTTGCGGACATCCAGCACCCGCATCACGTAGGGATGGTCCACCACGAGCGTGGTCGGCGGGTTCGCGGGGGCGCTCACAGGGATTTCGACCTCCGTCAGGGCTGCGCCGACGGTGCCCTTGGCATTCACCTGGAGGCGCACCTGTTGGGCGGCCTGGTTTGCTCCAGCGCCGTCGAAGATGCCGTCGAGATGATCGAGGTCCACCCCCAGGCGGGTGAGTTCCTCCTTGAGGTTGCGTTTCACGGCCAGGTCGGCGGGGGGCATGGTGACCTCAACTCTGTCCTTGGGGGCCGCACTCAACTTCTCGTGGGTTTCCTGCAGCACGTTAGCGTCCCACGTCAACGGATGGATTCCCTGGTCCGGGAGAATGACGTCCATGGCGAGGTTTTCGTCGTAGGGCAGCCGGACGGCCTGCCAGCCCTGTCCGGAGGCCACCCGGACGGAGAAGCTGTCCGACAGGGCCTTGATCTCCACGGTCTCCCCGCCCCCGGTGATGAAGGCGAGGGGGGCGTCGTCGGATTTGAACTGTGTTTCCCAGCGGGATGCGAACAGCAGGGCATCCTGCACCACCAGCGCCGTATCGTGTGTCACCGCTATTCCTGACTGCTCGATCAGCCCAGCGGTGTTCTTCTTGGCCCAGGCATTCAGACTGGCCTGGGCCTCGGAGTTCTTCACCTTCTCCACCGAGGCGTCGAAATGTTTCCGGATGGCGTCCAGGAAAGGAGACTTGGGCTGGACGTCACTGCAGATCAGGAGACGCGATGCCAGATTGATGATTGGCTTCTCGGGCGGGTTCTTCGCATCGATGCTCTCCGGCAGGGAGGCGTAGTCCGCCAGTCCCGCTCGCAGGGCACCGATGCCGGCTGCCCGGTCCTCGGAGTTCATCCCGAACAGTTCGTCCAGGCTCGTCGCGGAGGCTCCCGTGGCGCCGAGACCGACCAGGGCCAGGGCGGCACACAACGAGGCGGGGGAGACCAGCTGGTTTCCTGTGCGGTCTCCCTGAACGAGCAGCCGCCAACCGATCTGCTGCGAGGCGGCGGCGACGACCCCGGCCAAGGGGTGTTTCGGATTCTGTGCCACGTATGCGGAGTTTCCCGTCAGCGTCTCCACCTTCGGTTCGGCTGAGCACCCGCTCACCGCAGCGGCTGCCAGACCCGCGAGGATCAGGGTTCGTCGGTTCAACAACATGGGCTTCCTCCCTGGGGCGTGAGGCATCAGTCCATTCTTACCCCTGTGAGGGTCACGACCTGAGTTTGATGGTCACCGTCACGGAGCCGCCGGAAACCGGTTGGACATCCTTCCAGGTTCGTTCCCCCTGTTTCCACTCGTTTCCGCCGACGCTGACCTTCTCGATTCCGAGTTCGGACGCGTTTGCCAGGGCCAGCTGGGTGGCCGACCAGGCGGTGCCAGCGTTGCTCGTCATGGTCAGTTCGGAACCATTGTCCTGGAAGCTGCCCCCGGGAACGGTGGCCACCACCTTGTCCAGGTCGCTGTGATCGGTTCCGGTGGCGTCCCGGTTGATGCAGGTGAAGACGCCCTCCCTGGATCCCCGGAAGGCTCCGGCCAGGGCGCGTGCGTTGGTTTCGTGTTTTCTGTAGGCCTCGGGATGCCCGGAACGCTGCACCTTCTGGGCTATGTCGTTTACGTCGGTGTTTTCCCAGCCGTCGAACTTGACCAGTTCCTCGTAGAACCGCCCGGAGCTGTACCAGGGGTCCATGATCTGCTCCTTGGTGCCCCAGTCGTAGGAGGGGCGCTGCTGGAACAGGCCGAGGGAGTCGCGGTCGCCGTAGTTGAGGTTCCGCAGCCCCGACTCCTGCCAAGCCGTCGCGAGCGCGATCACCGCCGCCTGCTCGGACAGGCCACGGTTGTAGGACTCGGCGACGATGATGGATGCGTTCCTCGCTTGCTCGTTGGTGAGCCGGAGCGGCTCCTCCGCCCCGTCCACCTGCAGGTAGCAGGCGTTCGGGGTCATGCGGGTGACGAGCCACTCGTAGCCCTTCCAGGCCCCGAAACCGAGGGCGCCCACCACCACGAGCGCCATGACCAGGATGATTGCTGTCTTCTTGCGCATGTCAGTTGGTGTGCAGTTCGTCGTTCAGTTCAACAGTTCCGCCCCGGCGTGGCCTTGCCACCACCCTCCCAGACTGCGAGTCGCGCAGGAACAGCAGGCCAGGGACACCGGAGAGTTCTCGCGCCTTGACCACGCGACCGCCGGGAAGCTCCACCTTCGTGCCAGCCGTCACGTAAAGCCCCGCCTCCACGACGCAGTCGTCGCCCAGCGAGATCCCGATACCGGATTCCGCGCCCAGCAGGCAGCGTTCGCCGATGCTGATCACCTCCCGGCCACCCCCGGAGAGGGTACCCATGATGGAGGCTCCGCCGCCGATGTCGGAACCGTCACCGACTACCACCCCCGCGGAGACGCGCCCTTCGACCATGGAGGCCCCCAGGGTGCCCGCATTGAAGTTGACGAAACCCTCGTGCATCACGGTGGTGCCGGATGCCAGGTGCGCGCCCAGCCTTACCCGGTCCGCGTCCCCTATCCGCACCCCGGCTGGGGTGACGTAGTCGGTCATGCGCGGGAACTTGTCCACGCTGAAGACCTGCAATATCTCGCCCTTTCCGCGCAGAGCGGTGCGGATGTGGGTGACGTCCTCCACGCGGACCGGGCCGCGGCTGGTCCAGGCGTTGTTCGGTAGCTGGCCGAAAATGCCGTCGAGGTTGATCCCGTGGGGACGGACCAGGCGGTGGCTGAGCAGGTGCAGGCGCAGGTAGGCGTCCTCGGTGTTTCCGGGAGCCGCGTCGAGATCAATGACCACGCGCACCACCTTGGTTCTCACCTGGCGCAGGTCGTCGGTGAGCTGTGCCGCCAGCAACGAGGCGGGGGCCTCCTCGGTGACATCGCCGCCGATCCGCGGCTCCGGGTAGAACACGTCGAGGACGGAACCGGAGTTGTGAACGGTGGCGAGGCCCCAGCCCCAGCCCTGGCGAAGCACGTCAGTCATGCGGGTCAGTGTAGTGAACGTACCCGACAACGACACCCTGCCCGGGCCTTCACCCGAGGGAGACCGGATGGCTGGTCCGGCCATCTCCGGTGTGACGGTGAGAGCCCCGGCCACGAGCACCGATGGTTGTTCGTGGCAGTAGGCTCGCAGCCATGCTTCTCGATCCCGGTACTGATCTCGTGACCCTGCTGCGCGCCGTCGTCGACATCGAGAGCGTTTCCGGCAACGAGAAACGGCTCGCGGATCTGGTGGAGGAGGTGCTTCGCACCCAGCCCCATCTCGAGGTGGCGCGCGACGGCGACTGCGTGGTTGCCAGGACCCGGCTCGGCCGCGCCCAGCGGGTGCTGATCGCCGGTCACCTGGACACCGTTCCGGTGGCCGGAAACCTACCGAGCACGGTGGAGGAGACCCCCGAGGGGATCGTGATCCACGGCAGGGGCACCGTGGACATGAAGGGCGGGGTGGCGGTCGCGTTGAAGCTAGCCTGCGAACTCGACCGACCCCGTTTCGACATCACTTGGGTGTTCTACGACCACGAGGAGGTGGACGCTTCCCTGAACGGCCTCGGACGGCTGGCGGGCAACCGCCCCGACCTGCTCGAGGGGGATTTCGCGGTCCTCATGGAGCCGACGGGGGCCCGGGTCGAAGGGGGCTGCCAGGGAACCATCCGCATCAGGATCACAGCCGAGGGCAGGGCCGCCCACAGCGCCCGCGCCTGGATGGGCGACAACGCCATTCACGGCCTGGCGGACGTGCTCGCGCGGCTCGCGGCCCACGAACCGAAACGGATCGAGGTGGATGGCCTGGAGTACCGGGAAGGGCTGAATGCTGTTCGCATCGGTGGGGGAGTGGCGGGCAACATCATCCCCCCCGAGGCGTGGGTGGAGATCAACTACCGGTTCGCGCCCGACAAAAGCCTCGACGAGGCCCTGGGGTATCTGGAGGAGGTCTTCGACGGGTACACGTTCGAGGTGACCGACCTCTCCCCGGCGGCCCGGCCCGGGTTGGACAGGCCGCTCGCGCAGGAGTTCGTCGACGCGGTCGGCGGGAAGGCGTTCCCCAAGTACGGTTGGACCGACGTGTCCCGTTTCTCCGCGCTTGGGATTCCCGCGGTCAACTACGGTCCCGGGGATTCGTCGTTGGCCCACCGCGACGACGAACGCTGCCCCGCTGAACACCTGAGAATCTGCGCTGACGGCCTCCGCCGCTGGCTCGCCTGAAGGAGGAACCGATGACCGAACGCCGCCAGGGAGCCGTGGTGCTTCGCGGCCAGGCCCGCGAGGAGGTGCCGACCGCCGACGAGGCGCTGCTCGGCTCCGACGGGGACGAATGGGCCAGCAAGGATCCGTGGCGGGTGCTTCGCATCCAGGCCGAGTTCGTGGAGGGATTCGACACCCTCCACGGACTGCCCGCCGCAGTCAGCATCTTCGGTTCCGCGCGAACCGCATCAACCGACCCGATGTACCGGGCCGCGGAACGGATCGCCCGGGACCTCGCGGAGCGTGGGTTCGCCGTCATCACCGGCGGCGGGCCCGGCATCATGGAGGCCGGCAACAAGGGGGCCAGCGAGGCGGGTGGCACATCCGTGGGGCTCGGCATCGAACTTCCCCACGAGCAAGGGCTCAACCCGTACGTCGGGCTCGGCATCAACTTCCGCTATTTCTTCGCCCGCAAGACGATGTTTCTCAAGTACTCGCGCGGATTCATCGCGATGCCCGGCGGTTTCGGCACCCTGGACGAGCTGTTCGAGTCGTTGACCCTGATCCAGACCGGCAAGGTGACCCATTTCCCGGTGGTGCTTTTCGGTAGCCGCTTCTGGGGGCCGCTGCTTGACTGGATCGAGCGGGAGGTCGAGGCCTGCGGTTTCATCAGCCCGGGCGATCTGGGCTTGATCACCCTCACCGATGACGTCGGCGAAGCGGTTGCCGCCATGGGCTCTCCCGTTCAGGGCTGAATCGGTAGGCTTGGGACATGGTTTGGGTTTTCGGGGTCGTTTTCATGGTGGTGCTCGCCTTGGCTGCCTGGGCGGGTACGGGGCGGTTCGGTGAGATGCCGGAACCGGTGGACGACCGTCCGAAGGCTTTCATCCCGGACCTGCCCTTCGGGGACGAGTTCATGGAGCGGCTGCGCCTGCCGGTCGTCTCCGTCGGGTACGAGAAGAGTCAGGTGGACGGCTTCCTGGAGGAGACCCGGCACCGGCTGCCACCGGAGCCTCCCCGGTTCGACGTGGTGGTCGGGGGCTACGACATGCAGGCGGTCGATGTGGTGATCAACAAGATCGTCGAGGACCTCGGGCTGCGTTCCGGGCCGCCAGCTTCCGAGGCCGCTGCCGACCCCGGGGCGCTGCCTCCGGTCGCTCCGGACCCGGCTGATGCATCAGGGACTCTCCGGATGCGGAATAATGGAGGAGTTCACTTGGACTCCAAGGATTGAGGTTTGGCACATGGCAGCGATGAAACCCCGCACGGGAGACGGACCCATGGAGGTCGCGAAGGAGGGACGCGGCATCGTGATGCGTGTTCCCGTTGATGGCGGTGGGCGACTGGTGGTCGAGATGAATGCAACGGAAGCAACCGACCTGCTCAACGCCTTGAGGGGCGTCGTCGGCTGAGCAGCTGAATCCGCGCTGATGATGGGGTCGCCCGGGAGTGTTCTCCCGGGCGACCCTCGTGGTCAACGGGATCCGTGGAAGGCGATGGCCTTCTCGTAGACCGTGATGGTCTCCTTCGCGATCTGCTCCCACGAGAACTCGTCGATGCAGCGTTGCCTCCCTGCCTTCCCGAACTTTTCGGCGAGCGCAGGATCGCCAGTGAGGCGGTTCACCTTGGTCGCGAAATCGGCCTCGAAGGCGGAGATGAACTTAGGATCGGATGCCCGGGCCGGATCGTAAGGAACGAGCAGGCCCGTTGTGCCGTCGACGACCACCTCCGGGATTCCACCCACCGCGGAGGCGACGACCGCGGTCTCGCAGGCCATGGCCTCCAGGTTCACGATGCCCAGGGGCTCGTAGACACTCGGGCAGGCGAAAACCGTCGCATGGGTCATGACCTGCCGAACGGAGGCCCGGGGCAGCATTTCCGGCACCCAGATCACAGGTGCGCTGCGCTTGGCCTGGAGTTCCGCGAACGCCCCGTCGAACTCGGCGGCGATCTCCGGGGTGTCGGGGGCGCCCGCGAGCAGCACCACCTGGGTTTCGGGATCGAACTGCTGGGCTGCCCGGACCAGGTGGATCAGCCCCTTCTGGCGGGTTATGCGGCCCACGAAAACCACCGTCGGGCGGTCCAGGTCGATGCCCAGGCCTTGCACCACGTCGGTGCCGTTGTCCGGTTTGAACTCGTCGGGGTCGATTCCGTTCTTGACCACGAACACCCTGTCGGGATCCAGGTCCGGGTAGGAGGCGAGAACGTCCTTGCGCATCCCCGCGGAGACGGAGATGACGGCGTCGGCGGCCTCGAAGGCGGTCTTCTCCGCCCAGGATGAGACCCGGTAGCCACCTCCCAGCTGTTCCGCCTTCCAGGGACGGTGCGGCTCGAGGGAGTGCGAGGTGACCACGTGGGCGCGGTCCAGCATCAGCCCGGCCAGGTGACCGCCCATGTTTGCGTACCAGGTGTGGGAGTGCAGCACATCGGTGTCATCGGCGACCGCGGCCGCCATGGACAGGTCGGCTCCCAACACCCGCAGGGCCGCGTTCGCCCCGGCCGGCCAGGACTCGGGATGCGCGACGGCGCCGTCGCGGGGCTCGCCCATGCAGTGAACATCGACTTCGATGAACTTCCTGAGCTGTGGGACGAGCTGGGCCACATGGACCCCAGCCCCGCCGTAGATCGATGGTGGGTACTCACGAGTCAGCAGCGACAGTTTCATACTTCGCAATGATATCTTTCCAAACCTGTTGTGAGGGAACCGGCGAAGCGCTAGGTTTCAGACATGGTGGCACGCCCGAAGATCCTGTCAATCGTCCTCGCCGGTGGCGAGGGGAAGAGGTTGATGCCGCTGACCTCCGATCGCGCCAAACCAGCGGTGCCGTTTGGAGGCAGCTATCGGCTGATCGACTTCGTCCTGTCCAATCTCGCGAACTCTGGGTTGACCCAGGTCGCGGTCCTGACCCAGTACAAATCCCACTCCCTGGACCGACACATTTCCATGACGTGGCGGTTCTCGACCCTGATGGGCGCCTACGTGACGCCCGTCCCCGCTCAGCAGCGTCTTGGGCCCCGCTGGTACCAGGGGTCCGCCGACGCCATCTACCAGTCGCTCAACCTGATCCGCGACGCCAATCCCGACTACGTCGTCGTGTTCGGCGCGGACAACATCTACCGGATGGACATCGAGCAGATGGTGGATGCCCACATCGATTCCGGTCTTGGCTGCACGGTCGCGGGTATCCGTGTGCCCCGCAGCGAGGCCAGCGCGTTCGGCATCATCGATGCGGGGGAGGACAAACGCATCAAGAGTTTCCTGGAGAAACCCACCGAACCGCCGGGGCTGCCCGACTCGCCGGAAGAGTCGTTCGCCTCGATGGGTAACTACATCTTCTCCCGTCACGCGTTGGTGGAGGCGCTCAGGGCCGATGCGGAGAACCCGACGGCCAAACACGACATGGGCGGTGACATCGTCCCGTGGTTCACCGCCCAGGGACAGTCACAGGTCTACGACTTCAAGGACAACGTGGTTCCCGGTGCGACGGAGAAGGACCTCAACTACTGGCGGGACGTCGGCACCATCGACGCCTACCACGAGGCCCACATGGACCTGGTGTCCGTCGAGCCGGAATTCAATCTCTACAACAGCGACTGGCCGTTGCTGACGAACCAGTCCCAGGCGCCCGGGGCGAAGTTCGTCATCCGCGGGAAGGCGGAGGATTCCATCGTCAATCCCGGATGCATCATTTCCGGCGGCGAGGTGGATCGCACCGTGCTCGGCCCGAATGTGCGCATCGACAAGTGGTCGCAGGTCTCGGACTCCGTGTTGATGGACGGCGCGAACGTGGGCCGTGACGCCGTCGTGCGCCGCGCCATCCTCGACAAGCACGTGATCGTCACCGACGGGGCGCAGATCGGTGTCGATCACGACCACGACCGGGAGCGCGGTTTCCACGTCTCACCCAACGGTGTGGTCGTCGTCGGCAAGGACACCGTCGTCCCGCGGGACTGAGAGAAAAACAACGATGGCCGCCTGCTGGTGGACTCCATCCACCCAGGCGGCCATCGTTCGCTCGCTGGTGGTTTCTCAGTCCTTGACCGCCACCAGCAGGCCGTTGCCCACCGTGAGCAGAGTGGTGGTGTAGCTGTCGGCGGCCCTCACCGCGTCGAGGGCCTCGCGGATGATGATGGTTTCGTCGCCCTCCCGGCCGGGATCGGCGACGGTGTTGTACCAGAGCACGTCGTGGATGATCAGGAGACCGCCCGGGCGCAGCAGGCGCAGGGCGGCGGCCACGTACTCGACGTACTCCAGTTTGTCGCCGTTGATGAATACGATGTCATAGGCGCCGTCCCGCAGCTTCGGGAGGATTTCCAGGGGAGCGCCTGCGATCAGCCTGCAACGGGACGGCGGATAGCCCGCGGCGTTGAGGAAGGACCGTGCAGGCAGCTGATTGTCGGCCTCGGAGTCAATGCTGGTCAGCACTCCGTCGGAGGTCATCCCGGCGAGCAGGGGCAGGGCGGAGGTGCCCAGCGCGGTACCGATCTCGACCACGGTTCGCGCATTCACGGCCTTGGCCAGTACGGTGAGGGCGGAGGCCACACCCTGACTGACCGGGGTGAGCCCGGCCTGAACCGCCTCCACCCGGGCCTGCTGAAGACCATCGGCGATGGGGGAGTGGGCCTCGGCGAAGCTCCAGCTCTCCGCCGTCGGCGCCGGGATGGGAGAATCAGCTATGTGAGTCACACGGCAACTCTACCCAGTTCGATGCCCTTATCCGTGGAGGCTCTATCCTGAACCGCATGAGTCATGTGGCCTACGCCGACAACCCGGGCGGCGCGCAGCAGTTGGTCGTCGCGACCGGTCGGCGTGTGGGGGGTGCCGATGCCGTCGCATCACTTGGATCCGGCTTGGCGTCGTCGGCGATGACCGGGCAGGAAAACATCCACGACGAGGAATCGCTCGTCACTTTCGAGGAGGCCTGAACCATGCCTGCAAGTCCGGAACAGCCCATTTTCGGGCGGCTGCTGACCGCCATGATCACCCCGTTCGGGTCGGACGGGCGCGTGAACCTCGCCGAGGCGGCCCGGTTGGCCCGGCACCTGGTGGATGGACAGGGACACGACGGCCTGGTGATCAACGGAACCACCGGGGAGTCCCCCACCACCAGCGATGAGGAGAAACAGGAACTACTCAAGGCGGTGGTCGAGGCGGTCGGGGACCGCGCCTCGGTGGTGGCCGGGGTCGGCACCTTCGACACGCGCCACACGATCGAACTTGCGGAACAGGCCGTGGAGGCCGGTGCCGACGGGCTGCTGGTGGTGACCCCCTACTACTCGCGCCCTCCCGTTGATGCGCTCGAAGCTCACTTCCTCGCCGTTGCCGACGCCACCGAACTCCCCCTCATGCTCTACGACATCCCGCACCGCACGGGTATCCCGATTCCAGAGGCATCGCTGCTGCGCCTGGCGGACCATCCCACGATCGCGGCGGTCAAGGACGCCAAGGCGGATATCTGCTCGTCCTCGGTCGTGATCGCCAACACCACGCTGACCTACTACGCGGGCGACGACGCCTACCTGCTGCCGTTGCTGGCCGTTGGTGGGGCAGGGGTGGTTGGGACGTCCACGCACTTCTCGGGCCTCCAGGTCCGCGCGCTCATCGACGCGTTCGTCGCAGGGAACCTCGAACAGGCGCGGCAGCTCAACGCCCAGCTGCTGCCGGTCTTCCGGGGGGTGTTCGCCACCCAGGGAACGATGATGGTCAAGGCGGCCCTGAACCGCCGCGGTTTCGATGTCGGGAGGTGCCGCCCTCCCATGGGAACGGTCGCCCCGGAGGTCCTCGAACGTTTCCTGGGGATTCTGGACACCCAACTCTGAGCGTTTTCCCGGAAAACTCACAGGAACCTGAAGACCTCGCCCGGCGGCAGAAACCCGTTGGAACAAAGCCTCATCACCGTGCGTTGAAGGTTGTGTGAGAGGCGTGGAACGCTTCACACACACAGGTTCCTCACAGGATGAGGTGCCAGATTGTTTCCCATGGAGAGGCGAGGCGTGTTCCGCAACAAAGCGAGGCCAAACGAGCCGGACTGGGTTGCGCCCACCTGGGCGGAACTGGTCCGGGACCACTCGGCGCAGGTCTACCGCCTGGCCTACCGGCTCACCGGCAATCGCCACGACGCCGAAGACCTCACCCAGGATGTGTTCGTCCGGGTGTTCAAATCGATCCACAACTTCCAACCCGGCACCCTCGAGGGCTGGCTGCATCGCATCACCACCAACCTGTTCCTGGACTCCGCGCGACGCAGACAACGGATCCGCATGGATGCCCTGAGCTCGGCACCGGAACACGTCTGGGGACAGGACCGCAGCCCTGAGGAACTCCACGCGGACGGGGCCCTGGACGCCGACGTGGCGAATGCCCTGGCGGCCCTGAAGCCCGAGCAGCGCGTCGCCGTTGTGCTCTGCGACATCGAGGGAATGAGCTACGAGGAGATCTCGGAGGTGCTGGGCATCAAACTCGGTACCGTGCGCAGCCGGATCGCCCGGGGACGCGCCCAGCTGCGTGACGCGCTCGCCCATCGCGCGCCGAGCGAGGACCATGCCCGATATCTCGGGGTGTCATAGGAGGTGCGGGGAAACGACTGCCGCCGCTACGAGGACGACCTTTCCGGGTTCGTCGATCGGACCCTGCCCGAACGCCGCGTCAACCAGGTCAGTGAGCACCTGGTCCGGTGCCCGGAATGCTCCGCCGCCGTCGACGAGCTACGGCGGGTGCGTTCCAGGCTGAACTCCTGCCGGGCCGCCGCCACCCTGCCCGAAACCTTGGCCGAAAGGCTCCAGAACATCGCGGGAAACGAGTGCGACCAGCCGCTTTACCTGGCCGGGGACGGGCCGCGTCGTCACAGCCGCGGTGGACGCCTGATCCGCGGAGGCATGGCCGCAACCGTGGCGCTGGCGACGTTGATGATGCTCTCCCTGGCGCTTGCGAAGGAACCCGCGGTCGTGGGTGATCCGGTCAGGGCGGCGCGCGAACAGTACTCGCTGGCGCTGACCACCATCAGCGTCGGACAGGGAGTCGGCGCCGTGCAGTGGGCGCGCGAACGGGGCGCCAGGCCCGGTGCAGCAACGCAGCTCAGTCCCCGCACCTTCGATCTCGGCCAGGCCGTCCCGATCGACGAGAGCAACGCGATGATCCGGCTCGGCAACAACGGCCAGAGCATCACCTACTCCGGGCGACAGCGGGTCTGGTTGATGGACGGCGACGGTGTCCACCGGCCGAACGACGTGGAGGTCGACGTCGTCGCGGGAGAAGGAGCCACTCTGGCGGTCCTGGACGGAACCGGGGAACGTTTCCTCTCCTGGTTCGTCCCCACGATGGGTTGCTGTTCATCCCTTGCCGAAACCGGCTGGCAGTTCTACACCTACCAGAGCTCGGACACGGTGGCCGGACGCAGCGCATCCGTGGTCGAGGCCCGCGGCGACGGGCATCTCGTGGCGCGCTGGTGGCTCGATGACGACACGGGGCTTCCGTTGTGGGTTGAGCGCTACGACACGACGGGGCGCCCTACTCTGGTCTTCGGATTCGTCAGCATAAACATCGGGACTGCTCAGCTGGCCACGGATTCCACCCAGCCCTACCCGATGGAATCCGTCTCCAGCGCCAACACCTCCGGGTGGTGCGTTGGCCTGCCGGAGTGTCCGCTGGAACTGGGAGGTCTTCCCCTGGTGGCCCACGCCAGTTCTGGCGAGGGACAGAACGTCTACCAACGGCTGGTCTACTCCGACGGTGTGCGTACCCTGAGCGTTTCGTGGACCCCGGGTGTGCTGGCAGGTGGGATCCGGGTCTCCGACGACTCGCCCGGACTGCCTCAGGTTTCCGCCTGGCAGGTGGGCGACGGCGTGGTCTCCGTGGCGACCAACGGTCCGCGGTCACTGATGGCGGAGGCGTGCAAGGCCCTGCCGAAGCCGCAGGAGAACAAGTACGGCCTGCTGGAACGCATGGGAAGTGGCCTGGGACGGCTGGTTGGGATTGGTTGAACGCCCGGCCGCGGGTAGCCTGAGCGTGTGTTCAACATCGACGCCACCGAGCTGATTCTTCTTCTGGTACTCGGCGTCGTCATGTTCGGTCCCGAGAAGCTTCCCGCGTTCGCGCGGAAGGCGGCCCGGGTGTTCGTGGCGCTCCGGGGGATCGCGAACAACGCCCAGACGCAGCTGCGCCAGGAACTCGGCCCCGAGTATTCCGATCTCAAGATCGAGGACCTCAACCCCAAACGGTTCGTCGCCAAACACATGCGCGAGGAGATCGCGGCCATTGAGGAGGCCAAACGTGAGATCTCCGACACGGGCAGAGCCGCGAAGGCCGCCGCCACCGGCGTGACGACCGCCACGGCGGTGAGGCACGACCAGCCGGATGCGGTTACCGAAACCCCACCGCCGAAGCCCTTGGCCGTCCCCTACGACCCGGAGGCAACCTGATCACACCGGGCTGACGGGCAGCATCCGCCCCAGCAGGTTTCTGCTGCGATTTGCCAGGTCCTCACCCAGGTTCAACAGGGCTTGTGCGGCCGGATGGTCCGGGGCGCTGAGCACGATGGGCTCGCCCCTGTCCCCACCCGCCAGGAGCGCCTCGTCGAAGGGAACCTGCGCCAGCAGCGGCACGTCGTATCCGAGCCGCTCGCTCAGCGCTTCCGCCACCAGGGTGCCGCCTCCGGATCCGAACAGCTCAATCCGGTAGGACTTCCCGGTGTCGGGGGCCGTGAACTCCAGCCAGCTCATGTTCTCAACCACACCCAGCACCCTCTGTTTGAGGATGTGGGCCATGGTGCCGGCCCGTTCGGAAACCTCGGAGGCGGCGAGCTGCGGGGTGGTTACGACCAGCACTTCGGAGTTCGGGATCTTCTGGCCCAGGCTCATCGCGACATCGCCCGTGCCCGGGGGGAGATCGAGAAGCAGGAAGTCCACATCACCCCAGAAGACATCGGCCAGCAGCTGTGTGAGGGCCCGGTCCAGGATGGGGCCGCGCCAGGCGACCACCTGATCACGGGACGGTTTCAGCATGCCCACCGAGATCACCTTCAGCCCCTCCGCGGCCGGGACCGGCAGGATCATGTCGTCGACGACCGTCGGGCGGGAATCACCCAAACCCAGCATGTCGGGGATGGAATGGCCGTAGATGTCGGCGTCGAGGATTGCGACATCGCGACCGGCCTTGGCGAGGGCCAGGGCCAGGTTCACCGTCACCGAAGATTTTCCGACCCCACCCTTGCCGGAAGCGACCGCGATGACCTTCGTCAGATTTCCCGGTTTGGCGAACGGGATCTCGCGTTCCGGTTGACCGCCGCGCAGCACCTGCCGCATCGCGGATCGTTGCTCGTCGTCCATCACTCCCAGTTCGACGTGCACGCCCTTGACGCCCTCGACGGTTTCCACGGCCTCGGTCACACGCTTGGTTATCTCGGCGCGCATCGGACACCCGGGAACGGTCAACAGAACTCGGATGAAGAGCTGGCCTTCATCGTCGGCCGTCAACTCATCGACCATGCCCAACTCGGTTATCGGGCGGCGAATTTCGGGATCCTCTACGGTGTGCAGTGCCGCTCGGACCAGAGGAAGAAGAGGGTTCTCATTCGTCACCCCTCCATACTCCCGCACAGTTCAGTCGGTTTCCAGCCCCTGCGAGTCGGCTCGGGAGGCCAGGGCGTCCCCGAGCAGGGCCAAGCTGACCCCCACCAGGGCGGGCAACCAGATGGATGTGAGAACGGCCAGCACCACGACGGCGGGCCCCAGAATCAGGTGCACGGTCAGTCGTTGCCGGTAGGTGAAGCGGTTCTGTGCGGCTGGTGCCATCCGGAGCCGCCACAGGAAACCGTAGGCGACCAGCAGTAGCAGGGCCGCCCCGGCCCCGACCCAGAGGCCCGAACCGAGTACCCACAGTGACCAGGTCGCCACTCCCACCATCACCAGGTGCCCCGCGAGCAGCACCACGGAATACCAGCTGATCTGCTGGGGTTCGCTCATGGTTCCTCCCTTTTCTCATTGACGGCCTGTTCCAGGCGTTCCGTGAGCTCACGCAGTTCGGAACGCAGCTCGGAACGGACGAAGTCGCGGGTTGCCAGTTCCCCCAGGTGCATCCGGATGGCGGCGATCTCGCGGGCCAGGAAGTCCATGTCGGCCCGCGACTGGGCCGCCAAGCGGCGGTCCTCGTCGAGACTCAGCTTGTCCCGCACCTCCTGCCGGTTCTGCGCCAGCAGGATCAGTGGGGCCGAGTAGGAGGCCTGCGTCGAGAAAAACAGGTTCAGCAGGATGAACGGGTAGGGATCCCAGGAAAAACCGTAGATGCCGACCACGTTGAAGATCACCCACGCCCCGACGAAAACCGTCATGTAGGCGATGAACTTGCCGGTCCCCATGAAACGGGCGGCGGCCTCCGCGAACTCGCCGAAGGCCTCCGAGTCGAGAGTGACCTTCGGCAGCAGCCGGCGCCGCCTCGACCGCGGTTCCGACAGGGGGCTGCGCTCAGCCATGGCTCACCTCCACGGGCTCGTCCATCTGGGTTCCACGCCAGTCGTCGGGCAACATGTGGTCGAGGACGTCATCCACGGTCACCGCCCCGACGAGCGCCCCGTCGGAATCCACCACGGGCGCCACCACCAGATTGTAGGTGGCGAAGAAACGCGAGACCTGCGCCAGGGGTGAGTCGGGACTCAAGGGCTCCAGGTTGTGATCCATCATCGTTGCCACCATCAGGGTGGGGGCGGCCCGCAGCAGCTGCTGGAAGTGGACCGCTCCCACGTAGCGGCCCGACGGGGTCTCCAGCGGGGGGCGGGTGACGAACACCATGGAGGCCAGGGCCGGGGTCAGCTGTTCCTCGCGGATGCGGGCCAGGGCCTCCGCCACGGTTGCGTCCGTTCCCAGCACCACCGGCTCGGGGGTCATCATGCCGCCCGCGGTGAACTCGCCGTAGACCAGCAGCCGGCGCACGTCGGAAGCATCCTCCGGTTCCATGTGCTCGAGCAGGTCCTCCGCGACCGCCTCGGGGAGGTCTTTGATGAGGTCCGCGGCGTCGTCGGGATCCATTTCCGCCAACACATCGGCGGCGCGGTTGGTCTCCAGTTTCGAGATCAGCTGGATCTGTTCGTCCCCGGGTAGCTCCTCGAGGGCCTCCGCCAAGGTCTCGTCGTCAAGGGCCTTGATGACTTCCACCAGTCTGTCCGGGTCGAGGTCATGGAGTTCCTGTGCGATGTCGGCCGGTTTCATGTCCGAGAACTTCGCCACCAGGTGTTCCGGGGAACGACCCGTCGCCAGCACCAGGTCCGGAACCTGGTTCCACTGAATGATGTCGGTGACGCGGCGGCCCCCGAAACCGAAACGGCTGACCCTGGTGCGGCTCGTGATGGCGATCTGGAACAGTTCCCACTCGCGGTTGCGCACCTGGATCATCGAGACGTCGTAGATCCGGGTCGGGACGTCGCGGGGAACGGGACGGTCGAACAGGTCGGTGGCCACCAGCCATTCCGTTTCGCGCTTCTTGAAGCGGCGGGTGTCGACCTGACCGAGGATGGCAACCTGGTTGACTGTTATGTTGTGCACCCGGATCATGGGCACGAAGATCCGTTGTCGGGCGAACAATTCGACCACCAGGCCACGCACCCGGGGTGCCAGGGTACCGGTTCGCAGGTGGAAGACCACGTCCTTGACACGACCCACCTGATCGCCCGCCGCGTCGACCACGGGAAGACCGACCAAGCGGGAGATGAAAACCGCGGACTCCTTGGCGCTCATGGGCATGAATCTACACTTGAACAACGCGCAAGTGCTTGCCGGACACTGACCAGGAGCCAAGATGACCCCCGCCGTTCCAACCCGACGGTTCACCCCGATTGTTTCCACCAGCAGGTTGTTCGAGCTGGACTATCCTCAACGCGTCGGAAGCTACGGCACCTACGAGGAGGCGCAGGCGGCGGTCGATTTCCTGTCCGATTCGAAGTTCGCGGTGGCGAACCTGATGATCGTGGGAACCAACCTGAAATCCGTGGAACGAGTGACGGGCAGACGCACCTGGAGTTCAGTCCTGATCCAGGGAGCCATCTCCGGCTTCGGCACCGGGATAGTCGTGGGTTTGATGTTCTACCTGTTCATGCAGAGCGAAAACACCTTCCTGTCGCTGATCCTGGCCGGGCTCGGGCTCGGTGTCAGCTTCGGCATGCTCTCCGCTGCCCTGGCCTATGCACTGAGCGGCGGGCGACGAGACTTCGAGTCGATGCGGCAGGTGGTGGCAACCGGCTACGAGGTGCTGTGTGAGCACAAGGCGGCGGCCGAGGCGCGCGAACTGCTCGCCAAGTGGCCCGGGCACAGGGCGACAGGGATCAACTGAGTAGGGTTTCTGGTATGGACTTGACCTGGGATCTGTACAACCCCGCCAGCCGCGCCGGCCGCATCCTCGTGGTGGCCCCCAGCATCGGCGGGAACTGCTCACACCAGTGGGCGAAGGTGGCGGAGCTTTTGACGAGCGACGCCCTGGTGGTGTTCGTCGACTACCCCGGCCATGCGCTGAGCGAGGTCTGGAATGACGAGGACGAACCAACCCTGGACGTGGTTGCCTCGGCCATCATGGACGTTGTCCACGAGGTCCGGGAGCAGGTCGGCGAGCTTCCCGTGTTCTTCGCGGGGCTCTCCATAGGAGGTGCCACCGGCCTGCACCTAGCACGTGATCACGCCGATGAACTGGCCGGGGTCGCGGTGCTGTGCTCGGCGGCCACCGTGGGGGAACCCGACCGATGGTTCGAGCGCGCCGAACTCGTTGAGACCTCCGGCACCCAGCAGCTGCTGGAGGAAACCTCGAAACGCTGGTTCACCCCGGCCTTCAAGGCGGCCAATCCCCGCGTCACGACCACCATCATGGAGGGCCTGGCCGCGGCGGACGACCACTCCTACGCGCAGCTCTGCCGCTGCCTGGCGCATCACGACCTGCGCGCCGACCTGAGGGACATCCGCTGCCCGCTGCTCCTCATCGCCGGGGAACGCGACAGCTCCACGCCGATCGCGAACCAGGAACTGGTCGCGGCCAGCGTGCCCGGCGCCCAGCTGTCCGTGATCCCGGAGGCGGCCCACCAGGTCACGGTGGCCGCGCCGGACACCACGGCGAATCTGCTGCGCGCTTTCATGGACCGGGTGACCCGTCAGGCAAGGACGGAACTCCCGGACGACTGACGCTAAACGGATCCGAGCAGGAGAAGGGCCCGCCTCGATGGGAGATGGTTCCACCGAGGCGGGGCGGTCGGCGGTCAGCCCTTCAGACGGGCCAGCCAGGCCTCCACGTCCCTGCTCGCGCGGGGCAGCGAGGCCGACAGGTTCTCGGGGTCGCCCTCGGTGATGAGGATGTCGTCCTCGATGCGCACCCCGATGCCGCGGTACTCCTCGGGCACGAGAAGATCGGTCGACTTGAAGTAGAGGCCCGGTTCCACCGTGATCACCATGCCCGGCAGCAACTCCGCGTCGCGGTACCTCTCCCTGCGGGCGGCGGCACAGTCGTGGACGTCCAGACCGAGGTGGTGCGATGTTCCGTGCACCATCCAGCGTCGGTGATAACCGCCGTCGTCGGCGAGGGTTTCCTCGACCGAGCAGGGCAGCACACCGATCTCTGCCAGGAACTCCGAGATCACCCGGATCGCCGCGCGGTGCGGATCCAGGAAACCGTTGCCCGCCCGGCAGGCCGCGATACCGGCCTCCTGGGCCGCCAGCACCACCTCGTAGACGCGGCGTTGCGCGTCGGTGTAGCGGCCGTTGACCGGCAGCGTGCGGGTCACGTCCGCCGTGTAAAGCGAGTTGACCTCGACCCCGGCATCCAACAGCAGCAGGTCGCCGTTCAGGATGTCGCCGTCGTTGCGAATCCAATGGAGGGTGTTGGCGTGATCACCGCCCGCGGAGATGGTGTCGTAGCCGACGTTGTTGCCCAGGTGGCGGGCGTGCAGGCCGAAGACCCCCTCCACCCAGCGTTCGCCACGACCGCCTGCCACGGCGTTCGGGAGTTCGCGGGCAACCGCCTCGAAACCCACCCGGGTGGCATCGCAGGCGCGGCGCAACTCGCCGACCTCGAAGTCGTCCTTGACCAGGCGCAGTTCGGAGAGCGTGCGGAACAGCTCCGCGTCCGCGTCCTGCGCCTGGCCGCCACGAAGCTCATCGACCATGGCGGTGATTCCCGGATCGGCCTCGCGAACCACCCGCAGGCCGACGACCCCGGAAAGTTCGTCCCTCAGCTGACGCAGGTCCCGGCAGGGGAAACCTACCCGGGCGGCCATTTCCTCCAGTGAGTCGCGCTGGCCGACCCACATCTCCCCATACCGGCTGGAGGCGTAGAACTCCTCGTCCGTCCTGGGACAGCGGGGCCGGAAGTACAGGCAGACACCGGTGGGGGAGACCACGGCAACCGCATCGGGTTCCCGGTCCTCACCCAGCCCCGTCACCCAGGCGAAGGTGGAATGGGGGCGGAACCGGTAGTCGCAGTCGTTGGAACGCACCTTGTACGGCCCGGCAGGAATCACGAGGGTCGCGCCGGGGAAGGCTTCGCGCAGGGAGGCCCAGCGGGCGGGGGTCCAGTCGGCGGCCGCCAGTCGCTCGGGCGGAACCTCAGAGTAGGGCGCCCAGCCCGAGACGATGAACTTCTTGAAGGCCTCCGAGTACGGGGACTTCCGGTTGTCTGCGCGATCTTTCGCCTCGTGGCTGTCTACCTGCTCTGCACTCATGGGTCATGAGTTTAATTCCCGGTAGATTTACGTTCCAGAACGTTGGAAGGAAACGCATGCTCGCAGACCCCGCTGACCAGCAACACCTACTGACCCTGGCTGAACTCGACTCAGAGATCGGGCGTTTGCAACACACCGCCAAGACCCTGCCGCAGCACGCCCGCATCGCTGAATTGATGACCACCCGGCAGGCGATCACCGACGATCTGGTGGCTGCCACCACCCGCGCCCAGGACCTGGAGCTCTCGGTTCACCGGGCGGAATCCGACCTGACGCCGGTGCGGGCCCGGCTGGAAAGGGAGAACCGGAGGGTGGATGACGGTTCCGTCACGGACCCGAAGGTGCTACGCGGACTCGTGGAGGAGGTGGAACGCATCAAACGGCGGATAACCGAACTGGAGGATGCCGAGCTCGACCTGATGGGACAGCTCGAGGAGGCAGCCGCGGAACGTGACAAGCTGGCCGCCCGCAAGAAGAACGTCGAGGACGAACTGCGCGCCGACGTCGCCGCCCGCGACGCCGAGGTGGGCAGGTTGAGCGGTGAGGCGAAGGTCATCGCCTCCAGCAGGGCCTCAGAGGCCAAGAAGGTGCCCGCCCCGCTGCTGACCCTCTACGAGAAGATCCGCGCGCACAGCGGCCTAGGGGCAGCCAAACTGCATCGCGGCCGGTGCAGCGGATGTCAGCTGGAACTCACCGTCTCGGACCTCGACACGTACCGCAAGGCCCCGCAGAACGAGGTGCTCCGGTGCGTCGAGTGTGACCGGATTCTCATCCGGACAGCTGATTCGGGCCTTTGATGCCGAGCCCCGATCTCAGGGTCTCACCGGGGATTCCCCACGCTCTTTCAGAGGGACTCGCTCTGCTGCGAGGCAGGCTGGACGTGTCTGCCGATTTTCCCGGGAAGGCGCTCGAGGAGGTGGATGGCCTCCGGGACAACCCGCCAGGTTTCCCGGGGCACGCCGACCGGACCGCCGTGGAACTCGTCACGGTTGATCCCGCCGCATCCAAGGACCTGGACCAGGCAGTCCGGATCGAACGGAACGGGTCGGGATACCGGGTTCACTACGCCATCGCGGATGTCGCGGCGTGGGTGAGACCGGGATCCGCGCTGGAGGCCGAGGCAATGCGACGCGGGGAGACGCTGTACGCGCCCGGGGCCAAGGTGCCGCTGTATCCCGATTCCTTCTCGGAGGGGATCGGATCGCTGCTGGCCGACGGCAGACCCCGTCCGGCGGTGCTGTGGACCCACGACCTGGACGCTGACGGGGTGCCCACCAGGGTGGGTGTCGAGCGGGCTCTGGTCTGTTCGCACGCGAAACTCTCCTACGAGGAGGTCCAGGCGGATGCGGACGCTGGCCGGGCGCACCCGAGCGTCGCGCTGCTGTCCGTCGTCGGTGAACTACGGCAGCGCCTCGAGGCCGAACGCGGGGGCGTTTCTCTCAACCTGCCCGGACAGGAGATCGTCGCGGAGAACGGAACCTGGTTGACGAGGTTTCGCTCCTCGCTACCGGTGGAGAGGCACAACGCCCAGGTCTCGCTCCTGACCGGCATGGTCGCCGCGGAACTCATGGTGGGCGCAGCGGTCGGGATCCTGAGAACCCTACCGGCTGCCAGTCCTGAGGCGATCGATCGCCTCCGCCTCAGCGCCGGGGCCCTAGGGGTCGACTGGCCGGTCGCGCAGTCGTACCCGGATTTCGTCCGGGGGCTGGAACCGGGGGAACCCGCGGAGCTCGCGGTGCTGGCCCGCTGCACATCGCTGTTCCGGGGCGCCGGTTACCGAAGTTTCGACGGCTCGCTGCCCGGTGACGACTTGGGACATTCCGCCCTGGCGGCCCGCTACAGCCACGTCACCGCACCCCTGCGGCGGCTGGTGGATCGTTTCGCGTCCGAAATCTGCGTGAGCATCGGGCAGGGAGAACCGGTTCCCGGGTGGGTGCGTGAGAACCTCGCCGGGCTGCCGGAGCTGATGGCGGCCAGTAACCGGCGAGCCCGTTCCTGGGAACACGCGGTGGTGGACTTGGCTGAGGCGCTGGTCCTGCAAAAGCGGGTGGGAGAGGTTTTCGACGCGGTCCTAATCGATGTCAATCCGAGGTCCGGGATGGGAACCTTTCAGATCGCAGACCCGGCGGTGGAGGCGAAACTGCCCGCGGAGGGCCGTGAACCCGGCCGGGCGGTTCGGGTGCGGTTGGATGAGGTGGATCTCAGCGAGGGCAGGACGGTGTTCTCCCATGCCGTTTGAGGCCGTTGGGGAAGCTAGACTTGCTGCCCGGACGAGTCGGCCGGGTGATCGCGGCCCGGGAAACCGGGCTGAGGAAAGTCCGGACTCCGCAGAGCAGGGTGGTGGGTAACACCCACCCGGGGTGACCCGCGGGACAGTGCCACAGAGAACAGACCGCCCGGCCCAACGGCCGGGTAAGGGTGAAACGGTGGTGTAAGAGACCACCAGTGCGCCGGGTGACCGGCGCAGCTCGGTAAACCCCACCCGGAGCAAGACCAAGAAGGCCAGTCCGCTGGCCGCGGAAACCGTCTGAGCGCTGCTCGCGCGAGGTTTCCGGGTAGGTTGCAGGAGCCCACCGGCAACGGCGGGCCTCAGATGGATGGTCACCGTCAGACAAAATCCGGCTTACAGGCCGGCTCGTCCCCGAAAGGTTCGGCGAAGAGCCTTGTCGGGCCTCGAAATGCACTTTGGCAAGGGAAAACGCTATGGCGTCGGATGATGTCCGATGATGCCGAATGGTATTGAAAGTCAGGCCCCGGGAGGCCCCGGGAGGAGTTTCTGAGTTCGGGAGGCCCCGAGGGGCCCCGAAGAGAGCCCCGGGAAACGTGAAAGGACCCCCACCCTTTCGGGTGGGGGTCTGCGCGTGCGCCGCACGCCAGGGCCGGGACGCCGGCCAGTACAAATGCCTGCTTCAGAAACGATGGTTGTCCGCTGAGTGCGGCTGAGGGCGTCAGGGATAGGGTGCGTTTGGCGCACCCCATCGTCGAGATGGGAGACCAAGCGGCTGACTTCCCGGATTTCGAAGACCCGGGCTAGGTCGGCGAGGACGAACCAAGGTTCGCCATTGGTGACAAGGGTGCGGATCTCGTGGGACTCGTAGGTGAACGGGGTGATGTTGGGGGCAGGCTGAATGGTCATGTTGCGTTTTTCTTTTGGGTGAGACCTGAGTTGTCGCAGTTTAGTGACCCAGGATTTTCTCGATTATTGCTGTGGTGTCGGGGTTATGTGGGGTTGGGCGGTGGTGGTTCGACCGGCGATTTGGATGGCGAGTTGGCGTAGGGTTCGAATCAGTCGTTTGATGCTGATGCTGGTGGCGGTTTGGAGCTGGCGGGCGATGGCGAGAGCGGTGAACACGATGGTGAGGTGGGCTTCGATCGCTTCGGCTTGGTGGTGGAAGATTGGCCTGGCTTTGAGGTCGTGTTTGGACATCCGGAATGATTGTTCGATGTTCCATAGGTCGTGGTAGGCGTCGATCACTTCCTGTCCTGGCATGGCGGTTATGGGAATGTTGGTGACGTAGCCTTTCAACCCGACCAGTTGTTTCGCTCGGGTCAGCGCGTCCTCGTTGAGGACAGCGGTGCCTTTGCTGGTGGTCACGAACCGTGGGTTGCGGGCGGTCTTCTCGCCGGCCACGACGGCCCGGGCCTTGTTCTCCTGCGCGGTGAGGGTTCTGCGGTCGTGGAGTGCACGTTTGTGGCTGTAGTGCCATACAGCCCGCCACGAATGCGGATACCGGATTGGATCCCAAACCGGTTCGGCTCGTTCCGTAATGGGGTTGGCTGTCTGGGCCCTGGTGGTTTTGTCCCTAGGGGTGATCGTGTCGATCAGTTGTCCGTCAGTGAACGCGTTCCCATGCCAGCGGAAATGTTTGGCGAGGTCACCCGGGGCTTTGACCGGGCGGGACCCGACAATGAACCCCAATCCCGCCTCGTGAAGTGTTTGGAGGTTGGTCATCGACAGCATGCCGGCGTCGGCGACCACCACCACTTCGCCGAGCTGGTGTCGGGTCATGGCTCTGGTTGATGATCGGGATGATGGTGTGGGTTTCGGTTTTGTTGCCTTCCCAGGAGCCGATCTCCAGCGGGAACCCATGGCGGTCCACGAGAAGCCCGACGATGATTTGCGGATCGACGCGGCGTTCCTTGCTGTATCCGACCTTGCGGAGCTTGTCTTCGTGCTCGACCTCGAAATGCAGGGTCGTCACGTCATACATCACCAGTGTCACGTCTCCGTCTCTGGTGGCGTGGCCGTAACAAGCCGCAGCCAACTGGTCTCGGTAACCCCGCCTTGCGATCCTGGCCAGACAGCGGTGCATCGTCGCCCGGTGCACCGGAACAATCCCGAGCTCGGTCAGGACCCGGGCGCTGTCCAGCATCGATGTCGGCTCGACCAGGCGGGCCAGCACGAGCTGGAAGAACGCCTCATCACCGACCACGTCGAAACCCAACGCCTTCCAAGCAGCCCGGACCACCTCAACCAGCAAAGCGGAACTGCTCCCAGTGACCACCGCAGGCTGCGTGGGTGTCGCTGCGCTGAAGTCCAGCATCTGCTGATCTGGTGGGACCAGCTTGGCCCGGCCAGCGGCCATCAACACAGCCAGCCCGGCCTCGTCATGGGCAGACCCGAGATGCTCGATGATCCGGTTTTTGCGGCCTTCCTTGACCACGATCTGCACAGCTGTCGCCCCGGAAGCGGTCTTCACCTTCCGCAGGAACGGGCTCACCTACCAGATCCTACCCCTCGATTAGTGACCCACACGACGCACCCAAAACGCCCTGACAAGCACCAACACAATCCACAGACACGAACCCAACCTCAACTGCGACAAGTCAGGTCCGGAGGGAAGGCCTCGACGGCGTAGTCAAGGGCGAAGGGGGCGATGGCGGCTGCCGCCGGAGCGGCACATGGGAGAATGCGGGCATGGAAGACGACGTCGAGAAACGTGAACGGTTCGTTCCCCTGTCGGTGCGGATGGGGCAGCGTGAACCGTTCGGTGAGACCGTCGGTGTGCCGCTCTATCTGCGGCACGGCCTCGAGCGATGGTTTGACGTCTGGGTCGAAAATCACTTCCCGTACCAGCAGGACCAGCTTGCGGAGCTGGTCCAGGCGAAGCTTCGCCTGAATCTTCCCGACTCGCGCTGGTGGTGCCTGCGGAACGCGATGAAGAGTGACCCGAAGTTCTACCTTGATGTCATCGACTTCGTGGTATCCCTCTCCGGCGAGCCGGACCTGCAGTGGCTCGAAGAGGAACTGTTGTGGGAGGTCGCCCACGAGTACCGGGTCGATTACGCGAACAGGCGTCTTGTGAAGCGCGTTGATGAAACTGTCTACGGCGCCTACCTGAAGGCGGCAACGCCGACCGACCAGGCCTCCGAGCTGCTTCGTGAGGCATGGGCGGCCAGCTACGCCCGCGAAGGCCGGGATCCGGCCGTGGCGTGGGACAAGGCCGTCGCGGCGGTCGAGGCGATCCTTGCGCCGATCATCAGCCCGAACGACACCAAGGCGACGTTGGGCAAGCTGAGAGCGGCACTGCGGGACGCCCCGACCCGGTTCGAGTGCGACATTCCCCACCCGGATAGCAGCAGCGGAGCAGAGCAGCTCCTTGCCGCACTGGGGGCGATCCAGTTCCGTCCCGGCAGACATGGCGGTGACGGTAGAGAATGTGACCCGTCGCATTCAGTGGCCACCGTTCTCCAGGCCGTCACCATCATCGGATGGGTTCGGGAGGGTCTGGTTCGGCGTCTCGGCGAGTAGTCCTTCCATGAAGGGCCGCATTGCCTCGATGGCGGCTTCCGCCTGCGCCGAGGCGAGGGTCTTCCGCATGGCCGGGCGCGCTGCCTCGATGGCGTTGGTGACCTTGCGGCGCAGCGACAGCGGAATGAAGAGCTCGTTCTCGAGGCGCTGAAGGTTTTCGCGGAAGGTCTGGGTCCGCATCTTTCGCTCCTCTTCGCTCAACGGTTGTGTGGGGCGGGCGATTCCGGCGAGGCGGATCTCGTGCTCGGATGGGGTAATGTTGGACATGGATTGATCCCTTTCTTTGGGTCAGGCCTTCGCTGTTGCCGCAGCGAGGGCTTTTTCTGTTTGGGGCAGGCGGCGGTTGCCCGGGACACGAAATTCGCGAACGGCAAGTCGAGTACGTCGCACAGGGCCATCACTTCCTCGACTCTCAGGCCGCGACCTGAGCGGGTGAGGCGGCGGCTCAACGTCGCCAGGGGGATGCCCGCCTGCTCGGCGACGTCCCGCTGACTCTTGCTGGATCGCGCAATCGCATCCCGGATGGCCCCCGCAAGGCTTTTCATTTGGATGGTTGCTATATCCATATATATCACCATATTATCCAAATGGGACAGGTGCAAGCCGAAAGGACGACGCAGTTCGGACATTCTGTCAATCCGCGGTGACGTAGAATGATCCGTATGGAGCAGGAAGCAGACGCCCGGGCCGCGGCAGTGGCGGCCACAATCCGGGCCGAGCGTGCAGCGGCGCAGCTCTCGCAGAACGAACTAGCCGGTCGCGCCGGCATCCCTCGACCGACATACCTCCGATATGAACGCGGGGACCGCAACATCCCCGTTGTCACGGCCATCCAGCTCGCCGAGGCCCTCGGGATGACGTTTGGCGAGTTTGCTCGCCGCGTTGAAGACCGCCTGCTTCACCAAGCCCCGGAGCCGCCCTTGTCGATGCAGGAGCTCCGGCAACGACGCCTCCAGGCGGACGCCCTGCCCGTCGAGGAGGCCGCGGATGCACGCCCCAGGATCGGCGGCGATGACGATGACGATTGGGAGCCGCGTTGAGTGGCGGATTAGGCCCGCCGTCACGCAGTCAGGTGGAGAAGGCCGGCAGCCAGCTGCGCAAGATCCGCAGAGGCGAGAAGCCATCGGAGGCCCTAGAGGCCTGCCTCGAAATCATTGAGCGGCACCGGCAGACGCACGCCCGTCCGATGCTGAACGCCAACATCGGGATGCGCCGCTATGCCCAAGAGCTGGGAATCGAGGCGCAGGTCACGCAACGCCTCAAACGGATGCAGACCATCATCGAGAAACTGACTGAGCGGGAATCGAGGATAAACCTCGCGCGAATGCACGATATCGGTGGGGTCAGGGTCGTCGTAGACGACCTGGACGCGCTGCGCCGCCTCCAAGGAGAAGGTGGTGGCGAGGCGACGCAGGAACGGGGTCGAGACAATCGACTACGTGGCCAAACCCCGGCAGAGTGGCTATCGGGCTGCCCACCTCATCTGCATGTACTCCGGCAAGGGCGTGATCAGGCCGGTGGAGGTGCAGCTGCGCACCCCGGCAATGCACAGCTGGGCGGTCATGGTGGAAGAGGTTTCCGCCCGACTGGGGGTGAATCACAAACAGGATGGTTATACTCCGTTTCACGCGTGGGCTCTTCTGTGGTCGCGTAAACTGGAGGCAGCCGAACTCGGCCGCCCATCGAACGTGTCGGACGAGGAGTTCACGGCCGCGTGGAACGCGATGACGAAAGGATGGTGACCAGCATGACGACCAAGATGCGTGACATCAAGAACTTCCTGCTCGTGTTCGACCGCGAGAAAGGGGAGCTGATTCAGCAGCGCGACTTCGGTGCCGACGTGGAAGCCGCCGTGGAGGAGTATCAGCGACTCGAACGGGCCCACAGGACCGACCGGCGCTACGACATCGTGCTCGTCGGCTCGGACTCCATCGAATCCGTTCAGGTGACCCATGCTTCGTATTTCCGCAGCGGAATGGAGAGTGTGGAGCAGTATCTGCGGTCGGTGATGGAGGACAACGGCATCGCGGTCAACTAACCCGCCGAAGCGCACCCGCCCAGTCCACGTGGGCGGGCGCGTTGCTCTGCCGCCGCCTCCAATCGTGGCCATCATGGCCACGATTGCTCATGCTGCGACTCGCCGCACGACTAGGCGCTTTGCCGCGAACCGTCGGCGTGTCGTGGCAGATGGCCGGAACTGGGGCTATTGTCAGCCGATAGGACGACATGGCAGTCGTCTTTACGTATCTTTCTGGAGGATGCCATGACAGCGCCCCAACCCGCCCCTGCCCAGATGCCCGCGAAGCGGCCGTGGTGGCAGCATCCGTTACTCATCGGGGCCGTCTGCCTCGTCGTCGGATTCGCCGCCGGTGCTGCCAGCCAGGGTGGCAACAACGGCACCGAGGCCGGGGCGACCGTGACCGCCACCGTCACCGCCACGCTCGCCGACCCGCTCGCCCCGAGCGACGGCGCCAGCAACGCCGGGCCTGTTGAGGGTGAGGGCGTCGCTGGCGCAGCTTTCCAGCTCGACCAGCCCTATACGCTGTCCGACAGATCCGTGTTGAAAATCAGCTCACCCGTGAAGCAGAAGCACAGCTACGCAGGAACCGAGTATTACAAGTTCACCGTGTCCTACACCAACAACTCGACCAAGGAGTTCCAGCCGATGTCCTTGGTTGTGCAGGCCACTACCGGCACGCAGACAGCGGAATCCACGATCGATTCCGCCAACAACTGCGACGTGACATCAACCGACGTGCTGCCTGGCAAGACGCTGGAGTGGACGAAGTGCTTCCTCGTCCCTGACCCGAGTAAGCCGTTCAATCTTCAGTGGGAGATTTTCCTGTCCTCCGACAAGGGCAATGTGGACGTGACGTTCCCCGCCTAGATCTGCTGATGATGGGTGGCGATGAAACCGTGGGCAACTGAACCATTGAAACGCGCCCATCCAGCCGATATGGATGGGCGCATTGTTCTGACATCCGACCGGTTCGAGTTTCCGAAGGGGGAGCCATGCGTCACATCGTTGCGTCGTTCATTTTTCTTGCCGCGACGGCAGGCTTTTCGGCCTGTGGCGGCGCCGAATCTCCCGCCGGCGAACGGCCGTCGCCGACCGCGAGTGTGCTTCGGCCTGCTGAATCACCAAGTTCGGGCGATTCGGGTATTCCCTGGGGGCAGCCTTTCACCACACCCGTGGGCGAATTGCGCATCGACGAGCCGCGCAGGGTCGAGGTGTCCGACGAGGCCATTGGGGTGGGGGAAGGCAAGAGCGTTGTTGGCGTGGCGGTTCACTATGTCAACACCACCAATCAGCCGGTGAACATCCTGACCGATCTCTCAGTCAGTGTGGAGCAGCAGGGAGTCCGCCTCGGCGCCGTGGAGGACCCCCATGGCGCATGCACGATTCCCTTGGGTGACGCGCCTCCAGGGCGAACCGTTTACTGGGAGGCCTGCTCCCACGTCAGTCCGGACTGGAAGGTGATGACCATTACATGGAAGGCCGGAGATCGCAGCGGCAAGACCCAGGTGGATGTTCCGCGACTGGGGGCATGATTCATCCAGCCAATGGCGGGGCAACGTTACCAGGATCCATCCGGCGAGCGGAATAATGACAACAAAATGAAGGAGAAGGGATTGTGGCGAGGACGCTGCTGATCGATGATTGGACATATCACACCGCCCGGGTCCATAAAAAGAACCGTCAGGACTACCAGCCGAGCAATGTCTTGGGAATTGACGTGCTGGATTTCGCGGAGAAGGCCCTTCCGGTCGGAGCGTCTTTCGACAAGAAGGAGAAGCAGCGGTGGGTGCGCGTGGATGAAGTGCGCAGGCCGGGTGGGCGGAGTCTGCTGGTGAAGGCCACGGCGGGGGCCTATGGCGAGTCCGGGGAGGTTGTGGACCGCCGCGATTCCTCCGTGGCGTTCACGCTGGAGCCGGATCATGCGACCACGGCCGCCACTCGGATGCTGATCCTGGTGCCGGATGTCGGGATGCACGCCTTCGCGTTCATCGAGCGCTCCACCGGGCGGGGATCCGCCGGCCTGGACCTGGTGGGGCAGCTGAAGCAGGCCTGGCTGGAGAAGGGCACGGGAGCGACTTGGAAGCAGGTGTGGATACAGGACGCCGACCCTTGGCTCGAGTCCGGCGATCTCAAGGTGATTCAGGTCAAGAGATATCGCGGCTCTTCCGGGACGACCTCTCCCGACGTGGAGAATCTCGGCGCATTCGAGTACGCAATGCGCGCCCAGAGAGGAAAGTTCTTCAAGAAGAAGATTCTCGAAGAGGTTCTCAAGGATGCGAGCAAGGCAAACGAGTTGATAGGCATCGAGCACGAGGATGGCGACCGATTATTTCTTGAAGTAGCTCTAGGTAGGCGTGTTGCGAAATTCGCCGTCGGGGAAGGGAAACTCCCCAGGGTGCAGGCAGTGTTGGATGATCAACTGGATGACAATGATTTCATAAAGTGTTGCATTGAGAATGCTCAGAGGGTGTGCGAGCAGTTAGGATTGACCTATCAGCCCGAATGGGTTTCACGACTTCAGGAGTGAGGTGAATCGTGGCCGGTTTCTATTTTGATTACTGGTCGGCCCTGGTAGACGGGCGCAATGCCTGGAAGGTCGGCATGGGGCATGTTGCTTTACCAATCGTTCTAGTGGCGTGGCGTTTAAATAGCTTTACGGTTTGGTGGGATAATGAAGCATGGCGAACAAACCAGCCCCGGCCCTGCCGCTTCGTGATGGTGACCAAGCGATACTTGAGAAGGTGGTGCGTTCAAGCGCCACAACCGCAGGGGCAGCGCAGCGGGCGAGGATCGTGTTGCTGGCCTCCCAGGGAGTCGCGAATGCGTTGATCTCTGAGTTGGTGGGGGTGTCTCGACCGACGGTGAATCTGTGGCGGGGCCGCTACCTGGAACACGGTCTGGAGGGGCTGGTTGACATCCCACGTCCAGGCCGCCCGAAGGTGGTTGATGATGCAGCGATCATCACCGCAACGTTGAGGCCTCCCCCGAAGCGTCTGGGGGTGACTCACTGGTCGAGTCGGCTGCTGGCTCCCCGCCTGGGGGTGCACAAGTCCACGGTCACCAAGGCCTGGAAGAAGTACGGGATCCGGCCATGGAAGGCCGACACGTTCAAGTTCTCCACCGACCCGGAACTGGAGGCCAAGGTCACCGACATTGTAGGCCTGTATCTGAACCCGCCGGCTAACGCGATCGTGTTGTGCGTCGATGAGAAGTCCCAGATCCAGGCGTTGAACCGCACCCAGAAAGTGCTTCCGATGCAACCTGGCCACAACGAGCAACGCAGCCACGACTACGTCCGCCATGGCACCACCACCTTGTTCGCCGCCCTGGAAATCGCCACCGGGAAGGTGACCGGGCTCTGCAAGGACCGGCACCGCCACCAAGAGTTCCTCGGTTTCCTCAAGCATGTGGCCCGTGCCTACCCGGAACAGGAACTACACCTGGTGATGGACAACTACGCCGCGCACAAGCGAGTCGAGGTCCGCAACTGGCTTACAGCAAACCCACGCATCAAGGTCCACTTCACCCCGACGTCGGGGTCATGGTTGAACCTGGTCGAGGTCTGGTTCGGCATCATCGAACGCCAAGCCATCCGACGCGGTACCTTCGTCTCAGTCCGCGAGTTGATCGGCAAGATCCGCGAATTCATCAACAGCTGGAACAACCGGAAACACCCGTTCATCTGGACCAAAACCCCAGACGAAATCCTCGCCAAAATCAACCGCAAACGTAAACTCACCTCAACGCCACGCCACTAGACCAGGCCCGAGCCTCCGGCGAGCATCGGAACCTGATGACCACAGTCCGACATGTCGCAGGCCTGCTTGATATGAGTCCGGAGACGCTGCGCGTGTGGCATCGCCGCCGCGAAGACCCGCCCGGCCTCCGCGCGCCAGCTGCGCGACGAGCTGCTCCTTCCCGTGATCAAATATTTGCACGAGGAGAACCACAGCGTCTACGGGGTACGGAAGATGCACGCTCTCCTGAAACGTCAGGGATGGAACATCGGCCGCGACCAGACCACGAGGCTCTGCGTCTGGCGGGGGCGTGCGGTGTGGCACGGTCGAAGAAGGTGCGCACCACCAAGAGTCCTCCCGCGCAGACTCTCCCGAAGGACCTCGTGAACAAAGGACTTCACCGCACCCACGCCGAACCTGCTGTGGGTCGCGGACATAACCCATGCCACCACATGGGCAGGGATTGGCCATGCCGCGTTCATGATCGACATGTTCACCCGCAAGATCATCGGCTGGAACCTCGCCTCAACTCTCCACACAGAAGTGCCGCCACTACACACACTGAACATGGCAGCCTTCAACGCTCAGGGACCACTCGACGAGCCGGTCCATCACACAGATCACGGGCCGAACCACCTCTCGATTGTGCACACGGACCGGATCGTCGAGCTCGATGCGAAACCCTCGACGGGAACCATCGGTGACTCGTATGACAATGCCCTCACCGAGACGGTGAACGGGCTCTACAAGACCAAACCGATCCACCGACATGACCCATGGAAAACGGTCGAGCAGATCAAGCTAGCAACACTCGAGTACGTGTGATGGTGGAACAACACCCGCCTCCACGAAAGGCTCGGATACCACACCCCGGCCGAGGTCAAGGCAGCGTACTACGCTGACCCCGAATCAACCCAGCCAGCACTCGCTGGACAAGGAACCAAGCAGAAACGAAACCCAGGACGATTCAGGATGGAAACCATAGGTGGCCACCAGACCCGGATCAGTTCCGCGTATCACGGATGTTGTGGCCGCACCGGCTCCTGCTCCCATCCCTGTGCTCGTTCCGGATTCTGTGTCTGTGTTTGTTCCGGTTCGTGTGTGTGCGGGTCAAGCATGACAGTTTCCTGTCACTGCCCAGAGCCACTCGAGGGCTGGGTGCCTTCGTTGTCCTGGGTGACGATTTGTTCGACGAGTGCATCACCGATGGAAGCCATTAGATCGGGCATCATCTCTGGTTCGGTGCTTTGTCCCAGAAAGGCCACATGCGCTACTGCGGGTTCCTTGGCAAGAAGTGATGCGTCCAGGCGGCCCGCCAGGCAGTAGGCCGGTACCAGGGCGAACACTTCGCCTGGGCCGAGAGACCCGAACTTCTTGAATCCCTCATCAGCCAACCGCCGCCTCGAGACATCATCCCGAGCACTGTCCTTCGTCACGGACAATAGGTCAACGCAGCCAGACCGTTCCCGCATGACCGGATCCAGCATGTCCCGATGAGAAGCGAAATCCGGATACAAAAACCCGAACACTGAGATGATCTTCAGTGCGGGTCCGGAGACCTCTCCCCACAAGCGCATGCTGCCCATGGGGGTGCGGGTGATGCACCACCACCGTTGATCCGGGAAGGGCAGGTCCAGGCCCTCCAGCCAGGACTCCACCGCCGGTGCCCACTCCAGGGGGTTCGTGATCCAATGCCTGCCGTTGGCGATGCCGTCGAAGCCGACGGTTCGCCAGATCTGGAGGATCGAGGCCGGGAATATGTCCTCGAAGTGTTCCAGCACCTCCGGGGAGGCTGCTTCCCCCACCCCCAGTGGGCCACCCCGATACCCGAAATACGCCTCCATCTGCTCTTCCACCCAGCCCGGGTCACACCGTAGCTCATCCATGACCACAAACTACCGGCCACGAGCAACGAGGCAGGGAAGCTCCATGGTTCTTCACCGGGCCACGACCGTGAGCACCCCCTCCTCGTCCGTGTTCACCGCCACCTCCGTGTCGTAGACCCGGCTCAGGTTCTCCGAGGTGCAGACCTCGTGTGGGGTTCCCTGGGCCACCACCTCACCGGCGGTCATCAGCATCACCTCGTCGCAGAACCGGGTGGCCAGGTTGATGTCGTGCAGGACCACCAGGGCCAGCCGGGAGGACGATTCCCCCGCATCCGCGTCCTTTCCGTTCAGTTTCTCGGCGACCGTGGCCTCGGAGCCGTGGACGTGTTTGCGGACGCTGCGCAGCACCCGGACCTGGTGTTTCAGATCCAAGGCGCTGGTCGGTTCGTCGAGCAGCACCAGTTCGGGTCCGTGAACGAGGGTCTGCGCCAGGGAGATGAGCTGCCGTTGGCCTCCCGAGCACTCCCCCAGATAGGTGTTGGCGAGCTTGCCGATGCCCAGCGCGTCGAGGGCGGCGTAGGCGCGTTCCACGTCCTTTTTCGGGACCCGCCACGCCGAGCCGCCGCGTTGGGCCGAGACCAGCACCGATTCCATGGCGGTCAGAGCGATGTGCCCCGGAATCTCCTGGGGCATGTACCCGGTGACGTCCTGCAGGGCACGGCCGCTGCGTTTCCCGTAGCTGACCGACCCGTGGCAGTGCTGGGCGCCCGCGATGGAACGGACCAGCGTCGACTTCCCGCAGCCGTTGGGGCCGAGCAGACCGGCGACGACGCCCTCCTTGATGGTCAGGTCGAGACCGGAGAGCACCGCGTGTTTTCCATAGCTCACGCTGATGGATTCAAGGTTGAGCATGAGTTCCGAACCTCTTCTCGTGAGCGTGGTCTAGTTGGAGATGGCGGAGGTGGTGCGCCGCCTGCCCAGGATGATCAGCACGAACACCGGGACACCGACGAGGGCCGTGAGGATGCCGACCGGGAGCACCACACCCGGCACCACGATCTGGGCCACCGCATGGGCGCTGGTGAGCACCAGAGCGCCGCAGGCCATTGCCGTCGGCACGAAGAGCCGCTGGTCCTCCCCCACCAGGATGCGGGCCACGTGGGGGCCGACCAGGCCCACGAAACCGATGATCCCGACGGAGCTGACGGTGAGCGCCGCGATCAGGGAGGCCCCCAGCAGGGTCCACATGCGGACGTTGTCGACCTTCACACCCATGGCCCGGGCCCGGGCCTCACCGAGCGAGAGCGCAGTGAGTTTCCACTGGTTCATCGAGAACAGCGGAGTGACCACGATGAGGGAGACCAGCACCATGGCGATGGAGAACCAAGTGGCGCGTTCCAGCGACCCCATGGTCCAGAACACCATCCGCTGAAGGGATTCCTGGGAGGCCCGGTACTGAAGCAGCATCAGCAACGCCTGGAACCCGAAGACCAGGGCGATGCCCAGCAGGATGATGGTTTCGCGACCCGACCGCCGCAGCCGCGACACCAGCGCAATCACCCCGCTGGCGACCAGAGCCAGCGCCGCGGCGCCGATCGGCACGGAGGCCTCGGAGAAGAAGGGGAAACTGATCCCGGTGGCGATCACGATTGCCGCGCCGCAACCCGCAGCGGCGGAGACGCCGAGGGTGTAGGGCTCCGCCAGGGGGTTGTCGAGAATGGTCTGCATCTGCGCGCCGGCAAGGGCCAGTGCGGCTCCGGCCACCACCGCCATGAGAGCGGGCGGGGTACGCAACTCCATCACGACGGTTCGGGTCCGCCCGGACACCTCCGCCGCCCATCCGGCATCGATCCCCAGTTGCTGCAGTCCTTCCGCGATCCCCCTGAGATAGGTGCTGGCGATGTCCGCGGCGCTGATGTTGAGCGGCCCCACCAGCATGGCGATCACGAACATGGCCACCACGGCCACGAGAATGCCGACGAGGGTCAGCATGCGTTTGGTCTTGATCCGCCAGAACTCGGCGAGTGCTTCCTTCTGGGAGCCGTCCTCCAGTACCGCGGCTTCCACTGAGGCGGCGCTACTCTCCGAGACGGTCTCGGCTGCCTTGGTGTCGGTCATGACAGCTTGGCGGCGAAGACGCCCTCGGCCTTGAAGGGCATGAACTTGTCGTGGAACTCGCTCCAGGCGGCGTCCACCTCGGGCAGCCCGTCAACCTTGAGTCCCTGCCATTCGGCGAAGGCGACGTAGGCGAGGAAGTTGTACGGCGCGTCGTAGAGCTGGTGGTAGATGCCGTAGACCTGCTTGTCGCCGAACGCTTTCAGCTCGCTGTAACCGGTCTCGCTGGACAGCTGCCCCAAGGTCTGGTTCGTCTCCTCAGGGGTGGCGTTGTAGCCGAGTTTGACGTACTTGATGACCGTCTTCTCGCTCACCTTCTGCTTCTCCCAGTCACCGCCCGTGGCGATGATGATGTCCGGCTGGGATGCGATCAGCTGCTCGGCCGTGACGGTGCCCGCGTCCCCATCGATAAGTTTGGTGCCGAGGTTGTTGCCGCCGCTGGCGGTGACAATCTGGCCGAAGTTGGACTCCCCGAAGGTGCGGCCGGGTTCGGAGATGCCGGGGGAACGCCACACGAAAACACTCGGGCGATCCGCCTCGGCCTTGGCCTTGGCTGCCTCCAGGACCGGGTTGACCAAGGAGTCATAGTAGGTGAGGAACTCATCCGCCTTGCCGGAGACGCCGAAGGCCTGGCCCAGCAGCCGGACGCTGGTGTGGGTGTTCTCCACCGGTTTCTTGCGGAAATCGGTCACCAGGTAGGGGATCTTGGCGGAATCCAGTTTCGCGTCGAACCCGGCCTGTTTGGCGGCCTCGTACTGTTCCAGGGTCATGAGGAACAGGTCGGGGTTGTACTCGAGGAGGTTCTCCACGCTCAGGTCTCCCTTGGCGACGCTGCCGACGGTGGGCAGCTCTGCCGCCTTGGGCTGCACCTTCACCAGGCGATCGTAGATGTCGGGGGCAGCGCTCTGGATGTCGGTTCCCCAGGCCACGACCTTGTCCATCAGGTTGTCGCGCTGCAGGAAGAGCAGCGAGTAGGCCTGGCGGGATTCCCCCAAGATGATCTTGGTGGGAGCGGATTCCAGGGTGACGGTCCTGTCGGCCACATCAGTGATGGTCAATGCACCACCGGCGGAACCCGAACCGGATGTTTCGGCCGTCTGGTTCCGGTTGCCGCACGCCGAGACGGCGGCCACCCCCAGCGCCCCCGCGGCTCCTGCCAGAAAAGTCCTGCGTTTCATATCCATGCCTCCTGCCGCCACGACGGCGCGATTGTGTTTGGTGGTATCGGTCAGATCGAACTGCCCGGGACGCTGACGGCGTCCTTTCAGAGAGAAAGCTAGGCAACCCTAAGAGCAGATCGTGGGATTGCGCAACTCAGGCGTTGCACTATCTGAGACGCCGCCCAAAATGGAGCTCTGTATGGTAATGAGCTTCACACACGTTTTGTTTCGCCGGCACCGCCCTGTTCCGCCACGGTGAACGGACCCCGCCCACAGCCCCCTAAACTCTGGGACATGAAGCAGACCGAGAAGATCGTGCCCGAGGACTGGATAACGCACCTCGGCGGGGCGAACCGCGAGCCCATCGGCTGGATCGCACCCCGCGGCGAGGGTTTCGTCGCCATCGACCTGCTCGGCTGGGAACGCAGCGGAACGGTTGACTGGCTCGAGGCGGAGGAGACCCTCGACGAGCTCGGCATCCGCTACCTGGCCACCCCTTACGAACTCGTGACCGACTCGGGCACATCGAAGGTATACATCGCCGAGGCCACCCCGGATTTCGTGCGCGTCAAGGAGGATGACTTCAACGACATCAATTCCGACCAGACCTTTTACACCCTCCCGTTCCCCGTGCCGGAGGAGTTGCTGCGGGAACTGCCGGGGCGCTGATTCAGCCCCCGGCGAAGGGCGGCAGGACGTCGACCCCCCGCACCCTGGTCAGGTCATGATCGTCCGGCAAGCCCGCCCTGCCGTCGACCAGCATGGAACAGCGCCCCAGCACCGCCCCGAACCCCTCGCCGTGACGGGCCACGAGAACGGCTTTCAGCTCGCCGAGGGTGGCGGCCTCCACCTCCTCGGTGCCGATTCCGGCGGCGGCCTCCGCGGCCGCGAACAGCCGAACGAGGATCATTTCCCCTCCTTCTCCGACGGCGGGGGTGCCGAGGTAGCGGCGTCCTCCACCACCCGGCGCAGGTAGTCGAGGTCGCGTCCCGGAGCTGCCCCTGCCGCCAACCCCCACAGATGCGCGCTCACGGGAGCCATGGGACGCGCCCCCGCATGAGCGACCTCCCGGCTCAGGTCAAGCACACCATGCATGTCAACGCGCACCGGATCAATGTCCAGGGCCGCACAAGCCCGGTCCACGAACTCCTGCCAGCCGGTTTCATCCTGACTCATCTTGTCCCTCCAGAACTCGTTCCAGTGAGCGTGATCCACCCACGTGTCCACGTCACGCCCGTCGTCGCCGGCATCGGGCAGCAACCCCAGCCGCATGCCCGCCAGCAGCCCGCGAACCGACCGGTTCCGTGGGTCGCCGTAGGCTCGGGCCACCGCCCGCAGTCGCGTGGTGCGGTGGATTCCCAGCAGCCACTGTGGGGTTCCCTCAGCTGAGGCCAGGCAGTAGCCGTCCAGGTCGGTGCTCCGCGTGGTCGCGGCGAGCAGCCGGGGAACCGCAGCCTGCACACCGGGCAGGTCGCAGGCCAGCACCACCGTCCAGCCAGCCGGTTGCGCCACGGCCTCCAGCCCGGCGACGATACCGGCAGCGGGCCCAGTGCCGGGGGGATCCTCGAGAGTGACCAGCACCCCGTCAGGCGCAGCAACCGGACCGACCACCACCGTCGTGCGGGCGCGCCTGACC
>ERZ772948.89-NODE-89-length-54246-cov-18.735952_pt1 | contig 54246 bp, 54 predicted proteins | sample MGYA00511945_ERZ772948 | MGnify/ENA primary metagenome ERZ772948 (study PRJEB29015, sample SAMEA2737927) | human oral metagenome | biome: human oral; feature: human-associated habitat; material: dental | place: China | collected 2141 ... | reverse complement strand
CCGGGCTGATCAACTTCGAGAGCCACACGATGACGCACGCGAATCTCTCGGAGCTGACCTCGCGCGACGAACTGCACCATGAGATCGCGGACTCCCGCGAAGCGCTCTCCAAGAAACTCGGCAAGAAGATCGACTACATCGCCTATCCGGGCGGACGCGTCACGGACGCGGTGGAAGAGGTCACACGTGATGCGGGCTATCGCGGCGCATTCACTGTCCACTACGGACTATCCACCCCCACAGAGGGGGTCTACCAGATGGACCGCATCCCCATCTTCGGCTGTAACACACATACAATGACACGCTTTAAGCTGCGGTTGGCATTCGCTCCGCTCATCGCACCATTTGAGGATCTGCGCCTGACCCTGCGTGCATGGGGACTGGCACTGATTGGAAACTATCTCCCGATCCCCTAAGAATGCGGTAAACGCGATGGTACTTAAACACAAGAACAGCCCCCGAGATTGCAGCTCGGAGGCTATTTTGTTTCCATTGTGCAGGCAGGGACTAGCACCTAGGCTCGTCGCCGTCAGTCTCACTCATCGAGCCATTTGCTGATATATCGTTGGCGATTTCATTTGTCAGCACTTCTGCCGTATTCTCTGTCGGCTCGTTCGAGGCTTCGCTAAAAACGTACTCCAGTAAGGAAGCCTCGATCTCCTCTCTGCTGTAAGGCGGCTTCTTTGTAGATAAATCCACCATCGTCAAGCATCTCCTTCATTGTTGATTCGTAACAATCAAACAGCCATCGTTTCCTTATCTTTGAATTCGGCACATTCGAGAATCTCCCTGCAATCCGTGCCTTGCGAGCTTCAGCGGTCTCTTCTGCCTCGATTATCGCCAACCGCCCCTTGGTTGTCAAGGAGATTCTACTCAGCAGAATATTTTTGTGAAAAATCTGTAAAAGATTGAGACAGGATTCAAAAAATATGCTATAATTCCCGTATTGGTTATTGTGTTTAAGGAGGGCTTTTCATGGATTTTGAAGCACTGGTGAAAGCGAAGTTTGACGAGGCTTATGCGGCGACGGAGCATCCGAAGAAATTCTTCCTCACAGAGAACGGTCGTGGTGTTGTCGACGGCGGTGAGATGTACAACGCGCTGCTCCACGATGTGCTCGATGTCGTTCAGCGTGCTGTTGTTGGTATCCTGAAGGACAGCCATCACAATCACTAAGAACCGAAAGAATGTGGCCGCCGCACAGTTTAGTGCGGCGGTTTTCTTTATACAAAAAGACTGCGTACGGAGCTGCAGCTCCGTACGCAGTCTTTTTTATGTGCAATCATGCGGCAGCTGTGCTGCAATCAGCCGTCGTGTGAAGGGGTGTACGGCCTCCTTCAGCGCCGTTGACGGCAGTTCTTCGACGATTTCACCGCGCTCCATAACAAGAACGCGTGTCGTCATCTTCTGCACAACCGCAAGGTCATGCGTAACAAAAAGCCCCGTAAACCCATACTCAGAATGCAGTTCACGGATAAAATTCAGAAGAGCTGCCTGTGTAACAACATCCAATGCGCTGGTCGGTTCATCAAAGAGCAGCAGACTGGGACGAACAAAAAGTGCTCGGATCATCACTGCACGCTGAAGCTGCCCCCCGCTGAGCTGATGCGGCAGACGCTCTGCCGTATCGGACGGCAGGTGTGCACGCTCCAGCATCATATGCAGGGTACTGCGCTCCTCCCCGTCGGTGACAAGACCGAAACGGCGCAGCGGCTCAAGCAGAAACTGCCCGACCGTCATACGCGGACTGAATGCCTCGAGCGGATTTTGAAAGATCAGTTGGAGATGTCGGTAGACATCGCGCGGCCATCCTCTCTGCGTCGCTGTCAACGTCTGTCCCAAAAAGGAAATACATCCGTCAGACGGCGTTTCAAGTCCCGCAATCATCTGCAGGAGCGTGGACTTCCCGCAGCCGCTTGCACCGACGATTCCGGTGATCTCTCCTGCATACAGGTCAAAGGACACCCCCCTGATCGCCTCGACGAGGCGCGTTCCCTCACGATAGGTTTTCTTTAGATCCTGAACGCGAAGAACATTTTCTTTCATACGCACCCCGATCCTCACGTCAAATACGGAACAGCATCCAGCAAGACCCTCGTATAGGGATGCGACGGACGGTGCAGGACATCCTCTGCCCTGCCATGTTCAACAAATCTGCCGCTCTGCATGATGTAGATCGTATCCGCTACATAGGCTGCTGCGTCCATATTATGTGTCACAAAGACGATGGAGCAGCCCTGCTCCCCCGCCATACGTTTTAGCCGATCGAGCAGACTGCGGCTCACAATGACATCGAGTGCGCTTGTCGGCTCATCGACCAAGAGGAGTTTCGGCGCGAGCGAGAGTGTCATTGCCGTGGCAGCGCGCTGACGCATACCGCCGCTGAGCTGGAACGGATACGCCTCCATGATCTTTTCGGGATCCTCCAGACTCTCACGGCGCAGAGCGGCAATCGCGGTCTCCCGCCAACCGCGCCCTGCACCGTGCGCTTTCAGATAGTCGGAGAACTGTGCACCGATGCGGCGTATGGGATTCAGATAGGCACCGGGATCCTGGAAAAGAACGGCGATGTCCCGCCCCATCAGGTCGCTGCGCACGTACGCGGCAGCATCGAGCAGCTCCGTGCCGCAAAAGGAGATCGCGCCGCCGTCGATGATGCCGCCGTCCGGCAGAACGCCGATGACGGCGCGCAGGAGAGTTGATTTCCCGCAGCCGCTCTCACCGACGACAGCTGCAATCTCACCGCGCCTGACCGCCATCGTCACATCACGCAGCACACACTGTGCATGAATGCGCAGTGTCAGGCGCGCAATCGAGAGCAGGGAGACTGATCCGTCCGCCTTACTTCCCGCCAATCGTCAGATCCTTCGTGATGAGGTAGTAGTCGATCGGGTGCATATAGACGCCCGACACCTTGCTCGTCGCAACAACCTGGTTCGCCACGCTGAACAAGAAGAGGCTCGGCGTATCCTGCAGCACGAGGTTCTCAATCTGACCGGCGAGTGCAAGGCGTTCCTTGGCATCCGCAGAGTCGCCCATCCGCTTCAGGAGGCTGTCAACCTCGGGGTTGCTGTAGTGACCGACGTTCTCCTCACTGGTCGAGCGGAGCGTCTGATCCAGATACCAGAACGGATCGTTTGTGCCGAGCGTGATCCAGTTGCTCTCCGTCAAGTCGAAGTCACGCTTCGTTTTTGCCTCCTCGGAGTTCTGGATGCGGCGGATCGTCGCCTTGATGCCCGCCTGCTTGAGCTGGTTCTGCAGAGCCTCGTAGATCTCGGACTTGCTGCCCCACGCATTGATCGTCAGCTCGAGTTCCTTGCCGTCCTTCGTCACATAGCCATCTGCATTCTTCGCAGTATAACCTGCGGCGGCAAGCTCCTCCGCAGCCTTCGCGAGATCCGTATGCTGACGCAGCGACTCCTGATACGAGGGTCCGAGGTGCGGCGGGAATACCGCCCCAGCGACAGCTGTGCCGTTCCCCTCGATCTTCACCAGATCATCGTAATTAACCGCATAGCTGAGTGCACGGCGCAGATGTGCATCCGCAAGCACACGCTCGAGATTCATGCGGAACATATAGACACGCACACCCGTGATCTCATGGATCTTGTATTTGTCATTCTCAAAGAGACTGCGGCTCGCACTGTTGCACCGCTGGATGTAATCCACATCGCCCGCCTGCAGTGCCATCGCGCGCTTGTTGTCATCCTCGATGTTCTTGACCGTAAGCGTGTCAAGCCCGGGGGTGCCGTCCCAATAGTGCTCATTCTTCTTGAGCTGAATCTCCTCGTTCTTCTTGAAGCCGACAATCTGATAGGGCCCCGTCAGCACAGGTGCGGAATCCGCTTTCGAGAGATCCGCCTTCGTGTTGATGATAACAAAGGCCGGCTCCGTCAGTGCCGCCACGAGCGCACCGTACGGCTCCGTCGTCTCGATGAGGAGGTTCTGTCCGTCCACCTTGATCTCCTTGATCTTCGAGGACTTCTGCGAGCGCGGGCTCTCCTTCAGCGTACGCTCGAGCGATGCCTTGACGAGCTCCGGCGTCATCGCCTCACCATCCTGGAACTTCACATTCTCGCGGATGTGGAACCGCCACGTCGTCGGGTTGACCGCCTCCCACTTGTCGGCAAGCTGCGGTGTGAACTCCATCTTGTCCGAAACCGTGACAAGCGTCTCACCTGCGCCGATGCGCGTCACCGTCCAGCCGTCCCACTCATGCGCCGGATCGACGGACTCACCGAACCAATACAGGGCAGCATTCAGATGCTTGCCCGCAGCCTCCTGTTTCTCCGAGCCGCAGCCCGCGAGAAGCCCCATCATCAGGAGCATCAGAGTCATGAGCACATACAGTTTTTTCATAGATTTTCTCCTTCTTTCGCCCAAAAACTACGCTAAGATACGATTCCCTGTCATACACATCACCCCCCGGACGGATCCATTACGTCGCGCAGTATATCCCCCATATAGTTGAACAGAAAGATCGTCACAAAGATCGCTGCCCCGGGGTAAATCATGAGCTGCGGGGCGGTCTGCAAATAGTCGCGCGCTCCCATGAGCATCGTTCCCCACTCCGGATAGGGCAGAGGCACGCCGATGCCAATGAGAGAAAGTCCCGCAACCGTGAGCAGAATCTCTCCGATATTTTGAAAAATGAGCACCAAGAGGCGCGGCAGAACATTCGGCAGGAGGTAGGAGGACAGTGCGCCCCAAAGCCCTGCCCCACTGAACACCGCATACCGTGCGTAGGGTTTCTCCCGCTCGGACTGCACGAGTGTGCGTGCAACGCGGGCATACTCCGCCCAATGCGTGAACGAGAGCGCGAGAATGAGATGCAGGATGCTCGGCCCGAGTACGCCGATCAGAGCGATGGAGACGACGAGCGACGGCATTCCCAGAAAGAAGTCCAGCAGTGCCGTCATGACGCGATCCGCCGTCCCCCGCAGGAATCCTGCGACCATCCCGACAGCGATGCCAAAAAATGCTGTGACTGCGACAATGAGCAGCGTGACCGACAGGCTGATCTGCCCGCCGTACAGGATGCGCGAAAGAATGTCGCGCCCGAGCTGATCCGTTCCGAAGAAATGCCCCGCCGTATTGCCCGTCAGACGCATCGTCAGATCCTGTTCATAGGGATCGTAGGGAGCGATATAGGGTGCAAGCACTGCGAGCAGCGCCCATACGATGAGCAGCATGCCGATGATGCAGAAATCCCGACGGCGCAGCAGTCTGCCCCACAGATAACTCATAGCTGACGCGCCCCCCCTTCCTGCATGCGGCGCGGATCCAAACGGAGACAGATGAGATCGGCGATGAAATTCATCACCACAAAAACCCCCGTCCCCCACAGGATATACGCCTGCATCAACTGATAGTCCTGCGCGAGGATTGCCGTCGTCATCAGCTGCCCCATGCCGCGCCATCCAAAAATCGTCTCAATGACGGCAGAGCCGCCGAGAATATTCCCGAGCGTAAGCCCGAGCATCGGGACAAGCCCCGTCAGGGCATTCGGCATGATATAACGCCATAGGACAACATGAGCCGGCAGTCCGAGCGCATGCGCCCCAACCACATAGTTTTTCCCATGCTCCTCGAGCAGAGCATTGCGAAGGCGACGAATATAGAGCCCCGCAATCCAGATGGCGAGAGCCGCAGCCGGCAGGATCATCCCGCGCAGGCCATCCGTCGCCGTCACAGGAACGAGACGCAGATGAACGGAGAATAGCAAAATCAGCAAAAGGCCGACCCAGAAGGTCGGCAGAGAGATTCCTAGAAATGACAGGATGCGCGCAGCATGATCGATCCATGTCCCATGCCGATAAAAGGCAAGCAGACCGAGCGGAATTGCAGCCACTGCGGCAAACAGAACAGAGAGACCTGCAAGTGCAAGCGTCCGCGGCAGTGCCTCACGCACCAAGTCCGCAACGGGAACGCCATAAGCGATGGAGTAGCCGAGATCGCCGGACAGTATCCCGCACAGCCAGTGCGCATATTGAACGATCAGCGGCTGATCCAGTCCCAGCTCCGCACGAAACTCCGCGACAAGCTGCGGGTCGGCGGGAACGCCCATCATAACAAAGTGAAGCGCGACAGGGTCGACGGGCGAGAGCTGCATGAGCACGAATGTCCCGCCGGTCATGGCGAGCAGCACGACCATCATACTGACGAACCGCCGTAAGATGATGCCGCTCATATTGAACCCACGGCCTCGTAGTGGAACGACTCAAGCTCCCAGAGAACGCCCGTCAGCTGCTCCACATCCACATCGGAGAAGACACGCAGCGTCGGACGCACATCCTCCTCGGGGAAGATCGCAACGGTCGCTGCCTCCTCGCCGTACTGGAAGAATGCCTCGACGGCACTGTGGTCAACGTAGATGCGCAGCGAAAGAGTACGATCGACGTAGAGCTTAAAGCTGCGCGTACCGCGTCCTCCCTGGCGCATTTTCGTGCGGTCGATGGTCATGATCTGTTCCAGACGATTGTAGCGGAACACCAATTTCTCCGCCCCATAGACCAACTCAAGCGCAACGGTGTAGGCATCCCCTACCTCGATGTCGAGCAGCAACTCTGTGAGGTCAAAGAGCGCTGTCTCGAAATGGCTCGTTTGCTCCGCCTCCAGTGTGCGCTCTGTCTCACGGTGGCGCAGTGCCTTCAGTTCATGTACCGGCTCAGAAAAGATATGCCCCTGACGCAGTGTCAGCACGCGCGGCAACGTGAGGCTGTGCATCCAGCCCTCCGCGCGCGTCGGGTAGTCGTCCTCACGGTCGGGCATCCCCATCCAGCCGATGAGAATATGCCTCCCCTCATGCGTCACGACCTGCGGTGCATAGAAGTCAAATCCGTGGTCGAGTTCCTTGAACCGCCCGTGCATGAGCATCTCCATCGCGTCCATGGACGCATGCCCTGCGATATAGCCAGACTGATAGAGATTCTGGCGGTCGTAGGCACGCGCGGGCACCCCCTGCGGGCAGAAGAGCAGGACGTCGTAATCCCCGAAGGAGAGGAGGTTCGGACACTCCCACATATAGCCAAAATCCTTCAGCTGTGTCTTCAGCTCGCCGCGGTAGACCCAGCCATCCGCCGTCTCGCGGTAGATGAGGACACAGCCGTGCTCTTCCTCCGTCTGCGCCCCGATGATGAGATAACGTACGCCGTCGCGCTCAAACAGATAGGGATCACGAAAATGCGCCGTAAAGCCGGGCGGCGGCCCATCGATGATGATCTCCTCTTTTTTCACCATCCCCGTCGCCTTCGTATACGTGCCGAAGCGCTGTACGGAACTGCGATTGCCCTCCGCATCCTTCGCGTTGCAGGTGTAGAGGACGCGCAGCCGCCCGTCCTCCTCCGCAGCGCACCCCGAGTAACATCCGTCCTTATCATGTGCGTCGCTCGGCCACAGGGCGAGCTGGGGCACGCTGTAGGTACAGAAGTCGCGCGTCTTCGTGTGTGCCCACGATTTATTTTTATGCGCACAGCCGAAGGGATTCCACTGATAGAAAATATGCCAGCCATTGTGGTAGGCGAGCCCGTTCGGATCGTTGATCAGTCCAAATGGCATTTCGAGATGAAAGCGATTGTGAGGGCGATCGGTGAAGGGAAAGCCCTTCGCCAACCGGGCATCAATGTCCCGCTTGTCAAAATTCTCCACAGCGCTCACTCCTCCGTGCGAAAAACGACAAAGGTCAGACCAAAGGCGACGGCAAAGCCGATCACGTTGACGAGGATGTAAGCGGGCAGATGATCAAGATAGAGCAGCGTCCCGGGCAGAACGGTGATGCCCATGCCCGTCCCCGCGAGATGCAGGAAGCCCGCCACTGCGCCCGCGCACGCCCCGCCGACCAGGCCGCAGATAAACGGGCGCATAAAGCGCAGGTTAATGCCGAAGATCGCAGGCTCTGTGATGCCGAGGAAAGCAGGAACAGCCGAGGAAATATAGAGGGCACGCTTTTTTGCATCACGCGTACGCGCTGCGACCGCAACGGCGGCACCGCCCTGTGCCACAATCGCACCGGTAATGATGGCGTTGAACGGGTCAACGCCTGTCGACGCGAGAAGCTGCACCTCAAGCGCGTTGAACACATGATGCACGCCGAACACGACGATCACCTGATGCAGACCGCCGACGACAAAACCGCCGATGCCGTACGGCAGCTCCAAAAAGGCACGTACTGCGCCGAAAACACCGATCTCGAGTGTGTGCATGATCGGTCCGATGATGAGGAGCCCGAGCAGCATAGAGACAAACAACGTAAGGAACGGCGTGACAATGAGGTCAATGATATCGGGCACAAAGGTCTTGAACCATTTCTGCAAACGCGCCGCAAAGATACCAAGTACGAGTGCGGGCAGAACCGAGCCCTGATAGCCGACCACGGGAATTGGAATCCCGAAGATCTCCATTGAGAGAGGAACGGCATCCCCCGCCGCGATCGCATAGGCGTTCGGCAGCTGCGGAGCGACAAGCATCAGACCAAGCACAATGCCGATGACGGGCGTTCCGCCGAAGCGGTTCATCGTCGACCAGCAGACGAGCGCGGGCAGGAAGGCAAAGGCCGTATCCGTCAGGATCTGACTCATGCGCAGGAGATTTTCGTTCATCTCGATGCCGAGACTCTGTGCCATCCCGCGCAGCCCCATGAAGAGTCCTGTCGCAACAAGCACGGGAATGACGGGGACAAAGACGTCGCCGAGGGTGCGTGAGACCTTCTGCAGCGGCGACATCTGCTCGTATGCCTCCTGCTTTCCGCTGCCCGCAGTCGAGCCGAGATTCGTCCCCGCGACGAAGGCGTCATAGACCTTGTCGACAAATCCCGTCCCGAGGATGATCTGATACTGGGCGGCGGCAAAGAACTGTCCCTTCACGCCGTCGATGTTCTCGATCGCCTTCTCGTCGATGATCGTCTTGTCGTTGACGATCAGTCGCAGACGCGTCGCGCAGTGCTCGGCACTACGAACATTCCCCGCTCCGCCGACATACTTCCAGATGAGCTTTGCGACGCGCTCTTCCTTTGGCAGATTCGGGTCAATGTCGTCCTCTGCCGCCTCCTCTGCCGCAGCCTGCGTCTCCGCCGTGGCTTCTGCATTGTGAGAGGAAATTTCTGCCCCATCCGACACCAGCGTGATCGTCCCATAGTCTGCCGCATTGGTCACAAGGATGGGCGTCGTCGTCTCATAGCCGGCCGCGCGGATGGCGGCGGGATCGAACTCGATCAGCAGCTGCCCCTTCTTCACCGTATCGCCCTGCGCTACATGCGCAGTAAAATGCATCCCCCCGAGCTTCACCGTATCCACGCCGACGTGGATGAGGATATCCACGCCATCTGTCCCGTGAATCCCAATGGCGTGCTTCGTCTCAAAGAGCACAGTTACCTCGCCATCCACGGGAGAGACCACACGGCCCTCCGGGTCGGCTACCGCCGCACCGCGCCCCATTGCCCCGCTCGCAAAGGCGGGATCCGACACCTCCGACAGCGGGATCAGCCGCCCCTGCAGAGGACTGTCCAAACGAATGTCCTTCATGTAAATTCCCCCTTATGGAAACGCCGATACATTCGGCACTTCCTTAGAACCCCGCGCCCCATGCGCATATCCTTCTAAAATTCTACTAATTTTTCTTTTCATTGTCAACGGAGACCGCCTATATCACGGCATAATCGGCAAAATCATTTTACAACCCAAAGCCCATGTGATAGAATAACTGTGGAAAGTTTTATTGTATACCATGGGGAGGGCATAAGAGATGGCTGTAAAGTATGAAGTCAGTGTGACTGCCATCGGCAAACTGGCGCGCAAATTCCTCGAGACCAACAGCAGCATTATCCTGCTGGACGAGGGAGCACACCCCAATCTCGCCGAGATGGTCATTGAGCACACATCAGGCGATCTGAAGAGCGACATCACCGTCGGAGATACGCTGACGTTTGGAAAGCAGAAATATAAGGTCACACGCGTCGGTGAGAACGCAAATGACACGATCCGCGACAGCGGGCACTGCACGCTGCTCTTTAACACAACAGGCTCTATGCCAGGGCAGATCGAACTGGAGGGCGGTCCCGTACCTCCGATCTCAGTGGGACTGAAGTTTTCCTTCTCCGGGAAATAAAACCAAAGAAACTGTGAGAACCAGATCAACTGTAATGCACTCTGGCTCTTTTCTGTACGCACAATGAAAGAGAATATCCATGAAAAAAATTCTCGCCGTATTGCTTGCCGCGCTGCTTCTTCTCACGCTCGGCTGCGGGAGTAAAAATACGGTAGCCGACGACGCAGAGGAAGATCATGCTGCCCTCGACCTCTCTCAACCGCTGAAGCCCCCTGCTTCCTTTGAAGGAAAACGCGTGCTCGTCGCATTCTTCTCTCGCGCAGGGGAAAACCACGAAGTTGGCTACGTCGAAAAGGGAAACACAGCGCTCCTTGCTGAGCAGCTTGCAGAGCTTATCCATGCGGATGCCACGTTCGAGATACAGACTGTCATCCCCTACCCGATCGACCTCAAGGAGATGACAGAGGTGGCAAAAGAGGAGCAATCCAAACAGGCGCGCCCGCTGCTCGCATCAAAATTCGATGATATGGCGCAGTACGACATCATCTTCCTCGGCTATCCGATCTGGTACCAGGATCTACCGATGCCGATATACACCTTCCTTGAGAGCTATGACTTCGCAGATAAGGTCATCATCCCATTCTCCACCGGATCGGGCAATGCAATGAGCGGCAAAGAGGCGGATATCCCGAACTATGCCAAGGGCGCGGCGGCGTTTCCGGGGATGTGCATCCGCGGCAAGACGGTGCGTGACAATGCGACAGAGACAAATAAGCACATTGCCGTCTGGCTGGAGGGATTGGGGTACCACAACTGATGCGCACCCTGCTCTTTGTCCTCATCACGCTCCTCATGTTCTTTCTGCCAAACCGTTTGCTGACGACGGAGCCCGTGCATGAGTATCTGGGCTGTGCCCTTCTCATCCTCGGCGGCATCCACCTGTGGCTCGAGCGCGCCTATCTTCGCGCGCTCTTTTGGCGGCGCCTGCCGATGACGGCACTCAACACGGTGAACATCATCATGCTCCTGCTCCTTGCCGTGACCTTGGTATCGGGCATACTCATCTCCCTCTACGCTCTCCCCATTGTGCGTCTGCGCGGGCTCGCATCCATCTACGTCCACGCAGTCCACCTCTCTGCCGGTGTGCTGCTCTTTCTCGTCGTTGGCGTGCATGTCGGTCTGCATGCCCGCATGCTGTGGAGAGCTCTGCTGCGCCGTATCCCGCTGCGTATCCCACGGACGATGCCACGCGTTCTATATGTCGTCGGTATTCTTTTGACGGCAGCAGGCATTCACCGCTTTATCACGACGCGCATCTACGACAAGATCCTCTTTGAACATCTATCATTTGGCGGACTTACGGGAACATGGACATACCAGTGCGACCTGCTCCTCATGTTCCTTGCCTGCGCATGCCTCGCCATCTTCTATCAGTCATGGCGCATGCGGAAATAAAAATAAAAAGACGCTTTTCACTATACTGTGAGAAGCGTCTTTTTCGTAAGTATTGCGTTTATCCCATCGCCATTACATCATCGCATCCATCGCGTCGAAGATCGGTAGGAGAAAGGAGAGTACGGCAAAGAAGATGAGCCCCGCGACAACGACGATCATCATCGGCTCGGCGAGTGCCGTCACACGTTGTCCAATGGTTTCCGCCCGGCGTGCGCAATACTCGGCTGCCTGCGGAAGAATGCGTTCCAATTCCCCCGCCTCCTCGCCTGCGGCTAGCATACCACGCACGAGAGACGGCAGATAGGGGTCATCTGCCATGATCTGTGTGAGGCTGCGTCCCTCGGTAAGTCGCTGTTCTATGCTGCTCAGCTGACGGCGAAGCGCACGATTTCCCGTTGCCGTGCATGCCAGTGCAATGGCGCGGTCGAGGCGAATCCCACTGCGCAGGAGAACGGCGAGAACGCATAGGATCATCTGCCACGCACGACAGCGGATGAATACGCCCACAACGGGCAGCCGCAGGATGCAGCGGTCACAGAGAAAGCGCGCCGTCGGAATGCGCAGGAGCAGCCCGATACCGAGGGGCACGGCGAAAAGGAGACATACCGTCGCCACAGGCGCATCGGCGATCTGTGCCGACACCGTGAGGAGCAGCTGTGTCGGCAGTGGAAGATCGGCATGCAGATCCGCGAGGAGTGCCGCGAAGATGGGCAGAATAAAGACGGTCATGAGGACGATGGAGAGCACGACTGCCGCCAGTAAAAAAAGCGGATAGAGGAGCGCGCTCCACAGTGCCTCGCGCATACGGTACTCCTCTGTGAGAAACGACGCTGCCGCTCCGAGCACGACATCGAGCGAGCCGCTCTCCTCCCCCGCGCGTACCATGCCGATGAGAACAGGGGAAAAGATCTGCCTCTTCGTCTCCATCGCCTGTGAAAGCGGCATCCCCTGCATGGCCGCATGATGCAGAGCATGGAGCAGCCGTCCCGACGATGATGTTGCTCCCACGCCGTCGCGCAGGCGTTCCAGTGCGCGGTGCAGGGGAAGTCCCACGGCGAGAAGGGCAGATAGCTCCTGAAAGAAGGCGATCCTCTCCTCGTCCGTCACACCGCCACGGCGCGACAGCCACTGCTGTGTATGCTGCGGCAGGCGCAGCGTCCGTCGCTCCTCGATGCGCACGGCCGTCTCACCGCGCTCCATGAGCATCCGTGCCGCTGCCGGCGCGCTCTCGGCTTCAATGATGCCGTGTATCTTTCGCCCCTCTGCCGTGCACGCCGTATAAGAAAATATCGTCATGCGAGGACGCCCCGTGCACGAAGCTCGGCCTCTGCCATCTCCGCCGTCTGCATCCCCTGCGCAGCACCGCTCATCATGAGCGTCTCAAGCTGATCATAGCGTCCCTGCCGCAGGACATTTCGCACGGCGGAGGTACCAACCAGCGTCTCAAACGCGGCAATACGGCCGCCGCCCCGCCGCGGCAGAAGGCGCTGAGCAAAGATGCCGCGGACGACATCGGCAAACTGTGCGCGCACCGCATCCCGCGCATCCGCCGGAAAGAAACTCTCCACGCGGCGCGCCGCCTGCGCGGCCGTCCCCGCGTGGATTGTCCCCACGACGAGCACGCCCGTCGCCGCCGCGAGGAGTGTCGCCTCAATGGTTGCACGGTCACGGATCTCACCCACGAGCAGGAGGTCGGGATCCTCACGCAGCGCACTGCGCACAGCATCGGGAAAGGAAGCAAAATCCCGCCCCTCTTCCCGCTGACTGAAAAAGGCACGATCTGCGGCAAAAACATATTCGACGGGATCCTCAAGTGTGATGATATGGAGGGAACGCGTATGGTTGACCGCATCAATGAGCGCGGCAAGCGTTGTCGTCTTGCCTGCCCCCGTCGCTCCGCAGAGCAGTACGAGTCCATCCCTCATCTCAAGAGCCGTACGCACGGCAGACGGCATACCGACCTCATCGGGCGTCATGATGCGCTCAGGCAGGAGACGCAGGGAAAGAGCCATCCCCTCCTGCGTTCGATAAAAGTTTCCTCGAAACCGCCGTCCCTCCCAGTTCCACGCGGCATCGACATCCTGCACAGAAAGAAGAGCGCGCTGCGCATCCGAGAGCATTTGACAGGCACACGCCTCCATCAGTGCCGCTGTGGGAATGAGATCCTCCGCCATCAGCATGCCGTCACGGCGCAGCTGTATCTGCTGATGCGGTGCCGCATGGAGATCCGAGGCATTCACTGTCATCATGCGGCGCAGCAGTTCCTGCCACGCGTCCGTTTCATCCATAGAGTGCACGCTCCACCTCCTCTAACGTCGTCTCCCCTTCGATAGCCTTTGCCGCGCCGTCCTGCCAGAGAGAGCGCATCCCCTCCGCCCCTGCCGCGCGCCGCAGATCATCTCGCGATCTCGCTCCGAGGATCGCCGTGCGGATATGCTCGGAGATGGGCAGCATCTCATGTATCGCCATGCGTCCATGATAACCGCTCCCGCGACAGTGCGGGCAGCCGCGCCCGCGCACGAGCGTCATCCCTTCATGATAGAGCGATCCGAGGAGAAGAGCCTCATCTGAGCCTGCAGCGACGGTGTACGTCTCACGACAATGAACGCAAACACGGCGCACAAGCCGCTGGGCTACGACCCCCGAGAGGGTCGCTGCGAGCAGATAGGGCGGCGTCCCCATCTCGATCATGCGAAAAATCGCGGCGACACAGTCCTCCGTATGGAGCGTCGAGAACAGCGCGTGTCCCGTGAGGGCAATACGCACCGCCATCTCCGCCGTCTCACGGTCGCGGATCTCGCCCAAGAGGATCTTCTGGACATCCTGCCGCAGTGCTGCCCGCAGTCCCGCGACAAAGGTCAGCCCCGCCTCTGGACATACGGCAAACTGACTGATTCCGTCAATACGCCGCTCCACGGGATCTTCGAGCGTCATAATGTGACAGTTTGGGTCATTGAGCTCAGCGAGTGCCGCATAGAGCGTCGTCGTCTTGCCCGAGTTCATCGGTCCACAGACGAGGAGGAGCCCCGTCGGTCGATGGATGAGTCGTTCAAAAATCGCTTCGTTTTTCGGCGTGAAACCGAGCTCCCTGCAGTGAAGGAATCGCTCCGTCCCGTCCATAATGCGCACAACCATGCGCTCACCGCCCACGACAGGAAGAACCGCCACGCGCATATCGACGCTGCGCTCCCTGTGTGGATAGCGAATCTGCCCATCCTGCGGACGGTTGCGCTTCGCCGTGTCGATGCCCGCCATCACCTTTAGACGTGCAATAACTACCGGAGCGATTGCCGCCGGCAGCAGGATCGGATACGCGCGCAGCAGCCCATCGACGCGGACGCGGATGCGCAGTCCTTCCTCCATCGGCTCAAGATGGATGTCCGTTGCCTCTTCATCCAGTGCTGCATCGAGGACGGCGTCCACGAGCGTCAGTACATGACTGCCGCGTCCCTCCGGACGAGACGGCAAGCGCATTTCACGTACGGCATTTGTCACAAGACGCTGCAGCATTTCCTGCTCCATCGGTATGGCTCCTTTCCGATGTGCCGTCATAATCCACCGCGAGTAGATACAGCCCGCCGGCCGGAGCCGTGGGCGGCGCGAGCCGACGATCCCGTGCCGCAAAGATCTCCGCAAAGCGATCCTTGGAGATACGCCCCGTACCGACCGCCACAGCCGTACTGACGATATTGCGCACCATGTGATAGAGAAAGCCCGTGCCGTGGATATAGAGCGAGAGACGCCCCTCCCCCTCCGCCGTCAGACGGATCGTATCGAGCGTACGGACGGGCGACATCGGCGCACCACCCGCCGCACGAAATGAGGAGTAGTCATGCGTCCCCTCAAGGAGATGCAGCGCCGCCCGCATCGCATCGTAATCGAGCGGCTGAAAAATCTGCCATGCATAGCTGCGTGTGAAGGGATCCGGCACGCGGCACTCCTTCATGCGATAGACGTATGCCTTGCCCGTTGCACTGTGCCGTGCGCTGAAATCCCGCGCTGCCTCCCACGCCTCCGACACGACAATATCCGGCGGCAGGAGGCCGTTCACCGCACGCGGCAGGCGCTCCGTCGGGATGCGTCCGTCCGTGAAGAAATTCACCACCTGACCATAGGCATGAACCCCCGCATCCGTGCGCCCCGCCGACGCAAGCTCCACCGTCTCACCGCAGACCTGGGCGAGCGCCGCCTCAAGGACATTCTGCACGGCACGGATGGGCGGCGTCTGCCGCTGAAAGCCGTGATAGTTCGTCCCATCGTAGGCGACCTTCAGCGCGATATTTCGCGCACGAGCCTTCATCATCGCCACATGCTCAGGGCGCAAAGCTCAGCCCTCCCACACTCACGGCACAGATGCCCGCCGCACCGAGGATAAAGACGGCGACAGCCGCATAGTCGACACGCCCGATGTACAGCTCCTTCATCTGCGTACGTCCTTCACCGCCGCGGTAGCAGCGCGCCTCCATCGCCATTGCAAGCTCATCGGCACGGCGAAACGCAGAGAGAAAGAGCGGCACGAGCACGGGTACAATGGCACGCATCCGCCGCACGATACTGCCATGCTCAAAATCCGCCCCACGTGCCTTCTGCGCCTTCATGATGCGATCCAGCTCCTCCAGCAGCGTTGGGATAAAGCGTAAGGCAATCGTCATCATCATCGACAGCTCATGCACGGGAACCCCCACATGGCGCAGCGGAGAAAGAAGTGCCTCCAGCCCGTCGGTCAGGCGCAGCGGACTCGTCGTTAGTGTCAGCAGCGTACTCAACAGGATGAGCAGGATTAGGCGCAGCCCGATATACACGCCGCGTGTCAGCCCCTCCCACGTCGCCGACAGGGGGCCGACGGCAAACAGTTCCGTCCCCGGCGTCATAAAGAGATGCACGCCGAACGTAAAGAGTACGATCCAGAGAATCGGCCGAATCGAGCGCAGCTGCATTCCAAGCGGAACCTGAGAAACGATCATGAGCAGCGCAATGCTGATGCCAAGCGCAAGAAAGCCTGCCACGTTCTCGACGAAGAAAACGAGCAGCAGGTAGAAGAACAGGAGAACAATCTTGACGCGTGGATCCATGCGGTGCAGGAAGGAATCTCCGGGCATATAGCGTCCGATTTGTATGTCATTCAACAAATTACCACATCCATTTTTTCATTCTTCCTATTATATTATACCATCTGGTCTACTGTTTTTCATTTATTTTTCGAGAAAGCTATGATATAATTTCATAAAATGTCGATATAATATGTATACGAGAATGATAATTTACCGCGATCGTATACAAGATGAAGGAAGGTTCCCTTATGGAAGATGCATTCATCGGGCGTCAGGCGATTCTCGATCTGCAAAAGAATGTCTACGCATACGAGATTCTTTTTCGCAGTGGTCTGAAAAACGCCTTTGACCCCAATCTCGACGGAAATGTGGCAACACAGAGCGTCATGGTCAACGCCATGCTCAATTTTGGCATGAAAAAACTCGTCTCCAACCGAAAGGCTTTCATCAACTTCACAGAGAAGAATCTCCTGTCGCGTGCACCGAAACTCCTGCCCTCCGACAGCATCGTCGTGGAGGTACTCGAGACGGTGCAGCCGACTCCTGAAATTCTCGAAGCCGTACGTGATCTAAAGGATGCAGGCTACAAGATCGCTCTCGACGACTTTGTCCTGCTCCCGGGCTACGAGCCGCTCATCAACATGGCGGACATCATCAAGGTGGACTTTCGCATCACGACAGCTCCCGAGGAGCGTGCCAACCTGCGCAAGGTGCTCCCCCCGCAGGTGCGGCTTCTCGCCGAGAAGATTGAGACAGAGGACGAATTCCGTCAGGCAGTGGAGGATGGCTATGTCCTCTTCCAGGGCTATTTTTTCTGCAAACCCGTCGTCCTGCACCAAAAGAGACTCACCAACAACGAGCTATCGCGTATTCGCCTTCTCAAGGAGGTCAACCGTCCGAACGTTGACTTTAACGCCATCACGGAAGTGATCGGGGCGGATACGAATCTCGTGTACAAACTCCTCACCTATATCAACTCGGTCGGCATCGGACTGACCAACCACGTCTCCAACCTACGGCAGGCTGCTGTGCTCCTTGGCTTCAGCGGGATCCGCAGCTGGGTGACACTCATCAGTCTCCAAACCTTCTCCGAGGACAAACCGAGCGAACTCTTCACCCTCTCGCTCCTGCGTGCAAAATTCTGCGAGCTGATTGCCCGCAGTCTGAACCGGCACGACCTCACGCCGGACACGGGCTTCCTGCTTGGCATGTTCTCCCTAATTGACGTACTGCTCAACCAGCCGATGGCGGAGATACTCAAGGAGCTCACTCTCTCCGACGAGTTGAATGCTGCTCTGCTTGGTGAGGACAACGCTCTGCGCCGTCTGCTCGACCTCGTCATCTCCTACGAACAGGGCAACTGGTCGTCAGTTGTTGCGTGCTGTGCGCATGAACACATCCCATTGGAGGAGATCAGCACGATCTATGACGAGGTTCTCGAATGGTATAACAAACTCCAGGCTGTCTGCTGACAGCGGACACCAAAAAAGCCCATTGGTTCGCGCCGATGGGCTTTTCTATGTTCTTTATTATTTCGGGTTGTACTCCAGAATCTTAATCTTCTTCTCCTCATTGAGATCGATGACCTCATCCTCCGAAATCGTCACGATCGGGAGCGGCACAACACCGTGCGGATATGCCGTGATCGTTCCCTCGCGATGATTGCTGAGGAGCACACGCGAGCCGAGGAAGGCATTCTTGATATTCATCAGGACGGGCAGGCAAACCTGCGGATCGAGCGTCGTATACATCTGCCGCGCAATCTCCGTCACCGCATCGAACGGCGTGCGGCGCGGGTAGCCCTCGCGTTCGACCGTGATATTGTCATAGAGATCCGCCACAGCGATGATGCGAGCATAGAGATGAATGTCGTCGCCCTTGCTGTTGAACGGGAAGCCGCTGCCGTCCATGCGCTCATGATGCTGCATCGCCGCAAGGCGCACGCCCTCCGTCAGTCCCGCCACATTGTTGAGGATATGCGCTCCATCTACCGTATGCTGGATGTAGTTCTCATAGTCCTCGCCCTCAAGCGTTTCTACATTCTTTTCGAGCAGACGCTGATCAAAACGCGACTTGCCGACATCGTGGAGGAATCCCGCGAGAACAACATCCTTTGCCGTCTCACGGTCGAGCTTCATCCACTTGGCAATGACCCCCGCGAGGATCGACACACGCAACGAGTGGTTATAGATGTCGCTCGCGAGATGGTTGACCTCATTGAGATAGTCAATCGTTCCGCTGCGGCGTGAGAGCGGCAGCAGATCCTCCTGCACCATCTCATTCGTCTCTTCCACGGGAACCGTGCCCGTCTTCTTTGTCTCCTCAAAGATCGACTTCGCCGTACCGATGACATTCTCATACTGCTTGATGAAGAGATTGCTGCGCGAGAAGATCGGCGAACGCTCCTCCTTCAGCTCCGATTCGTCCTTGATGTAGACAACGGGGATCTTCAGAAACTTCAGGCGCGTGATGTGCGCCTTCGTCAGCTCCGTATTCTCCGACACCACCACCACGCGCTTGGCGTTGACGATCGTCCGCGCTAGGATCATCCCATTCTCAAGATCGTCTACGGATATTGCACGCAAAGCAAGCCCCTCCCTCGGTTTACGTCATTCTTCCTTACGAAATTCTCATGTCTATAAATATTTCGACCTAAAAAGAAAAAAACCTGCTTAATTAAAAAAATCTTGACATATTTTCTTCACCTATCGTATAATATATTCACATTAGTTCTTTACCGTGTTAAAGCGGTATGCAGCAGAAGGATAAGGAGAAACGAAGATGAACTGGAAAGCGATTCTGACCGGAGCAACGGTACTCGCCTGCTCGGCAGCACTCCTCGCAGGGTGCGGTAGCACTGAGAAAGCCCCCTCGACGGATAATGCGGCAGAGATGGGAAAGATCATCGTCGGACTTGACGACAATTTCCCGCCGATGGGCTTTAAGGACGAGAACAACAAGATCGTCGGTTTCGACGTTGATCTCGCAGAGGAAGCAGCAAAACGTCTCGGTCGTGAGGTTGAGTTCAAGGCAATCGACTGGTCGAGTAAGGAAGCCGAGCTCAAGAGCGGCCGCGTGCAGGTGCTCTGGAACGGTCTCGACATCACCGAAAAGCGCAAGGAGAGCATGCTCTTCTCGAAGCCCTATATGGACAACCACCAGATCATCTTCGTGAAGAAGGGCAACACCGCCGTTACGGATGAGAAGAGCCTCGCGGGCAAGACCGTCGGCACGCAGAGTGCGGGCACGGCGGAGGAGTACATGGACGCCTCAGATTTCTATAAGAAGGAAGTCAAGGAGGTCAAGAAGTACCCCGACTACGTTGCGGCATTCATGGATCTTGAGAATGGCCGTCTCGATGCCGTCATCGGCGACGAGATCGTCGGCCGCTACTACATGAGCAAGCATCCCGACACACTGGATGCGCTCGACGTGGTCGTCGGTCCTGTGAGCGAGTTCGGCATCGCATTCGCGAAGGACAACACGAAGCTGCGCGACGAGGTGCAGAAGGTCCTCGACGAGATGAAGGCAGACGGCACGATCGCCAAGATCTCGACGAAGTGGTTCGCCAAGGACATCACGAAGTAAATGGTTGCCCTTCTGCCGCACGTGGCAGAGGCACAAAGAAAGAGCTGCTGTACGATGTCGAATCATCGTGCGGCAGCCCCTTTTTCTGTAAGGAATATCATTCATGGACAAAACACTGGATACCATCCGTCTCATGCTCGAGGGCTCAGGCATCACCCTCGAGATTTTCTGTGTCACGCTCGCGCTTTCCCTGCCGCTGGGGCTCTTTGTCGCGCTCGGACGACTCTCTCGCTTTCGGCCGCTCAGCCGCATCCTCGAAATCTACATCTGGATTATGCGCGGTACGCCGCTCATGCTGCAGCTGCTCTTCGTCTACTTCGCCCTGCCGATGGTCGGCATCCTGCTCCCCGACATTGCAGCGGCACTGCTCGCCTTCGTCCTCAACTACGCCGCCTACTTCGCCGAGATCTTCCGTGCGGGCATACAGGCGGTGCCGCGCGGTCAATTCGAGGCGGCGCGCGTCCTCGGCATGAGCGGCCCGCTCACCATGCGCCGCATCATCCTGCCGCAGGTACTGCGCATCACCCTGCCGCCCGTCAGCAACGAGACCATCAACCTCGTCAAGGACACATCCCTCGTCTACATCCTCGCCATGAACGACCTCCTGCGCGTCGCGCGCACCATCGTACAGCGCGAGTTTGACATGACCCCCTTCCTCATCGCAGGCATCTTCTACCTTGCCATGACCGCTGTACTCACCTATGGATTCAAAAAACTGGAGGCGCACTATGGCAGATACGGAAACTAAAGACACGATGCTCAGGATGCGCGGCATCCACAAATCCTTTGGTGAGCTCAGCGTTCTCCGCGGGATTGACCTCACCCTCGCGCGCGGCGAGGTGCTCGCCATCATCGGCTCCTCCGGCTCCGGCAAGTCAACGCTCCTGCGCTGCATCAACCGATTGGAGACCATCGACCGCGGCGACATCACGATCGGCGGAGAGGTACTCTGCCATACGCCGGACGGTGCGGCATCGGCGACCTACGCGGACGCTGCCGACGTGCGTCGCATCCTCATGGCGACGGGCATGGTCTTTCAGCAGTTCAACCTCTTCCCCCACATGACCGTGATCGAGAACCTCATCGAGGCACCAATTCACGTCAAGGGGATGAAACGCGACGAGATCCTCCCCTACGCCCGCGACCTCCTCAAAAAAATTGGACTCTCCGACCGTGAGAACTACTACCCGAGCCAACTCTCGGGCGGACAGCAGCAGCGCGTCGCCATCGCGCGCGCCCTCGCCATGAAGCCGGACATCATGCTCTTTGACGAGCCGACCTCCGCCCTCGACCCTGAGCTCACCGGCGAGGTGCTGCACACCATGCGTGACCTCGCTGCCGAGCACATGACCATGATCGTCGTCACGCACGAAATGGCATTCGCACGCGAGGCCGCCACCAACGTCGTCTTTATGGAGAACGGCGTCATCGTCGAGCAGGGCGAGCCGCAGACATTCTTCCGTACCCCGAAGGAAGAACGCACACGGGAGTTCCTGCGGAATATGCTATGATACTTTTTCAGTATATATGGTATAATAGAGATGATAGGAGGGATATGAAATGCCAGCGCTGAGTATGTTCTTCGGCATCATCATTTATATGTACCGTGAAGTCGGTGGAAAACATAATAGCCCACATATCCATGCTGAGTATCAGGACTATGAAGCGGTCATTTCCTTAGATGGAGAATTGATTGAGGGCGAACTTCCACGAAAAAAACTGAAACTAGTCGTCGCATGGCTCGAAATACATGCGGATGAACTGATGGCCAACTGGAAACTTCTCAGTAATGGCGAAGCTCCGTTCAAAATTCCTCCTCTGCAATAAAGGAGTACATATCATGCTACAGCCAAAAGTACTCGATGTACAGCCCCTTCCTGATTATAAATTGCTGCTGCTCTTTGAGACAGGCGAGAAGAAAGTTTTTGATGTAATGCCGTACATCAAAGGGTCATGGTACGAAAAGCTAAAAGTTCCCGCTGTTTTTCAAACAGTTCATGTATCAGGTGCTACAGTTGCATGGGCAGATGGGCAGGACATTGCTCCACACGAGCTCTATGACAATTCTGTACCTGCTATTTGATGAAAAAGGAGGAATCTCATGTCCGCACAGATCATCGACCTCAACCGTATCAAGGAGCTTGAGATAGACGAGCTCATCGACATCTTCAACGAGATGATCGAGGAAGCACCTGCACTGGGAATGCCCGAAGTCGCCGCAATGGTACAGGAGGCCAAAAAGGATATTCTGAAGACCGTCATTAAAGGAGAATCGTAGAACATCGCTATAGATTTGTGATAATACTCCATTTGGAGGAATCCATCATGACTACATGGTCAGAGTTCTTGGGAGAACAGCTAAAAGATCCTGAGTTTAAGCGGGAGTATGATGCACTCGAGGGTTGGTATCAGGAAGAACTTGCGCAGCAGCGTGCACTGAATCGCGATAATAACGGTTCTGCTTCCCCTGCTTCAGATCACAATGCGCCACGTATAGCCTATGCCTAAAGGAAAAAATCTATTGGAATACCAAACAGGGCAGATACAGAGGTGATGCACCTCCGTATCTGCCCTGTTTTATTCTTCTCCTTGAAGTTTCAAGCAAGTAACTTCTCCCGCATCAATTGAAATCTTTACCTGCTTTATCCCCTCCCCTATGATTTTATCGTTCCATACATCATAAACGTCCATCGGCTTTGAAAAGGAAAACATCTTATATTTTCTGCTCTTTGATGCGTTATAAAGTGTCCAAAGCGTTGCTTCTTCATCTATGAATGAATTAACGCATATTCCTTCTGGATCGTAATATAGCAATGGAATACAATTTTCGGATCTAAATTGTCTGTTCTGTTTCAAAATACGATAAATTTTTCGCAATAAAAACAAAAATTCTGAGCTAAACCATTTTTCATCATTGACGTTACCAGAAATCCAAATTCCTTGTCCGTTAAAAAATATAAGTTTTAGACTCTGTATATCGTTTCCGATGGGCTCATCACATCGAATAATGACAAATTGACGAAAGAGAGGAAATGCAAAACGCGTTAAGTTAATAATCCCTTTCCCATAGGTGAGTGATGCTTGTTGATACATGATGGTGTTATCTACAGGAAAATACTCTGTTAAAACAGAAGTGTTTAATGATCCTAAACTTTTCAGAAACATTCTCTCTCCATCCAACTGCGTTTCCGCACAATGTTGATGCGCATTGTTATGACATGAGTACTGAATCCCACAGCCATACTCATCAATGTAAACAGCATCGGGATTTAACTGTTGAATTGCTAATTTTATCTTGTTATATAGAGCCTGATGCCATTCTTCAACCCTCGGGCAACACGTCCAAAAAGCCGCTCCAACATAAGAATATATTTTTTTCTTGGCATTCATTACTTGCCATATACGCCCTTTCAATCGCCCCAAGCGCGACGATTTGCTGATAAGATAACCTTCAAAATATAATCCTGTTCGTACACCTTTGCTTCTCAAATATTGAAAACCTGCGGCAAGACGCCAGCTGCCGCCAAGATACGCCCATGGCATGTAATCTCCTACACGTCCGCTTTCTGGGGTTTGCCCCCAATCAAATAACTGAACATAATCAACGCCGCCCAAAGCCTTCTGATCTTCCTGTAGCTTTTCCTCAATGCAATAGTTCCCGGACTTTTTCTCAAAAATCCCATCATCATAGTTCTCATGTAAAAACCATTGACGAAAAACATATGAATTTTGCAGCCAAATAGGTGACACTGCACCGCTCAAATGACGTTTTTCCCACAGTTGACGATAAAGGCATAAACTTTCATGCCAATCTCCATCACGAATATCAAGCACTATCTGCAGAACAAGTATATCTTGAGGAGAAATCTCTCCTTGATAGTATATCTTCGCGTAAATTTCTCCATCGCTCGTTTTGTTGAGATAAAACCTCTTCCGATCTTGTGTTTCATCTAACAAAACAAGGGTTAGCACGCGTCCTCCTACACCAAAGATACTAAGAAATTGCATAGGAAACCAAGTGCTATATTCAAGGTCATATTCTGCACACTCCGATGAAATAAACGGTTCAAGCGATGGAAAACAGTATTTCCAGTTTTCTTGTTTTAACACTTTTAAGGAGGGAAATGTCACCGTAAAGTTTTGCTTTCTCTTTGTAGTGTTTTCCTTCCTTAACTCAAGTAATACTGCAGTATCAGAAAAACGGTGAACACGCACTTCCCCTCCATGTTCAACGAGTTGGCAAAATCGACTAATTTCTCCTATGCATTTATCATTGAGGACAATCAATTGTTCATCTTGAAAAGCCATAAAGAATGATTTATTTTCTATCTTTTTCATTTTTCTAGATGGCTTTCACGAACTAATACGATGTTCTTATAAGCATCACGCGTACGTTTTCCCATTTGATACTTAGCATTTGTTTCTTCAATGAATTGCATATATGAAGGAAATTTTCTTGGGTCTACATACGTCAAAAAATAAACAAATCGTGCCCATTTTACACGAATATGCCATGGCATCCAGCATAGAGAAAACATGCTAATGATTATTCCAAAAACTCGTATTCCAAAAAATTTGATTGCTTTTTTCACGGTTTTATACCTCCAATAGCTGTCGCACAGCTTTCATCGCATCTCTATTATTTTCTTCTCTAATTCTTTTAGCTGTTTCAACTGCCTGCACGGATGCATTCTCATAAACTTCATCGTTATCTACAAGTTCGAGAATGGCGCTTGCTATTTTTTCTGCATCATTAAAGTCTACTATCTTGGTAGCAAATGGGACAGTTGTCGAAGAAACAGTCGGTGTTCCATGTATCATATGCTCATAAATAATGTACGAGAATGTTTCTGAGTACGATACTTGGAGACCGATATCCATTTGTTCTAAAATTTGATGCATCTCAGAGTTACTGCATTGTGGATGAAGAACAAACGGAAAATTCATATTGCTCAACAAGGAAAGTGTATTATGGTATACTGAGTTCATTTTAGATTCTAACAAATGAAGTTCAATGGGTAAATACTTATACAGAATACTACATGCAGTAATCTGCGTCATTATATTCTTAAATGGACGATATGCACAAAACAACGCTATGCGGATAAAATCATGATTTCGTTTTCTCTTTCTCGGCTTTATTATGGAATTGTATGTATTGGGGAGATAGATCACATTGGCTTTCGCATACGAAAGAAAGCCCACCACCTCATAACAGCAGGGATTTGCAAGAAAGAATCGAGGATGCGATATTTGTAAATATTCCTGAACATTGTCAAATGCCTCTTCTTCTACCTGCAAAAAAGAAATTGTAGAATGAATAACGAGGCATACTGTACATCCTATTTCCAATAGTTGCTCTATACAGCCACGCCTGAAAGTCGGAGCTTGGAGTAAAACAACATCAACAGGGTTGCATTTTACATATGAAAGTAAATCCTCATCATTTTGATAACCATACGAATGACACAAGATACCTTCTGAATGTATGAGGTTCTCCAAATGATAATTTGATACCTTCACCCCCGTATCAAATCCAAAATCCCGATACAGCATTAATATTTTTTTCATAGTTTTTCTCTCAATGCACGATCTATATACTCTCGTATGAATGGCAATTTTTTCGCAATCCATTTTTTTGATACCTCAATGTAGGCTTGCTTTCCTTTCAGAGGTAAATAATAACACCGCAAATACAAATTATGGAATTGTCCTCCGCCAATACACCTTGGCTGTTCTTCATAAAAAGGGTTGTCCAAGGCATTTTTCTCATTATATTCTTCTAAAAGAACTTCCGATGATGTTTTCTGATGCAAGAGAGGTGTGTGATAGGAAATTCCGTATTCTTTGTAAAGCTGACGAACCATATCAACAGCCCATTCCTGCTGAAACAGATCAAAGCCGGTAAGCTCATTTACACCATCCGCTGAGTTACCAACTCCATTGATCTTGCAAAATATAATCGTGTTTGCGTGATGAGATAATCTACATGATGGACAAAATGTTGCCGCATTATATGTTTTGAATTGGATAAGATCATGGAAATAATTTTTTTGTACCAGATCTCTAAGTAATTGGTTCGTATCCAGCAGGTGGTGGTTTATCCTCGCTTTTTTCCTAAAGTACTCTTCCAGCTTCTCTACGTTTTTGTAAACTTTATCTATATCTGTCATCAAGTCCGTCTGAAATGTCAATAAATGCAACGTCTTCATCTGATATTTCTCTATCAAATGAATTGCTGTCAATGTAGAATCGCGCCCGCCCGTAAACTGCAAAGAGCAGCTGTTTTCTTCATTCATGCTAGAATATTGTTCCATAGAATTTATCCCTTTCTCTCGCGCGTACATCGTACGCACTTATCCACAGATTCTCTCTGTCTTTTATGTTAGCACTTTTCACCCCCCCCGTAAAGACGTTGGCGATACAAAAAAAGAGCAGAGATAGTCTGCTCTTTGGATTATTCGTATGTGTATTACTTCTTCTGCCCGTAGTAGGCGTTTGCGCCGTGCTTGCGGAGGAAATGTTTGTCGAGGAGTGTCTGCTGCATTGCCTGCACGCCCGGCGTGAGCATCTCGGTGTGGAATGCCATCATGGCGACCTCCTCAAGGACGATGGCGTTGTGCACGGCATCAAAGGGATCTTTGCCCCAGCAGAACGGGCCGTGATTCTTAACGAGGACGGCGGGGACGTGGTCGGGGTTCAGATGTGCCTTTTCAAAGCGCTCGACAGCGACCACTCCCGTGTTGTACTCGTAGCCACTCTTGATCTCCTCCTCGGTCATATCACGTGTGCACGGAATCTCGCCGTAGTAGTAGTCGGCGTGCGTTGTCCCGTAGGCATGCACACCACACCCCGCCTGTGCAAACAGGGTTGCCCAGCGCGAATGCGTGTGCACGACGCCGCCGATGTTCGGGAATTTCTGATAGAAAATGCGGTGTGTCTCGGTGTCCGAGGACGGATTCAGATCTCCCTCAACGCGCTTGCCGTCGAGATCGACGACGACCATATCCGACGGCTTCATTTCATCGTACTCCACACCCGACGGCTTAATGACGAAAAGCCCCTTTTCGCGGTCGATGCCCGACACGTTCCCCCATGTGAACGTCACGAGATGGTGTTTCGGAAGGAGCATATTCGCCTTGTAGACTTGTTCCTTAAGCTGTTCCAGCATAGTATTCCCTCCTTAGTCTTCGGTCAGTTCATAGCGCGCGATCTCATCGATCTCACGATTCGCTGCGATAAGAATATCTTTGCCGCTATAAACATAGTGCAGGACATTCGCCGCACCGCAGCCGTGATCAAGTTCCTGCGCAACATAGCCTTTACCGTTCTCATAGGTAAAGGCTAGGAGCAGTCGATCCCCCTTGCGGTGCCCGAGGATCCATGTCGGCTTTCCGCAGATCATCCCGCCAAAGATCGCGTGAAGAAACTCGAGTTTTTCAGGATAGGTGTAGACCAGTGTATATCTCCCGTCGATCTTCCTGTAAATATTGATCGTATCGCCGTGAAATGGCGCAATCGTGCACAGCTCCTCCACACCGTCACAGTCGAGATCGATCAGCAGCCCATCGCTCGCCGCATCTGTAGTGAGTTCATCGACGCACCATGCCCCCCCCTCCTCGGTCGGCGGATAGAAGCGAAACACACCGTTGTCCGTCGAGACAATGCTGCTCATCGCACCGCTCGAATCGACATGACGATAGTATCCATGATTTTTCAGCAGCCCCTCCTTGATGACTGTGAGCTGCAGCTGATGTCCATCGTCAAAGCCAGAGAGATCGACGGGCAACTCTGCGGCAAATACTTTACCTGCGAACCGCCAGTCGTCCTTGTACTCGTGCCCCGATTTCAGAGCACAGGCAATAAGATAGTTTTTCCCTCCTGCCTGCAGAATATCGAAGCGATGTACAAAGGGCAGGTCGCAAAGCGTCCGCACCTCCCAGTCATCTCTGCCGCGCGGCATGACGACGACGATGGATGCCTCCTTGCCATCGTTCGGTGAGTAAAACTTGCGTGTAGCGAGGAACTGCCCATCCGTCCCTGGCACCTGTACCATTGTCATAACGCCGCCCGGCCCCTCCCAGACCGTCTCCTCGATCTCGCCCGCGAGATTGATGAGATAACATTTATCCACCTTTTCCGCCGCACAGAGAAAATGATTCTCCCCCTTGTAGTTCAGCATGGCAAGTGAGTAACATTTGGTGAGCTTACCGACGATCCGCTTATTTACATTCAGCATATTGTTTTCCTCCCTTACTCTGCCGCCGCATCGAGAGCACGGCGCAGAAACGTATTTGCAAAGGAAAGATCGCTCTTCCAGTCTGCATTTCCTGTGTACCAGAACTCGCCGACATAGCGGCGCACCCCGAGCGCCCACGCTTTCTTCGCGACAGCAGCAAAATCGACGTGCCCCGTGCCGAATGGAATCTCTCGATACTTGCCGGGCACAGATTCCTTCAGGTGCAACGCGATTATATGCCCGCGCCCCGTCTCCATATCATCCAGAACGCTCTTCCCGTAAACGAGAGAGGCATTCGTCAGATTGCCGCTGTCCGGGTAAACACCGAGATAGGGCGAGCGTACGATGTCGACATAGTACATCGCCTTTTCGACGGTATCCATAAACGCGGTCTCCATCGTCTCGAAGCCGAGCTGCACACCACCACGTGCCGCCATCTGAGCCGCAACCCTGAGATTGCCTACAAACGCTGCGCGCGTCTCCTCCGTCCCCTCATCATAGTAGACATCGTAGCCCGCGAGCTGGATGGTCCGAATGCCAAGCGCGACGGCAAAGTCAATGGCATTTTCCATAATCTCCATGCCGCGTGTCTGCTTTACCGGGTCAGGGTCGCCGAGCGGATATTTGCGGTGTCCGCTAAGACAGATCGAACCGAACATCACCCCTGTCCTCCGAATGGCAGCACGAATCTCATCCATCTCTTCTGCCTTCATCTCGAGCCGCGCGAGCTTCTCGTCCGTCTCGTCAATACTCATCTCCACATAGTCAAACCCCGCATCCTTTGCAGCGGTCAGCTTCTCGCTCCATGTAAGCGTCACTGGCATAGACTTTTCGTAGAGCCCGAGCTGATAGCCTTTTTTCATGATTGCCCCCATTCCGATGGACAAAAAGAGGAGCCACCGCCGGCGCCCCCCCTCTCAAATAAGTTATTTAATGCCAGCAGCTAGAATTTTTTCTTCCATTTCAGCCTCAGCAAGGAGGTTCTTCAACCCGATCACGATCGGCTTCGTCCCCTTGAACGTATCCACAAGCGATGCCGAACAGAACACCACATCATAGTTGTTCGCCTGTGACTTTGCATCGCCAACATTCGTATGATATACCTCCGCGTCGATGCCTAGCTTCTTGAACACCTTCGCGAGTTTCATCTTGATGATCTGCGAAGATCCCATACCGCTTCCGCATGCTGCAATGACTTTCAACATGATAATGCACTCCCTTATGATAAATACACTGTTTAGTCAATCACGACTTCATCCACGGATACACCCTGCTTCTTTGCCATAACCTCCTTATACGCATCAAAATCCTCAGCAATGAGGAAGTAGGTATCCTTATTGCGATGATAAATGATCTGCGGGATAGCAAGCAGCAGGACGACAATGACAGCAACGCCGACATACTGGAAATTGTTCATGACAACACCGATGAATGGCCAGACCGTATCCCAGTCAAAGTTGCCATGCCAGCCGCCGAACATCCCCGTGGTAAAATAATAGGCCGCAAAACCGCCACCGAGCACCTGAATGATGCCGCTGAAGAAGGGGAGAATCGCCGCTGCGCGCACACCGCCAAGACGATTCGCAAATACAGCGAAGGTTGCATTGTCAAAAAATAGCGGGACGAATCCGCTGATGATGAGGATCGGGCTGTTAAAGACAACCAGCCCCAAAATCGCAAGGAATTGACCAAACGCGCCGAAGAGGAAGCCGAACGTCACCGCATTGGGATGACCAAAGCCATACGTCGCGGCGCAGTCCACAGCTGGAACAGAGCCTGGAAGCAGCTTCTCAGAAATGCCTTGGAACGAATTTGTCAGCTCAGATACAAACATGCGAACGCCAAGCTGCAGAATGGTCAGATAAACGGCGAAATTAAACGATTTCTCGACGATATAGAACACAAAATTCTGCTTTGGGTTGAACCCCTTGTCAATCTGATGCATGAGATCCGCACCAAGGATCGAGATGATCGCACCGAAGAAAAAGGTCATAAGTATGCCCGTGGCAACGACGTTCTCGTTGAAGATAGAAAGAAACCCCGGCAATTTCAGATTTTCGAGTGACTTCTTCGGATCGCCGATCCGCTTCGCGAGCTTCGACACGAGGAAGATGCCAAACATCTGCTGATGCCCTGTCGCAAAGCCACCGCCCTCGGTGAGTTTTGCCACAGGCTCAACGGTGAGATTTGATGCAACTGACCAGTAGGTGCCCAGCAGAACGCCCAGCATCAGGACAACACCAGGATCCTGCAACTCAGGAAAACAGAAGAGGACGAGCCAGAGTGCCGTCGAGGACTGCTGCACCATGACGTGCCCCGTAATGAAGAGCGTTCGGATCTTCGTGTAGCGCCGCAACAGGACGAGCAGAATATTGATGGCAAAGGCAATGAGAAGCACCATCATCATCATTGAAAAGGATCGTCCAATGTTCTCAACGCTCATCTGTGCCGCTGCCTGCCCGAAATACGGATCAATGACCGCCGCCGAAAGATCAAAACGATCCTTGAGCCCCGTCAGCACTGGACGGAAATTTCCAACGAGCCCGCTGGATGCGACCATCAGAATCATGTAGCCGACGACAGCCTTAATGAATCCCGCAACACATTCATAAATTGGTTTCTTGAGAAGCGCATAGCCGACAAAGACAATGAAGCCGATGAAGAACTGTGGCTTCGTGAGGATATTGTTCTGGAAGAATTCCCAGATGGGCAATATAAAGTCCATTTCACTGCCTCCTTATGGTGGAATATCTATTCCTCGATGGCGAGCAGATCCTCAGGCGTTGTCGCCGCAAGGAGCTTTGCAACCGTCTCCTCATCCGACAGCCGCTCTGAGAGCTCCATCAGATTCTGAATGTGCTCCTCATCGTCTGCTGCCGCCAAAACGACAAAGATCCGTGCATCATGCTCGCCATCCTCATGAAACCGCACAGGCGTCTCACTTTTCATAAAACACATAGCGGTACGGTTCACACCGCGCCCGCGCTCCGCATGCGGGATGCAAATCTCGGGCGCGATCACGATATAAGGGCCAAGTTCCTCTACCTTCTCAATGATATAAGATACATACTCCTTTTGAATCGTTCCATCCGCCACAAGCGGTGCACAGGCAGCGCGGATCGCCTCTCGCCAGTCATCAAACCCCTCGTGGAACGAATAGTGCTTCTGTGCGACAAATTCCTTGAACAATACTGCCACTCCCCCTCATCACAAACAAGAACGGAATGGGATGTTCTGCGGATGTTCAAAACAGTCCTCGAATCCGCGCCGATGGTGATAGTAAATCTTATTCTTATCCTGTGGATAGACATAGCGTCCGCCGACCTGCCAGAAGAACGGATGAAAACCGTACTCGTTCCGATCTTTCTTGAAATCATAGAGAAGTTTGATCTCCTCACAATCCGCCTGAAAGTTCGTCCACACATCCCAGTGAATCGGACAGACGACTTTGCAGCGTAGGTTCTCTGCCATACGCAGGATATCGATCGAGGTCATCTTATCCTGCATCCCGATTGGGTTCTCACCAAATGAGCCGAATGCAAGGTCGATATCATAATCCTTGCCGTGCTTTGCAAAATAGATGGAAAAATGTGAGTCGCCCGAGTGATAGATATTGCCGCCCGGTGTTTTCAACAGATAGTTGACCGCCTTCTCATCCATATCAGACGGGCACCGATTCGTAAGTTCCTCACGATCCTCCCCCGTCGAATCCGTGGTAACAATGCAGGTGCGGTCAAAACTGTCAAGTGCAACGATTTCAATATCTTTTATTTTAATCACATCACCCGGCACAACCGTGCGGCAGCGCTCAGCTGGAACCCCCCACTTCAGCCATGTCTCAACAGATTTCTTTGGCCCGATAAACGGAACGGGGATCTCTCTGCCATTTTCATCCGTCGTCTTCATACCGCTCTGAATCACATGTGCCGCCCACTCTGCCGACATGTGATCCTGATGATAATGGGTTGCCAAAACAGCGTCGACCTGCTTGAATGCAAACGGATCAATCACGAACGGCACATTTCGCAGATTCGGCTGCATGGCGCGGCATCCGCACATATTCGCCATCTGGTGTCCGACCGCCATTTTACCATTTCCATGAGTACGCTTACCGTTGCCGCACCAGAGATCCACCGTTACATTGGCACCGCCGGGGGTCTTGAACCATATCCCCGTACAGCCGAGCCACCACATTGCGACTTGCCCTGCAGGTACGTCATAGTCCTCGATCTCCTCGACCAGCCACGTCCCCCATTCGGGGAATGTTCCCATGATCCAACTTTCTCGCGTGATATCCGATATCTTGCTCATAGCTCCCTCCGATTTGCTCATCAGAACATAAACATCATGCTTTATAAAGCTTTTATGCCATTATAGCATAACTTTATGCTCGTTTCAAGCTTTTATATACTATTTTTGTAAATCATCTTATAATTTAGCGATTTTTATGATTGACTTTTTCTCTGTTTTTCTTTATAATGAGCATAACAAAAGTTATACGTATATTCTCTGAGACCGTATCTCAATAATTATGAAAGGAACGCGCCATGAAAAGCAGTAAGGCGGTCATCTACCAACGTCAGCAAAATTTTCTAAAGCTCCTGCAGCGCGAAAAGACCATCGAGGTAGAAAGTGCTGCCCAAGAACTTGGTGTCTCCACAACGACAATTCGGCGTGACCTGCAGGAATTCGAGCGCCAGCAACTCGTCACACGTTTTCATGGAGGTGCGCAGTTTATTGCGGGTACGCTGCAAGAAGAAGATCCGCCTGTCGGCGGCGACCCAAAGGCACGTATCGACCGCTCTCAAAAGGAAGCGATTGCACAGTATGCTGCCGGCTTGATCGAGGATGGTGACACGATCTTTATGAACTCGAGCTCCACTGCCATGTTGATGCTCGACTATATCAAAGACAAGCATGTCATTATCGTAACAAATAACAGCCACGTCATCGGATACCCGCATGCACCATCCATTACAATCATCCTGACAGGCGGCGAAATCTACGAACGCCGTCGATCCCTCATCGGTGATTTTGCGCTCCAGACACTCAGCAAAATCAACGCAGACAAAACATTCCTCGGGGTCTCAGGAATCAGTGCAAAAAGCGGTATCACAACCTCGGTGCTTCCTGAAACGGCCATCAACGAGATGATGCTGCGTCACTGTCATGGGGACTGCTACGTACTTGCCGCACGCAGCAAAATCGGTCATACACATAATTTCCGCTCCGGTGCTATTCGTCATATACATACCCTCATCACCTGCAAAGGGGGAGATCGAGAGGCACTGGCAGAGATCGCGGCTGCCGGTATCCGTATTATCGAGGTGGACGAAGGCGGTTGATCGGCGGAAAGCATAGTGCAAAGACTGGAATGCCCCCCGAGGGTTGGCCAAGCCAACCCTCGGGGGGCATTCCAGTCTTTGCACTAAGAGGAGCAGAGGCACGGCCTGTTTTCCATGCTCATCGTTTCCCCACGACTACGATCCAATACTCGCCTTCCTTGAGGTGAATCTGCACCTCGCGGAATCCCGCTGTGCGGAAAAGATGCTCGAACTCTGCGGGCGTCGGGTTCGTCAGCTGATACTCCGCGACCTTGGCACGCGTGCTCTCCGGCAGGTCGTCCCGCCCGCAGATCTCCGCGAGCAGGAGGAACGATCCGCCCTCACGCACAACGCGTGCAACCTCCCGCAGGCTCTCCTCGGGAGTCGGCCAGAAGTAAAAACTCTCCACCGTCACGACGGCATCAAAATGCCCGTCCGCAAACGGGAGTGCCTCGACCGAGCCATGGAGGATCTCCATCCGTCCACGCTCGACCAATGCCGCATTGAAGGCGCGCGACGCCTCCACCGAGGTCTCGGCGTAGTCGATGCCGACGAGGTACCCCTCCGTCACACGCTCTGCCATGCGCGCGAGTGTATTGCCGCCGCCGCAGCCGATGTCAAGTACCGTATCCGCTGAGTGCAGTGCAAGATACCCCAGACCCCAGTCCACGAGATGCGCATGGCTTTCGTTCATCCGTGCGAGCATCGCACGCCCCGCATCCCCCTCGGGATGGCGCGGATTCCCTTCTGCCGTTACCTGATCCTGATCAGTATGCTGCCAATCTGTCTCTGCCATTCGATTTTCCTCCATCGATCAATAAAGTCTCATTTCAAATACTGCGAATCTGACAAGAATCATCGCTTATTTTTCGACTCTATCGCAACAAGCGCCCCTTCCACCGCTTCGCGCTCCCCCTGCTGACCTGTCCAAGAAGCAAGCCCTGTGGGCGCGGCTGATTGGGTAACAGGTCGTATGGGAAAGCGTCCCGCAAGTCAAATCCATAGGATGCAGACGCGCGGATGACGCTGACCGCTCCCCCATATCGATGGGGGAGGCTTTTTTTCGCAGGTGTTGGGACGCCTACTCTACGCCCATGGTCTGCTTCGACAGGTCAAAACCGAACTGCACAGGGTCGGCGGGATCCCAGATGCGCGTCTTTTCGTTGTAGCGGACAGGGACGTAGAACGTCGCCATCCCCATCGGCTGGAGTTCCCGATAGGCATCTGCCGTCGCATCGACGGCTGTCTTACGCAGCTCCTCGGGTGTCCCGTTCAGCTTCATACGGGAACGCATGAGAGAGGTTGCCTTCTCGCGTGCCGCCATCATGTTGAACCGCGTCACCGTCACCTCGACCGTCGCCTGTCCTTCCCCCTGACTCGAGACAGAGGTCTCGACCGATGCGTTTTTCAGCGACTCCATATAGGCATCACCGATCTCCGCTGCCTCCTCGGGCGAAAGGTTTGCTCCCGCCGTCTGGAGGGCATTCGCAAACGCCGCCTTCATGTTGAACGCATCCGTCGGTGCACCGTAGGACGTGAGTTTCTTCTGCGCCTCCTCATCCTGCCGTACAAAAGCATCGCAGTAGAGCTGGATGCTCTCGGCAGGGTCTGCCTTTGCCATGCGCCCAAAGGTCGCAAAGTAGAGTGCCGCAAGAATCGCGGCGACAAAGATCCCCACAAAGATGACGGGGAATCGAATCTTAGATGAAATCACTTTTTCTCCTCTATTCCTCTCTGTACCAATTCCTCATATCGCTTCATCAGCTCTGCCACACACGCCGACTCCGTGAGCTTCGTCGAGAAGCCGTATGCGCGCATCACAGCGCGGTCATTCGCACATTCCTATATTTTATCGTATAAAGTCCCACTCTGTCTAAAGAAAATTTTTCACATTGATTTGAAACCAGAAGAACAAACAGTATATGATATATAGGGAGGTGTCATCATGCTGTCTATTGCCGCCATCAGGAAACGCGTTGCCCCTATTTGCGAAAAATATCCAATACGTAAAGCCTATCTCTTCGGTTCGTACGCACGTGGAAATGCAACAGAAAGCAGTGATGTCGATCTGCGCATCGAGGGGGATATCAAAAGTTTTTTATGCTAAGCGGTATCTATTCAGATCTCAAAGATGCCCTCGGCACGGAACTCGATCTTCTGAACAAACTTCCTGACTCCGACCTGTTCAAAGAAAATCTCAAACGTGACGAGGTGTTGCTCTATGAACGATAGGGATAAGCGGAATAAGAAATCTCTTTGCCCATGAGTACGAGTCCGCAGATAAGGACTTAGGAATCACTGATAAATTCGGCACGACCATCTTGACGCATCTTTTTCGCCCGCTTTTCGTTAGCAAATCCTCCACATAGCCTTTGCTATGCGTCCGGTTTGCTGCCTCAATCGGACAAAAAATCTACGCCAATCTGGCAGACCTCATTTTATCAGTGATTCCTTACTATGGGAAACGATCCCAAATGATATCTCGGCACTATACGCACAACTTCAAAAGATCGCCTCATGTTAATGAAGCCACGTAAAAACACGACTGCCGTGCAACGACGACAATCGTGTTTTTCTATGTCAGATCCCAAGCGCCGCGACCCATGAGTTGATCGCCATCGGGGTCTCGCCCATCTCAAAGCGGCGGCCTTCCTTGACGAGTGCGCCCTGCGCTGAGGGGCGCAGATGCGTCACCGTCTGTCCGAGAGAGCTGCCGCCCGAGGTAGCAAACGGCACAATGGTTTTCCCCGTAAGGTCGTAGCTTTCGAGAAATGTATTGATGATGTGCGGCGCAGCGAACCACCAGAGCGGGAACCCGACGAAGATGGTCTCATACGGCGCGAGATCGGGAAGCTCTCCCTCGATCTGGGGGCGGCAGGCTGGGTCGTGCATCTCAACGTTGACGCGGCTCGTCTTATCGTCCCAGTCGAGATCGTCCTCGGTATAGGGAATGACCGGGCGGATCTCGTAAAGGTCTGCGCTGATGACGTCGGCGATCTTATGGGCAACCGTTGCCGTGCGCCGCGAAGGTGATGCAGAAAAGAAGGCGATCATCCGTTTTCCGTACATATTATTTCCTTTCTTCCAAATAATCATGGGCAAAGCCCTGCTGCTCGGGCTGAATGTCCGCCTCAAACATACGGTTCCACGGGAATGTCACGACGACACTGTTCATCTCCGCCATGGGCGGCAGATTGTTCTCGATGAAGCGGTTCATCATGCGCGTGGAGCGCACGGAGACGGCATCCATCTTTGAGCCGAGACTGCCGTAGAATCCGTCACCGCGCAGCCACGTGAGCTGCCGTGCAATCGTATTGCGCACATTCGCCTGATACGCCCAGTCGTCGAGGTAGCGCGTCGTCAGCAGCTGGTCGACGGCGTCCGCATTCATGTGACGGACGAGCATCCCCTCGCCGAGCGCATAGCCCGAGCTGTTCGTCGGGGTGTTCCACCCTGCGTAGGCACGAATCTTGTAGAGCAGACCGCGCCGCTGCAGCTCCGCCATGAGCGCGTTGTCCGCGCCGTTGGCAAAGGCAACGTCGGCAATCGAGACGGGATAGCCTCGTGCCACATAGTCCGACACGATATCGGCAAAATACGCCGTCCCCTCGCGCAGCGTTCCGTCATTGACGGGCATATTCGCCTCGTAGGTGCGCCCGTCGGGGTTCGTATTCACCGTGAGGACGACATCCGCCTTCTCCGGCGCGCGCACATTCATCCCACCGGCGGCGAGAATCGCATCGTTGATCGAGGTGTCGATCTTCTCATCCGAGTACGCAGGCACAGTGTCCGCGCCGCGTCCCCAGTTGTAGCGGACGAAGACAAACGGCACCTCATGACGCTGCTCGTTCACTGCGCGCGTCAGCATGAGGAGGGCGATCTCGTCGATGCCTGCCATCGTCTGAAACCGAGTCTTGCCGAGCTCTGCGCCTACTGCCGCGAGATGCCGGCTCTCAAGATGGGTCTGGGAGAACGGCGCATTATCATCACGCCCGAGCGCGAGGTAGTGGAACGTCCCATTCTTGCGCATGAGGTTGATGAGGAACTCGTTGACCGCATAGTTCTTCTCGCGTCGTCCCATCCAGTCCGTGAGGGCTTCCTTCGGGATGAGGCGCGTGAGGAACTCATACTCCTTGCGCTCACGGCGCGAGAGCCCCTCGACCTCCTCCTTGTCACGCAGGAGGGTGTAGCGGAAGATATCCGCCCCATAGCGGCGGTAGTACTCCGGCTCCTCATGTCCCGATGCCTCGCCCGTACGCGGCGTGCGCATGATCGAGCCAAAGACGTAGAGCGGCACCTTGGGATTCGCACGGTGCAGCTCCGTAAAGCGCGACGCGCGTGCGAGGATCTGTGCACGCGACTCGTTGTGCTTGCGCGAGCCGACGAGGCTGCCGTAGACCATCGCATCCGAGGAGATAACCGCTGCCTTGACACCGGGCTGTGCGATATTCTCGTGCACCCATGTCCAGAGCTGATCGGGATGTCCCAGATCCTCACGGCTGCCGAGCAGCTCGGTCGGCGGAACGACGACCTCGTAGCCTGCCTTGGTTACGACATCCGCCGTCTGCGTACTCGAGATCGGGCGGCTGTCATGCGGGATGAAGATGATCTTCTCCGTCACGGGTTCCGCCTTTGCCGCATCCGCCGCCTGCGGCTGGATCCATACGGTGAGCATCGCGATACAGAGCAGCTGAATCAATCGCCTCATCAATGTCCGTCTCCTTCTCCTGTGCTGCTTTGCAGCGCAGCCGATTTTTCCTTCAAAATTGCGCGCAGCGCATCCTTCACATCGTCGGGCACGTTCAGATGTGTATCAAACATGATGCCGCCTTCCTTCACCGTCGCGCCCTCGATCTCCACCATGCTCAGCAGCGAATGCCCGCGGAACTCTGTCGTGCCGAGACGCGACGCCGCGAGGACATCGTGAAAGTCCACCGTGACATTGTTTCCCTTGATATCCACGGGGATGCGATCTGACACATCGAGCCGTCCGACCATGCGCTCGACCATCGACAGCGACAGCCGTGAAAAGAGCCATGAGACGAGTCCGTGATTGGGCAGTTTCTTCTTGTCCACATGGTAGACTGCATAGGACTTCTCCCCCGTATGGACAAACTCCTTGATCGTTCCCGAGAGCTCGATCCGCTTGTATTTCTTATCGGTCGTGCAGACGATGCCGAGATGTCCATCCTCATGCGAGGTGAGCTCTACGGAGCGGATCGTGCTGTCCGTACCGAGGTTATGCGCTATCGCCTCGTTCAGCACCGAGTCGCGGACGAAGAGATGCCCATCCGCGATCTCGCTGATCGTCTCGCGATCCCACGTATCGCGCAGCACTGTGAGCACGGGGCCATAGTCCGCCACTGCGGCACGGACACTTCCCCAGTCGATGCGCTGTACCTGCTCCACCCACTGCGGAGGAATATCAATCGCCATTTAGTTTTCCTTCTCTGCCTCAGCTTTTTTCTCACGCAGATCCATCCAGAGATTCTGTGCACGCTCAAAGAGCTTTGCATCGGACTTGCGAATCTCCTGATCGCTCATGATGCGCGAGAGCATCTGCGTCGCTTTCTCAAAATCGCCGATACGGTAGTACGCCGCACCCGCGATATACATTGCCATATTGTCGCTCATGCCGTTGATCGGATAGTGCTCCGTCATGACGGACTTTTCATAGAGCTCCGCCGCACGCCGCAGGCACTCCTCCTCCTTCTCGCGCTCCTCCGTGTCACGGTAGACCCACGCCATGCCCATGCGGTAGCCCGCCTGCTTCTGCAGCGGCCAGCCCAGCTTTTCGGCGAAGTAGAGCCCGAGCTTGTAGGCGCGGATCGCCTCCTCTGTCGTGCGCTCCTCCGTGTACGGGAGGTTGATCGTGCGCCCTTCGAGGAGTTCCTTTGCCTTTCCCTTGTCACGTGCGCTGAGTGCCGCGGGATCAAAATGCTTCTCGTCCGCCGCAAAACCGCAGTGCTCGCACAGCCAGACACGATAGAGGTACGGGTTGACGTCCTTGTAGTGAACGCAGAAATCCTCATCCGTGCTGAGCGTGATGAGGCGCGCCTTCATCTTTGTCACGTGCGTCTTTTCCCCACAGACCGGACAAACTTTCTCCACGGTGTACGTGTACTCTGCCATGATTGCTTCCTCCCCTGAAAACAGTGATTGCTTCCTCTCTAGGATACCATAAAATGCAGAAAAAAGAAAGAAAGGGCAGCGGCACGAAGACCATGTCGGTCACATGCCGCTGCCCCTGAGGGATCACTAGTATGATCAACGATTCCCTCGACCCGCACAGTGCTCCGTCGATCCCATGGGCGGGAGCGGGACACAGGTGCGTGTTTCGGGAATGTTCTCATAGCCGACAATCTTTGCCGTGACCCCGTACAGTCTTTCAAGGCGCTCCTCCGTGATCACATCGTTCGTCCGCCCGACGAAGAACACGCCATCGCGCCGCATGACCGCCGTATGGTCGGCACAGTAGAAGGCATGACTCGGCGCGTGTGTCGTCATCATCACCGTGACGCCCTCTGCGCCGAGAGCGCGGATGCGGTTCATCACGAGCACCTGATTGCCAAAGTCAAGACTCGCCGTCGGCTCATCCATGCACAGGAGCTGCGGCTGCTGTGCGATGGCGCGCGCGAGGAGGACGAGCTGACGCTCACCGCCGCTGATCTTCGTGTAGACCTTTTGGGCAAGATGTCCGATGCCGAGCATCTCGATCGCATCGTCTGCAATCCTGCGATCCTTTTTCCCCGGAATGCCGAAACTGCCAATGTGGGCAGCCCGCCCCATCACGACGACATCGTGCACGGTGAAGGGAAACGGCGGCGTATGCATCTGCGGGACATACGCGATACGCCGCGCACGCTCCTCCACCGTCCATGCGGAGATGTTCTCGCCCGACAGGAGAATCTCTCCTGCCATCGGTGGCAGCAGTCCGAGGATGGTCTTAAAGAGCGTCGTCTTGCCGACGCCGTTCGGACCGAGGAGACAGAGCGTCTCTCCGCGTGCGACGGAGAAGGAGATGTCCTGAAAAATCGCCTTTTCCCCATAGCCGCAGGACACGGATTTCAGTTCGAGTAACATCGCATCCCTCCTCAGTCCCAGCTATGATGATATTTGATCAGCAGATAGAGAAAGAACGGCACGCCAAAGAGTGAGGTGAGGATCCCGAGCAGGATCTCCATCGTCCACAGCGTCCGTGCGAGGTTATCCGAGGCGAGCAGGAACAGTCCGCCCATCAGTGCCGAGCCCGGCAGGAGAAAGCGAAAATCGGGTCCAACGATAAACCGCACGAGATGCGGTACGACAAACCCGACGAGCCCGATGATCCCCGAGATCGACACCGCTGCCGCTGTCATGAGCGTCGCACAGATGATCACCGTCAGGCGGAGCCGCTCGACGGGGATGCCGAGCGACTTCGCCTCCTCATCGCCGAACGAGAGCAGGTTGATCTTCCACCGCAGGAAATAGAGCAACAGGAACGCCGCTGCCATCAGGAGGAGCGGCAGGATGAGATTGTCGCGTGTGATCGACGCGAGGTTCCCCATCAGCCAGTAGACAATGACGGGCAGCTTGTCATAGGGGTCGGCGACGTATTTGATCATCGAGAGCAGCGGCGTGAAGAGTGTGCTCACGATGATGCCCGAGAGGATGATCGCGAGCGTCGTGTTCCCGCCACGGCAGAATTTCACCCCGACCACATAGGTGATTGCTACGGCGAGCAGTCCGCCGCCAAACGTCGTAAGGTGCACGACAAGGACGGGCAGGCTCAGCAGAATGGCAATCGCCGCGCCGAACGCCGCGCCTGCCGAGACCCCGAGGATGGTCGGCGAGACCATTGGGTTGCGGAACATGACCTGATATGCCGCCCCCGAGACAGAGAGCGCTGCGCCGACGAGAACCGCGCCGACGATGCGCGGCAGACGCAGCTCCATCACGACCTGAGCACCGCCGTGCACCGTCGGTGCAAGCCCCGTCCAGCCTAGGCACGCCGCGAGCACATCGGAGGCACGAACGGCGTAGCGTCCGAGGAGGGAGGACACGCAGATGAGCGCGACGAGCAGGAGCAGCAGGACGGTGAGCTTATACTGCGGTGAAATGCGGCTCATGGTACGACATGATCCTGTGCCAGCAATGCATCGCACTCGGCATCACTGAGGTCATAGTGATAGAACAGATGATAGTACATCTTCATCTCCTCATGCAGATTGACGCCGGACTCCTGCGGATAGAGACGCGCAGCGAGCCACGACAGCCCCATAAAACGGTTGACCGAGGGCGGCCGCCCCATCCAGTCATAGGGTTTTGCCGGCACGCGCAGGATGCGTTTTTACTGAACAGCGCGCATCTCCCGCCACGGAAGCATCGTAAGATCCGGCTCCGACTCCGCGCCGAGAATCAGCACGTCGGGATTCCACGTGAGCACCTGCTCCATCGACACCTGCGTCATCGCGCCCTCGGCAGGTGAGGGGACAACAGCAACATTGTCCGCGAGCAGATCGAGAACCTGTGCATGGAACGAGCCATGTGCGACCGCCATGTTCCCGAGTGGTCCGCCGAGATAGAGCACGCGGGGCTTATCTTTTATCTTCGCGGCGAGCGCTGCACTGCGTGCATACGTTTTCTGACAGTAGTCGTCTATGGCATTCCCCTCTGCCTCGCGGCCGAGGATTTTACCGAGCGTACGGTACGCCTCATCGGTATTGTCGAGACGTGCCTCGATAAAGATCACGGGGATGCCGAGCGACTCCTGAATCTGATCCATATCCTCAACGATGGTCGACTTCTTCTCGCCGACGTCGATGATGATCTGCGGATTGACTGAGAGCACGGCCTCTTTGTTAAAATTCTTCATCCCGTAGAATTGGCCGAGGACGGGCAGGTCACGATACTGATCCCCTACGAAGGGGAGGACGGTGTCCTTCCACTGCCCCGAGACGCCGACGAGCCTATCAGGGGCAATCGCAAAGAGTGCCATCTGCGCGAGCCCGCCCGACGGGGCGATGCGGTCGATCTGCTTTGGAATCATCACCGTGCGCCCCGCCGAGTCCGTGAACGCGTATGTCTCTGCATCCGGTGCACTCTCCTCCTTTGCCTCCTGTCCGCAGCCGACGAGCAGGACGAGGAGCAGGAGCAGTAGGGCGAGCAGCATATTTCTTTTCTTCATCAGCATCTCCTTTCGCATTGAAACCTCCGCATCCCTGTGCTATCCTATGAACACAGAGACATCGAATGGAGGTATTTTTTTGAACTATTGGAATCTGTACGATGAGATCATCAACGGTCTGCCTGACGATATCTACATCGAGGACTACGCCGTCAGCCGTCCGTGGACATTCGTGCGCGCGGGCGATCTGGTCGGCGTCTGCATGACGATCCCCGCCTACAGCCGCCCGCGCCTGCGCAAGGAGAGCTTTCTCGGCTGCTCCCTGCGTGAGGCGGGCGAATACGTGCGCTCGTGGCAGGGGCAGGAGGCGGCCATCGCCGCTGCCGCCATCAACGCCTACTACAATCAGCCGTCAAAGGTGGCGGCAATGCAGGGGTTTCACGGTGACGATGCATCTGCTGCGACACCGGAGGAGCGCAAGAAGCTCGAGGCGTTCACCCTCTATACGGAGCAGATTCGCGGGAAGAAGGTTGCTGTCATCGGACACTTCCCAAACTTTCAAAAGAGATGGGAGTCCATCTGCGACCTCTCCATCCTCGAGATGCAGCCTGAGTGGGGCGACTACCCCGCCGAGGCGGCAGAGTTCCTCCTGCCGCAGCAGGACTACGTCTTTATGACGGGGGCGACGTTTGCGAACAAGACCATGCCGCGCCTGTTGGAGCTCTCAGCGAACGCTGTGACCGTCATCGTCGGCCCGTCCGTGCCAATGCACCCGTGCCTCTTTGACTACGGAGCAAACGGGCTTTCGGGGTTCACCGTGACGGATGCCGCACTCGCTGCCGACCTCGTCCACTTCGGCTATGAGACCGACATCGCATGCTGCGGGAAAATGGCGGACGTTCTGCCGCATTCGGGCGGACGATAAACAGACCGATCAGCGATCCCAAACAACACAACAGAGTTGCCGTACGCTATCCGTATGGCAACTCTGTTTTTCATTGAACAATCAGAAGGTCATATCCATGCCAAGCAGGAAGTTCGTTCCATCGGCAGGGCTTCCCCAGCTATACTGGTAATCCGTATCAAAGAGATTATTGACGCGCAGGAATACACCCATATCTGTCTGCGGCTCATAGCGCAGGTCAAGGTCAGCCGTAAAGTACCCTGCACTGTTCGGGTAGGGGACACCAGCGTTATCGCGTCCATTATTCCAGCCGCGCATCATGCGGCTCAGCAAGGTCGAGCACAGCTTGCCCTCGCGGTAGGTCAGCCCGAGATTCATTATCTGGTGCGGGATACCCGCAGCATCACGTGTCACACCTAAGTCTGTGTCGCGGGCACTCATCCACGTATAGTTGGCAAACAAAGAGAGTTTAGGTGTCAATGTTTGACGGTAGCCGAGCTCCAGACCGCGGATGCGGGTTTTGTCGATATTGTAGTATGGGGTGGTGCTGCTGGTACGATTGATGCGATCCGTCACATTTGTGTGGAAGACAGCAAGATCGACTTTAGCAGTCTTCATAAACCGATGCTTCCATCCCAACTCGAAATTGCGGGCACGTTCATGCTTTGGTATCGGTGCACCCAAATTGATGTTTGATGCGGCTGTCTTCGCCTGCACAAAGATGTGAGTACGCCCTGCAGAGAAACGCAGTGTATCCGCCTTCGTCAGATCATGCGTGATGTTGAGGACGGGATCCGTGGCATGATCTGAACTTTCCTTATTATTTGCATCCTGCGACAGTGACTCATGGCGCACGCCAAGCGTCATTCGTGTCCTTGCGTCGAAACTCCATGCATCCTCGATGTAGAAACTCGTTCGTTTATCTGATCCTACATCTCCCTGTGTACCATTGTTATAATCTGTATGCCAGTCAATCTTGACATACTTCGCACCAAAACTCAGCTGATGTTTGTCGCCGAGCGCCGTCGAGGCGTTTGCCTCAACACCGTTCCCCGTAGAGAACCAGCCACTGCGATACCATTCGGGTCTGGCATAGCTATAACTTGGAAGCCATCCTCCGTTACTTGCTAAAACATTGTGTACCCAGAGATTATTTTCGTCAATCAGATGATAGTACTTGACATCATATCGCCAACGATCATCTGGACGGCTCTCGTACTGAAGGGCTAGATTCGTCTGCTTAAACCCTTTGTAATACCAGTGATTCGTCTTATTGCGACGATTAAAAGGTTCTATAGACCACGGTGCACCTCGCAGCATAGTCCGATCTGTTCGGAGATCGACATCGTCAGCAATCTCTCGATCCATATTGGCGTAGTAGCCGCTCAACATGAGAGAGGATTTGTTGCTCGTCCTGACCTTGACTTTTCCATCGAAGTACAGCTTATTATCGGTCGAGTTCGGCAGATAGCCACCCGTATGACGCTTGGCAACGTTCAGTGCATAACTGACATTCTTATCGCTGCCGCTGAGCCAATGCGCGTATCGTACGTATGATGTGACCCACCTGCGATGCTCACGCGAAATCTGCCGGGGCCCCTGCCGTCCTTCGTCGTAACGAGGATGACGCCGCCCTTGTAGTCCGTGCCGTACTGCACTGGTCCCGGCCCCTTGATGATCTCAACCTTCGCGATGCTGTCCGCCGGGATGGTCGAGAGATCAGATGCGGCATTCGATACAATACCGTTGAGTGGGAATGCCGGAATGCCGTCGATATAGACCTTTGTCTGGTCAGAACTCGCACCGCGAACGCGCACCATCTTGCTGTCCTTTGCCGCAGGTGCCATATAGAGCCCCGGTACCTGCGAGAGGATGTCGGAGAGGTCGCGGTAGCCGCGCTCCTTGATCTCCTGCTCCGTGATTGTGTTCGTCGTCACGAGATACTTGTCGACGCCGTCTGCGTCGACATTGACCGTACCCGTCGTATAGTCCGCACCCGCTGCATACGCATGCGGGAGGAAGACAAATCCTGCCGCGACCGCTGCTGCAAATACCGTCGAATGTTTCCTGCTGTGCTTCACGAATACCTCTCCTATTCCTGCACAAAAAAGACTGTTCCCCGTACTGACCGCACGAAGAACAGTCTCTGCAAGAACACACTCAGAGTCATCCTGTTTCATCGTTCTCCTTTTCAATATGGGAAGGTCGCCGCATTTCTGCGACGGCCCTGTGAACAGACACACAGCCATGTATCTGCTCAGGCGCAATACCATAGGCATAAGCCCTTAGGATATTTTTGCTCGGAAAGCGTATGTAATTTTCTGTTTAATTCTACTAAAATTCTTTTATCCTGTCAATCCGTTTCTAACAATCCCCTATTCTCACCGCCGATAGCGCACGCAGAGTGCCTTGAGCTTCTGCGGGTCGATCTCGAAGAGGTAGTCCTTCTTGAGACACCAGCGCCAGTTGAGCCCGACGGTGCCCGGGGTGTTCATGCGTGCGCGCTCGTCGAGCCCGAGGATGTCCTGCATGGGGATGATCGCCATGCGGGCACGTGAGGCATACGCCGTCTTGATGAGACGCTGACAGATGGTCCGCGGGCGGTCGGAAGTCGTCCCCACGAGGTTGGCGAGCGATTCGCGCAGCACCTCGTCGATGTCGCGGCTGTACCAGCCGACGGTGGTGTTGTTGTCGTGCGTCCCTGTGTAGACGATGCTGTTCTCGGGCGCGGTGAAGCCGATGCGTCCCGAGCTGTTCCCTGCAATGAGGAACTGGACGATCCGCATCCCGGGGAAGCCGCAGTCGTCACGCAGGCGCTCCACGTCGGGCGTGATGATGCCGAGATCCTCCGCAACGACGTTGAGTTTGCCGAGGTCGCTCTCGATCGCGTCGAAGAATGCCTTGCCGGGGCCCTTGAGCCACGTGCCGTTAAGCGCGGTCTCCGCCTTGCCGTCCACCGACCAATAGGACTCGAATCCGCGGAAGTGGTCGATGCGGATGATGTCCACCTGCTCGCGCAGTTTACGGAAACGGCGTTTCCACCATGCGTACTTCTCCGCCGCCATGGCGTCCCAGTTGTACTGCGGGTTCCCCCACAGCTGCCCGTTCACGGCAAAGTAGTCGGGCGGTACGCCCGCGACGGTGTGCGGCGTGCCGTCCTCGTTCAGGTCAAAGAGGTGCTGATGCGCCCAGACGTCCGCGCTGTCCTGCGCGATAAAGATCGGCATATCGCCGAGAATCTCGATTCCCTTCGCGCGTGCGTAGTCGTGCAGGCGGTTCCACTGTGTATGGAAGACGTACTGCTTGAAGTAGTCAAGCTCCATCGCATCGCGCTGCCGCTCACGGAGCGAGCGGAGTGCGTCAGGGTCACGGCGTTTGATCGCTGCATCCCACTCCGTCCACGCCGCGCCGCCGTACTCCTTCTTCGCCGCGTGAAAGAGCGCATAGTCCTCAAGCCAGTATGCTTCCTTCTCACAGAACGCACGGTAATCCGCATCTGCCGCCCCCTGTGCGCGGAAGGCGCGGAATGCCTTTTCCAGAATCTCCTTCTTGAACGTGCGTACGCGATCAAAGTTGATGAAGCCCGAGTTCGCCTCGTATGGCAGGAAAAGGTCTTTCTCCTTCAGCCAGCCGCGCGCAGCCAGTGGCTCGGGGTCGATGAGCATAAAGTTCCCCGCAAAGGCGGAGATGGACTGATAGGGGGAGTAGCTGCTTCCGACGGGGCTGAGCGGGAGGATCTGCCAAACCTTTTGCCCCGCATCTGCAAGGAAGTCAACAAAGCGGTACGCCTCCTTGCCGAAGTCGCCCACACCGTACTTCGAGGGCAGGGAGGTCGGATGCAGGAGGATGCCCGCCTTGCGCTCGTATCTCTGCTCCTCCTGTCGCTCGCGCAGGAGCAGTCCGAAGAGCGGTGGGATGCGGACGCGCAGATGTCCGCGCTCGACCTCGTAGGTGCGCGAGGGCTTAAAGACGTCCTCAAACACACCGCAGGCAAAGTCGCTCACGTCGAGATCGACGGTCAGCGTCTCCGTCCGGCTGCGGTTGAACGCCACGACAAAGATGCCGGGCTCCTTCTCCTCATTGAACACGTCGTAGCCCGAACGGATCGTGCGCGCGTAGGCGATGACGTCGCCCGCCCCGTAGAGAGGCAGGATGTCGCCCGTGCGCAGTGCATCGTTCCCGTTGCGCACAGCAATGAAGCGTGTTACCCAGTCACGGATCTCGAGATTGCCATGCTCCCAGTCGTAGGGGCGGCGATTGAACGGATCCTTGAAGCCCTGCATCCCGATCTCGTCGCCGTAGTAGACACTCGGCACGCCGGGATAGGTCATCTGCCAGAGCGTCGCCATGATGAGGCGGCGGATACCGAGCATCGCCTGATCGAGCGTCATGCGCACGCGTGACTGCTCGATTGCGGGCATGCCCTCGTAGTATGGGACATCACCGAGGATGGTGATGGCACGCTGCACGTCATGACTGCTGATGAGGTTCATCATGGCGTAGAGATTTTCCTTCGGGTAGTTTTCGATCTGGCTCGCCATGCGCCGCACCGTCAGCGCACCGTCTGCCGCCCCCGTCAGGAAGTCCAGCATTGTACTGCGCAGCGGGTAGTTCATCGCCGAGTCCATCTCGTTACCCGAGAGATACTCGCGCGGCGTGCCGTAGGCGACCTTGTTCGACGCGTCCTCCCAGACCTCACCGATCATGACCGCATCGGGGCTGCGCTTCTTGAGCTCGGCAAAGAAGGTCTTGGAGAAGGTCGGCGGCAGCTCGTCGATGACGTCCAGACGCCAGCCTGCGATCCCCTCGTTCATCCAGTGATGGAGGACGCTGTCCTCCCCTGTGATGATGAAGTCCATGTAGGACGGATCCGTCTCGTTGACGTTCGGCAGGGTGTCAAAATTCCACCAGCAGTCATACTCGTTCGGGAAATTGCGGAAATGGTACCACGAGTAGTACGGCGATTCCTTCGACTGATATGCGCCAATCGAATCATACTGCTTCCGACGGTTGAAGTAGATGCTGTTGCTCCCCGTGTGACTGAATACGCCGTCGAGAATGATGCGGATGCCGCGCTCGCGTGCCGCCGCGACGAGACGGCGGAAATCCTCGATATCGCCCAGCATGGGGTCGATGCGATGATAGTCCCCCGTATCGTAGTGATGATTGCTCTCGGACTCAAACACGGGGTTGAAGTAGATGCACGAAATGCCAAGTTTTTCGAGGTAGTCGAGTTTCTCCATGACCCCGCGCAGATTTCCGCCGAAGAAGTCATAGGCGACGATCTCCTTCGTGTCGGGATCCTTGAGATACATCGGGTCGTCCGTCCAGTCCGTACGGATGACAGCGCCCTTCTTGCGCACGATGGTATCCCCCGCACGCGCAAAGCGGTCGGGGAAGATCTGATACATGACACTGTTCTTGAACCAGTCCGGTGTGTGCGCTCCGCGATTGTAGATCGTCACCTGATAGGAGGGCGGCTGCTCGTGATAGAGCGCGCCGACGCCGCCGAGCATCTCCGCGTTGTTCCCGTAGAAATACGTGCCGCTCTCCATCGTGATGATGAAGTAGTACCAGAGAAGGCAGCCGTGATCCGGCAGCTCGATCCACGCCGTGTAGAACCGCTGCGCGGCATTCGCATCATGCGACACGAGCGTGACGAGCTGCTCCCCCGCCTGATCCTGCCAAAGCCGCAGGAGCACCTGCCGCACCGGCTCACCCGTGCGAAGCTGCAGGCCGAGACGCATCCGGCTCCCCGCCTCTGCCGCACCGACGATGGAGCGGAAGTAGATGTTCTGCGAATTATGTTCTACCTGATAGGATTCCAGCATAGTGCCTCTCCTTTCCTATCGTTTATACACAGAAACCACCGGCGAATCGTTCATTATCGTTCAAACGAATTCACCAGCGGTTTTGTGGAAAAGCTCTTACAAATCAGCTAAAATCTGTTATTTCTTTTTCTGAAGGCGCTCATAGAGCTGCTTGTACTCCCCTGCCGAACGCGTCCAGCTATAGTCGCTCTTCATCGCCGTATAGACGAGCTGACGCCACTCACGCAGGTTTTCGTAGACGGCAAGCGCGCGTTTCACCGCGTACATCATCTCATGCGCATTGTACTCGTAGAAGAGGAAGCCGTTGCCCTTGTCAGGGTCGGAACGGTCGAACTGGACGACGGTGTCCTTCAGACCGCCCGTCTCACGCACGACAGGGATCGAGCCATAGCGCATGGCGATGAGCTGTCCGAGCCCGCACGGCTCGAAGGTTGACGGCATAAGGAAGATGTTCGAGCCAGCATAGATACGCTGTGCCAGCTGATTCGAGAAGCGAATATTGACCGAGGCCTTCGTCGGATGCCGCCACGCAAGCTCCTTAAACCACTCCTCATAGTCGTGTTCGCCCGTCCCGAGCAGGACGAACTGCATATTCTCGTGCTCGAGCATCTCGTCGATGATGCGCGTGATGAGATCGATGCCCTTGTTCGGCACAAGTCGCGTGATCATCGCCACGAGCGGCGTGCGGCGTGACTCGGTAAGTCCGAGCTCTCGCTGCAGGCGTACCTTGTTGTCGACCTTGCCCTCGGCGGCGCTCTTCACGTCGTAGTTGACGTAGATCTCCTTGTCCGTCTTCGGGTCGTAGATCGTGTTGTTGATGCCGTTGACAATCCCGAAGAGATCCTTCCTCCGCTGGCGCAGGAGTCCGTCGAGATGCTCGCCGTAGTACTCGTACTGGATCTCCTCGGCGTAGGTCTTGCTGACGGTTGAGATATAGTCGGTATAGATGAGCCCTGCTTTCATGAAATTCACAGCATCGTAGAACTCAAAGTCCCCATTGTTGAAGTACTTCCAGTCAAGCCCGAGCACATCTGACATGACATTTTTCGGGAAGATGCCCTGATACCGCAGATTGTGGATGGTAAAGAGCGTCTTGATCTTCGTATAGCGCGGATCATCCGGATGCTCCAGCTTGAGGAGGACGGGGATGAGCGCCGTGTGCCAGTCGTTGGCGTGGATGATGTCAGGCTGAAAGTCCAATGCGGGAATGCAGTTGAGCACAGCGCGGCTGAAGAAGGAGAACCGCTCCGCATCGTCAGGGTAGCCATAATAACCCTCGCGGTTAAAGTACTCCTCGTTGTCCACGAAGTAGTAGGTCACGCCTTCGTACTCGTAGGAGTCAATGCCGACAAATTTCTCACGCCATGCGACATGGAGTGTGCCGTCATAGATATGCTTCATTTTACTGCGGATTGCGGGGTCGATCGACCCGTACTTCGGCAGGATGACACGGCAGTCCACGCCCGCCTTGACTAGGGCAGCAGGGAGCGATCCTGCCACATCAGCGAGTCCGCCGGTCTTTATAAAGGGTACTGCTTCCGATGCTGCGTATAGTACCTTCATCCCAATATCCTCCTTCTCATGTGGTCGGTGCCGTAATCATCCGACCGTTTCTTCTATTCCCGCCTGTGTTCGGTGCAGAGGTATGCAGGTTATACCTTAGCGGCGCGTGCCTTCTTGGGCGCGGACTCCGTATCCTGCACTGTCTTTCGCGCGGTCTTTTTAGCGGCGGTCATGCCCGTTTTCTTCTTGCCCGTTTCGGTGTCCTTCACCGCCGTTTTTACGCCGCGTGCGGATGCGGTCTTCTTCACGGTCTGCACCGCGTCCTCATCCTTCTTCGCCGCCGTACGCTTTGTTGCGGTGCGCTTCTTAGGCGCAGCCGCGGTCTCCGCCGCAGCAGTTGCCGTCTTGGCGGCAGGCGTGCGTTTCTTCGGGGTCTCCGCCGCAGCGTCGGAGGCAGCACTCTTCGTCGCGCGCTTCTTCGTCGCGGCAGATGTGGTCTTCGTCGCCGTGCGCCGCTTCGGTGCTGCCTTTGCCTCAGCCTCAGAGGCGTCCTTCTTGGCGGCAGTTTTTTTCGGCGCGGCCTTCTTCACGGCCACCTTTTTCTTGTCCACCGTCTCCGTGCCACGTCCGCCGGCACGCCGACGCTCGGCAACGACATCGGTCTTGACCGTCTCACTGATCGGCGTTCCTGCCCCGCTCTGCCCCTTCAGACGATAGAACACCGTCGCAAGAGGCGGAACAGTGATGACGATGGACTGGTCGCGCCCGTGGAACGGATAGTCCTCGCTGGCGATATCGCCCGCATTGACAACGCCGCTCCCACCAAACTCCTCCAGATCGGAGTTGAACACCTCGACGTAGGTGCCCTTCGTCGGCACACCGATGCGGTAGCCGTGGCGCACCTCAGGGGTAAAGTTATGGACGCAGACGAGGAAATCGCTGCGCTCCTCGGCGCGCCGCACAAGGGCGACGACGCTGTTCTCATTGTCGTTGCAGTCGATCCACTGGAAACCGTTCCAGTCGAAATCGACCTGCCAGAGTTCCTTGTTATCGACGTAGAATTTGTTCAGTGCTTTGGAGTATGCGAGCATCTTCGTGTGCATCGGGTACTGCTCGACAAGATGCCAGTCAAGGCTGTCGTCGAAGTTCCACTCGATGAACTGCCCGTACTCACCGCCCATGAAGAGCAGCTTCTTGCCGGGATGTGCCATCCAGTAGCCGAAGAAGCCGCGCAGCCCCGCGAATTTCTGCCAGTAGTCGCCCGGCATTTTGCTGATGAGCGAGCACTTGCCGTGCACGACCTCATCATGCGAGAGCGGCAGGACGAAGTTCTCGGAAAATGCGTACATGAGCGAGAAGGTGAGTTTGTCCTGATTCCACTTACGGTAGATCGGGTCGAGGCTCACGTAGTCGAGCATATCGTTCATCCAGCCCATGTTCCACTTGTAGTTGAACCCCATGCCGCCCATGTAGACGGGCTTGGAGATCAGCGGCCACGAGGTGGACTCCTCGGCGATCATGAGTGCCTGCGGATGATACTTGAAGATTGTCTCGTTGAGTTTCTTCAGGAACTCCATCGCCTCGAGGTTGCCCGTGTCGCCGTATTTGTTCGGCTGCCACTCGCCATCCTTGCGCCCGTAGTTGAGGTAGAGCATATTCGCGACCGCGTCGATGCGCAGGCCGTCGATGTGGAACTCCTCGAACCAGAACAGCGCGTTCGAGATGAGGAAGCTCTGCACCTCCGTGCGCCCGTAGTCAAAGTTGGTCGTGCCCCACTCCCAGTTTTCCGCGCGCTGCTCATTGTCGGACTCGTAGAGATTCTTTCCGTCGAAATGGCGCAGTCCCTGCTCATCCTTGCAGAAGTGCCCCGGCACCCAGTCCATGATGATGCCGATGCCATTCGCATGGGCGGTATCGACGAGGTAGCGGAAATCGTCAGGCGTGCCGTAGCGGCTCGTCACAGCGAAGTAGCCCGTCGCCTGATACCCCCATGACCCATCGTAAGGGTGCTCGCAGAGCGGCATGAACTCGATGTGGGTATAGTGCATCTCTTTGACATAGCTGATGAGCTGATCCGCCATATCGCGGTAGGAGAGATACTCACTGTCCAGTGTGCGCCGCCACGAGCCCGCGTGCACCTCGTACGTGAGCATGGGGCGCTCGTAGGAGGACTCGTGTGCCTTCTTTTCCTGCCACGCTGCGTCCTTCCACTCATAGTGGTTCATGTCATAGGTGCGGGATGCGGTCTGCGGTTTTTTCTCCGCATAGAACCCGTAGGGATCCGCCTTCATAATGCGCGGTCCGCCCCACTGCGGCTCGATGGCGTACTTATAGATCTCGCCCTCGCCGAGCCCCTCGACGAAGGTCTCCCAGATCTCACCGTCTCTGATCCGCTGCATGGGCTGCGCATTGGCGTCCCAGTCGTTGAATCCGCCGACAACACTGACGGACTTTGCATTCGGCGCCCACACGGTAAAACGGACGCCGCGTTTGCCGTCCCGTTCGATGAAGTGCGCGCCTAGCATTTCCTGTGCGTGATAATTCGTCCCCTGATGAAAGAGATAAAGATCAAACTCACTGAGTGCCGACGTCTTCATAAAACCCCTCCTATTTGCCCCCGAATACGCTGTTAGGAGATGATCAAAGGCTTGATGTCCCAGATATCCCGTGCGTATTCGTCAATCGTACGGTCAGACGAGAAGCGGCCGGAGTACGCGACGTTCATCGCCGCCGTACGCGCCCAGCTCTCCTTGTCAAGGAACCGCTTCATCACCTCAACGCGTGCTTCATCGTACGCATTGAAGTCCTTCAAGATAAAGAATTCATCGTTCGCGTGCAGGAGATAATCATACAGCGAACGGAAATCTCCATAGGTGCCGTCGATGAGCTGCCCCAGCACATTGCGCACCTTTTCATTGGTATTGTACTCATCCCACGCCGAGTAGGTCCCATTCGCGTAGTAGTCCATGACCTCCTCGGCGCGCAGCCCGAAGATGACGCAGTGCTCATCGCCGACTGCCTCGCGGATCTCAACATTGGCTCCGTCCAGCGTGCCGAGGGTAATGGCACCGTTCATCATGAACTTCATGTTGCCTGTGCCCGAGGCCTCCTTCGACGCCGTCGAGATCTGCTCGCTGACGTCCGCCGCCGGATAGACCAGTTCGCCGATGGAGACGCCAAAGTTCTCGATGAAGATCACCTTCA
>ERZ772948.87-NODE-87-length-54370-cov-19.361005_pt1 | contig 54370 bp, 40 predicted proteins | sample MGYA00511945_ERZ772948 | MGnify/ENA primary metagenome ERZ772948 (study PRJEB29015, sample SAMEA2737927) | human oral metagenome | biome: human oral; feature: human-associated habitat; material: dental | place: China | collected 2141 ... | reverse complement strand
GGCTGTCTGCCGAACCATATTACGGGCAAGGGCGTTATGCACGACCTGCGTAAGGCGTATCACGGCGCGAACATCACGGCGATCGACTGCGATGCGGGCTCGAGTGAGGTCAACCAGCTCAATCGCCTGAAACTGATGCTTGCCGTGGCAAAGGAGCGTCGCCCGCAGGAAGCGGAGCATCCTGAGGCGCAAATGGATCGGGCGGTCAATTTGCCTAAATAGTACCGAGTTTATCAAAGAGATGTTGTACGATGTGCAGCATCTCTTTTTTTTACAAAAACTCGTTCTGCGAACAAATTTTTCGCAAAGATGCGTTCGAAAATACTTGACCGAACACCTTTTCTGTGTTATCTTATATACGAACAAAAGTTTTGAGAATATAGGAATCGCTGATAAAATGAAGTCCGTCGGATTGGTGCAGATTTTTTGTCCTGTCAAGGAGACAAACCGGACGCATAGCAGAGGCTATGTGGAGGATTTGTCGACACAGACAGGGCGAAAAAGATGTACTAAGACGGCGGTGCTGAATTTATCAGTGCTTCCTATATATGCGATATGAGTGTTCGGAGGTACGGATATGAGACGCAGAAAAGCACGCAGAACAGTGAATAAGAAGCGCGTCGGACTTCTCTTCGGCGTAATCGCGCTCATCTGGATGGGAGTTTCTGCCCTGCATCTGACGAATCCCTATCTGCGCTCGGCGGACTTTGTTGAAGTGTCCGTAGCACATGGGGAGAGCGTCTGGTCGATTGCACAGACCTACTCGGCAAAAGAATCCACGGCAAAGGATCTTGAGGAAGCAATCATTGAGGTGAACGATCTGCCGCCCGACGGCACAATCCATGCGGGGAGACATCTTCGCATCCCCGTGATTGCCCCATCAGAGCAGCTGCAGGCGATGGCAGAACACAAATCCCTTGACACAGAGAATTGACCGCCTTATAATGACCTTACCGATTAGGGTGGAAACTTATGGGAGCACGAAATCACGGTGCTTCCTGTCGCCTTGTCCCCGAGAGGATGGATTTCCTATCCCACAGGGACAGGGCTTTTGTATATTTGGAAGGGAGAGCATTTTATGATAAAGCTGACACTGCCGGATGGCTCCGTTCGCGAGGCAGAGGCAGGAACGAGCATACTGGATGTCGTCAAGGGCATGAGCAACTCCTTGGCGAAAAAGGCACTTGCGGCGAGCCTCGACGGCGAGGTCGTCGATCTGACGACGCCGGTCACGAAGGATGCTGCGCTGCGCGTGCTGACCTTTGATGATGAGGGCGGCCGCCACGCTCTGCGCCATACGGCGGCGCACGTCATGGCGCAGGCAGTGAAGCGCCTGTATCCGGAGAGCCATGTGCAGCTCGCGATCGGGCCTGCGATCGAGAACGGCTTCTACTACGATTTCGACATGGAGCACCAGCTGACGGATGCCGATCTTCGCGATATCGAAAAGGAAATGAAGAAGATCGTCAAGGAGAACCTGCCGCTTGTCCGCCGTGAGATTCCCCGTGCAGAGGCGATTGCACTCTTCCGTGAGAAGGGGGAGAACTATAAGGTGGAGCTGATTGAGGATCTGCCGGAGGACGAGGTAATCTCCCTCTATACGCAGGGCGAGTTCACCGACCTCTGCGCAGGCCCCCATGTTGTCTCGACCGGCAAGGTCAAGGCATTTAAGCTGCAGAGTGTCGCAGGTGCATACTGGCGCGGCAGTGAGAAGAATAAGATGCTGCAGCGCATCTATGGCACGGCGTTTGAGAAGCAGGAAGAACTCGATGCCTACCTGCACATGCTGGAGGAGGCGGCAAAGCGCGACCACCGAAAACTCGGCAGAGAGCTGGATCTCTTCAGCCTGCACGAGGAGGGACCGGGCTTCCCATTCTTCCATCCAAACGGCATGGCACTGCGCAACGCACTGCTCGACTATTGGCGCGAGGTGCATCGCCGCTACGGCTATCAGGAGATCAGCACGCCTGTGATCCTCAGCCGTAAGCTCTGGGAGACCTCGGGGCATTGGTTCCACTATCGCGAGAATATGTATACCACGGAGATCGACGAAGAGGACTACGCAATCAAGCCGATGAACTGCCCCGGCTGCATGCTCGTCTATCGTTCCCAGCTGCACAGCTATCGCGACCTGCCGCTGCGTCTTGCCGAGCTGGGACTTGTCCATCGTCATGAGCTTTCGGGTGCTCTGCACGGGCTCTTCCGCGTCCGCAACTTCACGCAGGATGATGCGCATCTCTTTGTGACCCCCGATCAGATCGAGGGCGAGATCCAGCACACGATTGACCTCTTCGACGAGGTCTACCGCACGTTCGGTCTGACGTACAAGGCGGAGCTCTCGACGCGCCCCGAGGACTCGATGGGCACGGACGAGATGTGGGAGATGGCGACGAATGGCCTGCAGAAGGCACTGGACAACCGTGGTCTGGACTATGTCGTCAACGAGGGAGACGGCGCATTTTACGGTCCGAAGATCGACTTCCACCTGCGCGACTCCATCGGACGTACGTGGCAGTGCGGCACGATCCAGCTCGATATGAGTCTGCCCGAGAAGTTTGACCTCACCTATGTCGGCGAGGACGGCGAAAAGCATCGCCCTGTCATGCTGCACCGTGTGGTCTACGGATCGATTGAGCGTTTCATCGGCATTCTGATCGAGAACTATGCAGGTGCGTTCCCCGTATGGATGGCACCCGTGCAGGTACGTATCCTGCCGATCACGGAGCGTCATGCCGCATACGCGGAGGAACTGTATAAGAAGATGTTCGACCTTGGCCTCCGCGTCGAGGTGGATGCACGCAACGAAAAGACGGGCTACAAGATCCGTGAGAGCCAGGTCAAGAAGACGCCGTACACGCTGGTGGTCGGCGATCAGGAGATGGAGAGCGGCACAGTCGCCTTCCGCAAGTATGGAGAGAAGGACAGCACAGTCCTGCCTGTCGCGGACTTTATCGCGCTCGTACAGGAAAAAATTGCGACGCGTGCACTGGAGTATTGACAGGATACTCCGATCTGTGGTAATATATCTCACGTTGAAAGCAGAAGCCACCGCTTCTCACCTGCGGGCATAGATGTCTGACGGGTTGCATGAGAGAATGTATGAGGGTGGCTTTATGCCGCCCTTTTCTATTGCCGGATGGCGTAATCATGCGCATCCGTACCAGGAGGTGTTCTTGCCATAAGCAGGGAATCTTTGCGAATCAATGAGGAAATCCATATCCGTGAGGTGCGTGTCACCAGTGCGGAGGGGGAACAGCTTGGCATTATGCTGACGCGCGATGCCCTTCGCATGGCGGAGGAGCAGCATCTCGACCTGGTCGAGGTGGCGCCGAAGGCGAAGCCGCCCGTCTGCCGCATCATGGACTTTGGAAAGTTCCGCTATGAGCAGCAGAAACGTGAGAAAGAAGCGAAGAAGAAGCAAAAGACCATCAGCATCAAGGAAGTCAAGCTGCGTCCGAACATCGACGAGCATGACTTTAATGTCAAGCTGAAGAATGCGCTCCGCTTCGTCGAAGAGGGCAACAAGGTCAAGGTGACGATCATGTTCCGTGGGCGTGAGCTCTCCCATCCGGAACTCGGGCGCGTGGTTCTCGACCGCGTCTCCGAACGGCTGGGCGATCTCGTGTCGATCGAACGCGGTGCGAAGCTCGAGGGAAAGAATATGACGATGATTCTTTCGCCGAAGGTGCAGAAGCCCGCCAAGGCGGCAAAACCCGCGAAGCAGGAAGATAAAGGAGGAAATGGCGATGCCGAAGATTAAAACGCGCCGCGCTGCAGCAAAGCGCTTCACCGTAACAGGGAGCGGAGAATTCCGCCGCAACAAGGCGTACAAGAGACATATTCTGGAGAAGAAGACGCCGAAGCGCAAGCGCAACCTGCGCAAGGCAGCACTTGCCGACAATTCGGACTACAAGCGCATCCGCAAGATGCTCCCCTACGCATAAACGGGGCAATGAAGAGAACCCTACGTGGGTAGGAAACAGGAGGAATTGCTATGCCAAGAGTAAAGAGCGGTGTTACGGCACACCGTCGTCATAAGAAGATTTTAAAGCTTGCCAAGGGCTATCGCGGCTCGCGCAGCAAGCAGTTCAAGAAGGCAAACGAGACCGTCATGAAGGCGCTTTACTATGCGCGCCGTGACCGTCGTGCAAAGAAGGGCACGTTCCGTCGTCTCTGGATCGCACGCATCAATGCAGCAGCGCGTGCGAACGGCATCTCGTACAGCCGCTTTATCGCGGGTCTGACGAATGCAGGGGTCGAGGTCAACCGCAAGATGCTTGCCGATCTCGCCATTGCCGATGCAGCGGCATTCACGCAGCTTGTGAACGCCGCAAAGGAAAATCAGTAAGATGGGAGCAGCCTGATGAGTCATCGGATTCATCAGGCTCTTTTTATACGATGAAAAAGATCGAGACAATCACGAGTGCGGAGAACCCACTCATCCGCCGCCTCTCCGTGCTGGTACGAAGTCCGCGCCGCGCCGCCAAGGAAAATGTATTCTTGGTGGAGGGACTGCGCCTTGCCGAGATGGCAGCGCGCTCAGACGGACAGATCCTACACGCCGTATTGACGGAGCGTGCCTTGGCAGCGGAGCGAGCTGCCATACTGGCAGAGCAGCTGCATCTGCGCGGCGTGCCGGTTAACTGTGTCCCGCCGCGGCTCTTTGCCGCCTGCGCGGAGACGGACGCGCCGCAGGGAATCCTGCTGCTGATGCAGCGTCCCCCCCGCAGATCATTGACCGATCTCGTACACGCGGCGGAGAAAGTACCGTTTTATCTGGCTCTTGATCGTGTGCAGGATCCCGGCAACGTCGGCATGATTCTGCGCACGGCAGATGCAGCGGGCGCAGCGGGCGTGATACTCCTGCGCGGCTGTGCGGATGTATACAGCAGCAAGGTCGTCCGTGCAACGATGGGCTCTCTGTTTTACGTTCCCTTTATCAGCGGCGTCGATGATGAGGAACTCCTGCGTTTCGCACAGGAGCAAAGCCTATATCTCTATGCGGCTGCGTGCGACGCCGATGCTGTGACGCATTTTGCAGCGGATCTGTGCCGCCCCACGATTGTCGTCCTCGGCAACGAGGCAAACGGTGTATCGGAGCGCCTCTTGGGCGCGTGTCAGCACCTCTGCGTCCCAATGTGCGGGCAGGCGGAGTCGCTCAACGTCGCCTCGGCCGCCACAGCGATCCTCTATGAGTCCATGCGTCAGCGCAGCTACGCAGGGATATAATAGATATAGTTTTATCACATAGAACTATAAAAAGATTCTTTTATATTATTGACAAAATAAACTAATTTGTAATATCATAAGAGTGAAAAAATTCATATTGTAAGGAAACAGGTGTCGAAAGACTTAATAAGGAATTCGGTATAAGCCGAAGCGGTCCCGCCACTGTAAGAGGAGCCCCGTCATCGTATGCCACTGGAAGAAATTCTGGGAAGGTTTGACAGGGTGAGGAATCTGAGCCAGGAGAATTGCCTGCTTTAACATCACCGTCGATTCGGACGTTGTTCGGAATCGGTACCTACGAGCGATGGGAAGGGGATCATCTCTGCTTCTTTGTGAAGCAGAGTATCTTCGGCAGGATTTTCTGCCGCCTTTTTGAAATGATATGACCGCCTTCGTTCAGAAGGCGGTATTTTTTTGAAAGGAGAGTCCAGTATGTTCTATACTATTGATTGAATATAATGACGGGATTATTTATTTTGGTAATTCTACAGAAATGAGGATAATCTATGTTGTCTCGACGGAAACAAAGACGGCTTGTGTTGGGCGTTATGGGTATGCTGTTGTCTGGTGCGCTGCATCATCCGATGATTGCCGCAGCAAGAGGTACCGCAACTGATACTGGCGGGGAAGAAGAACAGGCATCTGCCATGGTTCAGATGGAGCCGACATCATCGAGTCCTCCGTTGAAATATAGCACTTCTGATATCACCGTCGAGGCGAAGCGTCCCACATGGGAAGATATTCTCTCCCCCGGCACCGTGACCATTATACGCCCGGAGGAGTTCAAGGGCGAACAAAAGACACTGCCTGACTTTCTCAAGATGGTTCCCGGCGTGCATGTACGCGAGGTGCAGGGCAAGGGGCAGTATACGACGGTCACCGTACGCGGCTCGACGGCAGCACAGGTCGGCGTATTCGTCGACGGCGTGCTGACGAACCTCGGCGGCGATGCGGCGGTCGATATCTCGACGATCCCCGTCAGCAATATCGAGCGCATCGAGGTCTACCGCGGCTACATCCCGGCTCGCTTTGCGGGCACCTTCATCGGCGGCATCATCAACGTCGTGACGAAGAAACCGACGGGCGCACATGGATCCGCCGAGATTGGACCGAGCTCCTTCGGCGGGAAAAAAGCCTCCGTTGAGATCACAGCCCCCCTAGGTGCCGGCAGCCTGCTTTTTGGCTACAATCACGAATCGCGTGATGGTGACTTCCCCTACCGCAGCTATGCGGCGGAGCAGTTCTATACAAACACCGACATTGGACGACAGATCGTTGCGACACGGACAGAACTCCAAGGCTACCTCGCTATGACACCGGCAGGGAAAGCCGCGTTTGATATCGCACATGGCGCCGGAGCATGGCAGCAGAATGTAGATGATTGCATCCAGTGGCTGGAGGACAATGGGGGGCGGTTGGTCACTGCTGCGGATGATCCGCACCGCCGGCGGCAATACAATGACTACAGCAATTCGGATCTGCTTGTCAAATGGCAGAATGACGATTGGATGATCAAGGGAACATACAAGACTGTCGATCGCCATCTGCCCGACAGTCTCTGGGTCGACTACCGAAGCTATTTTGATATGATTACACCTGGGCACCTCGTTGATAAATACGATCTCTATAAATATGACAAGCGGCATCAAAAAATCAGTGCAAAGGAGCTGCTCGTACAGCGCCGTTATATGGGGAAGAACTATGAATGGGGCTGGATGGTCGACTACCTCACCCAGAGCAAGGACTACCGCGCCGAGAATATTCACGACGGTCTGCGCTATATGATTAAGATTCCCATGCGGGAGTGGAGCCGCTATCGCTCGAAGAAATACAATGTACAGGTGGATGGCACCTATCAGCTCAGCAAGAACAATATGCTCGACTTCCAAATGAATTACTCTCACGAGCGCATGAATATTGACGGCGATGGGCTTAATGAGGTCATCGATGACGTGCAGGCGGGTATCGGCAATCTCTGGGCACAGATGCGCAACCAGTTCGATCAAAATATCTTTAACTTGCAGCTGCAGGATACAATTACGCTTGACAAGAAGCGTTCATGGCAGCTGACGCCTGCCATCCGCTACAATCGTTCACAGATTATAGGATACAGTCAGTTCGGTCGATTCAATCCACTCAAAACATATCGCTGGGTTCACCCGGAGGACAGTCAGGTGGATTCCAAGGTGACATGGCAGCTCGCATTAAAAAAAGAATTCAACAACCACTTTACGATGCGTATGACGGGCGGCACCTACTTCCGCCTGCTCAATATGTACGAAATCGCAGGTGACGGCGCAGGAATCATGCCGGCTCCAATGGATTACAAGGGGAGCGGCGCGAAATTTCCACAGCCCGAGTATGGCAAGCAGTTTGATCTCAGTGCCATTTGGGACGGAAAGTTCCTTGGGGCAGATAATCGAACGACGCTCACATATTTCTGGCGCGATACACAGCGCATGCTCTACCTCTACCGTGCAGGACTCAACTACAGCTCGTACTTCAACGATATGCGCGGGAAGGCGCACGGCATTGAGCTGCAGACGAATTTCCACTGGAAGAAATTCGATCTCGACCTCGAAGGCACGTACCTCAATATAGCGGCGCAGCGCAGGGACTCCTCCCCGGGCGTCCATTATGATTGGTTCGAGGTGCGTCCAACCTATCAACCGAAGTGGGAAGGCAACCTCCGACTGACCTATCGCCCGACGGAGAAGTGGCTCTTCTTCGGTGAGGGGCACTATGTTTCGCAGTACTACACGCACTATGCCATCCCGCAGGTCAGGGATCCTGTGGAAAAGGAACTTGCCGGCAGGCCGAGAGCGGCGTTGAAAACAATCAACTTGGGATTCAAGTGGTCGCCGCGCAAGGATATGACGCTGTCGATTGGCTGCAATGACGTGTTCGATGCAGCGTCGAAGCTAAAGGTGCACAGCGTGCAGCGTTACTTAAGCGAACCCAGTTGGGTAAATATCGAGTATCCGCTGCAGGGACGCACTTACTATATGAGCTTCCGCTATGAGTTCTAAAGAATCACCGATAAAAGGAGGAGCATTATGAAATCGCATTTTGGTAAAGTGCAGCGTATGCGGCTTTCTGTTCTCATTATGGGCGGACTGCTCTGTGCTTCGACTGCAAGTGCGGCAAACCTCGTCTCGACCGTCCCATCGGACTACGGAAACAGCGAGATGGGGACCGTGACTGGTTCCCGAGTGACGACGCAGGTGGATGCCGATCCCCAGGTCGGCGTGCTGAAAAACCTCAACCGCGATCCCGCATCCTTTGGCTTCCATCAGAAAGGCAAGAGTATGGTCTTGCTGCGTCAATACACCTATAGCACGACGGAACTGGAAGGGACGAAGCTCATCGATCCAAATTCTGCTGGTGCGGCGGCGAGCGTGGCGAGCGGAAAGACGACAGATGTACCGAATATGCATGCGGCGGCAGGCAGCGATGAATATATTTATATGACCGGCTATGATCTCGGGCAGATCGGTGTCGTGCGCCAAAACGGCAAGCGATTGATGGAAAACAAAAGAGCTGTTGTCAACCTCAAGAATGACATCAAGCAGTACTGCGGCTACAACTTCACCGAGACGTTCAAAAACCTCGACGAAGATTCAAAGGGCGAGAAAGGCAAAACCTACACGGGTGACCCTGCAAAAGCACAGGTGCACGGTGAGGCGCTGCTCGTCGAGGGGCGCAGGCTCTATGTGGCGGCGTCCGTCAATCCGCTTGGGGGCTATGATCCCTACGATGACGGCTTCCTGATGCAGTACGACATCCAGGACGACGGCACCCTGAAGTTCGGCAGCTATACGCGCATCAGCCGCAACATCGATCAGGGCAGACTCAATAAGTTCAACGACCATATCCTCATTTCCTGCATCGGCGGCTATCAGCACTATAACGGGACGGGCAATACCCACTATACGGCGCTCAACATCGCCAAGATCGATCAGAATACGGGGCGCATCCTGGGCACGGAGCAGCGCCGCGCTTCTATTCCAGAGCATGTCAAGGGAACCGGCGAGGATATGCGCGATCTGAAGATCCTGCCGAACGGCACTGCCTACGTCATGACGTACAATCTCAGCCCAAGCGGCAGCCAGATCAATGCGCATGTCTACCAGACGACCATGTCCAATCTGATGTCGGAACATCCCGACGATTGGACGGAGATTGCCGTTGCGCACGAACAGGAGGGATGGTTCGGCAAGCTCAACGCCGAATACTATACGAAGCGTCTCTGGCTGGAGCTTGGCGATACTCTGCAGGCCTATACGGACGGCGATGATGCGGCGAAACATATATGGCAGGCGAAGGATTTCTCCGAGAACAAGGCATTCAGCCGCTTCAACAAGATCACGATGATCGAGCCGGACTGGGTCTACGGCACGACGGCATCCGTCGTCATGACGCTGCCGCCGGAACTGGGCGGAACGACGACCGCAGCGACACGCAATGAGAATGCCGTCTGGAAAGACAATGCCGTATACACCGATACGGTCACGACGCGGCAGAGCTGGGACGGTGATACCGTTGTCAGCATCGGGCAGGATAAGCTCGGCGACAAGTCGACGAATGTGCTTGCGGCGATTTCTGCAGCCGGAGGTAAGCGCCTTAATATCAGCGCAAAGAAAAACCTCCTGCAGCTGCAGGTGGAAAACACGGTGGGAAATCCGACGGGAATCTATGCCAGGGGAACGGATCTCACGGTAAGTGCGGCAAAGGGCATCAATATCCTCACGCGAGGGCTTGACGGCGGCAATACCCTGACAAATGCCGTTCAGCTTGATGCGATGAAAAACAAGGCGGCGCAGCTTACCATCAACGGACCGCTCAGTATCTCGATGACAGGCGGCCTTGGCGGCAACGGCGTCGCGATCCAAAAGAGTGACCGTTTTGGAGAAAAATCTTATGAAGCGGGCACCGCATCGGGGATCCGCATCAACGGCAATCTGAAGATCGCAGGTGAACAGACGGATCAGTGGGGTATTCCGCTCAATCGTGAGAATGTATTCTCGCGCTTCAACAATGCAGGCATTCTTACGCAGGTCGAAAAGAGCAATGTGACCGTAAACGGCGATGTGGATATGACCGTCTACGGCAACGGCGTGACGACGAATGCGAAGGACAGCAGCGTACGCATCGCAGGCGGCGGCTCCATCCAAGTGCCTGCCGCTATGAAGTACAGCTACTATGCGCTTGCTGCCTATCAGGGCGCGATTTCCATGAATATGGGCGATGACGGGACGAAACTCGGCAACGGCAAAAAAATAAATGGAATTGCTGATGTAAAGCTCGATGGCGACCTATTTGTGCTGCCCAAGGGCAGACTCGACGTCGCCCTCATGACAGACAAGTCCTACCTGCACGGCCTTGTGGATAACGGCGGTACGGCGAATCTCTATCTGCAGAACGGTGCAGCATGGCTGAATGAGGGGCGCAATGCGCGCTACTATCAGGACAACGAAGACATCGGCGCGGGCGCGCTCACTGATGTCGCAGGAAAGAAGATCTATGTCGGCAGAAGCCGTGTCACCAATTTCTATGGCGGGACGACAGAGGCCACACGCGGCATCATCTACCAAAAGGATTCGGATGCAATGACGCTTGATAATTACAGCGGCCATACAGCAGCTGTTTATCGGCATGATGAAGCAACACCAACAGCCTTTAAGGGAGGTGATATTGTCATCGGCAAGGCTGTGGGAACTGAGAATGTTTTCACACTCTTTACCGACGCAAACGGGGTGACAGCAGCCAATCAAGACACCGTATTGAATGCGCTTGCCAATAAGCTGACGTACAAGAATTTCGCCGACGGGAAACTCAAAGGCAAACTCGCGATCGGTGAGGGACTGACGGCCTCCTCCATCAATAAAAACATTACCTTTGCGACGGAACGCGGCAGCTACGTCAGTGGAGGTCCTACACCTCCGCCGCCAAGCACGGAACAGACAAAGACGGAGTTCACCTCGCAGCTTACACAGAAGGAAGTTGCCGAGTACAAGGCGGCCAATGTCGAGCCGTCGCCCGGCAATTACAAGTTCACGAAGGACACGACGATTCGCAGAAGCTCCTATGACGGCATCATCGCAGCAGCAACCTATCCAAAACAGCTGCTCTATGTCGATGCAAGGGAGCATAAGCTGACCTTGATCGGCGACGGCAGCAACTTTATCCTCGGTGTGGACAACAACAGCAAGGATGGCATAAAGATCACGGCGGATACGCTGAAGATTGATGTAAAGAGCAGCGACGGTCGTGCTTTTGGCATACGCAATAATCAGGACGGCTCTGTCATCACAATCAAGGGTGATCTCGATATCAAGGCGCAGAGCAACCAGACTGCGCAGGGGCTCGTCACGAGTCGAGGCGCAGCGATTGAAACGGATGGGCTGCATGTAGAGCTGAACAAGGATTCGGTGGGCGGCGCTTGGGCCATCAGCAACAGCAATGGCACGGTTACGGTCAACAGCGACGGCAGCCATGAGGTGGTCATCAACGGCAATGTCCAGACGGGTGAGGAAGGAAACACCAATATCTCGCTGACGACAGGGCAGTCCGCCCTGAACGGCGTCATCCAAAAGGTGGCGCCGAGCGACGGCGAGGATGAAGAAGAGGATGAAGCATTCAGTCTCCCGGTCATTCTTCAGCAAAACGGCGCAGCAAAAGGCAATGTGCTGACCCTGCAGAACGGTGCAGTTTGGGCGAATGGGGACTACAACACGCAGAAGAGTGCACTCACTGCAGCGAAATTCACAGGGAGTTGGCTGCGTTTCCTCAAGGGCGGCGATGATGCTGCTCATGCGGGCGTGATCTTCCAGAGAGACAGCAAGGATATCATGGTCGACAACTACAGCGGCAATACGCGTGTATTCTATGCGCATGACGCTGCAGCGCCGACGACGATCATCGGCGCTGCGCTGAAGATTGGCAAGGCGTCTGAGGGCAGCAGCATTACGCTGACGACGGACAACAGCGGTTTGAATACGGAGGCAGCATCGGGCGCCGATAAGAAGCTGGTGGATAATACACTCAATGCGCTCGCCAACAAGCTCTGGTACACGGCCTATACGATGGGCGAAAGAAATCTCTCCGGCAAGGCGGAGATCGCTGAAGGACTAACCACTTCTGCTGCCAGCAAGCGCATTGAGAATATCACATTCGATATGGCGAGCGGACAAGGCAGCTATACATCGGTCCCTCCAACTCCTCCGCCTCCGCCGAGCGGGGAGCAGACGAAGACGGAGTTTACGACGCAGCTTCTCGGTACGGATTCGGATCAGGAATACATCGATGCGAATGTTCGTCAGGCAAATGGCACGTATCACTTCACGAAAGATTCGAAGATTCGTTACACCAATACGGAGGATGAAGGCGCTGGTGTCATCACTCCAACAGAAGATGTGAAGATCGATGCGTCAGATCACACGCTTACCGTTGAAACAAAGGTGGATGGAGCACAAAAAGCGGCAGCCATCAAGAATGTGGGCAAAAAGCTCAATATTGCAGCCGATACGCTTCGGTTGTTCACGAACAAAAACGAAGTGAGTGATGCCGGATATTCTTGGGGGATTCTGAATGAGAGCGGGACGACCAATATTTTGGGACTGGCAGAAATAGATGCGACAGGATATGAATCGAGTCGTGCTGTGGAAGCAACCGAAGGAACCGTAACTCTTGAGGGGCTGAAAGCAAGGGTGGCAGCTTACAACGATGCGGTGGTTCTCTTCACAGGTGCAACGGGACAGATTTATGTCAACGCAAAGGATGCCAGTGCAGGCAGCAATACGGTGAAGCTCGACGGCAACGTCGGCGCTATGGGGGAAACAAGCCGTATCGATGTCGCTATGGTGAATAAGGATTCGGGAGTAAACGGTCTTGCCTTTGGCAAGGGGAAGATTAACTTTTGGCTACAGAACGGTGCTGTTTGGAACAACGAACAATATGGCGGCACAGTGCCGGATAAAGAGAATAACCAACTTGGTTATGACTATGATTATACCTTTGCCGGCAGCCATCTCGCCTCTTTGAAAGGCGGCAGCAATGCCAGCAATGGGGGTGTGATCTTCCAGAAGAACGACAAGGACATCTCGATCGACAACTACAGCGGCTATACGCGCGTATTCTACGCGCATGATGCTGCAACGCCGCCGACGATGAAGGGCGGCGACTTCCGCATCAAGAACGCGGCGGCAGACAGCGCCATCACGCTGACGACGGACAGCACGGGTCTCAATACGGAGTCGACGAAAGCGGCGGACAAGAACCTTGTCAGCGCGACGCTCAATGCACTCGCCAACAAGCTCTGGTACACGGCCTATACGACGCACGAACGCAATCTCACAGGTAAAGCGGAGATCGCCGAAGGCCTGACAACATCGGCGGCCAGCAAACGCATCGAAGATATTACGTTCGATGGAACGACGGGGCAGGGCAGTTATGTCTATACGCCGCAGTCCGAGGTGACGACCGATCCGATTAAGGAATCGGAGACGCTGACCTATGACCGCCAGGCACTTGCTGCACAGCCGAATACCAAGGGCAACCGCATTGTCTCCGCACTCTACACGGATAACACCGCGTACGATAAGCAGCATCCGATGGTCGTCGATATGAACGGGCATAGTCTGCACCTTGAGGCAAACAGTAGGAACCAAATTGCCAGTGCGATCTACGGTGGCAGCAACAAGAGCATCCGGATTGTGAACAGCGGCGAAGAAAAGACGCTGACCATCAAGGCCTCGAATACGGATACGCGTGCGGCGAACGGCATCCAGACGGAGGCGAATGCTCATATCTATATTCAGGGGCCTGTTACCATCGAGGACGTTCATACAAAGGGATACAATGCGACGGCGATCCAGACGAATGGCACCATCGGCTCCCCGAGCGATGTTACGATCGACGGCGATCTCACCGTGCAGTCCGTGCGGGCTGACCGCGTGGATACGAAAAACAAGGGCGCGGACGACGGACGCAATCTGGCTGCGCTCAAAACGACGGCGGATGAGTCCAAGATCACGGTCAAGGGCAATGTCGATATTCAGAATATCAAAGGCAGTGTACTGAAGACGATCGGCGCGGACAGCGTGATCGATGTCGGCGGCGGCACGATTTCGGCTGCCGAGGACGCTGACCACACGAAGCAGTACCGTGCCGTCCATGCCGAAAAGGGCACGGTAAACATCAATACGCCCGAAGGCGTCAGCGGGAGCAGAAAGACGAACATCACGGGCGATATGTATGTCACGCGTGAGTACGGCAAGAAGACAGTCGAATACAGCGGCGGTCAGCTTGTGGATTTTGAATCGAAGGGCGTGCTGAATGTCTCGTTGACGACGGCAGATTCTTCGTGGATGGGCGCCGCGACGTATGACGTCAATCGGGCGGATTTCCAGAAGGGCGGCTTCACGGCACACGATGTGGGGCAGTTCAATTTGACCTTGCAAAATGGTGCCCACTGGACGAATGAACGAAAATCCGGTGTTACAAACAAGTGGCTGGGCAGTCATCTTGCCTCGTTTACGGGCGGCAGTGACGCCTCCCATGCGGGTGTGATCTTCCAGAAGAACGCCAATGACATCACGATCGACAACTACAGTGGCTATGCGCGCGTATTCTACGAGCACGATGCCGCGACGCCGACGGTGATGACGGGCGGCGACTTCCGCATCAAAAACGCAGCGGGCGGCAGCGTCATCACCCTGACGACGGACAATGCGGGACTCAATACGGAATCCGCAAAGGCAGCCGACAGGAATCTCGTGAGCGCAGCGCTCGACGCTCTGGCAAAGAAGCTCTACTACACCGCATATACGAGCGGTCAGCGCAGCCTCTCAGGCAAGGTGGAAATTGCCGAAGGTCTGACTACATCGTCTGTAAGCAAACGCCTTGAGAACATCACGTTCGACACGGCGAGCGGCCAGGGCAGCTATGTCTATAACCCCGCTGTGGAGCCGCCGGACGCTCAGACACAGACGGAGTTCACCACCGCCATCACAGACGATGAGGTGCATGATGCTCCGTATGTGAATACCGGTGTCCGCAAGGCCGACGGCAGGTATATCTTCACGAAAGACTCCACCATTACGACCGGCAAGGATCTGATTTCGGCCGGCGCGTGGATGAGCAATATCAGCGCGGCGATATCCAGTGCCAATAATGGAAAGACACTCGATATCGATCTGAGCGGAAAGAACCTCGCCGTCAATACAAAGACGGATGTCAGCACGACTGGCATCTCGTCCATTGGGAAGAACTCGAAAGTCAATATCAAGAATGCCGGAGCCATCTCTATTGATGCAGAGAGCACGGCAGGCGGACAGACTGCGGCGCTCTTTGTCAACGGCGGCGGCGCGATCCACATTCAGAACGGCGGCAGCAACCTTGAGGATAAGGTGCTGAAGGTACGTTCCAACGGAACCGCAAAGACGAACGTTGCCGTCATCAAGTCGATGAACGGTGTGAACGGTGTCGAGTCGAACATCACGATCGACGGTCTTGTCGATGTGCTGGCAGACGGAAATGATACGGCAAACGGCAAGGGCGCAAATGAAGCGGTGAGTGCTGTCGCCTCGAAGATTGACATCGGCGGCGGTTCCATCCGTGCCATCAATGGTGCATGGGCAGCGATCCGCGCTTATGGCGAATTTGTCACGCAGAACTACGGTACCGTCAACTTCAACGTCACAAAGGGAGCGGACGGTCTCGCGAACGGTGCCGGTACGAACCGCGCCGTTGTCGAGGGCGATATCGTCACGAACGGCGGCATGGGCACGAAAGGCCGTGTGAGCGTTGGTCTCGCGACCGCGGATTCACACTGGATCGGCAACTATGCCGATACGCGCGGCTACGGCGTGACGCCGGGCCAACTCGGTGCAGTCAACCTCTTTATGAAGAACGGTGCCTATTGGAAGGGATTCTCCAACGGCTCCATGAAGGTGGAGATGAGCGGCGCGGGCACGAACTGGACAGGCTTCAATATTGGAGACAATTTGCAGCTTAAACTTTCCGACGGTGCGATCTGGCACAACGCCATCACGCCGGAGCAGAAAGACCAGGACAGCAACGCCGCAATCAGCAAAGTTAAGTATTTCACGGGCGAAGGCGGCTTCATCGACATGACGGGAACGAACCGTTTCCTCGCGTCGAGTCAAAGCCTCAGCGGCGCCCCCGTAAAGACGGGTTCTTCCTCCATTGAGGAGAAGGGACTTGGCGAAACGGGCGATCTCATGATCGATGAGTTCAACGGTTCGACGACGATGCTCTATCGCCATGACGCAGCGACGCCGACGACGATCTACGGCGGAAAGGTCACGATCGGGAAAGCGGCGGCAGGCAGTCTCGTCAAGATGGTGACAGACAATGTCGGCCTCAATACGGAATCCACAAAGGCAGCAGACAAGAATCTCGTGAGCGCAGCGCTCAACGCACTCGCGAACAAGCTCTACTATACGGCCTATACGACGGGAGAGAGGAATCTCACGGGTAAGGCTGAGATCGCTGAGGGCCTCACGACATCGTCTGCAAGCAAGCGCATCGAGAACATCACATTCGATGCGGCGAGCGGCCAGGGCGGCTACGTCTACACGCCGGCAACAGAACCGAACCCGAATCCCAACCCGAACCCCAATCCAAACCCGAATCCGAATCCGAATCCCAATCCCAATCCCAATCCAAACCCGAATCCGAACCCGAATCCGAACCCGAACCCCAATCCGAATCCCAATCCAAATACGCAGATCGAATACGGTGACTATGAGACAAAGCTCATGAGCGGCGTCAAATCCGCGATGACCGCATCCACGATGGCTTGGCGGGCTGAGGCGAACGACCTCATGAAGCGTATGGGCGACCTCCGCCTCTCTCCGCAGGATACCGGCATCTGGGCACGTGCCTACCGCGGCAAAGCCACCAGCAACAAGGACAATGCCAACTTCCGCATGAACTACTCCACCATTCAGGTCGGCTATGACAAGAAGGTTGGAAATGACTGGCGCGTCGGTATTGCAGGAAGCTACATGAAGGGCTCCTCCACCTACGCAGCCGGCAGCGGCAAGAACAAAGAGGGCAACCTCGGCATCTACGGCACATGGACGGGCAAATCCGGACAGTATGTCGATCTCATCGCAAAGGTCGGCCGCCTGAACAACGAGTACACCGTCTACAACGACTTCGGCCACTATGTGAAGGGTGATTACAGCACATGGGGCGGTTCGCTTTCGGCAGAGTACGGCAAGCGCATCGCGATGAAGGGAGGAACCTTCATTGAGCCGCAGGTTGAGCTGATTTACAGCCATCTGAACGGTGTAAGCTATACCGGCAGCACAGACTACATCGGCATGAACATGTATGTGCACCAGAAGCCGTTTGACAGCTTCATTGGGCGTCTCGGCCTTGGCTTTGGCAAGGAGACCGAGCGCAGCACGTACTATGCGAGAGTCTCGCTCTACCACGAGTTCGCAGGCGACCTGCATACGGACTACTCGGACGGCTTTACACCGAAGAGCACGATGCAGAACGGCAGCGATACGTGGGTCGGCGTACAGCTCGGCGGCACGGTGAAACTCAACGACCGCACGAACCTGTACGGCAACTTCGAGAAGACCTTCGGCGGCGACATCAAAACCGCATGGCGTATGGATGCCGGTATGCGCTGGAGCTTCTAGGGAATTGCTGATAAGATGAAGTTTGTCGGGGCAGCGTAGATTGATAAAAAAGCGCAGGAAAGTTTTTCTGCGCTTTTTTTGTGCGTGTACAGGAAAAAAGGATATTTCGATTGGTGAATTTATATCGATGGCGGTGGCTTGCGCAGGGGATATCATATAAAAAATGCTGCACGCAGTGAAACACCATCATGCAGCAGAGCGACTATTCTATTTGTTCTTTCTAGGGAATTGCTGATAAAATGAAGTCCGTCAGATCGGCGGTGCTGAATGATCAGCACTTCTCCAGCATGGCGAGCAGTTCATCCTTCGTGATGAGCCCGACGGACTCATCGACGGGTTCTCCGTTCTTGAAGAAGATGAGGATCGGCATGCTCATCACGCCGTATCGCTCGGCAATGTCCTGTGCATCATCCACATTGATCTTGCAGAACTTGACATCGCTGCGTGCGGTGGAGGCTTCCTCCAGCACGGGAATGAGCATACGGCACGGCATACAGTATGTCGCCCAAAAATCGACGACGACCATACGCTTTTCCGCTAGGACTTCGGAGGAAAATGTTTCTCTTGTTAATTCAATGACAGCCACAGCCTGAATCTCCTTTGCCGTAGTATGGGATGTACGGAGAACGCCACATCAATGATGACGAATTTTCGTTTATCCGCATTTTTATGAACGCTGTCTATTATCATAAAAAAAAACAAGAGATTTTTCAATAGGTATAGGAAAAAAGTCATTGAAACTTTTTTCCTAATAAAATGAGCTCTTCCTAGCGTCCGTCGGTTGCATGTGCCGGAGAAAAAGTATATAATAATAGAAATGGAAGTTTAATTTATTTGCCATAGAGTGATGGAGAAGAGGGGAACGGAAGATGGCAGGGAAGAAAAGAGCACCGCTGAGCCCGATACTCAGGCAGAACAAGCGGATCTTTGATTTGATGAAAAACACGACCTCCGACTATGCCTTCATGATGGATCCGGCTGCCGATGTGTTTCTTGCTTCACCCACGTTTGTCCGTGATTATGCGCTGCCATCGGAGACGCTGACTCATGTCGCCGACGTGCTGCATCCCTTGATCTGCGTACAGGATCGCCGCGCCTTTGATGCGATATTTTCCTCGCTGATGGACGTGACGGAGGGGCGGGAACGGCAGCTGGACTTTCGTATTACGAATGCGAAGGGCGATCTCACATGGCTGCGCCTGAAGGGGAAGATCGGACTGTCCGAGGATGGACATCCGAATCTCTTCGTTGGGACGATCAGCCAGCTTGCACGCCGTAATGCAGCAGACTCGGTGACGGGACTGCTGAACCGCTATCAGTTCACTGAGGATCTTGGCGAGGCACTGCGCGCAGCACGTGAGACGGGGAAGGGCGGCGGTCTCCTCGTCATGGGCATCGATAATTTCCGCACGGTGAACGAGGCGTTTAACCATGAGATCGGTGACGTGATTCTGCGGGAGATTTCGGAGTGTATCCTGCAGAATGTGCCGCGGCGTCTTTCACTCTATCGCCTGGATGGTGATGAGTTCGGACTCATCTATCCGGAGGCAGATGAGGAGATGCTGAGGGAGTTTTTCATCCGCGTTCAGCGTGAGTTCGCGCACCCGCAGGTATATGACGGACGGCAGTATCTTGTCACCATGTCGGCGGGCATGGTGTTCTATCCACAGGCGGCGCGTGATCCTCTTGTTCTGCATAAATACGCGCAGGCGGCACTGGATACGGCGAAAGCCGGCGGAAAGAACCGACTGAATGCGTTCTCAAAGGAGGTCTATAACCGCTGGCTGCGGTCGCTGACGATTCAGGAGCAAATTCTTGAGGATGTCAAGGCTGGCTGCCGCAATTTCGAGCTTTACTTCCAGCCGCAGGTCGCAGGCGACGACCAGCATATTGTCGGTGCGGAGACGCTGCTCCGCTGGAAGAACGAAAAGGGGCACATGGTCGCGCCCATGGAATTCATCCGCATCCTTGAGGAGACTAAGACCATTGTGCCCGTCGGGCGATGGATCTTTGAGCAGGCACTGCGCGTCTGCAAGGAGTGGCGGAAGAAGATTCCGAACTTCTGCATGAGTGTTAACATGAGCTATGAGCAGATCAAGGATCTCTCGTTCCTTAAGTTTGTCGAGGACTGCCTGCATCGGCATGATATGCCGCCGGATGCCGTCGTCCTCGAACTGACGGAGAGCAAGATCGTCAGCGATCTGAAATTTGTCAATGCGCAGTTCGATGCATTTCGGCTGCATGGCATCAAAATTGCCATGGATGATTTCGGTACGGGGTATTCTTCGCTGTCCTCACTCAAGAATCTGAACTGTGATATCATCAAGATCGACCGTGCGTTTGTCATGCGGATTCTGGACAATCATTTCGATCAGAAGCTCGTCGAGTATACGGTGGAGCTCTGCCACAGCATCGGCAAGACCACCTGCATCGAGGGGGTAGAGAGTCAGGACGAGTACGACTGCCTCGTCAAGATCTGCAAGACCGATACGATTCAGGGCTATCTCTTTGGACGCCCTGAACCGCAGGATGTATTTGAACAAAAGTTTTTGGGGATGTAATGGGAAGAGAAAAAGCAGAGGAGGGGCTGACCTCACTCGGCGCGCAGCGGACGGACTACGGATATGACTATGCGCCTGAGGCATTGGAGACCTTTCAAAATCAGCATACGGATCATGACTACTGGGTACGCTTCAACTGCCCCGAGTTTACGACACTCTGTCCGATCACGGGGCAGCCGGACTACGGAACGATCTATATTTCCTATATGCCGGCGGAGCGCATGGTCGAGAGCAAATCACTGAAGCTCTATCTGGTGAGCTTTCGCAACCACGGCGACTTTCACGAGGATGTTGTCAATGTCATCATGCGTGATTTGATCCGCCTGATGGCACCGAAGTACATCGAAGTACAGGGGAAATTCCTGCCGCGCGGCGGTATCTCGATCGACCCCTATGCAAACTACGGCATCTCGGGGACCAAGTACGAGACACTGGCGTGGGAGCGCCTCGCACAGCACGACCGTGTACCAGAACGGGTGGACAACCGTTGACGGCACGGCAAAAACGGATCGCTCTCATCAATGACATCACGGGCTTTGGCCGCTGCTCAGTGGCAGTCCAGCTCCCGCTGATCTCTGCGATGCGCGTGCAGGCGTGTCCGCTCCCAACGGCGATTCTTTCCGTACATACGGGCTTTCCGAACCACTATCTCGACGATTACACAGCGCGTATGCGCCCGTACATGGAGAACTGGGCGGAGAACGATCTCGATTTCGATGCGATCCTCACGGGCTTTCTCGGCTCGGAGGAGCAGATCGAGGTCGTGCTCGATGCGGTGCATACGTTTAAGGGCAAGGACACGCTGGTCATTGTCGATCCCGTGATGGGAGATCATGGAAAGCTCTACTCCTCGTATACGCCCGCACTTTGTGCAAAGATGCGTCAGCTTATGCCATACGCAGACGTCGTGACGCCAAACCTCACGGAGGCATGTCAGCTCCTCGATCTGCCGTATCCGCCGGGCGGCGCAGTGACCGATGCAGAGCTGTCTCACATGGCGCACCAGCTCGCCGCGATGGGGCCGCGTGCTGTTGTCATTACCGGCCTTCACGCGGGTGACTGCGTGCGCACGTACCTCTATGAGGATGGAGAGAGCCGCTGCTACGACCATGTGAAGATTGGGCGTGATCGTTCCGGTTCGGGTGATGTGTTTGCGGCGATTGTCGCGGCGTCCCTCGTGCGCGGTGTCCCACTTGCGGACGGGGTGAAATGTGCCGCCGACTTTATCGGTCACTGCCTCACCTATGCGGAGGAGCTGGATCTGCCGTGGAATTACGGGCTGCCCTTTGAGGAATTTATGGGCGAGCTGACCAAACTGTAAGGCTGTACAACAAAAAAGCTGCCGTAAGGGCAGCTTTTCTCATTTCTGTGTATGATTAGGAGCATATTATGATTGTTTACGCGACCCATGCGGGCGGACGTTATTTGCCGATGGAGGAGAGTCTGCGCGAACAGCCTGAGGGCAAGCGTGCCATCTACGTCAATATTACGAACTCCTGCAACTGTGACTGCGTTTTCTGTCTGCGCAGCATGAAGGAGATGGCGAAGGAGTCCTCGCTCTGGATTGACCATGACCCGACACTTTCTGAGATCACGGAAGAGCTCGACCGCCTGCCGTGGGAATACATCTCCGAAGTCGTATGCTGCGGCTTCGGAGAGCCCCTGATGCGCCTAGACATAGTGCTCGGTGTCCTGCGCCATGTCAAGAAACATCATCCGCAGGTGCCGACGCGCGTCAATACGAACGGACTGGGTGAGCTGGAGCATGGCACCGTCTTTGCACAGCGCTTTGCAGGGCTGCTCGACACCATCTCCATCAGTCTCAATGCATCGAATGCCGAGCGTTATCTTGCGCTCACGCGCTCGAAGTTCGGCATCGGTTCCTATGAGGCGATGCTCACCTTTGCCGAGCACTGCAAGCCCTATATTCCAAATGTCGTACTCACCGTCGTGGAGAAGGTGGAGAACGAGGAGGAGATCGCTCGCTGCCGCAAGATCTGTGCGGAGCGCGGACTGACCCTGCGCGTGCGCACGTACGAGGACAGCTAAGGGCTCACTGCTTTCAGATCACCGTCATTCCCTAAGCCATTATAGCGTCAGCTTCGCCCCATAGAGCGGCGTTTGCCGGTCCATCGCGGCGAGGAGGCGCGGCACGGGGAGTACGCGCAGCAGGATGAAGCAGATCACCGCCTCGGGGACGAGGTAGGTCGCGTTGAACACGAGGGAATACAGATAGGGCGACATTCCCTCCGGCGCGTACGAGCCGAAGAATACAGCACCCGAGATAAAGTGGCAAGCGAAGCGTGCCGCAAAGGCGAGTGCGGCACCCGTGAAGATCCGTCCCGGTACGGCAGCGGCAATCGCGAGTGCCATATAGGGCAGCGGATAGTCGAAGAGCACCTGCAGGGGGTGCAGGATGAACGCATCCTGCATGAGGTTGATCATGCCGTAGAGGAAGCCCGCGAGACAGCCGATGCCCGCCCCGTAACGGTAGGTGAGAAAGAGGAGGGGAATCATCCCGCCGATGGTGACGCTGCCGCCCTGCGGCATGTGAAAGATGCGCAGCTGATGCAGTACGATCGTGAGCGCGAGCATCAGTGCGACGCTGATGAGCATGTGGGTCGTGAAGTGAATGCGCCGCATCTGCAGATAGCCGAGGATCAGGATGAGTACGGCGAGCAGCGCAAAGAGACTGGTCGGCTGCGCGATCAGATCGGCAGTACTTTTCATGAGTGTGTCCATGGAGACCTCCTGTGGGGATACAATTTGTGTGGGGGACATCGGTGTCCGTGTACTTCGTATAGAATACTATAAAAACAATGTTTGTTCAAATTGGAAATAATTTATCCGCTTTGCGGACATTCCCTTCATCTTATCTGCATGTCCATAGATTTTTTGGCGTGAATATGGTAAACTGAGAATTGTTGTTTGAATCGTATTGTGTCGTGACGACGTGCACATACAGGAGGACGTTATGGACGAAAAGATCAGAGAACTCAAGGCGCGTGCCCGAGCTGCGATTGCAGAGACGGCGGGCTCGCTGAGTGAGCTTAACGATATACGTGTCAAGATTCTGGGGAAAAAGGGAGAGCTGACGACCCTCATGCGCAGCATGGGCGCCCTCGCGCAGGAGGAACGACCGCGCATCGGCAAGATCGTCAACGAGGCGCGTGCCGAGCTCGAGGCGCTCCTCGCGAAGAAGTCCGAGGAACTTGCCCAGCGTGAACTGGCGGCCAAGATCGACGCCGAGCAGATCGACGTCACGCTGCCCGGCCGCACGATGCAGATCGGACATCTGCACCCGCTCACAATCACGCTGAACCGCATTAAGAAGATCTTTCTGCAGATGGGCTTTACGGTAGAGGAAGGCCCTGAGATCGAGACGGACTACTACAACTTTGAGGCGCTCAACCTGCCGAAGGATCACCCCGCGCGCGATATGCAGGACTCCTTCTACATCACGGAGGATATTCTGCTGCGCTCTCAGACCTCGCCCGTGCAGGCGCGTACGATGCAGAAGAACGAGCCGAATGCTCCGATCCGCATGATCGCGCCCGGGCGCGTCTATCGCCGCGACTCCTACGATGCGACGCACTCGCCGATGTTCACGCAGGTGGAGGGGCTCGTCATCGACAAGGACATCTCCTTTGCCGATCTCAAGGGAACGCTTGAGCTGTGCCTGCATGAGCTCTTCGACGTCGACGCCAAGGTGCGTTTTCGCCCGAGTTTCTTCCCGTTCACCGAGCCGTCCACTGAGGTTGATATTTCCTGCTCCGCCTGCCATGGTGCGGGCTGCCGCGTGTGCAAGGGCACGGGCTGGCTCGAAATCCTCGGCGCGGGCATGGTGCATCCGAACGTTCTGCGCATGAGCGGCTACGATCCCGATGCAGTGTCGGGCTTCGCATTCGGCATGGGCGTGGAGCGCATCGCAATGCTCGCGTACGGCGTGGATGATCTGCGCCTGTTCTACGACAACGACGTGCGTTTCTTACATCAATTCTAAGGAGGCGGGACTATGCAGGTTTCCATCAAATGGCTGAAGGATTATGTTGAGATAGATGAGCCGGCGGAGAAGATTGCCGACCGCCTGACGATGGCCGGTGTGCCCGTCGAGCGCATTGTGCGTGCCGACGAGGGGCTTGAAAAGGTCATCACCGGGCGCATCGAGAAGATCACGCCGCATCCGGACTCCGATCATCTGCTCGTCTGTCAGCTGAACATGGGCAGTGCGGAGCTGACGCAGATTGTGACGGGCGCATCCAATGTGCGCGAGGGACATATCGTTCCGGTCGCCACGGTCGGGGCAGTGCTCCCCGGCGGCAAGAAGATCTCGAAGGGCAAGCTGCGCGGGATTCCCTCGAACGGCATGATGTGCTCGGCGGGAGAGCTTGCCATTGATACCGAGGGGCTGCCCGACGAGCAGGTGAACGGCATCTACATTCTGCCGCCCGATACGCCTGTCGGTGTACCGGCGGCGCAGGTACTCGGCCTCGACGATGTGATCCTAGAGTTCGAGCTGACGGCAAACCGCGCCGACTGTTTCAGTGTCATCGGGATTGCGCGGGAGGTCGCCGCGCTGACGGGCAAATCGCTTCGTATGCCGACGATTAAGGTGAAGGAGACGGCGGGCGTGCGCGCTGCGGATCTTGTCTCCATTCACATCGACGATGAGGAGCTGTGCCGCCGTTTCTCCGCGCGTGTTCTGCGCGATGTGAAGGTCGCTCCTACGCCCGCATGGATGGTGGATCGTCTGCGCGGTGCGGGCATCCGCTCGATCAACAATGTTGTCGATGTGACGAACTTCGTTATGCTGGAGCTGGGACAGCCCCTCCACGCATACGACTATGACCGTATCGCAGGACATACGCTGACGGCGCGGCATGCTCGTGCAGGGGAGCAGCTTCATACGCTGGATGATTCCAACCGCATCGCCGTCGGAGATGAGCTCGTCATTGCCGACAGCGAGAAGCCCGCAGGGCTTGCCGGCATCATGGGCGGGCTCGATTCTGAGGTGACGGACAAAACGACGACGGTCGTCCTTGAGGCGGCCTCCTTCCATGGGCCGACCATCCGCCGCACGGCGCGGCGCATCGGCCTCCGCTCCGAGGCATCGGGACGGTTTGAGCGCGGTGTGGATGAGACGGAGACCATTCGTGCTGTGACGCGTGCCGCACAGCTCCTCACGGAGATGGATGCCTGCACCGTGGCAGAGGGGGCGATTGACGTCAATCCAACGCCGCGCGTCCCGACGGTACTCACGTTTCGTGCACGCACCGTCGCGGAGCGCATCGGTGCGAACATCCCGGGCGAGTGGATGGCGTCGGCACTGCGCTCTCTCGGCTTTATCGTCGAGGAGGAGGGGATTGAGACCTATCGCGTCGTCGTTCCCTCATGGCGCGGCGACGTGACGCTGATGGAGGACATTTCGGAGGAGGTTGCGCGGCTCTACGGCTTTGACAACATCGCATCGAAGATGCCGTCGGGGGCAGTCCTGCAGGGATCGGTCAGTGAGATGCAGGCGTTTGTCGATACCATGCGTGAAACACTTGCCTCCCTCGGCATGACGGAGGAGCTTTCGTTCAGCTTTACGAGCACAGCGGCACTCGACAAGCTCTGCGTGCCCGAGGACAGTATGCTTCGCCGTGCGGTTCCCATCATGAATCCACTCATGGAGGAGTATCCGCTCGTCCGCACGACCCTTCTGACGAGCATTCTTGAGAATGCGGCGCGCAATGTCGCCCGTCGGAACCTCGATCTTCGGTTATTTGACATTGCGCCTGTTTTCTTCCCGAGGGCATTGCCTGTCACGGAACTCGTCGAGGAAAAGCGCAAGGTGGCAGGACTCCTAACAGGGCGGCGCAATCCTATCGCATGGGATACGGATAATGCGATGGTCGATTTCTACGATGCAAAGGGCGTACTGGAGCGCTTCCTCTCTGCCATCGGCGTACAAAAATACACGGTGGAGCGTGGCGAGCACTTTGCGATGCACCCCGGCAAGACGGCATTTTTCAAAAAGGGACGCGACGTGATCGCCATTCTCGGTGAGATTCATCCGACGGTCGCCGCGAACTTTGGCATCGGACAGAGTGTCTACGTCTTCGAGATGGATGCTGAGACACTGCTGCGCTACCGCAAGAAAAAGGCTGCCATTAAGCCCCTGCCGAAGTACCCCGCATCGACGCGTGACCTTGCGATACTCGTGGATGCTGGCCTTACGACGGCGGAGATCGAGCGCGTCATTGCAAAGAAGGGCGGCAGTTACTTCCGTGGTGCGACCCTCTTTGATGTCTACGAGGGCAAACAGGTGGGCAAGGGAAAGAAGAGCATGGCGTTCCACCTGCATTTCCAGTCCGATGACAAGACCCTGACCGATGAGGAAGTGGATGCGGCATTCGCCGCAATCCTGCAGGCAGCGGAGGAGCAGCTTCACGCACAGCTTCGCGGATAAAAGGCGGTGAGAGCCATGGCAGAGGAAAAACAGACGATACAGCGTGTTGTCGTCGAGATGTTTGGGCAGAGCTACCAGCTCAAGACCGATGAACCAGATCGCCTCAAGCGGCTGGCGGCAGAGAGTGACCGCCGCATCAAGGAGATGTCGAAGAAGGTGCGCAGCTTCGATGTTCAGCGCATCGCAGTGCTCTCTGTGCTCCAGCTGATGGATGAATATGATCAGCTGCGGCGTGACTACAATGAGCTCGTTCAGCTCCTTGAGGAAAAGTAAAAAAGAAGCTATGATGCACACACATCATAGCTTCTTTTTTTTACTGAATGTTAAATCGTACGTTCGTATCTACGGTTACCGTTTTGCCAGTGGGATTGGGATAGCTGCCGACCGCATACGCTGCGGCGACAGCCGCCTCATCCAGAACGCTGTGTCCGGAGGGGGAGGAGACGGAGACACTTGTGATTGCTCCCGAGGCGCTGATCGTTGTGGTGATCGTCGTCGTTCCCTCCAGGTGGCGCTTGAGTGCCATATAGGGGTACTCCTTATTCGCATCGACCGCGGCACGGAATCCTGCCACATCAAATGGTGCACTGCCCGTGCCGGACACATTGGCGTCGCCCGTGCCTTGTCCTGCGCCTGTGCCCGTGCCTTTGCCCTGACCGTCACCCGTGCTGTCGCCGCTGCCGTTTCCTAATCCCGAACCTGTGCCGCTTTCTCCGCCGCCGCTGGTGCCTGAGACAGAGCCGCTTGGGGAGGATGATGGTGCCGCGGAGGAATCTGTCGCTGATGCAGCAGGTGATGCCGCATCCGGTATGGTCACTGCATCCGGGGATGGGACGGCAGCTGTGGACGGCGTTATGGGCACCGGCATCTGCTGTACCGTCTCAACGCGCTTTGCGACCTCCTCCGCCTTCAGCGGCTCAGGGAAGAGGCTCTCGGCACTGCCGCCGCCCTCATGCCCGCTGCCCTGACTGAAATCCGATGCCTGCAGATCGATCTCATAGACCTGCTGCTCCTGCTTTGCAACGACGGCAGCAAGTCCGACGGCGAGCAGGAGAAAGATGACGACGTGAATGGCGGCAGAAACGATATATGCTTTTCTCCATGAGAGATGTTGCTCCATCGATCTATCCCTTCTGCTCTGCTGCGATCGAGAGCCGTTTGACCCCCGCTCCTTTGAGCATATCCATCACGGCGACGACCTGACCGTGTGCCGTGCGCTTGTCTGCCTGCAGGACGACCGCCGCATTCGGGTTCTCCTCCATGTGACGTTTCATGATTGCCGCCGACTCCGTGATGCTCACAGGATTGTTGTCAATCGTGATATGCCCCTGCTCGTCGATCGTCATAATGATCGGGAGCTGTGCCGGTGCAGTCGCGGTCTGTGCCTGCGGCAGCTGAACGGCGAGCGCCTTCTGCGCGACCGTCTGCAGACTGTTCATCATGAAGAAAACAAGCAGGAAGAAGATGATGTCGATCATCGGGATAATCATGAACTCCGGCTTTTTCTTCATGCGGTGATTGCTAAAATTCATTACGCATCCCAGCTTTCTTTCTTTGCCGTGACGATCGTCGCGCAGAGACGCTCCGTATCCGTCACAATCGTATCGAGCTGATGACTAAAGTAGGTGTAGACGCAGAATGCAATGATCGCAACGCAGAGACCCGATGCCGTTGCGACAAGAGCCTCACCGACACCGCCCGTGATCGCTGCTGCGCCGCCGCCCGCATCGAGCACGCTGAACGTCTGGATCATACCCGTGACCGTGCCCAAGAGACCGAGCAGCGGGGCAATCGTGACAATCGCGCTCAGATAGTCGAGATAGCGGCGGAAGTTGATCGCCTCCATCGACATACGGTCGGAGAATGCGCCCTTCATCGAGGTCTCTGTGGATGCGTTCTCCATGCCGCTCTCGATGATGCGGGCAATCGCGGAGGGGAACTCCTTGCAGAGTTTGCCGACCGTGTCAAAGTCCTTCTGCATGGCGGCGTGATAGACCCCGTGGAAGAACACACGTGATCCCTTGCGGTTGATGCGGTAGTAGTAGAACCTCTCCACGGCGATGGCAATCGTGATGAACGACAGAATCAGCAGGGGATACATGACCAGCCCGCCGCTGTGGAAGAGGTGGACTGCGCTCTCAAAACCTGACATAAGCTAAGCTCCTTTGTATAGATTAGAACATCATGCGCATACCGAGACGGTAGATGCGCCCGCCCATTCCGAGGAACGGGTCATATTGGTTGAACAGATTTGTGACACCGGCATAGAACGTGAGGAAGTGGTGATAGTCCTTCTCGACCATCAGGTTCCACAGACCGTAGTTCTTTTCACGAGCGACTTTTTCGCGGGTGTAGCCGTGCTCAAAGTCACCTCTCATGAGCCTATTCGCCTCCGTCTCGTTCTGAACCAGATGATACACCTCACCTGTGTTCGGATTTGTGAAATCAACATGCTCCAGATTCTGAACACCATTGGCACCGATGATGCGTCCCGTTGCGATGCGGTCACGGATATCGAGGTAGTTGCGCGTGTAGTCACCCCAGAGGGTCGCGCGCCAGCCGTTCTTCGGATCGCTGTAGCTCATCGTGAGGTTGAGCATGTGGCGTCCGCGTCCTTCGAGGCGTTTACCCGTCTGACGGTCATAGGCATCAAGATAAGTATAGCCTGCCTTGACCGTAAAGTCACGCGATACTTTATGCGTCACCTCTGCTTCGATGCCCTGTGTGCGCGCCTTGGAAATATTTTCGTACGAATAGACATCATCTGTTGCGGGAACGCCCTTCGCATACTCCGAATCGCCAACGACATTGTTCTCGATATCGTTCCAATTCGATGCGGCATTCAATGCATTCACGAGATCGTCATAGCTGCTGAGGCCCCAAGGATCCGGATAGCGTATATGCTTATCATAATAGGTACGTCCATAGAGATTCTTGCTGTCCTTTTCCCCTTTATACATGATCTGCATATAGTCTTTGTAGTCATTGCGGAAGAGGGTGAGCTTTGCACTGGTCTTCTTGTCGAAATCCTTTTCGACAGAGATGTCCATATTGAGGGCTTTTTCTGGCTTCAGCTCGGGATTGCCCTCGAACAGCCAGCCATTTCGGATGGGCGGGGAGGCGTTCAGTGACGGCTCGTACATCTCCCAGTCGTGGTAGAGCTCGGCAATACCGCCCGTGGCGAAGCTCGTGCCAATGTTCGCCTTAATGCGGACGTTATTGCGTGGCTTGTACGTCGCGCCGATGGAGGGGGAGACGTTTACGCCGAAGTGGCTGTGATTCGTATAACGCAGGGCGGGGATGATGAGCAGCTTCTTGCCGACCTGCCAGTCATCCATGATGTAGGCGCTGTAGTAGTTCAGCGAGGTTTCATAGACATCGCCGGTATAGGAGCGCTTGTTTGGATTGGATGGATTACTTGGATTTGGGAAGGTATAGATACGCGTTTCCTGCCGTGCCGTCTGTCCTGGAACGTAGATTCGTGTTCCCTCACCGTATTCATCGTGATAGTCGGCTCCGATGGTCACATAGTGCTTGTCGTGCGCCATCAAACCGACCGATGCCTCGATCACATTGTCCTTGCGATTGAAATTATCGAAATAGAAATGACGATAAGGGACCCCTTTGCCAAAAACATGATAGTTCACGTCGGAATCATGCTCCGTCTGATAGAGGCGCACTCGGTAGTCCGCATGACTCGTTTGCTTCTTCCAGTCGATGCTGAAATTATTGCGCCATGCGTCCTCCGACGCTATCATGGCGATCCCTTTTCCCGCCGTAAATTTTCCGAGCGTCGTATCCTTTTTCAGATCCTCTGTCTGGCGGTCTGCCGAGAGGGTGAGGGTTTCATCTTTGCCGAGTGTAAATTCGGCGCGCAGGCTCATCGGATTGCGCTTGCCGTAGTACTGCATCGATGTGCCGTCATTGTCGTAGAGGAAGGGAGCGGTCTTGCTCCAGCCATAGGAGAAGTCCATGTACGTGCCGCCGCCGAGGTCGCCCGTAGAGTAGCCGATGCTGTGGTTATACTGGCTGCCGCCCGCCTCGATCAGCGAGCCCTCGGTCGTCAGGCGGATGCGCTTCTTATGGGAGATCTTCGTGACGATGTTGATGACGCCGCCGATGGCATCCGCCCCATAGCGCGCCGTGCCCGAGCCGCGGATGATCTCGATGTGGTCGATGTCATCGAGCCCGATGCGGTTCACCTCGTCTGTCGCGCCATAGTACTTGCTGAGACCTCCCGCCAGTCTGCGCCCGTCGACGAGGATGAGCGTGTGGCGCGGCTCGGCACCGCGGATGCCGACGGTTTTGCGCCCCATGTTGTCCGTGCCCATCTGGATGTCCTGCTCCGCTGCGAGTGCGTCCGAGAGCGTGCGTGCACCCTTGCGGTCAAGATCGGCACGGGAGATGATCGTCTTCGTTTCAGGGGCTTCCTTCAGCATCTCCTTATCGAAATCCGCATCCACATGGATATCGTCAGTTGATACGTGGGTTCCCTCATCCTCCGCTGGTGCAGCGTACGTGATACTGCTGCCCATACAGGCGAGTATGGCAGCGGTCACCATCACATACCTTCCGTGTCGTAGTTTAGCATGAAATGACATTGTTCGTCTCTTCCTCCTTCTTGCCATTTATGAATGTGATTATCATTATAGACAAAATAATGTAAGTGTCAATAGAAAAATTCATATTTTTAAATTTTATCTTGGGCATCATGAATAAAACTTGTCAGATACGCGCAGATTTTTACAGGAACAAGGCGGCGAGCAGGATGCAGAGCGAGACTCTGCCTAGGACTTTTTGCTGACGTGCGAGAAAAAGATATATTAAGGAATCGCTGATAAAACGGTCTCTCAGATTGGCGTAGATTTTTACCCAATTGAGGCAGTAAACCGGACGCATAGCAGGGGCTTGTGGAGGATTTACTAACGATAAGCGGGCGAAAAAGATGGACTAAGACGACGGTGCTAAGTTTATCATTGCTTTCTTAAGACCGAGCGACCGAAAATCTCCGTGCTTTCTTTGTTCACTCTGTTTTGACAATGGGATTTTTTTTTATTATACTGGGCATGTTGGGGAGATTGTGTTTATGGCATTTTCCCAATCTTTCGGATGAGAAGGGAGGTGAATCTTTGTTATTCGAACGAATCTTACGCTTTTTCATCGTACTCATTACGGCAGTTGTCGGTGCGACTGTCTTTGAGCTTGCCGTTCCGACGGCGAACGCCTATTTTTCTGCGCCGCTCTGGCATATGGAGCTGGGGATCTTCGACCTGTCGCTTGCGGGACTGCTCTGCATTCTGTGCGGGACGGTGCTCGGCGGGCTGATCGGCTATCCATTGGCTCCATTTTTTACCGGACGGCTGCGCAGTCTCTCCATCTGGGTGGAGGGGCAGCTCGCGAAGATGCCAACACGCGATGTGATTGCCGGGGCAATTGGGCTTTTTATCGGACTTATCATAGCACGCCTCCTAAGCGATGCGTTTTCTACGATTCCCATTGTCGGTGACTACATCCCCATCGTGTTCAGCATTGTGATCGGGTATCTCGGTGTGCATATCATGGTGCAGAAACAGCAGGAGATCGCCGAGGTCTTTGACTTCGTTCCGCGCTTTTTGCGCGAGGTGATCCGCATGCGCTCCGATGTGCGTACCTCCATGCCGCTGGCGGTGCGAGATGGGCAGGAGGACAGGCAGTACAAGCTGCTCGATACGAGCGTCATCATCGACGGCCGCATTGCGGATATCTGTGAGACGGGCTTTCTTGAGGGGACGCTGCTCATCCCCGTCTTTGTGCTGGAGGAGCTGCAGCATATCGCCGACTCGCCGGATGCCCTGAAACGCGTGCGTGGACGGCGCGGGCTCGATATCCTGCAAAAGATCCGCAAGGAGTCGCGCATGAAGGTAGAGATCACGGAGGTGGACTTTGAGGATATCGCCGAGGTGGATTCCAAACTCCTCCAGCTCGCACAGGAGGTCGGCGGGAAGATCATCACGAACGACTTCAACCTCAACAAGGTGGCGCAACTGCGCGGTGTCCCCGTGCTCAATATCAATGCGCTCTCGAATGCGGTCAAGCCCGTGGCGATTCCGGGCGACCTGATGTCCGTACAGATTGTCCGACCGGGTAAGGAACATGGACAGGGGCTTGCCTATCTCGATGATGGTACGATGATCGTTGTGGACGGTGGATTCCGCTGCATGAATGAGGTCGTCTCCGTGGAGGTGACTTCGGCACTCCAGACGGCAGCGGGACGGATGATTTTTGCCAAAATGGCACGATGATGGAGTGCATTGGGAGGAATGTATGGTAAGTGTAGTTTTTCCGGCGGCAGGGCAGGCGCATCGGATGCGGGTCGGTCTCAACAAGGTCTTTCTGACCCTCGCGGGAAAGCCAATGCTGTTGCGGACGCTGCTGACCTTTTCAAAGGTTCCAGCGGTCGGCGAGCTGATTATCGCGGTCGGTGCCGATGAGGTGACGGCGGTCAAGGGGCTGCTCAGTCGTGTTAAGGGACTTGCTCCGTGGCGCGTGGTCGAGGGCGGCACGGAGCGGCAGTATTCGATCCGCAACGGGCTTGCCGTCGTATCGGAGGAGGCGGACATCGTCCTCGTCCACGATGCGGCGCGGCCGCTCATCCGCCGCGAGACGATCGAGGAGCTGATCCGCGTCGTGCGCGCAGAGGGCGCGGGCATCGTCGCCGTGCCGGAGAAGAATACGATCAAGATTGCCGCCGCGGACGGTACGGTCGCTGCGACGCCGCCGCGCCAGACGCTCTGGCAGGTGCAGACCCCGCAGGGCTTTCGCAAGGAGATCCTGCTCGAGGCGAACCGCAGGGCGGAGGCGGATGGTTTTCTCGGGACGGATGATGCGAGCCTGGTGGAGCGTATCGGCGTTCCCGTTCGCATTGTGCAGGGGGAGTACAGCAACATCAAGGTGACAACGCCAGAGGATATGGTGGTCGCGGAGGCGATCCTACGCAATGACATGGGCGCGGGAGAGCTGATGAAGACCGCCGTTCACGAGGCAAAGCGCCTACTTGGCGGTGTCGTCCGTCGGCGTAAGGAGGACAGCGTATGACGAGAGTGGGTATCGGCTACGACGTGCATCGACTGGTGGAGGGACGCAAGCTCATCCTCGGCGGCGTGGATATACCGTATGAAAAGGGGCTGCTGGGGCACTCGGATGCGGATGTGCTGCTGCACGCCATTTCCGACGCACTCCTCGGAGCAGCGGCGCTCGGCGACATCGGGCAGCATTTTCCCGATACCGACCCGCACTATGCGGGCGCAGACAGCGGGAAGCTCCTTGCCGAGACGGCACGGCTCGTCCGCGCGGCAGGGTTTTCCATCGGCAACGTGGACGCTGTCATCGTGGCGCAGGCACCGAAACTGCAGCCGCACATTCCGGCGATGCGTGAGAACATCGCCGATTGGCTCGGCATCGACTTCCGCGATGTCAGCGTCAAGGCAACGACGGAGGAACGACTTGGGTTCACCGGAGCGGGCGACGGGATGTCCGCCCATGCCATAGCAGGCATAGAACGTATATAGGAGGGATTTACATGGCAAATCAGCTGAAGGAACTCTTGGGACTCGATGTACCCATTCTGCAGGGAGGTATGGCGTGGATTTCGGAGGCAAACCTCGCGTCTGCCGTATCCAATGCGGGCGGCGCAGGCATCATCTCAACCGGAGGACGCACGACGAAGTATACGCGTGATGAGATTTGCCGCTGCCGCAGCCTGACGGATCGTCCGTTCGGGGTCAACATCATGCTCATGGCGCCCAACAAGGAAGAGATCGTGGATGTAATCTGCGAGGAAAAACCTGCATTCGTCACGCTCGGGGCAGGCAACCCTGTCCCGTACTTTGAGAAACTCCATGCGGCAGGAGTCAAGGTCATTCCCGTCGTGCCGAGCGTGAAGCTCGCAAAGCGCGTCGAGGAAAAGGGCGCCGATGCCATCGTGGTCGAGGGCATGGAGGCGGGCGGCCACATCGGCGTTCTCTCCACGATGCCGCTGATGGAGCAGGTCATCCCCGAGGTCTCGCTGCCCGTGATCATGGCGGGCGGCTTTGGTGATGGGCGCGGACTCGCCGCTGCACTCCTCATGGGCGCGGCCGGCGTTCAGATGGGCACGCGCTTCCTCGTTGCGCAGGAGTGTGTCGTCCATCCGAATATGAAGGAAAAGCTGATCGCAGCGGTGGACACGGATACCATCGTGACAGGCATCACCATCGGCGGTGCAGTGCGCGGCATCAAAAATAAGTTCGCCGAGGACTTCGTCGCGCTCGAGTACTCGGGCAAGGCGACGAAGCAGGAGCTCCTCGACCGTGCGACAGGTACCAATAAGCTGGCGGCGGTCGAAGGCGATGTCGTCAACGGCATGATGCAGGCGGGTGAGACACTGACGCTGCTGCGCAAGGTCGAGCCGGTCAAGACCATCATCGACGACATTGTACGTGAGGCGCGTGAGACGCTTGCCCACGCACAGTCGATCACAGTCTGAGAGGTAAGATGGGGGAATGGGAACCGACGAACTGACACGGATTCATGAACTCGCGAAACGTGTCACGCTGCTCGAGAAGATGGTGCTGCGTCAGCAAAGCCGTATCGACGAACTGACGCAGGCTCTTGAGGCGCAGCACGTCACAGGGACGTCAACACGCCCTGCACAGGAGAGGGAAGATGCGAAGGAACGCGCCGCACAGGAAGAGGCGGCACGCTCCGTTCCATCGGTAAGCGACCTCCTCGATGAGGAGATGAAGCGCGAGCTGGCGCGTGCCTATACGGGTGCACAGCCCGCAAAGCCACCCGAGAAAAAAATGGAAAAACCGCCGAATGCCATGCAGCGTGCGGCCGGCAGCTATGCGCGCGCCGGCGGCGGCAGGGAGCCGGCGGTCAACGATCAGGCAAAGCAGACGGAAGCCGCACGCAAAAAAACCGCCGAGGCAACGCTGGCGGGGATTCCGCAGCATGAGCTGCGCGAGCGAACTCCTGAGGAGCGGACGGCGGACTTTGTGCGGGACTATAATGCCCTCTATGATGTGCCGGGAACAATGTTCCAGAAGAAGAAGGCACAGGACGATTTCATCCGAGACTATGAGGTGCAGGGGATGCGCTGTACGAATATGCAGCTGCGTCACAGCCGTCCCGAGCTTGAGCCGCGCTTTGTCGCTGTGACGCCGACGCGGGATGCGGACTACTGGGGCATGCCGCTCGGCAATAATCTCTTTGCCGTTGTGCCGAATCCCTTTCTCGTTTACGGAGAGGAGATGCATACGGCGGGCGGGATGCGCGAGGCATTCAACTCGAACTATCGTCTGGGGAATACCTATGGACGGTTCACGATCAAAGAGGCGGCGATCTTCCAGTTCGGTACGATCGGCAAGGTGTTTCGGCGCGGTCAGTTAGAGGCGGAACAATAAAAAACGGCAGATCACTGCCGTTTTTTATTCCCGTACCTGCCGTCCTGCCCCTGCTCCGTCGATGGCGACCGCAACTTTTGCCTCGGTAAAGGTCTTCATATCGTTCATGATATGGAGGGCGGCGTGGACGATCTCAAGACCGAGGATGCCGACGATGCCGGCGGGGGCATCGATCTCTGCTGTGATCATCTCTGGCAGGAGATGGAGCACATAGTGGGTAAGGGCTGGGCTTATCACACAGTACTCCCGCACAATGTGGTCGGTCGCCGCATCCCCCGGGAGAACGAGTGCACCGCCCTCTGCCGCTGCACAAAGTGCCGTACGGACAGCTGGTGCGTCACTCCCCATGCTGCCGATGATGAGGAGCGGATGGTCGGCGGCGACGGCGTGCATGGCGGCATGACACTCCGCGTTTTCCATCGCTGTAGGGAACAGGTATACGTCAATATCACGCGCTGCTGTCATGGCGGAGATGATGGCGTGGCGTTCGGCGGGCAGTTCCTCTCCGCCAGAGAGAAGGCAGAGTGCTGCCCTGCTGTTTGACGGCAGATGAATTTTCCCCGTGATTCCTGCAAGCTGTACCGCGATGTGCTCAAGGAACCCGAGACTGTGAATCGGCTTTGCGAGATTGTCGAGACGGTACTGTGCCGCATCCATCACCGTGCGGTTTGGCGCGGGGATGTCGTATGTATTTTCCCCAGTTGCTGAGGAGGCAGGGAGTGTCCTGTGCGGCGGCAGGAGAAAGGGCTCGCAGCAACGCGGTGAAGCGTCCGTCGCCGCCCATGCCATGAGCATCAGCTCCAGCATCCGCAGGGCAATCGACGATCCCGCCGCCTCGCTCAGGCGGATGTCGAGCCGCAGTATTGGGGTGAGTCCCAGATGGCGCAGTGCGTGGGGCTGAGAGTGCTCCGTCAGTGATGCGTGGGATGCGAGCAGCGCGTGCACGCAGTTCGGTGCAATGGCGTGCGCGATGAGTGCCGCTGATGTCGTATTTGCGCCGTCCAGAACAACCAGAATGTGATGTGCGGCGGCACCGAGGATGATGCCCGCGATACAGCCAAGCTCAAAGCCGCCAACCTTGGCGAGTACGTCGATGCCGTCCTGCGGATCGGGCTGATTGACGGCGAGCGCACGCCGCACAATCTCCACTTTGTGATGCAGACGCTCATCCGAGATATTTGCCCCGCGCCCTGTGACCTCCTCAGGGGTGAGGCGGAGGATGGCGGCGGTGATGGCGGCACTCGATGTTGTGTTCGAGATTCCCATCTCGCCGGGCAGAATGCAGCGGTCGCCGCGTGCAGCACAGTCCGCCGCGAGACCGATCCCTGTCTCGATTGCCTGTATTGCCAGTGCGTGCGTCATGGCGGCACCCTTGGTCATGTTTGCCGTCCCGCGTGCAATGCTGCGGTAAAGCAGGTCGGGGATTCCCGCCGTGTCGGCATTGACGCCGAGATCGGCAACGCAGAGACGGGCGGGGACGTAGTTGGCGACGGCGTTTGCCGCGCCGCCTCGTGCCATCAGATAGTTGCACATCATGTTCAGCGTCGTCTCAGGCGGGTACGCACTGACGCTCTCTGCGGCAACACCGTGATCGGCACAGGAGATGACGACACTCGTCTGCGGTGGGGCAGGATGACGTTCACCTGTCAGTGCAATATAGCGTGCGAGGGCATCGCCCAGCTGCCCGAAATGAATCCCGCTGCGCGTGCAGAGCGCAGCGGTCACGCGGCTGGCGAGCGCAGCATCGGGCACAGTGATAGCGGCGATGGTCTTTTGCAGGAGATTCATGCGTTCTTTTTCTCCTTTTCCATGCGCTTCAGGGAGAGCCCGATGCGGCCGCGCTCTTCATCGAGGCTGATAACCATGACGTCGAGCGTGTCTCCGACGGACAGCACATCGAGCGGATGCTTAACACGGCGGCGGCTCATCTCCGAGATGTGGAGCAGTCCCGCCTGCTTCAGGCCAATGTCGATGAATGCGCCGAAGTCCGTGATGTTGCGCACGGTTCCGCGCATGATCGTGCCGACGGCGAGGTCGGAGAGCTTGACGATATTCTGCCGCATCAGCGGTGCGGGCAGGTCCTCGCGCGGGTCGCGCCCGGGTCGTGCAATCGCTTTCAGAATGTCGGTGACGGTCGGGATGCCCGCGTGTAGTTTTTCCGCCAGTGCCTGTGGGCTGGTGTGGGCGGTCTTTTGGGCGAGTGCAGGCAGCTTTGTGCGGTCGCTGAGATCACTCTCTGATGCGCCGAGTTCGGTGAGGATGCTGCGCGCAAGCGTGTAGGACTCGGGATGGATCGCCGTGCCGTCGAGCGGCGTTTCCCCGTCATGGATGCGCAGGAACCCTGCGCATTGGGTAAACGCAGCATCGCCCAGACGCGCCACATCGTGCAGAGCACTGCGGCTTTTGAAACGGCCATGCTTGTTGCGGTAGGCGACGATGTTCTTGGCGACCGCGGTATTGATGCCCGCAATACGACCGAGGAGTGCCGGGGAGGCGGTGTTGAGATCCACACCGACATGGTTGACGGCGTCCTCGACGGTCGCATCGAGCGTTTCCTTCAGTTCCTTCTGACTCACGTCATGCTGATACTGTCCGACACCGATCGCCTGTGGGTCGATCTTAACGAGCTCTGCCAGCGGATCCTGCACGCGGCGCGCGATGGATACTGCGCCGCGAATCGTCACATCGTAGTCCGGCAGCTCTTCCTTGGCGAGTGCGGAGGCGGAGTAGACCGATGCGCCTGCTTCGTTTGTGATGAGATAATGCACGTTCTTCCACTTATTCGTGCGGATCAGTGCCGCAACGAATTGCTCCGTCTCATAGGATGCCGTGCCGTTGCCGATGGAGATGAGCGTAATGCCGTGTTCTGCCACGAGCTTCTCCACCGACTTTGCGGCTGCCGCGCGCGCGCTGTCGCTCTGTGTCACCTGAATGACGCCGCTCGCGCGGACGTTACCCGTCGCGTCGACGACCGCCATCTTGCATCCCGTGCGGTAGCCGGGATCAAGCCCGAGTACCGTATGCCCTGCAAGTGGAGGCTGCAGGAGCAGCTGGCGCAGATTGTGTCCAAAGATGCGGATTGCCTTTTCCTCCGCCTGTGCCGTCAGGTCGGCACGCAGTTCGCGTTCCAGTGCAGGAACGAGGAGACGCTTGTAGCCGTCCTCCACGGCAGCGCGCAGCTCCTCGGTGAAAATTGACGGACGCCGATGGATACGCCGACTGATCCATGCAATGTTTTCCTCGTGATCTATGCTGATGTGTACGGTGAGACAGCCCTTCTTCTCACCGCGGTTAATGGCGAGGATACGGTGAGAGGGGAGGGTACGGGCGGGCTCACGGTAGCCGTCATACATCGCAAAGGTATCCGCTCCCTCCGCCGTGTGGTCAAGGGATGTCTCGAGGATGGCGGTGCGCCGGTATACGTCGCGCAGGGTGCGGCGCACCTCTGCTTCGTCCATGATCTGCTCGGCAAGAATGTCGCGTGCCCCTGCCAATGCGTCGGCAGGGGAGGGGACGTCTGCTGCCGAATTGACAAAGGCAGCGGCGTATTCCTCGGCATTGCCCTTCGTCTCGCGCTGTAGGAGGATCGCGTCGGCGAGCGGTGCGAGCCCACGCTCGCGTGCCATCGAAGCACGCGTGCGCTTTTTTTGCTTGTAGGGGCGGTAAAGATCCTCTAGGGTCTGCAGCTTTTCGGTCGCCTCGATTGCCGTGCGCAGCTCCTCGTTCAGCTTGCCCTGTTCCTCAATGCGCGTGAGAATCTCCTCCTGCCGCTTGACGAGACTGCGCAGATAGGTCAGTCGCTCCTCCACGCGGCGCAGCACTTCATCCTCGAGTGAGCCCGTCGCCTCCTTGCGATAGCGTGCAATAAACGGGATCGTATTGCCCTCGTCGAGGAGGGAAATGACGGACTCTACTTGTTTCGGCCGAATGGAGAGCTCCTTGGCAATTGACGCAGGAATATCGGAAATACGCATGACATCCAACCTTTCTCTTGTGATTCTTTCATCATTATAACATGAATTTTTTTTGGTGCAAAAGAGACAGCCGATCAATCGGTATTAGGACTATTGACAGAAACCCGTGGATAGAGTATTATGATACATAAATAATAATGATTTTAGATTTATAGGAATTAGGGATTACTATGCGCGAACGTACATTATTAACGCCGAGCGAAGTGACAGACATCCTTCGCCGGAACAAGAAAAAAGTGACACCACAGCGGCTTGCCGTCTATGCGGCTCTCGCCGATACGACAGAGCATCCGACGGCGGAGACGCTCTATAAGGAGCTGCGCGCCGACTATCCGACCATGAGTCTGGCGACGGTCTATAAGTCCCTCGACGCGTTCTGTGAGATCGGCATTGTCCGCGAGCTGAATGTGGGCGAGGAGGCATTTCGTTACGATGCGGATATTTCGCCACATCCTCACATCCGCTGTATGTCCTGTGACAGGGTGGCAGACGTCCCGATTACGGCGCTTCCGGCACTGGACAAGAATGTTGCCTCGGTGACGGGGTACCGCATCGTCTCTCAACAGATGTATTTCTTCGGGTACTGCCCCGAATGCCAAAAGAAGAAAGCAGGAGCATGAGCTTGTAAATAGGGAAATACTGTGCGCCGCGCATGAGCGTTATTGGCAACACTCATACGAACTGAAATACGGTATCGTATGGGTGTTTTTTGTGTGCCGAATTTATCAGTGCTTCCTTAAGTTGCACTTGACTTGATAATTCGACGCGTAAAATAGAGGCGGGATTGCTGATCTTCTGAAATGATCCGTACTAAAGCAAAAGGGACTGTTGTACGAAGCTGTAAACTTCGTGCAGCAGTCCCTTTGAATTATACCGGTCAGCGGCGATTTCTGCGTGCGAGAATGCGAATGACCTTTGCGCCCGTGCTCTTGATCTTGCGGATGGGGGCGACGCGCGTCGTCGTCTTGGGGCGGATCTCCGTCGGTGTACGGAAATCACCGCGCCGCAGATGCGTGCTCTTGATCTTGTCCGGTTGGAAAAATTTGCGCAGGACGTGGGCGATGGGGTCGAGTGGCACGTTTTCCCGACAGAGGTAGACGTCGAGGGAGACGTGGCGCATGGCCGGGTGCACATGGAGGGCAACATGTCCACCCGGCACGAGTGCCAGCAGCGAGAGCACGCCGCTCTCCTGTCCGCTGCTGATGATCTCGATGGGTGACAGCCCTACCGTGCGCAGTGCATCAGAGACTTGATCGCGCAGGGCTTCTTCCGTGCTGCACCGATCGCCTTTACAATCATAAAAATCCACGGTCAGCAGCCTTGATTGAATCTCCATCTGCTTCAGTCTCCTTCTTACATGTATAATCTTACACTCATTATAGAGGAAGAATGGTGCTCCCGTCAAGGCATATCGCAGAAGGCCCGAATATGTATGGATAGCAAGAGAATGGACGCGATGTTGTTTCTATAAAATAAAATCTTGATAAAATCTCGTGTCACATGGAAAAAAATCACTTCTTATGTTATACTGATTCTGCACGTCCATTGACAGATGGCAGGGAGTATATCTTCTTAATTTAGAAATTCTGCCAATGCGCGAATGCATATCATGCTACACATATTGCGGAAGGAGACTCCATTAACAATGTTTGGTCTTTTTGGTGGACACGATATGGGGATTGATCTCGGTACGGCAAACACGCTCGTTCACGTCAAAGGACGTGGAATTGTGCTGCGTGAGCCGTCCGTGGTTGCGATAAAAAGTGATACAGGGGACGTTCTCGCGGTGGGCGAGGAAGCAAAGCAGATGATCGGCCGCACACCGGGCAACATTGTGGCCATTCGCCCGATGAAGGACGGTGTCATTGCGGACTTCGACGTGACGCAGGCGATGCTGAAGTACTTCATCCGCAAGGCGATGCGTTCCAAGTCGTTCGTTCGTCCGCGCGTGGTGGTCGGTGTGCCCTCGGGGGTCACCGAGGTGGAGAAGCGTGCCGTCATTGATGCTGCACAGCAGGCGGGCGCGCGCGAGGCGTATCTCATCGAGGAGCCGATGGCAGCAGCAATCGGTGCGGGACTTCCCGTCGAAGAAGCGACGGGGAGCATGGTCGTCGATATCGGCGGCGGTACGACGGAGATCGCCGTGATCTCGCTCGGCGGCATCGTTACGAGCCGCTCCATCCGCATCGGCGGCGATGAGATGGACTCCTCCATCGTCCAGTATATTAAGCGCATGTATAACCTCATGATCGGCGAGCGTACGGCAGAGGAGATCAAGATCTCTGTCGGTACGGCGATTGTGACGCCCGATACGGATCGTACGATGGACATCCGCGGACGCGACCTCGTGAGCGGTTTGCCGAAGACGCTGACGATCCATGCCAAGGAGATCCGCGAAGCACTCAACGAGCCAATCTACAAGATCATCGATGCAGTGAAGAACACGCTTGAGAAGACACCGCCGGAACTCGCGGCGGACGTCATGGATCACGGCATTATGATGACGGGCGGCGGCGCACTCCTCATGAACCTCGACAAGCTGCTCTCGCATGAGACGGGGATGCCCGTGCTTGTCTCGGAGGATGCGCTCTCCTGTGTTGGTGAGGGGACGGGGCGCACACTTGAGAACATCGGGCTGCTCAAGAATGTCGTCATGTCCTCGAAGAAATTGAAACAATGATTGACCGACTCGAACGGGCACGGCAGTCCGGACGCAAGATCTGGGCGCTGCTCTTTGTTCTGCTTGCCCTCTTCTGCATTATTTTCTTTGCGGCACGCGGTCGATTTCAGGTTACAGCATCGACGGGGACGGTGGGCACGGTGCTCGCGCCCTTTGAGATGGCGGCGTCCTTCATTGGACAGCAGATCCAGACCGTTACGGCGAACGTATGGGAAATTGCGACGGTACATGAGCAGAACAAGATGCTCAAAAACGAAGTCGAGCAGCTGCGGCAGGAGAATACGACAGCGGCGGAGTACGCCGCTGAGAATGAACGCCTGCGCGAGCTCTTGGACTACAAGCAGGGAGCGCATCAGTTCGATCTCCTCGCTGCACGCGTGATCGGCAGAGATGCGGAGCTGTGGACGAGTACGATTGTCGTCGACCGTGGCTCGAAGGACGGTGTGCGGGAGAATATGCCTGTGGTCACGGGCAAGGGGCTCGTCGGTCACGTGACCGAGGTCGGCCCGGTCTCCTCCAAGGTGCAGCTCATCCTCGATGCGCGCTCCTCGGTCGGTACGATCATTCAGCGGCCTGAGTCGCGTGTGACGGGCATCCTCACGGGAACGATGGATAATCCCTATATGCCGCAGATGGTCGATATCCCGCGAAATGCAGACGTAGAGGATGGCGATGCAGTCGTCACATCGGGGTTCGGCGGCATCTATCCCAAGGGGATTGCCGTTGGGCATGTCGCTGCACAGCACAGCGACGACAGCGGCCTTTTGAAGGTCGCTGTCATTGAAACGGCGGTGGACTTCCAGCGGCTTGAGGACGTCGCGATCATTACAGCGTCGCGCGAAGCGCCTCCGACGCCAATCCAGCCGACGCCCCTCAGCCCGGGGGCTGAGGCAGCGGCACAGATCTCAGCAGCACAGACAAAGGCGGCAGCACAGTGAAGAAATATCGGCTTTTTGTCCTGTTTTTCCTCGTCCTCTTTGTCCTGCAGTTTTCCTTTCTCCCGCTGATTTCCATCTACGGTGTGGTTCCTGATCTCCTCGTTTTGGCAACCGTCTCCTTCTCCTTTTTGCGCGGCAGCGCATGGGGGACTCTGATCGGCTTTTCGCTCGGTCTCATGCAGGATCTCAGTGCGGGCGCATTCTTTGGACTGAACGCATTTTTGCTGACACTGATCGGACTCTTCTTTGGTCGCTTTTCGGATCGCGTACTGCAGGAACAGTTCTTCTTGCCGCTCGCGGCGTCGGTTGCAGCAACACTGGCAAAGTATCTGTGCTCGGCACTGATTGTCTATTTGCTCGGCTATCGCTTCAATCTCTTCCTGCACATGGAGCGCGTGCTCTTTGTCCTACTCGTATTCCAGGTGGTCTTTGCCTATCCGATTCACTGGGCAACCTTTTACATCAGCCGGCGCATACATGAACCATAATAAGGGAGTGTATCATTGATCCCTCAGACAGTTTTCTCGGAGTGTAATTTTGAACGAACATGAAGATTTCAGCGGACGTCTGCAAGTCCTCGGCGGTGTGATCGTTCTCATCATCGCCGTTCTCATCGGGCGTGCGGCGTATCTCCAGATTTACGATGGGGAACTCTATGCACGGCTGGCGGAGGGCAACCGCATCCGCATCATTCCGGCGGAGGCGGCGCGCGGAACATTCTTCGACCGAAACGGAGAGCTGCTGGTCACGAACCGCCCCGGCTTTACGGTATCACTCCTGCCGCTGACCGAGCCGATTTCCCCCGAGGTGATCGCGCGCGTCTCAAAGCTCATCAATGTTCCCGTTGCCGAGATTCAAAAAAAGATCGATGCTCACGTCGGCTTTGACCCCATTCGCATCAAGAATGATGTTCTGCCCGATATCGTTACCATTATCGAGGAGCAGAAGGACGCCTATCCCGGTGTCGTCATCGAGGTTCTCCCCGTGCGTGACTACATATACGGCGAGTATGCGGCACACGTCTTTGGCTATGTGAGCGAGATCAATGAGATGGAGCTTGAAAAGCGAAAGGATGAGGGGTATAAATCCGGTGACATCATCGGAAAGTTCGGGCTGGAGCGTGTCTACGACAAGGAGATCCGCGGCGTCAAGGGCGGAGATCAGGTGGAGGTCGATGTATCGGGACGCCCCGTGCAGATCCTCGGACGTCAGTCCCCTGTGCCGGGCAATGACCTTGTTCTCACCATCGACAAGCACATCCAGGAGGCAGCGGAGCGCGCCGTCGATGAGCAGCTAGCCATCGTCCATGCGAATGCGGCAGCCGCCGTCGTCATGAACCCGCAGACGGGCGAGGTGCTCGCCATGGTCAGCCGCCCCGCGTTCAACCCGAATCTCTTTGCGGGCGGCATCTCCACGCAGAACTGGAATGTCCTGAACAACAACCCGTTTCACCCTATGGACAACAAGGCGATTACGGGAGAGTACCCGCCGGGCTCGACCTTTAAGATTGTCACGGGCACGGCGGCGCTCGCAGAGCACAAGGTGACGCCGCAGGAAAAGATCTTCGACTCCGGCCGCCACTGGATTATCCCCAAGACGAACGCGGGCGGCGAGGCACTTGGCTGGATCAACTTCCAGCAGGCGATGGCGCACTCGGACAACGTCTACTTCTATGAGATGGGCAACCGTCTCGGTGTCGATACACTCGAACGCTATGCGCGGATGTTCGGTCTCGGACAGCGCACGGGCATTGATCTCCCCTTTGAGGCGGAGGGACTAGTGCCGAACCGTCAGTATAAAAAGGACAACTACGAGGACGGTGACTGGTATCTCTCTGAGACCTTCGATGCGGCGATCGGACAGGGGTTTAACCTTGTAACCCCGCTTCAAGCAGCGATGGTCATGGGGGAGATTGCGGCGAACGGCAGACGCTATCAGCCGCATCTCGTTCAGCGTATTGTCGATGTCAACGGCAATACGGTGCGTGACTTTCAGCCCGTCCTGCTCTCCGAATTGGATGTCAATCCAGGGGTTATTCGTCAGGTGCAGGAGGGACTGCACGAGGTGACGAAGTTCGGTACGGCAGCCGGCGTGTTCGCCGGATTTTCGATTGATATTGCCGGTAAAACAGGGACAGCGGAGAACTCGCAGGGGCGCGACCACGGCTGGTTCGTGGCGTACGGGCCGTTTGCGAATCCGAATATTGTGGTTGCCGTGATTGTGGAGCAGGGTGGTTTTGGCTCTATGTCAGCTGTGCCGATCGGGCGCAGGATTATGGAAGCCGCCTTTGGTCTGGATCGTGAGCAGCCCGCAGGGAGCAAGTGAGGGATGGAAATGAGTGAGGAAAAGATCAAGATCAAAGGGGAGAACGGCGGCCTGTCGCTTGCCTTTCCCGCCGCCATGCCCTTTTCGGAGATCATGGAGGAACTGGGGAAGAAACTGGACTCGGGGGCTGGGTTCTTTCTGCGCGGCACGCTCGTTCGTGTTCCGCGTGATCGCTTCTCGCAGGGAGAACTCGCCAATGTGCAGGAGCTCTTTCGGACGCACGGGCTGATCTGCCGGCTGGCAAAGCCTGCGGCAGAGTCCGCGCCTGTCGCATCACCGCAGACATCTGCCCCGCAGCCGTCCGCCAAAGGGAAGGGCGAGCCAGAGCTGCAGCAGATGGTCGTTGTCGATAAGACGCTGCGCGGCGGTCAGGCGATTGAGACCGAGGGCTCAGTCATCGTTTTTGGCAACGTCAACCCCGGGGCGCAGATCACGGCGGGGGGGAGCATTGATGTGCGCGGCACATGCCGCGGCGTGATCCATGCCGGAGCAGCAGGGGACTCGACGGCATTCATCATCGCGGATCGGCTGATGCCGACCCAGATTCGCATCGCAAACTATGTGGCGCGCTCCCCGGATGAGCCCGAAGACAGCGGCAAGGCAGAGCGCGCCTATGTAAAAGACGGTCAAATCGTCATTGAACCAATAGAGAGGTAGGTTCTAAGGTATGAGTGAAATCTATGTGGTGACATCGGGTAAGGGAGGCGTCGGAAAAACGACGACGACAGCGAACATCGGCGTCGGATTTGCCATGCGCGGCAAGAGTGTCGTGCTCATTGATACCGACACGGGGCTGCGCAATCTGGATCTCCTGCTCGGACTCGAGAATCGTATCATGTACGATCTCGTCGATGTGACATCGGGGCATGTGCCGTACAAAAAGGCACTTGTCCGCCACAAAAAATACGATTCACTCTACCTGCTGCCGACCTCGCAGGTCAAGGACAAGAGTGCCGTGAATCCCGAGGAGCTCGCGGCGCTCTGTGAGGATTTGCGTCGTTCCTACGATGTCATCATCATCGACTGCCCCGCAGGGATCGAGCAGGGATTCAAGACGGCGATTGCCGCCGCCGATACGGCGATCGTCGTTACCATGCCGGAGATCTCGGCGGTGCGTGATGCGGACAAGATCATCGGCGAGCTCGGACGCGCGGACAAGGAGGATATCCGCCTCGTCGTCAATCGCATCCGTCCGAAGATGATCGAAAAGGGCGATATGCTCGATATGGACGACATCGACGAGATCCTCTCGGTCACGTGCATCGGGCAGATTCCCGATGATGAGATGGTCGTGACGAGCACGAACCGTGGCGAGCCATGTGTTACGATGAAGGACTCTCCGGCGGGGCAGGCGTACCTCGATGTCGTTGCACGGCTCTGCGGCGAGGATGTTCCCTTCCGTGAGTTGGCGAAAGAGAGTCTTTGGGAAACAATCAAGGGAAAACTCTTTGGGAAGAAGTAAGGAGGCGTTGGCGTGATTGAAGCACTGAGAAAACTTCTTGGAAAGAAAGAGAGCTCAGGCGATGTGGCACGCCGTCGTCTGCAGCTGGTGATCATCAATGACCGCGCAAATGTCTCGCCTGAGATCATGGACAGCATGAGGGCAGAGATTGTGCAGGTCATTTCAAAGTATATGTATATCGACACGCGCGAGATGGAGTTCGCGCTTGAGAACGAGAATGATGCCATGGCACTCGTTGTCAACATCCCCGTTGTCAGCGTACAGCATGGCGGCGCGCATAGGCATCGGAGATGATCCTCTCAAAACGGCTTCTGCGCCGTACGGATGTCACGCTGATTCTCGCGGCTGCGGCGATTGTCGTCATGAGTCTCGTCATCATCGGCAGTGCGACCCATGTCAATACGCTGAGTGAGGAACGCTACTGGTTCGTTCAGCGGCAGGGTATCTCGATCATCGTCGATATTGCCCTCGCAGCGTTCTTGATGAACTTTGACTATAAGATCTTGCAGCGCTATGGGAATCACTTCTACGTGTTCAATCTCGTGCTGCTCATCCTCGTCATGCTCGTCGGACAGACGGCACTCGGTGCGCAGCGATGGATTGCGCTCGGTCCGATCAGCATACAGCCGTCGGAGTTCTCCAAACTCATCATGATCATCGCGCTTGCCGCCATGATCGAAAAACGCGATAAGATTGACTCCATCGTGGACCTCGTCCCCGTGGCAGCGTATGTCGGCGTTCCGTTCCTTCTCGTTCTGAAGCAGCCGGATCTCGGTACGTCGCTCGTCTTTCTGGCGATCTTTTTCGGCATGGTCTTCGCGGCGGGGATACGACTGCGCCTTTTCTTTGGCATCTTTGCCGCGGGACTTGCGGCGATGCCCGTGCTCTGGCATTTTCTCAAGGACTACCAGAAAATGCGCATCATGGTGTTCATGGACCCGAACGTCGATCCGCTCGGCGCGGGCTATCACATCATCCAATCGAAGATTGCGATTGGCTCGGGCATGCTCTTTGGAAAGGGGCTTTTCGGCGGCACACAGAGTCAGCTGAATTTCCTGCCCGAGAACCATACGGACTTTATCTTCTCCGTTGTGGGCGAGGAACTCGGCTTCGTTGGCTGCACGGTTCTGCTCCTCCTCTATCTCATCGTCCTCTGGCGCGGGATACGGATCGCGCAGAATGCGAGTGATACGTTCGGACGGCTGCTCGCGGTCGGCATCACATCGATGATCGCCTTCCATGTCCTCGTCAACGTGGGCATGACGATGGGCATTATGCCCGTCACGGGCATACCGCTGCCGCTCATGAGCTACGGTGTCAGCTCATTGACGACCAACATCATGGCGATTGCCATCCTGCTGAACATCCAGCTGCGGCGACAAAAGCTACTCTTTTAAGGAATCGCTGATAAAATGAGGTCTGCCAGATTGACGTAGATTTTTTGTCCGATTGAGGCAGCAAACCGGACGCATAGCAAAGGCTATGTGGAGGATTTGCTAACGAAAAGCGGGCGAAAAAGATGCGTTAAGATGGTAGTGCCGAATTTATCAGTGCTTCCTTAAGGAGTTATTGACTCTGTAGACACTTCGGGGCTGTCTGCCTTCGTGCAGCGCAGCCCCCTTTTCTTGTGAACGACACAATGTGGGGGATAGGAAATGGTACATCTCGATCACAGCATGCTCCAGTCGGTGCTGAAGCCTGCGCGCTATACGGGGGGCGAATGGAACGCCGTCCACAAGGACTGGGACAGCGTTCGCTGCAAATTTGCCTTGGCTCTGCCCGACGTCTACGAGGTCGGCATGAGCAATCTCGGACTCGCCATCCTCTACGAGATTCTAAATCGCCGTGCGGATCTTGCGGCAGAACGTGTCTACGCTCCGTGGATCGATATGGAGGAGGAGATGCGTGCACGCGGGATACCTCTCTTTTCACTGGAATCTCGCCATGCGGTTCGTGCCTTTGACTTCATCGGCTTCTCTCTCCAATACGAGATGATCTACTCGAATGTGCTGAATATGCTCGATCTGGCGGGTATTCCACTGTATGCAGAGGAGCGCGGTGAGGACATGCCGTTCATCGTCGGCGGCGGTCCATGCGTTTACAACGTCGAGCCGATTGCCGACTTCTTCGACTTCTTCGTCATTGGCGAGGGGGAAGAGGTACTGCCCGAGATCTGCGAAACCTTTATCCGGTGGAATGCAGCGGGCAGACCGAGCGGACGGCGTGGGTTCTTGACCCAGCTGCTTCGTGTGGACGGCATCTATGTGCCGTCGTTCTATGCACCCGTCTACGATGCACGAGGGGATTTCGTGCGCATGGATGCGCTTCACCCCGATGCGCGCCCCGTAATCTACAAGCGCGTCGTGAAGGATATGAACGATGCGGTCTCGGCAGAACATCCCATCGTCCCCTACATGGACATCGTACACAACCGTGCCATGCTTGAGCTCTTTCGTGGGTGTTCACGCGGCTGTCGCTTCTGTCAGGCAGGCATCGCCTATCGCCCCGCGCGTGAGCGCACGGAGAAGCGTTTGCGCAAGATGGCGCATGGGATGATTTCCTCCAGTGGCTATGATGAGATGAGCCTAACCTCACTCTCCTCGGCGGACTATTCGGGGCTTGGCTGTCTGGTGGATGATCTCATCGGTGACTATCGGGACGAGAAGGTCAGCGTCTCCCTTCCGTCCCTGCGCATTGACAGCTTTTCCGTGGAGCTTGCCCAGAAGGTACAGCGCGTGCGCAAGTCCGGACTGACCTTCGCGCCTGAGGCGGGGACGCAGCGTCTGCGCGATGTCATCAATAAAGGGGTGACGGAGGAGGATCTGCTCACGGCGTGTGGGGCGGCATTCCGCCACGGGTGGAAGCAGGTGAAGCTCTACTTTATGATGGGACTGCCGACGGAGACGGATGAGGACATCATCGGAATCGCCCGCCTCGCGAAGAAGGTCGTCGATCTCTATACGGAGATTCGCGGACGGCGTGGGTGCAAGGTCACCGTCTCCGTCTCCTGTTTCGTGCCGAAACCGTACACACCATTTCAGTGGTTCGGGCAGCTCTCGATGGAGGAGTTTCAGCGCCGTCAGCAACTCCTGAAGGAGCATATCGCGGATCGTGCCATTACGTTCCACTATCACGACGCACGGCTCTCCGTGATCGAGGGGATTTTTGCGCGCGGCGACCGACGCCTTGCGCCAGCGGTGTACGCTGCATGGAAACGTGGGGCAAAGTTTGACGGCTGGTCGGATCTTTTCGACGATGCACACTATTTCGCTGCATTTGCGGACTGCGGCATCGACTGGACGTATTACAGCCGCCGCACGCGCACGATCGGTGAACCGCTGCCGTGGGCGCACACCTCGCCCGGCGTGCTCGAACGCTATCTGAAAACGGAGTGGCAGAAGGCACTCACAGCGTCTCTTACGGAGGATTGCCGCCGCACGCACTGTACGGGCTGCGGGATTTGTCCGACGCTCGGCGTCGATGTGATCGACTATGCCGGCGAGGAAGAACGGCAGGAAAAGCATGGGGAAACGGGTGTGACTGCCGATCCTGCACTGCAGGAGAGTACGCCGCAGGAACGCATGGCCGTACGCTATCGCGGACTCATCACGAAGGGGGAGGAGCTGCGCTACGTCTCCCATCTCGACTATGCAAACCTCTTTGTCCGCGCGTGCAAGCGCGCAGGGCTTCCCATGGCATACTCAGAGGGCTTTAACCCACACATGAAGGTCGCCTTTGCCTCGGCGCTCTCGTTGGGCGCAGCGAGCGATGCGGAGTATGTGGACTTTGAGATGACCGAGGAACTGCCGCCCCATGAGGTCATGCAGCGGCTGCGTGCTCAGCTCCCGCGCGGGGCGGAGATCATCCGCCTGCGCCTTCAGGAGGGGAAACACCGCGCCCTGATGGCGGACGTGGATGAGGCCCGCTATCGGCTCAAGATCCCCTACGATGGAGATCTCGCACCCGTACGTGAGAGCGTACGCCGCTACAACAGTGCCGCGCACGCCGTATGGGAGCGTGTGACCCCGAAGAAGCGCCGCAGCATTGAGACGAAGGAATACATAAAGGCACCCATTTCGTTTCAGTACGAAAATGGATGCCTCATTCTCTGGATGAATCTTCTTGTCACTCCTGCGGGCAGTGTAAAGCCCATCGAGGTGCTCAGCGTGATGGCGCGGGACTTTGCTCTGCCCATCGATCCTGCCAAGGCATACGTGACGCGCACGGGACTCTTTGCGGAGGGAGCAGCGCTCATCGACCGCTAAGACGGCAGTGCTGAGTTTATCCGTACTTCCACTTCCCTATACCTCCTAATGGCGCGGGCGCAGGATAAGAGCCTGCATCTTCGCATCCTCCGCCGTCCGCACGTCAATCATTCCCTGTGCCTGCATTGTGTCCAGCACGATGGCCTGTCGCTTCTTCGCTGCGATGAAGTTCACGAACGGCGAGACCTCGGACGGTGCATTCGGAACGCCTGCGAGCATGGATGCCTCGGGCAGATCGAGTGCCGCGGGAGATTTTCCAAAGTACCCGTCAGATGCCGCCTGTACGCCGTAAAATCCGCCGCCGTAGTAGACGACATTCAGATACATCTCGAGGATCTCCTCCTTTGAGCAGGCGATCTCGATGTCGAGAGCAAGCAGAAGCTCCTCGGCTTTACGTGCAAAGGTCTGCTCGCTGCCGAAGAAAAGGTTCTTCACCAGCTGCTGTGTGATCGTGCTCGCCCCCTCTTCGATGCGCCCGTGTTGGATGTTGACGAGGGTCGCGCGTGCCACCCCCGTCATGTCGAATCCATGATGCTCATAGAAACGGCGATCCTCTACGGCGACGATGGCGTGCTGCAGATCGGGGGCAATGTGTCCGATGGGGACGTAGTCCGCACGGTCAAGACGCGCATCGATGGCGCGTCGTACAAAGAGCACGCGCAGAATCCGATCGGCCGCATCCGGCTCGCGGATCTCATGCAGCTGATTCGCAGGCTTTTGATGTTCCGCCTCGGGCAGCAGCGCACCGAGCTCCTGCCATGTATGTGGAGCGAAGAAGAACGTCCCCGCGCAGACGAGAAGCAGTATAGGAATCAGTATCATGAAAAAACGCCCGATGGAAAGGGGCGGTTTTTTTCTGCGCGATGGCTTCTTTCGCGCGCTGCTTCTGCGCCGCGTTTTCCTGCGGCGCGGCATTTCCTCAATCGTGTCGTTCATGTCCTGCATTTGGTATGGTCGCTTTCGAAATATATGGTTCGGATCTCATCCCGCATCTCCTCGAGATTCGATGGGAGCAGACGGATATCGTAGCCGATAAAGACGGGGGAGGTGGCAAAGCGCGGCAGAATCTTGATAAAGACATCCGCACCGTCGTGATAAAAGAAGATATTATAGCTGTTGTTGCGTCGTCGGATAAAATCCACGGCAATCTGGATGTAGTCGGCGATCACATTGGTCGCGCGCGCATCCCGCGGGATAATATTGAGCTCGCGAAAGCCGACGCGTGGATGCGTGGATAGCGTGAATGTCACGCCGTCCGTTTCGTCAATCGTCAGTCCCTCAAACTCCTCGCGGGAGAAGGCGAGCTCCGGGCGAAAATGAGGAAAACCGACGAGCTGCATGTGCGGATGGCGGATGGTACCGCCCGAATATGGCCCGTAGTTCTTAAAAAAGAGTACCATATCGTATGTGCCGCTTATGCGCATACGCTGCCAATGCCGCATGCCGAAATCGATGAGGCGACGGATATGTTCCTTGGAATAATCGGGAATATCGGCGTGGCAGTCTGCCCCCTCGATGAGGACAAATTGGTCGGCTTCCTCGATGACGTTGTATTTATTTTTGAGCAGGATGATGTCGCCGTCTCTCTCGATGATCCCCGTCAACTTTGACGTGTCGCAGAACGGGCAGGGGACATCACTGTGGAGAATATTCTCGGGCTTTTGCCGTCCGATGCTGACATTGAAATGTGCAAGATTGATTTCCATGGTATTGCTCCGAATCACTGCCATTGTCTTACCCCTATATTATATATCAAAGTGGAGGTTTTCTGAATATATTTATCAAATATTTTGCAGAGACGGCACAATTTGCCTACGTCTTCATGCTATAATGGGGAGGATATGCAGAAAGTAGGATGAAGTAGCTATGAGAATTGACCTTGTGACGCTCTTTCCCGCGATGTTTGCGGGCGTGTTCGGCAGCAGCATCATCGGCCGCGCAGTACAGCGTGGGCTCATCGACATTCACTATACAAATTTTCGCGACTACGCGACGGATAAGCATCATCATGTGGACGATACACCGTGCGGCGGCGGGGCAGGCATGGTGCTGAAGCCCGAGCCCCTGTACGCCGCCGTGCGCGACCTATATGGGAAGACCGCTGCCTATGCGGAGCACCGCTGCACGATCATCTTTGACCCTGCAGGCGAGGTGTTCACCCAGCGGACGACAAAGGAACTCGCATCCTATGAGCAGCTGGTGCTCATCTGCGGGCACTACGAGGGCTTTGATGCGCGGATCTATGACCTCGCAGATCGTCTGATCTCCGTTGGCGATTTTGTCCTGACGGGCGGGGAGATTCCCGCCATGCTGACCGTAGACGCCACAGCGCGGATGCTGCCGGGCGTGCTCGGTGATGCCGCATCCGCCGCAACAGACTCCT
>ERZ772948.81-NODE-81-length-55508-cov-4.336988_pt1 | contig 55508 bp, 48 predicted proteins | sample MGYA00511945_ERZ772948 | MGnify/ENA primary metagenome ERZ772948 (study PRJEB29015, sample SAMEA2737927) | human oral metagenome | biome: human oral; feature: human-associated habitat; material: dental | place: China | collected 2141 ... | reverse complement strand
GATCACCATTTCGGCAGGACTTCGAGCCAATAGCCGTCGGGATCGCTGATGAAGTAGATGCCCATCGCCGCATTCTCGTAGCAAATGCAGCCCATCTCCTCGTGCAGTTTGTGCGCCGCCGCAAAGTCGTCGACGCCGAAGGCGAGGTGGAACTCGTTGTCGCCGAGATTATACGGCGTCTCGCGATCCTTGAGCCACGTCAACTCAAGCTCGTGCGGCGTCGAGCCGCCATCGCCGAGGTAGACGAGCGTGAAATCGGGCATTTCCACGCGGCTCACTTCCTTGAGACCGAGCGCCTTCTCATAGAAGGCGAGCGAACGCGCGAGGTCACGCACGTTGATGTTATTATGCAAAAACTTGAATTTCATAAACTTCCCTCACTTCTTCATATCGAAGAATGCAAAATTCTTGCAGTAGTCCATGACGAGAAACCTCTCCTTGTCCTTTCCCTCACCGTTCAAGTCGGCACAGAAGCGCATGCCCCTGCCGAGCATTTGACTGAACTTGCTTAGCGAATGCACCTTGCGGAAGAAGACGAGATTCACGACGGAAGGAATGTCAAAGCCCGTGTCCAAGACGTCGACGGAAACAGCGATCGTCAGCTGCTCATCGGACAGCGAAAAAGCCTGCACCGCCGCGGCAAGATCAGGCGTACGGGCATCGAGCGCACGGATGAAGTCTGCGCCGTACTCGGGATGAAGCCGCTGGAAAATGAAGGCGATCGCCTTCGCCTGCAGACTGTTCTTCGCAAAGATGATCGTCCTGCCGAGCTTGCCGTCCGGCGTTTTGAGACCATGCTGCAAAAGGTTTTCGAGCATCGCCTGGATCGTTTCCTCGCTGAAGAGCCAGTTGTTCACGGCCGGCACGTCGAAATCCTTGCTCGCGATCGCGCCCGTATCGGAATACTCCATCTCCGCGATCGTTCGCTGCTCCTCTGTGAGATCGGCATAGCGAAGGTGCGGCTCCATGATGACCTCGGGCGCTTCATCGCGCAGCGTGAAGTCGACGAGCCATCCATCGCGCAGCGCCTCTGTCAAACTGTAGGCAAAGGTCGGCTTGCCCGGTGTAAGACCGTAGAAGCGGTAGACCTCCGCTTCACCCGGAGCTGTCGGCGGAAGCGACGAGAAGCCCAAGAGAATCGCATCGAAGTAGTTGAGGATGACAAGATGGTCGTCATAGATGCTCGGGTGCGATTCGTCGATGATGACGAGATCGAAGTGCGCCGGATCGTAGAGGCGCGCTCCCGTTTCTGTCCGACTCTCGTTCACGGCGTCCATCATGATGGTCGCCGTCGCGAAAACGATGTCCGCCTGCGCCTCTTCACGCACATCGCCGAGGAGGTCGACGAGCTTCGCGTCGGGCAGCAGCATGCGAAACTGCTCGTAAGCCTGATGCACAAGTTCCTCGCGGTCAGCAAGGTAGAGCACCTTGCCGACGGCTTTCTGATGGAGCAGCGCTTCAATGGCGCCCGCCGCCATGCGTGTCTTCCCTGTGCCCGGCGGTGTGGAAACGAGAAGCCGCCGCACGCCTCGATGCACGTCCTCGCATATACGCCAGACGGCTTCCTGCTGATAGGGGCGGTTCACAATGTCTTCAGCAAGGTCTGGATGTCCGTCCGGATCGTAAAGGCGGCGGAAGTGCAGACGCCGCTCCAAACCGACGCGCGAAAAGCATCCATGAATCGGACGCAATGTGCCGCTCGCCTCATCCAGATAGCAGTATCCTCCCTCGCGCAGGAGAAAAATATAGGGACGCTCGCCGTACTTCTGTTCCATGAGCGTCGCCCATTCCTTCGCCTGAGCGACGCCGTCTTCTGCGGAATGCTCCGCCGCCTTGACCGCCATGACGGCCAGCGGTTTCTTCTCGGCATCGGTGAAGAGGAGGTCGACTGTCGGCGTCTTTTTTCCCGCGCCCTCGATCTGCGCGTTCATGAAGAAGTCCTCACCCAAAGTCCATCCCGCCTGCGCACTGTCCACCAGGATGTAGCGGCCGCGCGTCTCGGCGAGAAGGTCAGCGGACACCTCGACGACGCTGCCGTTCCTGTTTTTTTCCCGCAGGGCGGCAAACTTCTCCGAAGCCTCGCGGTTCTTCTTGCGCCGCGGTAAAAGGGCGCCGCCTTCGAACGGCTCCTTGTAGAGTTCCAAGAGTTTCAGAGGATTCGCATTGCATTCCTTGCCGCCCGTCGGCAAAAGGCTCTCATTGAAAGGAGTCGGCGAAAAACCTTCCTCGTAGCACGCCGCCAACCATGAAAGGGCTGCGTGCAGTCCGCGCAGCGCGAGCAAGGCCTCCTCGCGTGAGACGTCCATGCCGCGATAAGCAACGACATTGCCGAGATGCAGGATGTAATGCACGAGATAATTCATTCCAGCCGGACGGAGTTTCTTGAGCGTCGGCTCATGAATGAGGCGAGCGATCGCCTCGCGATACGGCAGCGCGAGTCCCGCATCGTGCGTGAACATCCAGCGCACCGCCAGCTTGACTGCACGCGCCGACAAAATCACACACTCTGGGTATGACGTGCCGAAGCGCCGCTCCGCCTCCATCGCCGTCTTCGCGATCGCCTTGTAATCCTTTCGCGCCATCAAGAAATCAAAATTTGATGCCATGTCCTCACCGTTCTTTCCCTGATCGGGCTGCTGCGCAAGCATCTCCTGCGCCAGCCCCGGCTTCTCTCACGAGAATCTCAATTCACGCGGACGCCCTTTCCATCCCTGTGGCGCCCGCTCATATATCTTATGCCGTCGGTCTTGCGCGACTGCGTGAGATCGACGATCTCGTCATGCTCCTTCTGCGGCTCTCGCCCAAGGCGGCAGAGGACGCGCGTGATGCGCACGCCCTCCGTTTCCTCGACGAAGAACTGTGCATCGCCGAATGCCGCCTTCTGTCCGATGCGCGGTGGATTGTCGACGTGCGCCGAAAGCCAGCCGCCCACGCTGTCGATCTCCTCCTCGTCGATCGCGACCTCCAGGATGTCCTCAAGTTCCTCCAAAAGCATCTTGGCGTCGACAGAGTAAAGGCACGCGCCCTTCTTTTCCACCAGCGGGCGATCCGTATCGAACTCGTCCTGAATATCTCCGACGATTTCCTCGATGACGTCCTCGATCGTGACCATGCCCGCCGTGCCGCCATACTCATCGACGACAATGGCGAGCTGCGAGCGCTCCTGCTGCATCGTCTGCAAAAGGCGGCTGACGGCCATGGCCTCGGGCACGACGAGCGCATGGCGCGCGAGCTTCCGAAGATCGGGCGTCTCTTTCTTGTAAAGCGTTTGTAAAAAGTCCTTGATATGCAAAAAGCCGATGACGTTGTCCTTGCCCCCGTCGCAGATCGGATAGCGCGTGAGCCTCTCCTCCATCGCCGTCTCAATGCTCTCTTCCACGGAATCCTCAAGGTCGAGGCAGACCATGTCCGTGCGCGGAATCATGATCTCGCGCACGGAGAGATCGGCGAAGTCAAAGACGTTGTCGACGAATTCCAATTCCGTCTTATCGATGAAGCCTTGGCGATGACTCTCCTCCATGAGGACGCGGATCTCCTCTTCCGTATGCGCCACATCCTCCTCCTTCGTCACGACGGAGAAGCCCATGCGTTCCTCCGCCCAGTTCGCGACGTGATTCAGCAGCCAGACGAAAGGATACATGATGCGTTGGAAGACGAGGAGCGGCAAGGCGACTGTGAGCGCGACACTCTCGACCTTGCGGATCGCGACATTCTTCGGAATCAGCTCGCCGCCCACGATGTGCAGCGAGGTGATGAGGAAGAACGCGATGGCGAAGGAGACGGTTTCAACCGCGCTCTCCGGCACGCCGAACCACGAAAATGCCGGATGCAGCAAGGAAGCGACAACAGGCTCACCGAGCCAGCCCAAGCCCAGGGAAACGATGGTGATGCCAAGCTGCGTGACGGAAAGCGCCACGTCAAGGCGATCGGCCAGCTTCTTCGCATACGATGCGCGGCGGTTGCCCTCGGCGATGAGCACGTCGAGCCGGGAACTGCGCATCTTGACGATGGAAAACTCCGCCGCAACGAAGAACGCATTGCCGAAGACGAGCAGAAAGACGACAAGAATTTTCAAAGACAATAAAAAAGGATCTTCCAAGAACTCTCCCCCATCAAAATGCACTGATATATCTTACTTTAAACATTTATTCTACAACCGCTTTTGCTTTTCCTGCTCCCTTTTTGCCGTCCGAAGGGGAATTCATCATCTCTTGTGCGGACGGCAGCGGCGCATACTCGGCGAGGAATGCCGCCATCTCCTCCTCCGAAAGTGCGGGCGCGCCAAAACTGCGGGCAGGGCGCACATCCTTCTGACCTGCGCGAGACGGTGCAGACCTCGCCGACGCTGCCCGTGGCGCACGCGAGTCGAGATCGGGCTTTCCCTCCTTGTCGTCGCAGCTCATGCGGCAGCGCGGGTAGTTCGAGCAGCCCCAGAAGTCGCCGTTTTTGCCGCGGCGCTTCACGAGGACGCCGTTTTTGCAGCGCGGGCACGGATGCTCGCCCCCGCGCTCGATCTTCGCGTCGAGCGCCTTCGCCACAAGGCGGCGCGTGAAGGCGACCTGCGCCGACAGGAACTCTTCGAGCGTGCCCTCGCCGTCTGCCATCGAGTGCAGCTTGTCCTCCCAAAGCGCCGTGGCGTCGGGATAGACGAGATCGTCGGGCAGGGCATCGACGAGGAGGTAAGCCGTATCGGTCGGATAGAGCAGCTTCTTCTTGCCCTTCGCCGAAAGGAAGCGACGCTTGATGAGGTCATCGATGATCGCCGCACGCGTCGCCTCCGTGCCGATGCCGTAGACGTCCTTGAGGCGTTTCTTCGCCTCGGGGTCAAGCACGTACTTGTGGATCTCCTTCATGCCCTGCAGAAGCGTCGCCGGCGTGAAACGCGGCGGCGGCTTCGTCGCACGCTTCTTGAGCACGCCGCTCAAGTACGTCACGGCGTCGCCCTTCTTCAAGGGCGGCAGGACGCCGCCTTCTTCTTCCTCGCCATCTGCATCGCCCGCATCAGCTTCTTCGCCCGCGCCCTTCTTCGCCGTGCGGTAAATGGCACGCCAGCCCGCCTGAATCTCGCGCCGCCCATTCACAGCGAACACCTCGCCGTGATAGTCGAGAGCCGCACGCGTCTTTTCGTAGACATGCTCGGAATAGAATTGCGCAATGAACGCCTGCGCGATCAGGCGGTAGATGTTCGCTTCCGTCTCCGTGAGCGTCCCGAGCCGCGCGTGCACGCACGTCGGAATGATCGCATGGTGCGCCGTCACCTTCTTGTCGTTCCATGCGCGGCTCTTGATCTTCGCGTCCGCGCCGCCCGCCCAATGCGACAGAGCCGCATCGTCGCCATCCCTGAGATGCGCGAGGATCGCGGACGCATCCTTTCGCTGGTTCAGCGGCAGATATTCCGAATCCGAGCGCGGGTATGTCGTGAGCTTCTTCTCGTAGAGCTTCTGCGCCGTATCGAGCACGAGCTGCGGTTCGTAGCCGTACTTCCTGCCCGCGAGCACCTGAAGCGATGAAAGTGAAAACGGCAGCCTCTGCCCCTCCGTCTTCTTCGCGCGATGCAGCTCCGTCACGCGCCCGTCTGCAGGCGGCTCGGCGAAACCCGCAAGGCGCGCCTGTGCCGCCGCCTCGTCGATGAGCCTTCCCTCGCGGTCAAGCCCCGGCTCCTCCTCGCGCGGCTTCCAGACAGCTGTGAAATCCCCGTCTGCATGGCGGAACTTCGCGCGAATCTCGAAGTAATCGACGGGCTTGAAGCCATCGATCTCGCGCTCGCGGCGCACGACGAGCGCCAAGGTCGGCGTCTTGACCCTGCCCACGGGCAAGACGAGCTTCTTGTGCCCCGCACGGCGTGCCGCGAGCGTATAGGCACGCGAAAGGTTCATGCCGATGAGCCAGTCGGCGCGGGCACGCGCCAGCGCCGACTGCTTGAGCGCGTAGAAGTCGCTGTTCTCGCGAAGATCCGCATTCGCCTCGCGAATGCTCTTCTCGTCGAGCGCGTTCAGAAGGATGCGCTTGACGGGCTTTTCGTTGCCGACGAAGTCGAGCACCTCGTCGATCAGAAGCTGCCCCTCGCGGTCGGGGTCGCCCGCATGGACGATCTCATCAGCACGCGCGATGAGATCCTTGACGATACGGAACTGCCGCGCTGCCGACGAAGCGACGACAAGCTGCCACTCGGCGGGCACGATGGGCAGATCCTCCGTGCGCCAGAACTTGTACTTCTCGCTGTACTCCTCCGGCTCCTTCTGGCGCAGAATATGACCGAAGCCCCACGTCACCGCGCCTTCCGCCGTTTCCAGCCAGCCATCGTGCGAGCGCACAGGGCCTTCGAGGCACTTGGCAATCTCGCGCCCCATGCTCGGTTTCTCCGCAATGTAGAGCCGCAAGGCTTCTCCTCCTTTCCGCGCACAGCGATATTTTATGAAAGCCCAAGAAGCCAAGTCGAAGGCGCAGGCTGCTTGGGTAACTTTCCTTAAGGGCGGCGCACTTTTGTCCACAAAGCGGACGTTTGTGCGTGCAGTTTCTCATGCAAATCAAATATTCTCTTCTATTATACCACAAATCGCCTTCATTGACAGCCCTGCGCTGCATTGTTATAATGGCGAAAGAATCAGCGCCGCCGCACAGGCGGCTTTTCACTCCATCAGAAACATTTTGGGAGGCGTCCTTATGACAGAAAAAGTTTTCCCCATAAGCCGCGAGAGGCTTGAGGAAATCATCGAACAATATCCGACACCCTTTCACATCTACGACGAAAAGGCCATTCGCGAGAACTTCCGCCGTTTCAAGCGAGCCTTCTCGTGGGCGCCGAACTTCACCGAGCACTTCGCCGTCAAGGCAGCGCCAAATCCGCGCCTCCTGCAGATTCTGCACGAAGAGGGCGCGGGCACGGACTGCAGCTCCATCGCCGAACTGCTCCTCTCCGAGGCCGCCGGTGTCAAGGGCGAAGAGATCATGCTGACCTCGAACGACACGCCCGCCGAGGAATTCCAGAAAGCGCGCGAACTCGGCGCCATCATCAACCTCGACGACATCAGCCATATCGACTATCTCGAAAAATGCGCGGGCTTCCCCGACTGCCTCTCCTTTCGCTACAACCCCGGCCCGCTCATCGAAGGCAACGACATCATCGGCAAGCCGACCGAAGCGAAGTACGGCCTTACGCATCATCAGATCTTCGACGCCTACAAGATCGCACGCGAAAAGGGCGTCAAGCGCTTCGGCCTGCACACCATGGTCATATCGAGCGAGCTTAGGAATGAAGCCTTCCTCTTCACGGCGGAACTCATGTTCAACCTCGCCGTCGAAATCAAGAAACGCCTCGGCATCTCGCTCGAATTCATCAACCTCGGCGGCGGCTTCGGCATTCCCTATCGCCCCGAAGAAGAAGCCATCGACGTCGAGCGCGTCGGAAGCGGCATCGAAGCTCTCTACAAGAAGATCATCGAGCCGGCGGGACTCGCAGGCCTCGCCATCAAGGCAGAATCCGGCCGCTACATCACGGGACCTTACGGCTGGCTCGTCACAACGGCGCTGCATGAAAAGAAGACGTACAAGGACTACATTGGACTCGACGCCTGCATGGCGAATCTCATGCGCCCCGCACTCTACGGCGCGTATCACCACATCACCGTCGTCGGCAAGGAAGACGCCTTCTGCGATCACATCTACGACGTCACAGGATCACTCTGCGAAAACAACGACAAATTCGCCATTGACCGCAAACTGCCCAAGATCGACATCGGTGACCGCATCGTCATCCACGACACGGGCGCCCACGGCCACGCCATGGGCTTCAACTACAACGGCAAGCTCAGAAGCGCGGAGCTGCTCTTAAGAGAAGACGGCAGCGTCGAACTCATCCGCCGCGCCGAAACTCTCGATGACTACTTCGCCACCCTTGACATCCCCGGCGGTTTGATGAAGTAGGGTATCACAACAGGGCTATGCGAAGATGTCAAAGATCATCGCATAGCTCATATCTTTTTCAGCTTTCTCTAAGGCGTGAGTATATTACAAAATGTTTACCTGCAGATCCTTTCTCATCAGACCCAAGGTGCGCATATCCGATTTGAACCATATTGATCCGGCATGGTTTGTCGATGTAACGAACGCCGAGGAGCTTAAAAAGATTGCCAGGCATGTGGACAAAAAATATATAGACGGCGCTATTCTGCTAAGCTATTTTGATAAAGAAATATTAACCTTCCGTGAATGGGACTCCCTTAATTATCTCTGGGTTTACCTCGCCGTCGCCATCGATAAACTGCTGCAAGATGGAATAGCCTCCATGTCCTTTCCAGATGCTCCAATGGAGATGGACTTTGAAGAATATGACAGAGGTTTTATAAAATTGCATACAAAGTGGAACAATAAGCGCTTTTTTGTCCCAGAAAAGGAACTGCTGCTCACCTTGCTTCAGGGAGCTGTCAATTTTTTTGACGCCATCAATAAGCCGTTGGATCTACACAGTACATATGCATTAGAGCGGCAGTACTTTGATGATCTATTGCAACGAGTCTACGGCAAGTTTTTGTGATGGTATGTGTCTTTACACCCGATGTATTTTCCGTTCGTATTCTATAGAAGAAGGGCGCCGTCAGCCGACGGCGCCCTTCCTTGTTGCTTATGCTGTTCACAATACCGAAACTCTTTCCCTCACAAGAGCTTCGCCCGAAGCTCCTCTGCCGAAAGCGGCGAGAGGTAGGCGGGGGCGATGTCGAGGACGGTCTTGCAGCCCGCGACGCCCTCCTGCGCGAGGCGGTATGCCGCCCTTGCATACGCGAGGAGCACGCTCGTCGTGAACTCGGGGTTCGAGTCGAGCTTCAGGCTATACTCGATCGCGTGCTTGTGCTCGCCATGAAGCCCCGTCGCACCCGTGCGGATGACGAAGCCCCCGTGTGCAAGGCCGCTGTGGCTTGCCTTCAGCTCCTCTTCCGTGATGAAGTGCACGGTCGTATCGTAGTCGGCGAAGTAGTTCGGCATCTCCTTGATTTCCTTCTCGACCTTCGCTGCGTCCGCGCCCTCTTCGAGGACGACGAAGCATTCGCGCGTATGCTTCTCGCGCGTCGTAAGCTCGGGATTGTCGCCGCGCCGCACGGCGGCGAGCGCCTTGACGACGGGGATGGTGTACTGCTTCGCATCCTTCACGCCTGCGATGCGGCGGATGGCGTCGGAGTGCCCCTGGCTGACGCCGCGCCCCCAGAAAGTGTAATCCTTGCCGTTCGGCAGGACGGCATTCGCATAGACGCGCGCGAGCGAGAAGAGCCCGGGGTCCCAGCCGACGGAAATGACGGCGACATGATTCATCGCCTTTGCCGCCTGATCTACGGCAGCGAAGTGCTCAGGAATCTTCGCGTGCGTATCGAAACTGTCGACGACGTGGAAGAACTTCGCATACTGCGGCGTCTGCTCGGGCAGATCCGTCGCGCTGCCCCCGCAGAGGATCAGCACGTCGACTTTGTCCTTCCATGCCTCGATGTCCTCGACGCGGACGACGGGCACGCCCTCCGTCCGGATCTTCACATCTTTCGGATCGCGCCGCGTAAAGACGGCGACAAGCTCCATATCGCTGTTTTCTCGCACGGCGCACTCCACGCCGCGCCCGAGGTTTCCGTAGCCGAGAATGGCAATTTTCATATTTCTCTCTTCCTCCCAAATCAGGCGAGCACGCGTGCGAGGCGCACGATCTCGGGATCGAGCGTCTTGCGGTTCGTCACGGCGTCATGCAGATTGATGCTCACGACCTTGCCCATGTCGAAGCCGAAGACGATGTCACTTGCGCCCGACATCAGCGCGAGAGCCGCGCGTTCGCCGAGAAGCGACGCCTTCATGCGATCCTCGACCGTCGGCGCGCCGCCGCGCTGGATGTAGCCCAAGACGGATACGCGCGTATCGATCTTCGTCGTCTCGCCGATGAACTTGCCCATCTCGACGGCAGAGCCTGCACCCTGCGCCACGACGATGATGCTGTACTTTTTGCCTGCCTCGTAAGCGTCCATGATTTCCGTGCAGATCTCATCGAGATCGTACTTGACCTCGGGCACGAGGACGTATTCAGCGCCGCCCGCGACGCCCGCCATCATCGCGAGCCAGCCCGACTTCTTGCCCATGACCTCGATGAGGATGATGCGCCGATGCGCCGACGCCGTGTCGCGCAGCTTGTTGATGGCCTCCAGAACTGTGTTCGCCGCCGTGTCGGCGCCGATCGTGTAGTCCGTGCCCCAGACGTCGTTTTCAATCGTCGCCGGCAGACCGACGATCGGCATGCCGTGGCGCGAGAGATGCGCCGCGCCCGTGAGGCTGCCGTCACCACCGATGACGACGAGGCCTTCGATGCCATGCTCTTTGAGCTTTTCCATCGCCGCTTTGCGCCCCTCCTCCGTATGGAAGCGCTTGGAACGCCCCGTGCCGAGGAACGTGCCGCCGCGCTGAATGAGGTCGCTGACGCTGCGCGTCGAAAGCTCCTTGATGTCGCCGTCCAAAAGCCCCGTATAGCCGCCGTAGACACCGAAAATCCTTACGCCCTCGGAAATCGCCGTGCGCACGACGGCGCGCGCCGCCGCATTCATGCCCGGGCTGTCACCGCCCGAAGTCACAACACCAATCGTACTGATCATGTATCTCTCTCCTATCCTATTGTCTTTTCTCAGCTGTTGACTGCACTCGCGTGGAAGAGCCGGATGCCCTTCTGACCCACGCTCGCCGCCTTCTCCATCAGTGCACGGATGTCCGTCCCCTCGTCCAGAGCCTGCGTGTTCGCCATGTCGACGAGCATCGGCATGCTCACGCCCGTGACGATGCCGTACTGCTCGTTGTTGATGACGATGCGGCAGGCGGCATTGTACGGCGTACCTCCGAAGATGTCGACGAGGAAGAGCACGCCGCCCGACGTGTCGAGCTTTTCCAAGACAGCTTCGTACTTCGCCGTGATGTCGGCCGGCCCTTCGCCCGGCAAAAACGTGACCGCCGCCGTGTTCTGCACCTCGCCGAAGATCATCTCGACGGAAGAGAGCAGCTCTTCAGCCAGCCGGCCGTGCGTGCCAACGATGATTGCAAACATATCCATACCCCCCAGCTGAGCTTTTGCCCAAGCATCGAATCCAGTGCTTATCATTTTTATTATAGCAAATTTTTTCCTATATGTCTGTAAAAAAAGCCGCCTGTCGCATCTTCTGCGACGGCGGCTTTTCTTTCCAATATTTGCGGCGAATTTCACCCTACGCTTCCAAAACCTCATCCATCGCCTGTTTCATGCGGCAGATCGCGGTGTCGAGATCTTCCTTCTCGATGTTGAGCGGCGGGTTGAAGTAGAGTACGTCGCCTAGAGGGCGCAGCAGGAGACCGCTGCGAAGAGCCGCCCGGTAGATGGCATAGCCGAGGCGGCGGCTCGCGTCGAACGGGCGCTTCTCCCGCTTGTCCTCGACGAGCTCTGCGGCATGGATCAGGCCGATATGACGGATCTCGCCGACATTTCGGTGCGCACCGAAGACTTCCTCCATGCGTGCGGTCAGCCAAAGAGCTGTCTCTGCCGCTTTCTCCAGGACGTTTTCCTCGTCGAGGATGTCGAGCACGGCGAGCGCCGCCGCGCAGCCGAGCGGATTGCCCGCGTAGGTGTGGCTGTGCATGAACGCCTTCCCTTCGCTCCAGTCCGCGTAGAAGGCGTCGTAGATCTTCTCTTTGACGACGGTGATGGACATCGGCATGTAGCCGCCCGTCAAGCCCTTGGAAAGGCACATGATGTCGGGCGTGATGCCCGCACGCTCCGTCGCGAATAGCCTGCCCGTCCGGCCGAAGCCCGTCGCGATCTCATCGGCAATGAGGAGCACGTCATGCTCGTCGCAGAGCGCACGCAGTTTCTTGAGATAAAGCTCCGGGTAGATTCGCATGCCCGCGCTGCCCTGCAGAAGCGGCTCGACGATCATCGCCGCACACTCTTCGGCGTGCTCGGCGAACGCCTTTTCCGCATAGGAAAAGCACTCGCAGGAGCACGTCTCGCGCGTCTTTTGAAAAGGACATCGGTAGCAGTCGGGCGCTTCGACGTGGATGTTGTCCATCATCATGGGCTTGTACATCTCGGCGAAGAGATCCATCGAGCCGACGGAGAGCGCACCGATCGTCTCGCCGTGGTAGCCCTCGGAAAGGCATAGGAAGCGCGTCTTCTTCGTGCGTCCCGTCTGCTGGCAGTATTGAAACGCCATCTTGAGCGCCGCTTCGACGGCGGACGAGCCGTTGTCGTTGAAGTGGAACTTCGTGAGCCCTGCCGGCACGAGCGCAGCGAGGCGCTCCGCCAGCTCGATGGCAGGACGATGCGAGAAGTTCGCGAAGATGACGTGCTCCAGGCGGTCGAGCTGTGCCTTGATGCGCGCATTGATCTTCTCGTTCGCGTGCCCCAAGAGGTTCGCCCACCACGAGCTGACGATGTCGAGATAAGCCTTGCCGTGCACATCGTAGAGCCATGCGCCCTTCGCATGGTCGATGACCATGGGCAGGAGCTCCTCGTAGTCCTTCATCTGTGCGCACGGATGCCAGATATGGCGAAGGTCGCGTTCTTCAATCGTTGGCATGAAATCCTCTCCCTCTATGATTTCGGATGTTCAGTCGTACAGTGCGGCGAGCGCCGCCGCCGCGAGCGGCAATTCCTCTTCCCCCTTCGCGACGCACGCGACGACGGGCGCGCCCGTCATCTCCTCGACCATCTTCTTATTGTCCTCCTGCATGACGTCTCCCGCCTGCCAGTTATTGAAGATGAATCCCTTCAGGGGAATGGCCCGCATCTTCAAATGCTCGGCGGTCAGGACAGCGGCGTTGATCGTGCCGAGTCCCGCATCGGCAACGACGAGAGCCGAAAGCCCGAGGCGTACGGCGAGGTCGTCGAGCACGACGTGTTCATGCTCGTCCCAGCGCAAAGGGCAGATGATGCCGCCGCTGCCCTCGACCGTCAGATAGTCGAAGCGCTCCTTCGCCGCGCGAAAATCACGCTCAACCTTGCCGAAGTCGATCGGACGATTTTCGATTCTCGCGGCGAGATGCGGCGAGACGGCATCCCGATAAATATAAGAAACGATTGCCTCGTCTTCTGCCAGAGCTGCCGTGCGTGCGACATGAAGCGCATCGCCGGGCAGGAGCGAGCCGTCCGCGCTCGTCTCAGCGCCCGACAGCGCCGCCTTGTAGTAGCCCGCGCAAAGTCCCGCCTCCTTCAGGCGCTTGACGATGAGTCCCGTCACATACGTCTTGCCGATGTCCGTTCCCGTTCCCGTGATGAACAATGCTTTTCCCATGAAAATTTTCTCCTTTGCAAAGACAGCATCGAGCGATGCATCTCAGAGCCAAAGTCCCGCCTTGCGGCAGCGAATGCCGATGAAAGCGGCGGCGAGGCACAGCAGAAAGTCCGGCACGACCTGCAAAATGCCGCAGTACCAGAGCGCGAGCCACAGCGTGATGGGCGCGTCGACGATGTAGTTCGACGCGATGTAGAAGTAGGAAATGCCGAACAGATAGACGATCGCCATGCCCGCGAGGCACGCGCCGAGCACGCGCCCGAAGGTCGGCTCGCCGCCGCGCACGAGCGCACCTGTGAGATACGCCTGACAGATGAAGCCGACGAGATAGCCGAACGTCGGCTGCAGAACGTAGCTCGGCCCGCCACCCGACGCAAAGACGGGGATGCCGACAAGCCCCATGAGCACATAGACGCCGACCGCCACAGCCCCGAGCCGCGCCCCGAGCAGGACGCCCGCCAACAGCGTGAAGAGGAACTGCAGCGTGTAGACATCCGTGCCGACGGGGATACGGATGAAGGCGCCGACGGCAACGAGCGCGATGAAGAGCGCACAGAGAACGATTTCTCTCACTTTCATGAAATTTGACTCCTCCCTTTGGGAAGCGCTGAATCCGCCAGCGCCCCTTCATATCTATCGTTCCATAAATCTTCCTTATCATACGCCCTTGTACGATTATTGTCAACTTAACATTTTTGAAAAGTTTACCTTGATGTGCTGGCGTAAAGAAAATTTAGGGCTTGAAAAACTTTTTCTTTTCGGGTAAAATTGGAAAAAATACGATAAACCAATAGCAACGGAGGCGAGAATATGTTTCTTGTAGAACGCCATGATGCCATCCTTGACATCCTTGCACGCGACGGCAAGGTGCGCGTCAAGGATCTCAGTGACCGTTTTCATGTGACGGAGGACTGCATACGCAAGGATCTCGGTGCGCTCGAAAAACAGGGGCGGCTCAAGCGCACTTACGGCGGCGCCGTCATCCGGCGCGAGAATCCCCACACCATCGAGGTCAGCAAGCACCGCAACATCGACGTCGAGGCCAAGCGCCGCATCGCGCGCGCCGCCATGCACCTCATCCATGAGCATGACATGGTCTTCCTCGACATCTCGACGAGCAACCTCGCGATTGCCGAGCTTCTCGTGCACGACGAGCGTGAGCTGACCGTCGTCACGAACATGATCGACATCCTCTCCATCCTCGCCCAGAACCCGAAGATCCGCGTCGTCTTCGTCGGCGGCGTCATCAACAAGAGCCGCGACGGCTTCTGGGGCGGCATGACGCTCGACCTCATCTCGCGCCTGAAGCCCGACATCGCCTTCGTCGGCGCCGTCGGCGTCGACGTCAAGGAAAACAGCGTATCGACCTACGACATCGAGGACGGCATCAACAAGGCGGCGATCATCCGCGTCTCCAAGCGCGCCTACGTCGTCGCCGAAGCGAGAAAGCTCAGCTCGGACGGCAACTACAACTATGTGACGCTCGACACGCTCTCGGGGCTCATCACCGACTCGCGCCCCGCCGCCGATATATGCCAGGCGGCAGAGGACTACGGCGTGGACATCATCCTGCCGCAAATCGACTGAAAAAGGAAGGACTCCCTGTTCCATGCAAAACTCCATGCAAAACGCATCTTTTTTGCGCCTGCCTTCTTGGCAGGCGTTCTCTTCCGTTGCCGCAAAAGGACTCAAGGTGTTTCTTTTCTACCTTGCAGTCCTTTCTTTCTGCCGCGCCTTCTTCATCTTCTGGATGCACGACTACATGGCCGCGGCGACGGGCAGCGCGGACATCGCCATCGCACTCTGGCGCGGCATGCGCTTGAGCTTTCAGACAGCGGGGGCGCTTGCGCTCTTCTCCCTCGTGCCCGCCGCGCTCGCACGTCTTCTTCATGCACCGCTTGAAAACCTCGCATGGCGCGTGACGAGCGCCCTTTCCCTCACGGTGCTCTCCATCCTCTACGCCGCGAGCTTTCCCTACTACCGCCAATATCACACGGGCTTTCATCAACTCATCTTCAATACGGTGAACGAGGACGTCTATGCGCTCTTCATCTCGCTCGTGCAGGAATTCTACCTGCCCGTGCGGCTCGCGGGCGCACTCCTGCTCGCCTTCCTTCTCTATCGTGCGCTGTGCCTTCTGCTCGCGTGCGATTTTTCCGCTCTCGCCGAGCGCCTGCTTCCCTGGCGGTCTCTTCGCCACGCCCTCTTCCTCCTGATTCTCGCACTCGTCGCCCTATTGAGCGCCTTCGGCGGCAGCCTGCGCTGGCAGGACGCCGTCAACTGGGAGAATGCCGGCGTCACGAACGACGCCTTCCTGAACGAAGCCATCCTCGACAATTTCCAGGCGCTCTATCGCGCCTATGTGCTGAACAGCCGCTTCCTCGCATGCAACGGTCTCGATTTCACCGTCGAGGAGATCGAGCGCCTCGCCGCGCTCCACGCAGGCCGTCCTGCCGATACGCGCGACCTCGACGTCTACCTCACGCGTGAAGCCGAAGGTGCACAGATCGAAAAGCCGCGCCACATCTTCCTCATCATCTCCGAAAGCTACGCCAACTGGCCGCTCTTGGAAAAGTATGCGAGCCTGCACATCGCCGACCCCACGAAAGAACTGCTGAACGCAGCTGATACCGTTTACTGTGATACCTTTCTGCCGAACGGTTCGAGCACGGTGTCCGCCGTCACGGGCGTTGTCACGGGATTCGCCGACGCCAACCTCTACCTCACGACGATGCCCGAATCTTTCGCTGCGCCCTATCCGACCGCCATCGCGCCCACCTTCGCCCGCCTTGGCTACCACACGGATTTCTGGTATGCAGGTCCTGCGACATGGGAGCGCATCGAGCCGTTCTGCCGCGCACAGGGATTCGAGCAATTCTACAGTCGCGGCGACTTCTCCTCCGACGAGGGAAGCGTCTGGGGCGTCGACGACGAAGTCCTCTACGGGGAAGTTCTCTCGCGCATCGATCCCCAACAGCCCGGGCTTCATGTGCTCCTCAACGTTTCGAACCATTCTCCGTACACGGTCGACCTCGCCGCCAAAGGTTTTCCCGCAGAAGCGGTGCGTGCCGCGCTCCCCAAGGAGGCGCAGGGAGATGACGCCCTCCTCAAAGAACTCGGCCACTACTGGTACGCGACGCAGGAGCTCGCCGCCTTCCTCCGCGCGGCGAAGGAAAAATTCCCCGAAGCTCTCTTCGTCATCGTCGGCGACCATGCCGACCGCTACAACATCGAGAAGACGCCGTCGCTCTACGAGCGCTACGCCATCCCCTTCATCCTCACGGGGCACGGCGTAAAGAAGGGTCTGCTCGACCCGGAAGCTGCGGGCAGTCAGATCGACATCGCGCCGACACTCATCGAGCTGATTGCGCCTCGGGGCTTTCGCTACGAAGCCGTAGGAAGAAGCCTCACGCGCGGCAACCGGCAGGGCGTCAACTACGGCTTTTGGATCACGCACAGCGCCATCGGCAGGACAGATACCGTTCCGCTCGTCGCCGAACCGATCAAAGACCGCCCGGCCGCTCTCGACGAAGAGGCGATGCAAGACTACATCAATGCCGTACGCGCCCTTTCATGGTGGCGTCCGAAGTACGGCCCCATGCTCGACGAGGCGAAGCTTGAAGGTCGCGAATGATGGCGACGGAACGCGAAAAGAAAAGCGACGCTGACGCGCCAAAAAGCCGTGCATCAAAGAGCCGCACGGCAAAAATCATAGAGAACACTCTCGCACCGCTCGCCGCCTGCCGCCTCTGTCCGCGCGGCTGCGGCGCGAACCGCCTGCACGATGCGCACGGCTTCTGCGGCGCTGGCCGATACGCGCGCGTCGGCCTCGTATCGCTTCATGCGTGGGAAGAGCCTTGCCTGGCTGGCGAAAAGGGCGCGGGAACGGTATTTTTCTCGGGCTGCAACATGCGCTGCGCCTTCTGCCAAAACTACGAGATCAGCCGCGAAAATTTCGGCATCGCCGTCACGGAAGAACGCCTTGCCGACATCTTCCTCGAACAAGAAGAGCGCGGCGCGGCGACACTCGACCTCGTGACGCCGACACACTTCGCACCCCAGATCGCCGCCGCGCTCCTCCTCGCCAAGGCGCAGGGACTTTCCATACCCGTCGTTTACAACTCCTCCGCTTACGAGACCGTTGATACCATTAAAAGCCTGGCGGGACTCGTCGATATCTTCCTGCCCGACCTCAAATACATGGCGGAGGAGACAGCTCTGCGCTACAGCGCCGCCCCCGACTACTTCAAAACGGCGAGCGCCGCCATACGATGTATGCGCAAGATCGCGGGCCGTCCCGTCTTCGATGATACCAATCGCATGCAGCGCGGCGTCCTCGTGCGCCACCTCGTTCTGCAGGGACGGCGCTAGGAAAGCATGAAGATCCTCAACTGGCTCTGGCAGAACTTCGCTGATACCATTTACATTAGCCTCATGAACCAATACACGCCCATGGGCGACCTCTCGAAAGTCCCCGAACTCAACCGCCGCCTCACGACCTTCGAATACGAGAGCGTCGTCGACCACGCACGCAGTCTCGGCATCGAAAACTGCTACATCCAGCAAGGCGGCACCGTCTCCACCTCCTTCGTGCCGCACTTCGACGGACGAGGGGTGGAAAAACACTGAACTACACGCACAAACGTCCACTTTGTGGACATTGTGCGCCGCCCTTACATGAAAGAGCCAATCGGTCTGCGCCCTTCGGGCTTGACTTCTTGGACTTTCATAGTAAAAAAGAAGCCATGGCGGCTCACATCTGAGCCGCCATGGCTTCTTTTGGAAATCGCGCAATCGTTCTCAAATACGACACCGCCGTAGCATCGAGCTGCCTGCGTCCCTGCTCCCAATTCTGCAAGGTTGCCAAAGGAATCCCGAAGGCTCGCGAAAACTCTTGTTGTGACATCGCCAGACGCTTTCTCACCGCCTGAGGTTCTATGCGATATACGACGCTTTTTTTCAAGCCTTCCACGATACTGCCTTGCGCATCCAGCAGCGCCTCCTGCAAGCCTTCAAAAATTTCACTTGCCGCGTCTGACATCATCGGCTCCATGCTGCTCCTCCTTCCTGTGAAAAATCGCTTTCATCTCTTCTACAATATCCCGCAATACTCTTTTCTCGTCTTCGGTTAAATCAACCTGGACATTTTTCGGATAGGCATACAACAGATAAATCGGCTGACTCTCATTATAGACATAGTAGATCACACGGGCACCACCGCGTTTTCCTCTTCCAGAGCCCTGCCAGCGAATCTTCCGTATGCCGCCGGTTCCGGGAATCAGATTACCACTGTATGGATTCAGTCCGATATATATCTTGAACTCCATCTGAGTTTCTATATCCCATATTTTTTCAACTGCTCGTTGATATGGCATCGTTTCAACGAGCACTTGAGGAATCACTTCATTCTTCATATCTTTATTATACGTCAATGACGCATCTCATGCAATATTGCAATTCAAAAAATATCCCCTTTGTTTCTAGACTGCACCTTGTAGGCAAACAAAGGGGATACGATTTTCAGTTTCTGTTGTTCCTCAGCGTCTTCCACATGGTATCATAGACCGCCATGTAGTGTGCATATCTCTCTGGAACGCCGTCAAAATCTCCGCCGAGTCGGAAAAAGGCGCCGCCGTCGATCGACAGAAACACACCGTCTTCGCTCACTTTGTACAAGTATTGCGCCGTGTTCTGCAGCGCATCGCCGTGCACGAACTTCACCATCCCGCGATAGCTGGTGGCATTGCCTGTCGGAATCCGCTCTTTCTCCAGGGTTTCCGTCACGACGTAGATGTCCTTGCCATCATAGGAGGTTGCCCAAATATCTTGGGCAAAGGTCTGCGGCATCCATAAGACTTGGGCGAACAAGGCAAAAACGACGGCCAGAAAAATCCGTTTCATGCAAACGCCTCCTTTACTGTACATCTCTCATATTATCGACACTTTCAGGCGACGGCATAAACCCACGGCCTTTCCCTATATTCCCTCACTCGTGCGTAATGCCCGGATGCGTCATCTGCTCGGGCGACATGATGTGGTCGAGCTGCTCTTTCGTCAAGAGCTGCTTTTCCAAGATGACCTCGCGAATCGGCCTGCCTGTCGTATAGGCTTCCTTCGCGAGAATCGCCGACTGCTCGTAGCCGATGTGCGGCAGGAGCGCCGTAACGACGCCCACGCTGCGATCGACCCACTGCTGACACTGCTCGCGATTCGGCTCAAGGCCGATGAGCAGCTTGTCGACGAAGGTGCGCACGGCATTTGTCAGGTAGTTCATCGAGTTGAAAAGATTGTACGCCATGATCGGCTCCATGACGTTGAGCTCGAACTGCCCATTCTCGACGCCGAACGATACGGCAAGATCGTTGCCTATGACCTGATAGCATGCCTGGTCGAGTACCTCGGCGATGACGGGATTTACCTTGCCTGGCATGATGGAGGAGCCGGGCTGGCGCTTCGGCAAGTTCAGCTCGTTGAGCCCGCAGCGCGGTCCCGATGCCATGAGACGGAAGTCGTTCGCCATCTTGATGAGCACGAGCGCGGTGTTCTTGAGCGCGGATGACACGTCAACGAAGCCGTCCGTATTGTTCGTCGCGTCGATGATGTTCGTCGACGTCTCGAAATTCTCACCCGTAATCTCGCGCAGCTTGCGCGCGACCGCCTTGATGTAGGCCGGCTCGGCATTGAGTCCCGTGCCGACCGCCGTGCCGCCCATATTGATGAGGCGGATGCTGTCCATCGACCAGCCGACGCGCTTGATGCTGCGGCGCACGGCGGACGCATAGGAGCCCATCTCCTGCCCCAGAGTGATCGGCACGGCATCCTGCAGGTGCGTGCGCGCCATCTTCAGGATGTCCTTGTACTCCTCTGCCTTCTTTTCCAGCTCCGTCGCCAGATAGTCGAGCGCCGCCGTCAGCTTGTGTCCCTTGTGCGTCAGACAGACCTTGATCGCCGTCGGAAAAGCGTCGTTCGTCGACTGCGCCATATTGGCATGATTGTTCGGCGAGATGATGTCATAGCTGCCCTTCGGCTCGCCGATGATTTCAAGCGCGCGGTTCGACAAGACCTCGTTCATGTTCATGTTGATCGACGTACCCGCGCCGCCCTGAATCGGGTCGACAGGGAACTGGTCGATGAATTTGCCGTCGATGATCTCCTCCGCCGCCTCGACGAGCGCGTTGCCGATGCGCTTTTCGAGGCGCCCTGTCTCCATGTTTGCCTGCGCCGCCGCCTTCTTCACCTTCGCGAGCGCCTGGATGAAGTCGACGTCGAGCCGACTGCCCGTGATGCTGAAATTCTCTATGGCACGCAGCGTCTGCACGCCGTAATACGCCTCATCCGGCACCTCAAGTTCGCCGAGAAAATCATGTTCCTTGCGCATTGCAATCCCGCCCTTTCCTTTTTGTCCGAACCGTCTATTTCTTGTATACATTATACAACTTTTCTGTCACTTTGTCTTACGGAAACAGGAATATCGTGGAAATTATTTTCGATGCGTCCATAGGCGGGCGAACGCCGTCAGCTTTATCCTTCCGTCGCCTCGGCAAGCGTCGTGACACGGTACAGGAACGGCGATCCGACGCACTTCACCGCAACGGGCGGCGTGCGGACGGTGTGCTCCGTCGACATCGGCTGCAGCCGGGAAGGCGCGTCCGTCACATAGCGCTCCTCTTGCCCATACCGATAGAAGAGCGCGGCAGCCTTTCCCGTCTGCCCGTTCACTGCGATGCGCACCTGCCGCGCACCTTCCCCATCCTCCACACGTCGATCCAGATAGTAGACGGGCAGCAGAAAATAAGCGTTTCTGTGCACACGGAAATCGCGTCCCCAGAGTATGAGTGAAGGCGCCGCCAAATCGAATGTACTTTTTACGTCGGAGACAAACCGCTCTGCAAGGATGTTCTCAATCGTCTCCACACGCGAGACGTGGTTCGCCACCGCCGCGATGCGGAAAATCCCCTCGGCAAAGGCGGGATCGAACGGAATGACCGCGCCGAAATCCCATGGGTCGAGCCGATCGAGCAGATGGATATCATAAAGCGCCGTGTCGGGGCACGCCCAGTTGATGATTTCCTCGTATGCCTCGAAACTCCTCCGATCGCTGCGGATGCACATCTTGACACTGAGGTCGGCAAGCGAGAACGGGATGTAGACTGCCGTCATATCCGAGCGGATGCGTCGCTCAATATCCTGCCCCAAAAACTCCTGTGGAAATCTCCATGCGAGTTTGCGCGCGGCATTCTGTGCCTGCAGCGGCGTCACAACGAACGGAATCGCCTTGCCCGGGACGTTCTTCGCGCCGACTCCCATGATGAACTCCCGCCGATATGCACCAGGGCGCAGCAGCTCCTCATCGCCGAACGTATTGTTGCAGTAGCCGCAAGTGAAGAAATGCTGCGTCGAATCCCCCGAAAAATCTCCGCCGCAGAAGGGACAGCGGAACGTCAGCCGGCAGACCCCTGCAAATGCCGCCGTCGCCGTCTTGTCCCAGAGCGCGAGCTTCTCTTCGACGCTCTTTTGGCGGTAGTGCTGGCTGAGGCAGCCCTTGTCGTGCGCGTCGACCTCCCACATCACCTCCACCGCTCCGAGCTTCATCGCCCCATCCACGATCTGCACGGGTTTATGGCGGAACGCAATCGGCGACCCCCAGAAGACCGGTGCGTCCGTCCACGATACCTCCGTACCGCAGAAGGTGCAGACATACGCCGCCGCCTTCTGCTCGGAGTACATCGCCCCGCCGCAGTTATGGCACTGTATCGCCCGAACCCACTCCGGCATGAGATGCACCCGCCTTTCTTACGATCTCTGCCCACTTCGTCAGACGCCTGGCGACGGAGCAGCGATTTTTATAATCTATACCTTGATTATATTCTTTTCAAAGTATACAATCAAGCGCATGCAAAAAGCGCAGTATCAAGATGCACTGCGCTTTTTCTTATCTCAAAGGCGAAACGCTGCTGCTCCTCAACCGCGTCGGCTTCTGGATGAAAGCCGTGCACGAAAAGACGCCGCAAACGCGCTATCTCATGCAGGAAGAGCGCACGACGCTCACCGAACTCGCCGCGAACTCCCCCTATCCTATTTTTCAGTCCGGCTACTTCATCGCGCGAGGCGAAGAGATCCAAGGGCGCATCTGTGTACCGCTCGCCGACTCCGAATGCCACACGGACTACTGGCTCGTATGCCTGAAGGAAGACCTGCCGAAGTACCGCAAGCTGTTCGACAAAGTGACGGAAAAGACGATCGCATGAAAAAGCCTCCGTTCTCTTCCCTGCTTTATTCGAGCTTCCCGTACGCCTCGTCCGTCACAGGTTCGCACCATTCGTTCGACGTCTCTTCGCCCGGCACTTCAACGGCGAGGTGACTGAACCAGCTGTCTTTCTTCGCGCCGTGCCAATGCTTGACAAAAGCGCCGCCGCGCTCTTCCGTGTGACCCCCGGCGCTCCATTCTTCCTTCGTCATGGTATCGTTCCTCCCATCGATTTCCTTCATTCGTATCCTAGCGTTCTCTTTCGTATTTTATTTTAAAAGCACTTCCGGTTTTTGTACAATGCCAAAAATGGCATCTGCTATACGATTCGTGCATAGCAGATCGGATAAAGGACCGCTCCATGCGCATGACCTTTGCCATACCCACTCGCACACTAAACGAAGAGCCTACAAAAACAGCTGCACATCACTTGCACACATACGAAAAACCATGGTATACTAAGAACGGCAAAAGTGATGAACTCATTGGCGCACGAAAAGCCCCCCAAGGTAGCGACTCGGGGGGCTTTTCTATTCCCATACTGCAGGCAGGGATTAACGCCTAGGCTTGTTGCCCTTGTCTCTTCCGTCAAGCCGTTTGCAGATGCAGTGGCAAATCACACCTGCCAAAACGGAGAGAATAAAGGTGATGAACTCCATAAAACGCGCCCTCCTTCCCGTGCCAGTCTGGAGGAGGCAACGAACCGATTATGACATGGCTGACAGAATCGCGCCATAAAAACAGCAGCGGCACATCACGCATCCTGGCGCAAATTTCATTTCAAATAAAGGGCTTTTCCCTTCTCATATCGAATACATCTTTTAATGAACACCGCACTTCGAGGAGGTCTTACCCATGGCAATTCTAGCTGCTTATGCTGTGCCGCATCCACCGATCATTCTGCCGGAAATCGGCAAGGGCGAGGAACGCAAGATTCAGCTGACGATAAACGCTTATGAACGGGCGATGAAGGAGGCGGCTTCCTTCGAGCCGGATACGGTCGTCGTCGCGAGTCCGCACGCCGTCATGTATGCCGACTATTTCCATATCTCGCCGGGCGACGAGGGTGTGGGAAGCTTCGCGCAGTTCGGCGCACCCGAGGTCGAGGTTCGCGCCGAGTACGACACGGCGTTCGCCAAGACGCTCGCGACCGTCGCAAGCGAAGCCGGACTCGATGCGGGGCCTTTGGGCGGACGCAATGCGGCGCTCGATCACGGCACGATGATCCCGCTGCGCTTCCTGCAGCCGCACACGGAGAACTTCCGTCTCGTGCGCGTCGGCCTTTCGGGGCTGACGCCGCTCGATCACTACCGCTTCGGCATGTGCATCGCACGCACCGCCGAGGAGCTTGACCGAAAGACCGTCTTCATCGCGAGCGGCGACCTCTCGCACAAGCTCACGCCCGACGGGCCTTACGGCTTCGCCGCCGAAGGGCCGCGCTTCGACAAGGCGTGCATGAAGTACCTCGAAGAGGGCACCTTCCTAAAGCTTCTGCAGATGGATCCCGCACTCGCCAAGAAGGCGGCGGAGTGCGGCCTGCGCTCCTTCTGGATCATGGCGGGAGCGCTCGACTGCCAGGCGCTGAAGATTAAGAAGCTTTCTTACCAAGGGCCTTTTGGCGTCGGCTACGGGCTTCTCTCCTTCGTCGTCAAGCGCGAGGATCTGAAGCGCAACTTCGGCATGCGCTATGAGATTGCCCAAAGACGCGCCCTCGACGACATCAAGGCGGCGGAAGACGCCTATGTGAAACTCGCGCGAGAGAGCGTGGAGAAATTCGTCGTGACGGGACAGTACGCGGCAATTCCCGACGATCTGCCCGAGGAAATGCAGGCGCGTGCGGGCGTCTTCGTATCGCTCAAGAAGGACGGCGAGCTCAGGGGCTGCATCGGCACCTTCCAGCCCACGCAGAAAGACGTCGCCGAAGAAATCCTCTACAACGCCGTCTCCGCCGCCCTTCACGATCCGCGCTTCTCGCCGCTCAAAGAAGACGAACTGCCCGACATCGTCTACAGCGTCGACGTGCTCACAGAGCCTGAGCTGATCCACGATGCCGCGAAGGACCTTGACCCGAAGCGCTACGGCGTCATCGTCGAGGCGCGAGGCCGCAAGGGGCTTCTCCTGCCCGACCTCGAAGGCGTCGACACGGTCGAGGACCAGATCAAGATCGCGCGCAAGAAGGGCGGCATCGCCATCGACGACGATGTGCGCATCTGGCGCTTCGAAGTGGAGCGCCACCATTGAGCGCGGATAGCCGCACCGCAAAGACAGAGGGAGCAGACGAACGCATCGTCTGCTCCCTCTGTCCGCACCACTGCCGCCTCGCCGACGGCGAGACGGGCTTCTGCCGCGCCCGCGCGAACGAAGGCGGCACAATCCGCTGCAAGAACTACGGCAGGCTGACCTCCGTCGCCCTCGACCCCATCGAGAAGAAGCCGCTCTATCACTTCCACCCCGGCAGCTTCATCCTCTCCGTCGGCAGCTTCGGCTGCAACCTCCGTTGTCCCTTCTGCCAGAATTACGCAATCTCCATGGCGGACGGGCAAAGCGAAACGCAGGACGTCACGCCCGCAGAACTTGCTTCGCTCGCCCACGACCTCAACCGCCGCCCGCACGGCAATATCGGCGTCGCCTTCACCTACAACGAGCCGCTTCTAAGCTATGAATTCATCATGGACGCCGCGCCGCTGCTGCACGAGGCCGGCCTCTTCGTCGTCCTCGTGACAAACGGCACGATCGCGCCTGCGCCCTTGGAAGCGCTTCTCCCGCATGTCGACGCCATGAACATCGACCTCAAGGGCTGGCAGCCGGACTTCTACCGCCGTCTCGGCGGCGACCTCGCTGCGGTCAAGCATACGATCGCCCGCGCGGTAAAGAGCTGCCACGTCGAGGTCACGACTCTCGTCATCCCCGGTCAGAACGACAGCGCAGGCGATATGGAAGAAGAGGCGCGCTGGCTCGCCTCGCTGCATCCCGACCTGCCGCTTCACATCAGCCGCTACTTCCCGCGCTGGCATGAGAATACTCCCGCGACGCCCATCGAGACGATCGAGCGACTCGCTGCAATCGCGAGAAAGCATCTGCGCTATGTGCACAAGGGAAACTGCTGACAGAAACCACGGCGTATGCTCCCCGTCGTAATAACTGCTGCGCAGTGCTTCCAAGATACGGCGCAAAGCGCTAACAGAATGAACCTCGCACAGCCGCTCACCGACACGATCTTGGACACCAACTTTGTATATTATTTCCCGAGCATAGAGAATCCCTCCTGTTGTAGTTCTTCTACAACAGGAGGGATTTTTGTCCGTATTTTGGGGTGCAGTCCGGTTTCCCTCGCTGCCTTCCGGCAATACAAATCTATTCAACAGCCTTCAGCACATAAATGCGCGACTCAAAATCCACCGACAGCCCGTTCTCCGCAATCGGTTCGCCCGCCGTGCCGTCCGTCGTGATAAGCCCGTAGTTCATCAGCTCGTCGCCGTAGCAGCGCACACCGCTGCGGCGATTTTCATAGAGGACATCCGGCAGGAGTCCCGCAAGCTTCACGCGCTCGAAGCGGTAATTCACGCGGTTCAGCGTGCGGTACCAGCCGACAATCGCCGTCTTCCGATCCGCACTCACGCTCATCCACGCCATGACATTATTTTCAAAGGGGCTTTGCAGACGATAGAACGTCCCGTACTGGAAGATTTCCCGATACTCCTTCATAAAGGAAACCTGTTCTTTGACCTCTGCAATCTCCTCTTCCGTCAATTTGTTCAGATCAAGCTCATAGCCGAACGTCCCGAAGTATGCCGTATTCGCACGCGTGTGCAGCGGCGTCATGCGGTTCATCTGATGGTTTGGCACGACGGAGACATGGCTGCCCATGCTGCTCACAGGATAGCACATGGATGTGCCGTACTGGATCTTCTGCCGCTCGGCGGCATCCGAATTATCGCTCGTCCACGCCTGCGGCGCATAATAAAGCATACCGGGGTCAAAGCGGCCGCCGCCCGAAGCGCAGGACTCGAAGAGCACATGCGGGAACTTCGCGGTCAGGCGTTCGTAGAGCTCGTAAAGGCCGAGGATATAGCGATGGAACACCTCGCCCTGCTGATCGGCAGGCAGCGCATGCGACCAGCATTCCGTGATGCTGCGGTTCATGTCCCATTTCACATAGGAGACCTTGCCGCTCGCGAGAATCGCCTCCATCTGCTCATAGATATTGTCGACCACCTCTTTGCGCGAGAAGTCGAGCACGCACTGCGAGCGTCCGAGCGACTTGCGCCGCCCGGGCACGGAAAGCGCCCAATCGGGATGCGCACGATAGAGGTCGGAGTCCTCGTTGACCATCTCAAGCTCGACCCAGATGCCGAACTTCATGCCGCGCGCCTCGATCTTCTCCGCAAGTCCGTCGATGCCGTTCGGCAAACGGTCGCGGTTGACCGTCCAGTCGCCCAGTCCCGCATAGTCGGAGGTGCGCGCACCGAACCAGCCGTCGTCGAGAACGAAGAGCTCGATGCCGCACTCCGCCGCCTTGTCCGCAATCTTGAGCAGCTTCTCTTCCGTAAAGTCGAAATACGTCGCTTCCCAGTTGTTGATGAGAATCGGGCGCACCTTGTCGCGCCACGATCCGCGCGCCAATCGCTTCTGATAGAGGCGGTGATACGTCTGGCTCATGCCGTTGAGTCCCGCATCCGTCCAGACAAGAACCGCCTCGGGCGTCTGGAACTCTGCGCCCGGCACAAGCTTCCAGTCGAAATCCGTGCTGTGAATACCCGCCTGCAGACGTGTCACGCCGTGGTTGTCGACCTCGGCAAGCATCTCGAAATTCCCGCTGTAGACGAGGCTCATCGCCAGCGCCTCGCCGCATGTTTCCGTCGTTCCACGGCGCAGGAGGGCTGCAAAAGGATTGTATTGCCCGGAAGAGTGCCCGCGGCGGCTGCCAATCGCCGTGATGCCCGTTGTGAGCGGACGAATCTCAATATGACGTTCGCGCGACCATGCCCCCGTCAGCTCCATCCAATCGTACTGCGTATCGGGCAAGTCAATCGACATGCTCATGACCTTCTGCAAATGCAGCACTTCCTTGCCCTCGTTGATGTAGCGCACACTGCGTGCGATTGCACCACCCTCGGCAAATATGGTATAGAGAAGCTCGGCACGCAGTCCCGTCAATTCATCCTTCACCTCGACGATGAGCGTCTTTGCCTCCGTCTCCGCCTCCGCATACGTCGCAGGCAGCCCGGCAAGTTTCGGCTTGCCGTCCATGACACGATAGCCTGCATACTGCAGATCGAGGATACGGCTGCCGTTCTCCTGCAGAACGTTCAGCGCAGGGCGGCGGAAATCCGACGAGCCGTACGTCGGCAATTCCTGACGGATCGCGTCCAGCGAGTAGCTGCGCGTATCCGCAAAGACACATGCCGTCATGCCGCGATGCGCACGCTCGAAGATGTGCTCAAAACCCTCACGGTCGCGAAGCGCCTTGCCGTAGTAGAGCGAACCCAGCCCGCCATGGGGCAGCACCATGAAGATGTAACTCACGGAATCGTTGAAGAGATGAAAAACCTTGCCCTGCTCATGATAAACGATGTTCATGCAATTTCCCCCTTCACTTGCAGCCTTTTCCATGCAAGTCCCCTCATTTCAACTTTCTTCCACGCGAAACCCTGTCGTCCCTCGCTCAACCACAGTATTGGCAAGCACGACGTTCTCCGTCACGCCATCCTCGATCTTTGCCAGCATGAGACGCGCCGCCTCCCGCCCGAGATCGCCCATGTGCTGGTCGACGGTCGTAAGGTTGGGCGCAGTATATCGGCTGAGTGCCGTATTGTCATAGCCGATCAACGAGATATCCTGCGGCACGCGCCGCCCCATGCGCTGACAGGCATTCAGCGCCCCCATCGCCATGAGATCGTTGCAGCAGAAGATTGCCGTCGGCGCAAACCCCAGCATCATGTCCATCAGGATGAACATCGTGTTCTCGACGGTCTCGATGCGATTGCCCTCGCCGATATTGACAATATCCTCTTCATGGAATGTCCCGCGCTCTTGCATGACGGAACGGTAAACTTTCTCCTTGATGCGGTAAGAATCGCTGTTTTCCCCCTGCACGAAGAGGATGCGCTCGTGCCCGTAGTGAAAGAGATGCTCAAGCGCCGCCCGCGCCCCGCTGCTCTGATCGCTCGTCACGTATGATATACCCGCAACCTCCCGCGCACTGTTGACAAAGACCAGAGGCAGGCGCGCCGCCGTATTCTCGTAGAAGTCCGACACAACCATCTCCGTATTCGGACTGACAACGATGACGCCCGAAACATTGCGTGTGATGAAATCCCGCACGCACTCTTCCTCACGCGCCGCATCGTTCTGTGCACACGCGAGGAGCAGGGAGTACGAGCTCTGCCGCAGATGCTCCTCGATTCCGTCGAGCACCTCGACAAAGAACATATTGTCAAAGCTCGGTACGACGACGCCGATGCTCGATGAGCGCTGCATGTTCAGCTCACGTGCCTGCAAATTCGGCACATACTCCAGTTTCTTGATGGCATCCTCCACCTTGAGCCGTGTCTTTTCACGCACGGGATAATTTCCGTTCACCACGCGCGAGACCGTCGCCACCGAAACGCCGGATTCCTTTGCCACATCGATGATCGTCGCCTTCATCTCATTCTCCTCTGCTCCCTCGTACTCCCGATTTCAAACGTCCTTTATACTGTCGATCCAGCGATCGAACGCCGCCATCCCCGCCGCATCGCGCTTGAAAACGCCCGCGTGCGTGAGCACCCGTAAAAACACGGCGCCGATCTCATCGCGCAGGATTTCATCCACATTCGCCTCCGTCACTGCGGGATGCGACGCGCGTACCGAGCGATACCAGTCCGCGTGCTTTTCAATGTCCGCGATGCCCGCGATGTCCTCCGTTCCCTTCAAGAGTTCCGTGCGCACCTGTTCCATCTCTGATTTAAGCCGCGCGGGCAAGATTGCCAGCCCCAGCACCTCGATCAGGCCGATGTTCTCCTTCTTGATGTGGTGCACATCGGCATGCGGATGGAACAACCCGAGCGGATGTTCCTCCGTCGTGCGGTTGTTGCGGAAGACGAGATCGAACTCAAAATCCGCGCCGTGCCGCCGCGCAATCGGCGTGATCGTGTTGTGCGGCGCATCCGTCTCCGCCAGGATCTCCACCGATGCGTCGCTGTATGTGCGCCACGCTGCGAGAATCTTCGTTGCAAGGTCGATGAGAGCTCCCTTGTCGGATGACGTGAGGCGCAGGGTCGACATCGGCCATTTCACATGCCCTGCACGGACATTCGGATAGTTCGCAAAGCGATATTCCTGCTCCACCGCCGCGCGTTCCATGGCAAACGTATAGCGCCCGCCCTGATAGTGGTCGTGCGAGAGGATCGAGCCGCCGACGATCGGCAGATCAGCATTCGAGCCCGCGAAATAATGCGGAAAAAGCTCGAGGAACGCCGCGAGATTCTCAAACGTCTCGCGCGAGATCGCCATCGGCACATGCTCGTTGTTCAGCACAATGCAGTGCTCGTTGTAGTAGGTGTAGGGCGAATACTGCAAAAACCACGAACGTCCCGCAAGCTCGAGCGGGATGAGGCGATGAGTCTCACGTGCGGGATGATTTACGCGCCCCGCATAGCCCTCATTCTCGCGGCAGAGCAGACATTTCGGATAGGCGGAAGACCGCGCGAGTTTTGCCTTTGCGATGTCGCGCGGATCCTTCTCCGGCTTCGAGAGGTTGATCGTCACATCGAGAGCGCCGTACTCCGTCGCCGCCTGCCACGCAATGTTCTTGTCGATGCGAGCCTTGCGGATGTAGTTCGAGGCAATGCTCAGGTCATAATAGTAATCCGTCGCCTCACGCGGCGATGCCGCATAAAGGGCGCGAAACTGACGCACAACCTCGGACGGACGCGGCATCACGCAGTCCATGATGCGCGTATCAAAGAGATCGCGCTCATCCGTCGTGCCCTCGATCAGCCCCTTCCCCGCCGCATAATCGAGCATGCGCTCCAAGATGGGCGTCGCCGTCTCAAGTGTTTCATCCACCTGCTCCGAAACATATTCTTCCACACCGAGCACGTCGAGCAGACGATTCGCGGCATAGACTTCATCCTCCGGCGCAATCAGCCCCTTCTGACGGGCAAAGTGCAGGAGGCGGCTGATTTCATGCTGCATATCACACATGATAACCCCTCCTGCACCTAGTCCTCATAGCCATGCGGATGATGTTCATGCCAGCGCCACGCCGTGCCGATGACCTGCTCCACATCCGTGAACTGCGGCTTCCAGCCGAGCACGGAACGCGCCTTCTCACTGGACGCGATGAGCTGCGCCGGGTCGCCCGCGCGCCGTGCGCCAATCTCCACCTTGATGGAGCGTCCCGTCGCCTTTTCCGCTGCTGCAATCATCTCCTTGACCGAGAAGCCCTGCCCGTTGCCGAGGTTGAAGATGTCGCTCGCACCGCCCTTTCGCAGATATTCGAGCGCCAGCACATGGGCATCCGCGAGATCGACAACGTGGATGTAGTCGCGCAGGCACGTTCCATCTGGCGTCGGATAGTCGTCTCCGAACACCGTGATATGGTCGCGCCGCCCCGTGGGCACTTGCAGGATGAGCGGAATGAGATGCGTTTCCGTCGCGTGATCCTCGCCGATCGAGCCGTCCGGCAGCGCCCCCGCCGCATTGAAGTAGCGCAGAGACACATAGCGCACGCCATTGGCGCGGCTCACCCACTTCATCATCTTCTCCATCGTGAGCTTCGTCTCGCCATAGGTGTTCGTCGGGCATGTCTCATCGTCCTCGTGAATCGGCACGCGCTTCGGCTCGCCGTAGACCGCTGCCGTCGAGGAGAATACGATCTTGTCGACGCCATGGCGCACCATCGCCTCAAGGAGCACCTGCATCCCATAGACATTGTTGTTGAAGTAGAGCAGGGGTTTTTCCATGCTCTCGCCGACGAGAGAATTTGCCGCAAAGTGGATGACCGCCTCGACCTTGTTTTCAGTAAAAATCTTGTCGAGAACCGAAGCGTCGCGAATGTCGCCCTCGTAAAACTTCGCCTTCGGGTTCAGTGCGCCGCGATGCCCCGTCTGCAAATTGTCGACAATGACAACCTGCTCGCCCTTTTCGATGAGCGCGTGCACGGCATGAGAGCCGATATAGCCCGCGCCGCCGCATACCAATATCGCCATGAGAGTTCTCCTTTCGCTCCGCTCTTACAGACGGTGTGCGCCGTCCGCAATATTCGCCACATAGAAGCTCGGCGCATAGCCAATCTTCGCCGTATATGCCTCTGCAATATTCTTCTCAAAGGCAGGAATTGCCTCGTCGCGCACGATGCTGACCGTGCAGCCTGCAAAGCCGCCTCCCGTCATGCGCGAGCCGAGCACTCCCTCCTGCTGCCACGCGAGTTCCGCGAGCGCATCCAGCTCGGGCCCCGTCACCTCGTAATCGTCGCGCAGGGAAACGTGGGAATCGTTCATCAGTGCGCCAAACCGCTTCACATCATTCTGCTCAAGCGCCTCCACTGCCTCAAGTGTGCGGCGGTTTTCATAAACCGCGTGGCGTGCGCGTCTGCGCTCGACCTCATCCTCGATGACAGCGGCATTCTCATCGAACTCCGCGTTCGTCAGCTCACCGAGCGTTTTGATCGCCTTGACCTTCTGCAGAGCTTTCAGCGCCGCCTCGCTCTGCATACGCCGCTCGTTGTATGCAGAAGAAACGAGGCTGTGCGCCTTGTTCGTATTCGTGATGACGATGCTGCACCCCTTGAGGTCGAGCTTGCTGTAGCGGTACTCAAGCGTATTGCAGTCGAGCAGGATCGCGCAGTCCTTCTTGCCCATGCCGACGGCAAACTGATCCATGATGCCGCAGTTCATACCGACGAATTCATTCTCCGCCTTTTGCGCGAGCTTTACAATCTCCACCATGTCGATGCCGAGACCAAGCTCCTCGTTCAGAATGACCCCCATCAAGACCTCGATGGAAGCGGAAGAAGAAAGCCCCGCGCCGTTGGGCAGCGTCCCGTAGACGAGGATGTCGAAACCGTGCGCTGCAGGATGTCCCGCATCCTCCATCATGCGCACGACGCCGATGGGATAGTTGGCCCAGCCATAGGCCGCGCTCTTCACCGCACCGTGCATGGGGAACTCCACCACGCCCTGCTCCTCTGCATTCATCGAGTAGAGGCGCGACACATCATCCGCACGCGGCGCAGCGAGCGCATACGTGCCGAGCGAGATCGCACACGGAAAGACGTGCCCGCCGTTGTAGTCCGTATGCTCGCCGATGAGATTCACACGCCCCGGCGAGAAATACGCATGCGTTTCAGCCGCACCGAATTTCTCACGAAATACTTTTTTCATCTCATCCAAGATTGCCATTGGCTCCTCCTCCATGTATCTTCATTTGTCCGTCTATATTTTGGCTTGCATGAAAGTAAACGTTTTCTTTTCCCGCTTCCTATTCTATCCTCTTTCGTAAAGAAACGCAAGCGTTTTTGTGAGATTTTCATAGGTTCAGCAAAAGACGGATGCCCCCGCCGTCAAATCCCCTTCATCTTAAACGAGAGGCTTCTCTTCCCATTCGGATAGGTATACTCCGCAAGCACGGGTGCACCCCAGCTGTCGTCGCCGCCCACGCCGCACATGCCTGCCGACGCACGCAGATATGTATGCTGCGGACGCGGCAAATCATACACATGGCGCGCATTCTCCAGTTCGTGCGGACTGTACGGGAGCGCCGATGCCTCAAACGGCACATCTGCCGCGAGACGGATTCCGTGACCGCCATGATCCGTGACCTCGATCCAGCGCACGCCGCAGTGATTGCCCGTCTCCTGCGGACGCAGATACGGCTCGACCTCGTCCGCCGCCGTGCTCTCGTAGACGCCGAGACGTGCGCCGCAGCAGCGGTCGATGTAGTTTTCCTTCGGCCCATAGCCGTAAAAGCGAATGCGGTCATAGTCCGCATGCAGCTTAAAGATCATGGCAAAGTCGGGCATCTCGGGCATCCCCGCCGTCTCATACTCCATCGTGACGCCAACTTCCCCGCTTGCCTCCGCCGTATAGGAGACCACACACGCAGCAGCAGGCTCCGTGGCAAACGCATAAGTAAAGCGCACGGTGACGCGCTTAGCGCGCCGTTCATCGCGTCTGCCGAAGAAACCGCTCACCGTCTCGAAATCTTCACCGTCCACACTGTACTCGATGCGCGTGCAGCGGCGGTAGAGGCTCGCGAGCTTCCACTGCGCCGTGTCCGCCATGCGTCCGCTGCCGTAGTCATTGTCGATCGGCGCACGCCAGAAGCTCGGCTGCGGCAGCTCCTCGATCAGCTCACGTCCGCCATGGCGATAAGAGACGAGATTGCCCTGCGCGCTTGAGAACATGAGGGAAAAGCCCTTCCCCTGCACGCCGAGGTTGATATCTCCCTGCACCACGCGCAGGCTGCCCGACGCCTCCAGCGACATATAAGCAGGAGCGGCGACGCCAAAGCCAAGGACATCCAAAAGGCGCGTTCCTGCATCCTCAGGCGGCACGACGACCGCCTGCCCGAAAGCGACCTCATGGCCTGCGGGCGCCCATATTTCTTCCTCCTTGATGACGAGCGACGCCGTCAGCACATACTCGCCTTCGCCCGCGTAAGGCAGCCTATTCTTGATGAAGCGTGTTTCTCCCGGCGGCACATCATGCTCCCCTGCATACGCCTGCCAGATCTCGCGCCCATCAAAGAGGAGTGAAAGCCACAAATCATAGTCGCCCGCATACGAAAAGAGGCTCTTATTCTCGATCTCCACACCTTCCCATGAAGGACGGAGCGTGAAATTCTGATAGTTGTACTTCACCTCCTGCAGCTTTGCCGTCGGACGACGATCGGCAAAGAAGATGCCGTTGCCGCTGAAGTTGTAGTCCGACGGACGATCGCCGAAGTCGCCGCCGTAGAGGAATACATCCTCGCCATAACGCCCGCGCCTACGGATCGCCTGATCGCCGAAATCCCAGATGAAGCCTCCCTGATAGAGCGGCTCGCGCTCCGTCAGCTCCGTGTACTTGTGCATGCCGCCGCAGCTGTTGCCCATCGCATGCGTATACTCGCAGCAAATAAAGGGCTTGTCGCGATGCTCCTTGAGGAACGCTTCGATGTCCGCCGCCTTCGTATACATCTGACTCTCCATATCGCTCGTCGCCGGATAGCTGCGGTCCCAGAAAATGCCCTCGTAATGCACGAGGCGCGTGGAATCGACGCGGCGGAAGTACTCGCTCATCTCGTAGATGATGCGGCCGCCGCAGGACTCGTTGCCGCACGACCAGATGAGGATGCACGGATGATTCTTGTCGCGCTCATACATCGACTGCGCGCGGTCGAGCACGGCGGGCAGCCACTCCTCGCGGTCGCCGGGAACGGTATGCACGTCCTTCGCACACGCCCCGTTCTTCATCCATGTGCCGTGCGTCTCAAGGTTCGTCTCATCGATCACATAAAAGCCATAAATGTCTGCCAGCTCGTAGAGACGACTGCTGTTCGGATAGTGCGACGTACGAATCGCATTGACATTCGCACGCTTCAGCGCGATGAGATCCTGCTCAAAGAGCGCAGGATCCATCGCCCTCCCATGATCGGAATCAAACTCGTGCCGATTAACTCCCTTGAACACGATGCGCTCGCCGTTGATCTGCATGACTCCATCTCGGATGCAGAACTCACGGAAACCGACGCGCACGCGCACGACCTCCTGCAAAGCACCCGCCGCATCATGCACGCGAATCATAAGATGGTAGAGCCATGGGTGCTCCGCGCTCCAGAGACGCACGCAGGCAGCCTCTCCCGAAAACGCATGGCTCTTTGCCGTGACGACCGCCTCTTCCCCCTCTACACAATCTCCTTCCGAATCGCAGAGCAGGATCTCGACATGCTTTTCTGACGCATCGTTGAACGCAAGACGCACATCAAGCTTTCCGTGCGTATAGCCATCCCGCTCAAGCGGCACGGCACGAACGGCAACATCCTCGATGTGATGCTGCGGTTTCGTGTAGAGAAGGACGTCGCGATAGATGCCCGAAAAGCGCCAGAAGTCTTGATCTTCGAGCCAGCTCGCGCTCGCATAGCGGAATACCATCGCCGCCAGCTTGTTCTCCCCCGTCACGAGATACGGCGTTAGGTCAAAGTCTGCAGGCGTGCAGCTGTCTTCACTGTAGCCGACGAAATGACCGTTGAGGAAGAGTGCGAGCGCCGCATCCACGCCGCCAAAGGAGATATAGACGCGTTCCCAATCCTCGGGCACGGCAAAATACTTCACATAGCAGCCGACGGGATTATCGCGCACGGGAATCTCGCCCGGTACGATGCTCTCATGCCCGTCCCACGGGTACGTCGTATTCGTGTAATGCGGCGCTCCGTGCCCCTCCATCTGGATATGCGCCGGCACACGGATCGTCTCCCAATCGCGGCAGTCATAATCCGCCGCCTCGAATCCCTGCGGGATGTGCTCGGTGTTCCGCGCATAGGCGAAATGCCAAATGCCGTCGAGCGTGCGGTAAAATGAGGACACGCCGCGCGCAAGCTCCGCTTCGTCGCGATAGAAGACGTGGTCGCTGTGCGCAGGCAGACGGTTCTCTGCGAAGTAGCGCGGATCTTTCAATTTCTCAAAGTCGAATGCAGCCATGTGAAACCTCCGATCTTGTAAAGGAAGCACGGATAAATGCAGCCACCCGTCTTATCAGCGCTTCCGAAAGAAAGCGGCCGCCGCCGACCGCTTTCCCATCGCCTAAAATAGAATCACTTGTTCATTTCATCCCATTTCTCTTCGAGTTCTTCCACGATGCGCGCGTGCTCCGCCTCCGTGAGCGTCACCTTCGCACGGTAGAGAATCGTGCCGAGCAGAATGAGGGCAAACGGCGCAGCGAACATCACGAGCTTGAAGTGGAAAAGATTCTCCGGAGCAATCGTCTCCGCTGTCGCACCGCTCGTCATGCCGACCCAGATTGCGGTAAGGCCGATCATGCCGCTCGCAATCGCACCTGCGAGCTTGTCCACCAGCGGACGCACGCAGAGGACAAGCGCCTCGTCGCGATGTCCGAGCTTCAGCTGCCCGTACTCGACCGCATCCGTAATCGTCATGAGCACGACGAGGAAAATCAGCGGCTGCGGCAGGGAGAACAGACCTGCGGCGAAGAGCGTCATAATGACGCTCGTGCCCGCCATCGCGTAGAGAACGATGCCGGCGAGCATCACGGCGACCGAGCCGAAGAAGAGCCTGCGACGGCTGAACTTCTCCGTCAGCGTCGGGAAAAGCGCCACAGCGAGCAGACCGATGATGACGTTGATCACGCCGAGGAACGAAAACTGCTTTGCATCGCCAAGCACATAGATGAAATAGTAGAGGTTGAAATTGTTGATGACATTCTGACCGAGAACGAAGACAAGGTACGCAATCGCAATCCAGAGGAGCTGATCATTCTTGATGAGCACGGAGAACACATCTTTGAATGAAGTCTCCGTCTTGTTCTCGCGCAATGCGGAATCCTCTTCCTTCGTGCCAAGGCCGAGGATGATCGCCCCGAGAGTCGCGATGCCGCCGCCGATGACGGCAAACGCAAACCAACCGCTCGAGTCACCGGCGCCGCCATTCTCGTTCAGCGAGAAATAGAGGACGACGGGCATGACGATCGCCGTCACCAACTGACCGCCGAACACCGAGCCGATACGCGCATAAGTCGCTGTCACCTCACGCTCATGCGAGTCAAACGAGAGAGCGGGAATCATCGACCAGATCGCAACATCTTTTGCCGAGTAGAACACATCCATGATGAGATAGAGCAGCGTGAAGAGGACGAGGTAGAGCATTGGATTCGACACCGTCAGCCCGCCCATATCCGTAAAGAGGATCGCAAGGGAAATTGCAGCAACAAACGCGCCCACAATCACCCACGGCTTGAACTTGCCCCAGCGCGTCTTCGTCTTGTCAATCGTATTGCCGATGAACGGATCGAGGAAGAGCTCGCCCACGCGCAAGACGAGGATGATCGTCGTCACAATGCCGATCATATAAGCATCGTGTTCGTGGTTTTCGGAGTGAAACAGATTGCTCGTGACAAAGATCATGAAATACGTCGCGAGCATAGCATAGAACACATCATGTCCGAAAGTGCCGCAGGAATACGCAATACGCGGCCAGAATTTGCTCTTTTTGTCCGACATGGGAAGCCCTCCTCAGCCTTTGACCGTGCGGATGTAGGCGATGATGCCGTCCGCAATCTTTCCGAGCGGTTCTTTACTCGTATTCACAACGAGATCATAGTTCATTCCGTCGCCCCACTTGCGCCCCGTATAGTAGTCATAGTAGCGCGCGCGTTTCTCGTTCTCGCGATTCAGCTCCTTGAGCGTCTTGCCCTCGTAGACCGTGCGCCCGCGCTCCTCGCGGTAGTCGTCGTCCGCACAAACGAAGACGGAAAATACATCGTCGCGCTTTCGGAGCGCATAGTCCGCGCAACGTCCAAGGAAGATGCAGGGACCGTCGGCGGCGAGCTTGCGCACAACGTTCGACTCCGCCATAAACATCCCCTGGCTCGACTCCCCCATCGCCATGCCGAATGAGTGAAACGGGATGAAGCGCGAGGACAGTGGCTTCACTGTATTCTCAAGCTCAAGCAGCTCCTTCTCCTTCAGATCGTTGATGCCAAGCTTCGCCGCGGCAAGATGCACGATCTGACGATCGTAGAGATGAACGCCCAGCTTCTCCGCAAGCAGCCCGGCAAGCTCCCGTCCGCCGCAGCCATATTGGCGGCTGATGGTGAGAATGAATTTCTTCTCCTCCATGTGACTTCCTCCTTCATCATTGGGAAACGGCTATGCGTCCCCCGTAAACAAACCTTGAAAATAATAGGAGCGGGAAATACAGTAAACGTTTTCTTTCTTACGTTTTCTATTATACTCTATGGATTTTGAAAAAGCAAACGTTTTCTTTTTGAAACACAAAACTTTTTCCTCTATAAGAATGCAGACGCTCTTGATGATATACGATGGAGGCGAACGACTCAACAACGCGACAGAACAACGGATCGCCGCAATACCCGTACAGCAGATGCTTTGCCTGCAGCCCGAAGGACGCGGACGGACTCCCCATGCTCCCGTAAGGCACGAGCCATAAATTGATACAGGCGACACCGAAGATCGTCCTGACTTCTTCTAAAAAACAATGAAAAGACGCGCCGTCGGCAAAATGGCTGCGCGTCTTTTGTGTCCCAATGAAACACGGACAAAATAGAGGGCACTCTGAATTAATCGGTGATTTCTTAAAACGGGCTGATCGTCTTCTCCTTCGCCAGCGGAATCTGCTTCATCCTCTGGTCGTAGTCTGCTGTCAGGTAGTCGCCCAAGAGGGCGACCTTGAACTTTCCCGGGTGGTCGTCGGGCAGGAGGTCGTTCGCCGTCAGCAGCATGTCGAGTGCGGGCGCGGTGCGCATAGCGGTCGCGCTCATGTGCATGACGAGGATCGCGCCGCGCTTCACCGAGCCGTCGTCTTCGTGCGTCAGTCTGTGCAGAATGCCGACGAGGGATTCGAGGGAGACGGCATTGTAGTCCTCCGTGCTGCCGCTGCCGTTGACGACGTAATCGAAGCCGTTATGCAGAATGCTCGCGACGCCCGTGCGGCTCACGGCGAGCGTCGGCGGGCGCAGGATGCGCGTCAGGGCGTATCTTCCCGACGGCAGGCGCATGTCGCCCATGGTCAGCGCGAGCTTTTCGTAGGAGGAGCGCACGTCGAGTTCGTACGTCTCCTCGTCCATGATGGCCTTGTTTCTGCCGCCCTTGTCCTGCACGCACATGGGCGTGTGCGTATCCGTATGACTGCCGACCTCGTTGCCGTTCGCCACGATGGCACGCACGAGGTTCGGATTGTTGTGGATGTTCTTCGTGATGATGAAGAACGTGCCATGCACGCGATGCTTGTTCAAGACGGCGAGCAGATGGTTGATGGAATCGTCGCTTCCCCAGTCGTCAAAGGTGAAGAACACGGTTCGCGCGGGCGCCGTCTTGACGATGCCCGTCCTGTCTGCGCGGCGCATCTCCATGCGCGAAAAGCCGAGCATGCGATCCGTCTCGCCGACTTCGGGCGCACCGACGTAGCGCTTGTAGAACTCCTGCGAAAACGCGCCGCCCTTGAGCTTCTCCTTGCGGATATACGGGCGGATTTCCTCGGGCAATGTCGCCAGATCGACGGGATATGTATAAAGAGCCGATGTATCGCCGAGAACATCGAGGACGGATGTGCAGGCGTAGCCCGAGGCTGCCCGCTCCCGCTCCCGCTCCTCGGGCAGGGCGTGCGTCGTGTATGCGATGTTGTCGACCTTCTCCCGCTTCAAGGTGCGCAGAAGCTCGACGGCGAGCGAGGAGTGCGTGTAGTAGTCCGTGCGCATGTAGATGATCTCGCCGCGATTGAATGACGTCGTCCAGCGTCCGAAGAGATCGGGCATGACTTCTGCGGGCGACTGCGCGTCCTTGTGCTTCGACTGCACGGCGTTGAATCCCTGTCCGACGAGGATGCAGCCCATCGCCGAAACGGCCTCGCCGATGGCCGGCTCGTCCGCGCCCGACATCTGGCGCACGACATTCGTTTCCTGACCGTAGGCTCGAAGCCCTTCGCGGATGCGCTCGATCTGCGCACAATAGTCGTCGAAACCCGCGCCCTCCTCGGGGCGAAGCCCGACGCCGAGTTCCTGTCCGTATGCGCGAATCAGCTCGATATTCCTCCGATTCCTCGAAAGCTCGCGCTCCGTGACGAAGAAGGTGCCGCGCATTCCCTGAGCCTTCATTTCCTCCAATATTTCGAGAAGCGGCGCTTCCTTCGACAAGCCGCCGAACGTGAAGATGACGGCGGGCTTCGTGCTGCAGATAAAGCGCTGTTTCTCGGCGATATGCCCGCGATTCTTCCTGCGCAGCGCGGCATAGGCGCTCTTCTCAGCGCTCTCCTCAGCGCTCTCCTGCATCGTCTGTCCGCGCAAGCCTTGCGCTTCTTCCGCCTCGTCCGGCAGTTCCAAAGCTCTCCCCGCCTCTTCCTGTCGCGCAGAAGCTTCCGTGCCCGCGAGCGCCGCGAGTCTTGACGCTTCGAAGGCGGCAGCGGCATCGGCTCTTTCAGCCGCAGGCGCAGCAGCCGCCGCGGTGCTGCAAAGGGCGGCGAACAGGAAGACCAAGGCGCAGAGCGCGCCCTTCTTCCCGCTGCTTTTCTTTATCTTCCCATCGCGCATGACTGTTCCCATCTCTTCCTTTCCTCTACTCGCATCGTACATCGGCGAGAGTGTCGCTGCCGCCGAGCCGCCAGAGGCTCACCGCCTCGACGCCGTTTTCTGCCGCGAGCGTGATCCACGCATTCAGCGTCTCCCCATCCGCATACCAGACTTCCCCATCGTACCCGTCCGCCGAGAATGTGAAGTGAAGCGCCGCGCTCTCGGCATCGCGCTCAGGCGTCCTGCCGTGCTTCTTCGCCAAGGCGGCCGCCTCCTTCTCCGTGAGGAAGCGCGCCTCGCCCTTCTTCAAGCCAAAGAAGCCGTAATCCTGCCACAGGCAGCCGCCCGTCGCAAACGCCGCCGCCTTCCTGCCCGGCAGCGCCTCCATCTTCTTCAAAGTCTTTTCGATGAAGGCTCGATCCGCTTTCGCCCCCGGCCCGCTGTGCTTGCCGTGAAGATTGTAGAACATCACGACGTACTCAGGCCCCTCGGGAAGTTCCACATCGTACGCCATCGAAGGCTCAAGCACGATGCGAAGCTTCAGTCCGCGCTCTTCTGCGACCTCAGCAAGCTTCTTTGCAAAAGCGACGTAGCGCACCATGATCTCTTCGTCCTTGCGGAAGTTCTCATAGTCAAGCTCGATACCCTCCATGCCGAATTTCTCGGCGATATCCGCCATCGCCTTCGCCTCTTTTTCCAGGCCCTCGTCCGTCGCGAGGAGACGGCGCAGAAGCTCCCTGTCCTTTTCCACGCGCTTTTTCCCCACGATATCATTCGTAAAGCTCAAGTAACGCTCAACCTTGCGGATGCGGTAGGAATTCACCATGGTCTTCACTTCTTCGGACACATAAAGCTCATCCTTCTCATCGTAGCAAACGGCAAAGACAGCGACCTTCGCGAGCTTATCACGCATCATGCGATAGTCGCCTTCACCGCCCTTCACATCCCAATAGGCATGCCAAGCGGCAAGCTCCACAGGCGCATGCGGCGCACTCTGGAGCGGCTCCGCCTGCGCACAGCCCCCGATGGAAAGCCCTGCGGCAAGCAATACCCCCAACATCAAGCCTCGCATGAAAAAACCTCCTGCTTCCTGCAAAGAAGGGCGCGCAGACATTTCGCCCCCGCGCCCTTCTTCATCATACATATTCGAGGAACCAGCGCAGGACGCCTTCCCAGATTTCCCCTGCCCTGTGCTTCACCTTTTCCCATCCCTTGTATTCACTCGTGTAAAGGACGCGCTCCTCCTTACTCTCGCGCCCCGTTTCCGTCAGGACGCGCACCTTCTTAAAAACGCCGTCGTAAACGTCGTCGGCGAGATTGCGCTGACTCCATGCCTCACCCTGCCAGGAAGCGCCGAGAAAGACCGCGCCGCGCTCCGTGCGGGAGACGGCGAGATCCTCAGGGCCCGTATGCCCGTCCACCTCGACGCTCAGGCGGTCGCCCGAAAGATGAATCACGAGCCTGCACTTGCCGCGGCGATGAAAACTCTCGCTTCCCTCGTAGGGAGCGGCGCCGTCCTCGACGGCAGCGGCGTACGTCTCGCGAACCGCATTCGCGCGTCCCATGTACTCGTTGGCCGCAGCGGGCGATGGCGCATAGCGCGCGAAAGCCTCGTTTTCGGCGATTTTCGCCTCCTTGCGCACCTCCTCGACCGAAAGGATCTTCTCGCCGAGAATCACGGGCAGCTTTTCCCGGTAAAGCTCGCGCTTCGCGCCGCCCGCGATTTCTGTCACAACGAGTTGGTCGTTGACGAGCGTGACGCAGACGGCGTCCGAAAGGTCGGCGGAGCTTCTGAGAAAGATCTGCTGCGAGCCGAAGGCGTTGCCCTCAAGCTCCGCTTCCAAGCGGAGGTCGCGCAGATTTTCGACATCCGCGAGGCGGGCGACCGCCTTGCCTTCAGGCAGCGTCGTCAAGATCAGAGTCTCCTCGCGGGCTTCGAGCGCCCCTTCCTTTAGCTCCCAGGCGCGGCGTCCTTCCTCGCGCCCCTCAACGAAGGAGAGGGCGCCGTCCGTATCGTAGTTGATGCGCATGAGCAGGTGGTTGATCGGCCAATAGGGCTGCGGCTGCATGCGCGTGAGATCGTAGAGGCTGCTCGTGCGCTTGTTGAGCACAAAGCCCTCGCGGTTGAAGTTCATCGGGAAGGAATCGCGAATCTCGCGCTCGTTGACGGCGCTGACGCGCGGATTGTTGCCGAAGCGTCCCGTATTCGCGTGCATGAGCACATGCGCCTTGGGCACATAGCCGAGTTCCTCGCCGTAGATGTCGCGAAGACGCGCGTAGTCGTAGGCGACACGCCGCTCCATCTGGCGCTCACTCTCCGTCGGCACGCCGTCCTTGTCGCGGATATAGTCCATCAAGTAGTGATTGTAGCGGCGGCCGAGACAGCCGCGTACCATATCAAAGCGCAGCGGGTCAAGCTCGCCGAGAAAATCATCGTAGCGATCGAAAACATTGATGTAGGCGAGACGGTAGCCGTTCGATCCCATCTCCCAGAAGGTCGAGCTTTCCATCTCATGCAAGTCCTTGGGACTCAGGAACTTCGTGTCCTTCTTGGCAAATTTCTCGGGGTACGTCATCATCGTCGCCTTGAAGTTCAAATCCTCCATGATCTCCTGCGCAAAGATCGCCGTGTCGCGCCTCCCGTCCTCGAACATGAGGAAGAGCGAGCGCTCCGGCAACGTCTTTCCCTCACGGTAGTAGTCGAGGACGTCCTGCTGCGAGATGGTCACATAGCCTTGGCTCTTGAGCTCGGCGAGATGGCGGCGCAGCTCCTCCTTGCCGATAAGCGTCGATGTATCGCCGTTTCGGTCGACGCCGAAGTAGGAAAGGGCGATGAAACCCTTGTCTTGTGCGCCCGCCGCTGCAGCAGCCGCCGGGTCGTACGTCTTGAACGTGAAAAAAAGCTCCATGAGCACAAAGAGCGCGGCGGCGATGCAGGCGAACTCCAAGGCGGTGCGCATCTTCTTGCGGCGGTTCTTGCGCCGCGTGAAGGCAGCGTCTGCAAGTGCAGACTGCGCTTTCGGACGCTCGTTCTGCGCTTTCGGCTGCTGCTGCGTCGCTGGCGGTTGTTGCTGCGCCGGCTGCTGCGCTTTTGGCTGCTGCGGCGGCACTGGCGGCTGCTGTGTTTGCTGCTGCGCTCTCGGCGCGGACTGTGGTTGCTCTTGTCGGGGCTCAGGCTGCATTGGCGGCTGCGCTGTCGACGGCGGCTGCTCCTGCGACGGCGCGGACTGCATCAACGGCTGTTCCTGCGCTTGCGGCAACGTGGGCTGCATCGGCGGCTGCACCTGCGGCGATGCAGCAAACGGCACGACGGGAATCCATTGCGGACGTCCCTGCGCATCGGTCACGCACATCAAAAACGGCACACCCTGCACGCTCGGCATGCCGCTCTGTGTATTCGGCAGCGTACCCTGCACATCCGGCGAAGCGGCAGAGTCCTCTGCCGCCTTTTGCACCTGCCGCTCCTGTGCCTGCGACAATCCCTGCTTCAATCGCACAAATACACGTTTCTTCTTCATGCTGCCCTCTCCGCCGCCTTGTCGAGTATGACGCGGCCGTCCTTCTCCTTGTTCTTTTTCTTATTCAGCGCAGCGATGTCGGCGAGCGTCATGCGCGTACCCCACGTCGTCTTCCAGAATGTGACCCAGGCGACAGGCATCTGCCACAGGAGCACAGCTTCATAGTAGATGCAGAACCACATGGCATAGATCCATGTCGTACTGCGTCGAATAAGAAGCTGCGCCATGTTCATGAGGAGCGCCATCATCAGCATGCCGACGACGAAGCTCACGGGGAAGACCCGATGCATGATCGGCACGTAGAGAAGGTTGTAGATGACGACGACAGGCGCGGCGATGGGCACGAGAACGCCCATGTAGAAGCCGAGCGACATGAAAGGCTCCTTCTTCCACATAAAGCGGCTCGCGATCAGTGACTCGCGCAGCCACGAGCGCTTCCAGCGCATCTGCTGGCGCAAAAACACCGAATAAGAGCGGGGCACGATCGTCATGCAGACGGCGGAATCCTGATACGTCGTGCGATTGTGCCGCAGGATGAAGTTCGTCATGCTGCGGTCGTCGCCAAACGTCGCCTTCTGTCCGAGGAAGCGCTGGTTGAGCCACGCGTCCATGTATTTCAAAACGAGATCCCTGCGGTAGCAAGACAGAGGCCCCGAGAGGCACGTCGCCGCATCGAAGTATCCCTCCGCCGCCTTCATGACGCGGAAAGCGATGGAGTAGCGCACCGCCTGCATCTTCGTCAGGGCGTTCGTGTACGTGTTCGCGACGTCCGTGCGCCCCGATACGCCGCCCATCTCCTCGTCCTTGAATGGCTGCACGATGTTGCGGATGGCGAAGGGATCGAGGAAGCTGTCCGAATCCACGAAGACGAGCAGCTCGTGCTTCGCCTCCTTCGCACCGCGCGCCATGGCGTCGCGCTTGCCCAGATTCTGCGGCTGCTGCAGGAAGCGGATGCGCTCAGAGACGCGGTAGGCGCTGTCATTCGTATCCGCCGCCTTCAGCTCGGCGATCATCTCCTGCACGCGTTCGGCGGATCGGTCGTTGGAACAGTCGTCGACGACGATGACTTCGAGCTTGTCCACGGGATAGTCCTGGTTGATGCAGCTGTGGATCGTGCGCTGAATCCATTCCTCCTCATCGAAGCACGGAATGATGATCGTCACGCCGGGCGTATAGTCGGGATCGATGGGCACGGGGCGATAGAACATCGCAAACAGGTAGCGCGTCAGAAGGAACGTCGCGGCAATGATGCTGTAGAGATAAAGCCAGCGGTTGAACTTGAAATAGATGACGGATTCAGCTCGCATGAGCACGATGATGAGCGTGATGACAGCGAGGAAGAAGATCGCCAGCGTGAACATGTAGCCCTGTCTGCGTGCGGCGGCGTACTGAGCGAGCGACTTCTTGAACTCGATGCCGTAGAGCTTCTCCTCCTGCCCGAAGCTGCGCACGACCGTCGCCGGCAGCTTCTTCACCTTCATCTCGTAGCCCTCGGGCATCGTACCCGGCTCGATCTCGAAGGTCAGCTTTACCTCGCCCGAAAGATCCGCCCCGCACGCATCCTCTTCCAGCCGCACGAGGATGCCTGTCGTCGAGATGTCCACGGCGCGCGCCGCAAGCGTCCCCGCCGCCCCCTCGATCTTCACGGGATAGTCGACGAGATAACGCTGCCCGTTCTTCGCATCCTGCTCATAGAGAACGTAGTCGTCGGACTCCATGGCGGCGGACGCGCCGCGCCGGCTGCGGTTGCTGCGATGTCCCGTCGCGTCCGGCACATGCGAGAGCAGACGGCGGTCCTCCTTCACCGTGTAGAGAACCTCGTCTTCTTGATGAGCCGCGCCTGTCGCCCGATTCACCCTTGCGCCGCGCTCGGCAGCATCCATATCTTTTCCAGCGCCGTCTGAGGACGCATATCCCTCGTTTGCCATTTCTTCACCTACTTGCCTTGCACTGCCGCCGATGGCGCGGCGGGAACGTATCGAATTTTACGAAAATCATGAATATTGCCCGGCGTCTTTCCCGTGCTCTCCAGCGCCGTCAGCAGCCAGTCCAGTTCGTCGGCAGCGTCGACAGGCGCAGCCTTGCGTTCTTCGGCGGGCTTGTCCTCCACGGTCGGCTGCCTGTCCACGGCCGGCCGTGCATCCTCGATGGCCACATCCTGCGCGGGGGCTTCGACGGGCACGGCGATGTCAATCGCGATGATGCTGCCCGCAGGCACCGTCGCCGCATAGGCGGCCGCGCCCGCCTCGTCCTTGAGCCAGCCCGGCGCGTAATGCGCGCTCTCCTTCACGGCGCACTCGACGCCTGCGGCGCGCAAGGCGCGCAGAAGCTCCTCGTCATAGACGGTACGCGGCGCCCGAAAGAACTTCGGCTTCGTCGCGGCAAGAACCTCGACGACCCTCTGCGTGCGGCAGATCTCGGCGAGCAGACGCTCCTGCGGCAATTCTTGCGCCGCCGCGACCCCCACGAAGGTGTAATTGCCGATCTCCTGCCCCGCCTCGCGGATGAGCTCGATTGTCTCCGGCTGGTTCGCCGCATTCTGCCCTTCGACGAAGAACACGGCGCTCGCGCCATGCTTCTTCAAGACGTCGAGCAAACGCGCCGTCGTCGTGCGCTCGGGCAATCCGTCGATGACGATGGCGACATGAGGCTTCTCATCCCTCGTCACGATTTCCGCTGGCTCTACGCCTTCCTGCAGCTGCTCCCTGGCCGCTGCAATCTCCTCAGTCGCCTCATAAAGACTGCCAAGATCGGTGATTTCCGCCTGCGCGTTCTTCGTGCCGATCACATGATCACGGAAGACGATGAGAGCGCCCGCGACGATCAATATGCCCGCTATGGCGAGAAGCCCCATCTTTTTCAGGCTCATGCTCCGCCCCCTTCCTCAAAAACCGGCTTGCAAACCTCGCCCCGAACTCAAAGACGCCAATAACGAAAGCCCTTGCGCTCCGCTTCCTCGCGCGAGTACATCCCCTTCACGTCGACGAGCAGATGCGGCCCGTCCGCGCGGCACATCGCACCCAGTTCCTCCCACGACAGACGGGCGAAGGCTTCATGCGCCACGAGAAATACGAGAGCGTCCGCGTCCTGCACATCGTGCAGCGATTCCAGGCTGAAGCCGTATTCCACGCGGAAAGCTGCCGCATCGACCTCGGAATCGACGGCGGCGAGCGTCAGATCGTACTCCTGCAAGATGCGATATACGTCGGCGGCGCGCGAATTGCGCGTGTCGGGGCAGTTCTCCTTGAACGCCATGCCGAAAAGATGGACGCGCGCCTTGGCGAGATCAATCTTTGCACGCACAAGCTCGCGCACGACGGCATGGGCGACGAAGCCGCTCATGTCGTCATTGATGCGCCGCCCCGTCGAGATGAGCGGCGAATAATAGCCGAGATTCTGCGCCTGATAGATGAAGTAGTACGGATCGACGCCGATGCAGTGACCGCCGACGAGTCCCGGACGGAAGCCCAGCGCATTCCACTTCGTATCCATCGCATCCGCCACAGCCGAAGTGTCGATGTCCATGCGGTGAAAGACGAGAGCGAGTTCGTTCATAAAGGCGATGTTGATGTCGCGCTGCGCGTTCTCCGCGACCTTCGCCGCCTCCGCCACGCGAATCGACGGCGCACGATGCAGCGTCTCGACGACCGTGCCGTAAACTCCGGCGATCGTTTCAAGCGTCTCTTCGTCCATGCCCGAAACGATCTTGACGATATTCTCCAAGCGATGCACCTTGTCGCCGGGATTGATGCGCTCGGGCGAATAGCCGATCTTGAACTCGCCGCGCCGCATGCCCGATTCCCTTTCCAGTATGGTGCAGCAGATGTCCTCCGTCACGCCCGGGTACACGGTAGACTCGTAGACAACGATGCTGCCCGGCTGCAGATGCCTGCCGATGACGCGCGTCGCCTTCTTCAGCGGCTTGAGATTGGGCGTCTTGTCGCCCTTGATCGGCGTCGGCACAGCGACGACGATGAACGACGCCATGCGCAGACGCGCCGCATCCGCCGTAAAGTCAATGCGCTCCGCCGCGCCTTCTTCCGCGGCAAGCTCGCCCATCGGATCTTTGCCCGCGCGGCAGTCCGCGATCTTCTCCTCGTCGCTATCATAGCCGATGACGCTGAAATGCCTCGAAAACGCCACGGCGAGCGGCAGCCCGACATAGCCCAGTCCCACGACGGCGATCTTCGCCCTGCCATCGTGCAAAAGCTCCAACATGCGTTTGCCTCCTTCTTTTCGCACTGCGTACTTGTTCAATCCTCATAATTTTTGAAATATCCCGTAAGCGACGCCCAAACGGTACGGCTGCGCCTCGCAGTATCGAGGTCAAAGAGATCGTAATACTCAAGCCCGAACATGAGATCCTTCTGCAGTGTGTAGGAGAGACCCGCGCCCCAGCCGCGGAAGCCGCCGCGTCTCGGGCCGTCACCCGTCGCATCGTAGCTCATGTAATCTGCCATGCCGTTCATCGTGTGGCTGACGTAGGTGGCGCTCGGCTGACGGTAGTACTTGAGCCAGTAGGACATCGACCCGGGACGCCAGCCGTCGCCTTTCTTCGCGAGCGTCAACACATAGCCCGTGCCGTTTCCCGCCCTGTGATCCGTGCCATGGAGAAGCATCGCGCCGAAATCGAAATCTCCCAGAGGTGCGCGGAAATTTCCCATGTAGATGTTGCGCGCCGCACCGTTGATCTTGTCGAAGCGGTACATGCCGGCGTCAACGCCGTAGAAAGGCGTATCGTAGCTTGCTGAAAGTGCCGCCACCTCGTGCGCCCGCTCGATCTTGCCATGGTGCAGCGTATAACGGACAGGATTGCCGACCGAAAGCCGCACGCCGCGGAACTTGCTGTCGTAAATGTTGCCCTCGGCAAAATCCGCGCTAAAGACGCCGGCGGTCGTATCAAAGATACCGCTCCTGCCGGTCAGATAATAGCGGTCAAGACGGAGCTTGCCGTCGTCCGTCCCGCCGTTCAAGTACTTCTCATACTCGATCATGGCCGCCGCATGCCAGTTGCCGTCGATGTCGTAATCAGGGAAGATGCGAAGGCGCAGCCGCGCACGGCTGTCGCCGCGCTCGACGCCGCCCGAGCGCGAAACGTCGGCACGCACCTCGGCGTCGACCTTGAGTCTCGGATCAGGCTTCTCGGGCAGGAGCACCGACGAATAGAGCTGCTGCTCGGCATTCTCCTCGTCCGCATAGCCCATGAGCGCGAGATCTTCAGCGAAAGCCGCCCGAAGACGCATCGCCTCATCCATGACGCCCGGCTCGACAAGCGGCTCGCCGTAAGAATACGCACCGCCCTCGCCTGCGGGGAAGGAGTCCGGTGCAGCCGGGACAGCAACGGCCACGGGCGAGGCAGGCGCACCTGCCGCAGCGTCTGCCTGCACCGCGCCTTCTCCCAACGCCATGCGCGAGAAGACTTCCTGCCTGCGCTCCGAAACCTTCGCCAAAGCAAGCTCGCGCTTCTCGCGCCGCATCGTGGCGAGCGCGTAGTCGCGCGCCGCGAACTGCAGACGAAGACGCGCCTTCGACGCCTTTTCCTGCAGCGGCTGCATGACCTCCAAGCGGTTCGTGCCGCGCAAAGACTCGCGCACGAGGCGCTCCTCCGCCTGTTTCGCCGCCGCCTCGGCATCGGCGAGCGCCCTCTTCGCCAGGCGCTCCTGCTCTCGGTAGAGCTTGACATGCACCTCGTCGCGCACGGCGAGACTCGAAAGACGCCCATATTCGTCCGCGAGCGTTCCCTGCTGTATGCGGTCAACCTCGTGCAGCCCCTGCGCCACAATGCGGACAAGCTCCTCGCGCGAACACTCCTGCGGCATCTTGCCCGCAAGATCGACGTACCCTTGCGCATCGAGCTGCCCGACCGCTTCATAGACCCAGTCGGGCACAGCCTCCGCGGCAGAAGCCGCTGTCGGCAGAATGCCGAAGATCGCGGCACAGAAAATGCTTGCGCGGCAGGCATGTCCCCAAAACAAAGACTTTTTTTCCATTTCCATCATATCAGGTTATTTTCCCCTTATTTTTTCTTTTTAATAATTATTACTCATGAGTTATATATTTAATAAATTATAGTAGGTTTCGGGGATTTCTACAATATTTCGCCCGGTGGAATTAGGTCTTTCTCTCTATTAGTTATACAATATAGCATAAAGCAAGCAGATTTGCAAGGAATTATTCCCGTATTTCTTCTTTTTAGGACTTATAGTCTGAAAATATATGCTAGATATTTTTCCTATAAACATGGAGTGCATAGCGTTTTTATAGGGAGGAACTTCCTATCATATAAAACACAAAAGAGGGGGAGACTCTCATCTCCCCCTCTTGCACGCTTTTGTCTTCCGTCAAGCTTTCTTTTCCAGCCTCACTCGCTCAAGTAATACTCGATATGCACCTCGGCACTCATCTCCAACATGCCCGGCGCGATCGGCGTCGGAGCTGCATCGGCGGCCATGAGCATCTTTGCACCCGCGCTGCGCTCAGCAAACGGATAGGTGTTCTCCGATACGGCCTTCAGTCCGACGACGCGCCTGCCCAGAGCGGCGGCAAGCTCGTCCGCCTTCTTTCGTGCGTCATTGACAGCGGCAGTCAGGGCAATCTTGCGAACCTTGTCCGCATTCTTCACACCGAAATCCAGCGAAGATATGCTGTTCGCGCCATTCTTGAGCGCGAGGTCAATGACGCGGCTGACATCGGCGAGATTGTCGACGCGCACCGTCACATTGTTCTCCGCGCGGTAGCCCGTGATCTCATTCTCGCGCGTCTCGCGCTCATAAAGCGGCTGGAAGTAGTAGCCGCGCGTCTGGATGTTCGCCTCGGGGATGCCGGCTGCGACGAGCGCCCGCTGCACCGCCTGCGCCTTCTTCGCATTCTCCTCCTGCGCCGTCTTCGCGTCCGCCGCCTGCGTGACGACGCCGACCGAGATCGTCGCGCAGTCGGGTGCCGCCTCCGCCCTGCCCGTGCCGTCGACCATGAGGACGGGCGGCTCTGAAGTCTGCGGCGCTGCTGCCTCTGCCGCCTGCGGTGCGCACAGGAAGAGTCCCGTTGCGATCGCAGCGAGGAAGGATTTCATCTTGTTCATCTCGATCTCTCCTTTTCTTTCCTAAATAGAAAATTTCCCTCGTTGTGTTTTTCCTCCGTGGATATGTCCATTATAGCATGACTCCTGAGAAATACGAGTTAGAACTCTCTCACGCCCGCATGTAGTTTGCACATCGCCTGCATTGCTGATATACTACAACAAGAAACTCGAATAGACACAAAAAGAGCATCGGGAGGAATCATCTTGAGCAATCGTATACGCACGCGCTTCGCGCCCAGTCCCACGGGCTACATGCACATCGGCAATCTGCGCACGGCGCTTTACGGCTATCTCTTCGCGAAGTCCCAGGGCGGCGACTTCATCCTGCGCATCGAGGACACGGATCAGGAACGCTTCGTCGAAGGCGCACGCGAAGTCATCAACGAGAGCCTTGCCGCCGCGCACATCATCGCCGATGAAAGCCCCGAAAAGGGCGGCGCTTTCGGCCCCTATGTGCAGAGCGAGCGCAAGGCGATCTACAAGGAATATGCCGAAAAGCTCGTCGCCAGCGGCCATGCCTATCGCTGCTTCTGCTCGGCGAAAGATCATGCGCACGAGTCGGAATCCGAAAAGTTCGGCGGCTATGACCGCCACTGCCGCGATCTCGCGCCTGAGGAAATCGAGCGCCGGCTTGCGGCGGGAACGCCCTACGTCATCCGCCAGAAGATGCCGCTCACCGGATCGACGACGTACCGCGACCTGATCCTCGGCAGCATCACGATCGAGAACAGCGAACTCGAAGACCAGATTCTCTTGAAGAGCGACGGTATGCCGACGTACAACTTCGCCAATGTCGTAGATGATCACCTCATGGAGATCACGCACGTCATCCGCGGCAACGAGTACATCACCTCGACGCCCAAGCATGTGCTGCTCTACGAATTTTTCGGCTGGCAGCTGCCCGAATTCATCCACCTGCCGCCCGTCATGGGAAAGAGCGAAGACGGCACGGTGTCGAAGCTCTCGAAGCGCCACGGCGCAGCGAGTTTCGGCCAGCTTCTCGACGAAGGCTACCTCGCCGAAGCCGTCACGAACTACGTCGCGCTCCTCGGCTGGTCGCCCAAGGACACGAATCAGGAAATCTTCACGATGGAAGAGCTCATCGGGGAGTTCTCCCTCGACGGCATCAGCAAGTCGCCCGCCATCTTCGACTACAAGAAGCTCGACTGGATGAACGGCGAATACTTCAAGTCGATGGATCCCGCCGCCTTCGCCAAACTTGCGCGTCCCTTCGCCGGCGACCTGCCGACAGAACTCGCCGAGAAATGGGACTATGCCGCCGAGGTCCTGCGCCCGCGCCTCAGCCGCCTCGGCGAAATCAAAGAGCAGATCCATTTCCTCATCGAGATGCCCGACTACGACCTCGACTGCTATACGAACAAGCGCAACAAGACGAACCCGGAAAAGGCGCGCGCCCTTCTTCCCGAAGCACTGCCGATGCTCGAAAGCATAGAGCCGTGGACGCCCGACGCCATCAACGCGGCGCTCGACGCCTTCACAGAACAGCGCGGCGAAAAGAAGGGCGCCGTCATGTGGCCGCTTCGCATCGCTGTCTCAGGGCAGAAAGTCACGCCGGGTGGCCTCACGGAAGTGCTCTTCCTGCTCGGCAAAAAAAATTCTCTCGATCGCCTCAAAAAAAGTCTTGCCAAACTGCAGGATATGTAATATAATAAATCGTGTTCATGCGGCTCCTTCGTCAAGTGGTTAAGACACCGCCCTCTCACGGCGGGTTCATGGGTTCGAATCCCATAGGAGTCACCAAGAAATTTCAGGGCTGAAGCCAATGGCTTCAGCCCTTTTTACTGACCTATCCAAGAAGCAAGCCCAACGGGCGCAGCTGATTGGCAAATAGGTCGTATGCGAAAACGTCCCAAGAACGCGAGCCAACGGCGAAGCGTGATTGGTCGACGTTGACCGCACCTTCTCTTCTTCCCCAGAATATGGTATACTTTGCTCGTTGCCACCTCCAAACCGGCACAGGAAGGAGGTGCATACAGATATGGAAAACATCGCCATATCCTTCCTTATCTCCGTCGCGGCAGGGATAGTCTGCCACTATCTGTGCAGATGGCTTGACGAGAGATCAACGGGCAACAAGCCTGGGGCGTAATCCTCTGCTCCGCAAAAAAAGGATAGAAACGCCCCCCAAGCTGGTATCTTGGGGGGCGTTTCGCATACAGAAATGGTATCGCCATATCTTTCCTGCCACTCGTATTATAACACATCCGCTTACTTATAGGCAAGTCGCATCATCGAGACCAGTCTCAGTCCTTCCACCTCGCCACCATTTCCCTCGCTGCACCTTCCGCATCTGCCGCCGCTGCGACGGCGGAGATCACAAAGAAGCCAGCGGCGCCTGCCGCTTTGACAGCAGGAAGATCATTCACCTTCACACCGCCGCCGACGATCACGGGCACGGGACTCTTTTGAGCGAAGGCGGCGATCTCCGCCAGGCTGCGCGTGCGGAAACTGCCGTCCGCCTCAATGCCGGCATCGGGCTTCGAGACCGTCGCATGCAAGGGACCCGTGCCGATGTAGTCGGCAGCCGCCAGATCCTCAGGCGCAAGTCGAGGCAGATCCTGTGGATGTGCCGACAGGCCGACGATCGCCGCTTCCCCGAGAAAGCGGCGGCAAATGTGCGCAGGCACGTCTTTCTGCCCCACATGCACGCCCGCGACGGCAACTCCCATCTCCCGCGCCGCGAGCGCGACGTCGAGCCGATCGTCGACGAGAAGCGGCACGCTTGCTGCCGCGCCGGCCGCTTCGATTGCCCGCGCCGCCTCGCCGAGCAGCGCGATCTGCTCGCGTGCGCTCTCCTCCTTTGCACGAAGCTGCACCGCTGTGAAGCCTGCCCGCACCGCAGCTTTAACGATCTCGCCGACGCGCCGCCCCTTCGTATCACGAGGCCCGATGACGAGATACGCCGTGACCGCGAGATGCGAGCGCAAAGTCATATCGCTCACGGAAAAACACATAGGAGCGCCTCCCATCCCTTATCCATACAAAAAGAGAGCCTTTCGGCTCTCTTTTCCTTACTCCGCAGTGAACGGCAAAAGCGCAATGTTGCGCGCACGCTTGATTGCAAGCGTCACCTGGCGCTGATGCTTCGCGCAGTTGCCCGAAATGCGGCGCGGCAGGATCTTGCCGCGCTCCGTGATGAAACGGCGAAGCTTCGCGACGTCCTTATAGTCGATGACATCCACCTTGTCCACGCAGAACGTGCAAACCTTGCGGCGCGAACGTCTTCCTCTGTCACGTCTGATCAAATCAATTCCCTCCCCTGTTTAGAATGGGATTTCCTCATCGGGTATGGAAGGGCCGAAGGACTCCTGTCCGGCAGGCGGCTGATGGCTCGGCGCACTGCTCTGCATCGGCGTGCCCGGCGCACCCGCGCCCTGCGGACGCGATCCGGCGAACTCGATGTCGCTTGCGACGACTTCCGTCACATAACGCTTCGAGCCGTCCTGCGCATCGTAGCTTCTCGCCTGCAGGCGACCCTCGACGAGGATGCGGCTGCCTTTCGTCAGGTAGTTGCCGCAGAATTCCGCGAGCTTCTCCCATGCGACGATGGAAATAAAGTCCGCTGACGGCTGCTGCCCGTCGTTCGACTTGCCGAAGCGGCGATTCACCGCAAGCGAGAACGAAGCGACCGCTTTGCCGCTCTGCGTGTAGCGCACCTCGGGATCGCGGGCGAGATTTCCGGTCAAAAGTACCTTGTTCATGGCATTTCCTCCCTCAGCTTACTCTGCCTCGCCAGCTTCCGGCTCGGCCGCAGCCTTCTCGCCGGCTGCGATGAGCTCCTCCGCACGAACGATCATGTGCTTCAGAAGATCGTCCGTAATCTTCATGACGCGGTCGCACTCCTTCATGCAGGCAGGCTCAGCCGTGACATTGAGCAAGCAGTAGTAGCCGTCCGTGTAATCCTTGATCTCATACGCCAGACGCTTCTTGCCCCAACGGTCTTCCTTGTCGATCGTGCCGCCGTTCGTCTGGATCAGCTTGACGAACTTCTCGATAACAGCGTTCGTTGCTTCCTCTTCCATCGGCTTCACGATAAAGATAACCTCGTATTTTCTCACAAAAACACCTCCTCTATGGTCTGTGGCTCCCTCGGGAGCAGGGAAGGCTCAAAATAAGGGGAAGCGCTGATAAAATGAGGTCGCCCAGATT
>ERZ772948.80-NODE-80-length-55612-cov-4.319240_pt1 | contig 55612 bp, 55 predicted proteins | sample MGYA00511945_ERZ772948 | MGnify/ENA primary metagenome ERZ772948 (study PRJEB29015, sample SAMEA2737927) | human oral metagenome | biome: human oral; feature: human-associated habitat; material: dental | place: China | collected 2141 ... | reverse complement strand
GAACTCGCGACCCCCACCTTGGCAAGGTGGTGCTCTACCACTGAGCTACTTCCGCTTGATTTGCCCGCCGCACACGCACGCGCTGACTGACAGAGTATATTCTAGCGGCTCTTGCCTCGTTTGTCAATACCTTTTCTGATGCTTTTCGCAACTCTCCCGCTCATTTCGCATCAAAAAGCGGCAGCGCTTCCAGGAAGATCAAATCTTTCCTCTCTGCCGCTTTGCCCTCCGCCAACACGCACGCTTCGCCGACGATCTTGCCGCCCGCCTTGCCTGCAAGCTCCGTCAGCGCCTTCATCGAGCCGCCCGTCGACACCACATCGTCGAGAAGCAGCACATTCTTCCCTGCAATGCACGCCTTGTCCACACCGTCGAGGCAGAGCTTTTGCACGCCCTTCGTCGTAATGGAGCGATCCTCGACCCAAATGGCATCCTCCATGTACGCCTTGACCGACTTGCGCGCGACGACGTAGCGCTTCATGCCGAGACAGCGTGCGAGCTCCGCCGCGAGCGGTATCCCCTTCGTCTCTGCCGTCAAAAGGACTTCCGTCTCCTTCGGTACCTTCTCAGCCAAAGCCTTTGCACAAGCATCCGTAAGCTCGACGTCGCCGAGCATGATGAAGCCCGCGATCGCCAGCTCATCCGTCACGTTCAAGATCGGCAGTTCCCTGCGGACGCCCGCCACTTCCAAAGTATGAAATCTCTGTGCCATCGTTCAAAAGCCCTCCGTCCTTCTCGTATCCCAGCGCAGGGAGCGCACATATTCCGCACTCTTCTGCATGCCTTCATTATAATGGAATTTTCTCGCAAGCGCAATTCCTTTCATTGCCCAAGCGATTCCCTCTATGATATAATAAGACCTGCTAAGACATAAACAATACAAAAGGAGCGTGGAATAATGCAGTTGAAAATTCCTTACAGCAAGGGCAAGATGACAATCGAGGTGCCGGACAAAAATTTCCTCGGCGTACTCGAATCGCACCCCGAGGGCAAGGAACAGCCGGGCACACAGGCGGAAATCGTCGAGCGCGCACTCGATAACGCGATCGGCAGTCCGAAGCTCGAAGAACTCGTCAAGGGAAAGAAGCGCATGGTCATCATCACGAGCGACCACACGCGTCCCGTGCCGAGCCGCGTGACGATGCCGATCCTCCTGCGCCGCATTCGCGAGGCGAATCCCGAGATCGACATCTCAATCCTCATCGCGACAGGCTTCCACCGCGCGACGACGCATGAAGAACTCGTCGACCGCTTCGGCGAGGACATCGTCAAGAACGAAAAGATCATCATCCACGATTCGCAAGACGACGCTGCTATGGCAGATCTCGGCCTCCTGCCGTCCGGCGGCAAGCTGCTCATCAACCGCGCGGCCATCGACACCGATCTGCTCATCGCCGAAGGTTTCATCGAGTCGCACTTCTTCGCAGGTTTCTCGGGCGGCCGCAAGGCGATCCTGCCCGGCATCGCTTCCGCCAAGACGGTCATGGCGAACCACTGCAGCAAATTTATCAAGAGCGACAAGGCGCGCACGGGCATCCTCGACGGCAACCCCATCCATCGCGACATGCTCCACGCGGCGAAGGAAGCGAAGCTCGCCTTCATTCTGAACGTCGTCATCAATGCGGAAAAGGAAGTCATCGCCGCCTTTGCCGGCGACAGCCAGGAAGCGCACGTCACGGGCTGCGACTACGTGCGCACACTCGCCGAAATCAAGCGCAACCCGTCTGACATCGTCGTATCGACGAACGGCGGCTACCCGCTCGACCAGAACATCTATCAGGCAGTCAAGGGCATGACGGCGGCCGAGGCGAACTGCAACGAGGGCGGTGTCATCATCATGGTCGCAGCCTGCAACGACGGTCACGGCGGCGAATCCTTCTACAAGACCTTGAAGGCCGCAAAGACGCCGCGCGAACTGCTCGACCAGATCGAAGCGACGCCGCAGGAAAATACGCTGCCCGACCAGTGGGAGATGCAGATCCTCGCGCGCATCCTCGACCGCTTCACCGTCATCATGGTCACGGATCTCTGCGATCCGCAGATGATTCGCGACATGCACATGGAGCACGCGCTGACCTTCGACGAGGCCTTGGAGCGCGCCTTCGAGATCAAAGGCAAGGACGCAAAAGTCACCGTCATCCCCGACGGCGTTTCCGTCATCGTGCGCTGAAAAGACACTTGGCAACAAAAAAGGCTGCTTGCGCAGCCTTTTTTGTTGCCTATTTTTCATTCAAGCGAAAAGATCGTTGAACGCCTCCGTCATCGTCGGGTGCGTGTAAACAGCATCCGCCAGCGTACCCGCCGTGATGCCCGCATCCATGGCGAGCTTTATGATATTGATCATTTCCTGCGACTCCGGGCAAAAGAGATGCGCCCCTAAGATCTTGTCCGTCTTTGCATCGATGACCGCCTTCAACAACCCCGCGGGCTTTCGCAGCACCTGCGCCTTCGGGATAGCGGCAACAGCAAGCTTGCGCACGGCGACCTCGAAGCCTGCGGCTCGCGCTTCCTCCTCCGTCATGCCCACGCGAGAAAGCGGCGGGTCAAGAAACACCGAATAAGGCACGGCGCCGCGGTTCTTCGTCGTGCGTTCGCCCTTGTCGAACAGCGTATCCTTGACGATGCGGAAATCATCGAGCGAGATGTACGTGAACTGCAAACTGCCCGCGACGTCGCCCATCGCCCATATATGCTCTGCCGTCGTCCGCAGTTTCTCATCGACCGCGACCGCACCGCGCTCCGAAAGCTTTACGCCTGCCTTTTCCAACTGCAAAGCGGCAAGCTCAGGCCGTCTGCCCGTCGCAACGAGAACGGCGTCCGCGGCGAGCCGACGCTCACTTCCAGCCGCCTCGACCGTGAGCACAGCACCGCCGTCCTCATCCTTGACACCGAGCACCTTCGCGCTCTTCATGATCGATATGCCGCGCTCTTCAAGCACTTTCTCCACGCAAGCAGCGATTTCCTTGTCCTCACGCGGAATGAATTCCGCCGTATCCTGCACGACCGTGACGTCAGAACCGAAATTTGCATAGTAGGATGCAAACTCCAAACCGATGTAGCCGCCGCCAATGATGACAAGCTTTTCAGGCAGCTTGTCAAGCTCCATCATTCCCTCGCTCGTATAGACATGCGCACTCTCCTTAAGCCCCGGAATCGGCGGCACGAAGGGCGCCGCGCCCGTATTGATGAAGATGCGCCCGGCGCGCACGATTCTTTCTCCCGTCTCCGTCACAATGCGCACCGTATGCGCATCGAGGAAGGAAGCCTCTCCGTCGATGACCTCCGCTCCCGCCGCCGTGACCTTCTCGTAATTCTTCTGGCGGAGCATCGCCGTCAGACGCCGCTTTTCAGCGATTGCCGCCCGATAGCGCGCCGCCCTCGCCGCAAAGTCGCCGCCCGCCGCAGCAGAAAGCCGCGCACTGTACTCAAGTGACTTCGACGGGATGCAGGCGACATTGATGCAAGTGCCGCCGTAGCGTTCCTTCGAACGTTCGACAAGCGCGACAGACTCGCCGCGCTTTGCCAGAAGCCCTGCCAAAGTCTTGCCCGCCTTGCCGAAGCCAAGAATCAAATTCTGATATTCTCTCATTTCCTGCATAAAAAATCCTCCTTATTCATATATAAAAAATACGCATAAATGCGTAGCAAAACAGTACCATGCGCCTCATGACAAGAGAAAGAGAGCCGCGCTCTTCACCTCTCCCACACCCTCGTCTCGACCGCCCCCATACCGAGTGCCGTCTTGATGCCAATACCGACGAAAGGCGCGAAGGAAAACAACATTCCCAGAATCCGCCGCATGCCGTCCGTGCCAAAAAACCGCACGCGCATCGTGCCGCAAAAGCCACGAATCGTATGACCTTCGATAGAAAAAGGAACGGAACGAAGCGCGTATTTAGAAAGCTGACAGGCCAGCGCCATCCGCTCCGTCAAATCCTCATCATAGAGATAAATTTCCTTGGCGAAGCGATTCCATCGCATCAAAAGGCTCTGGCAAATCAAGAAGAAATCCGGCAGCATCACATAGCGCCCCTCGCGCTTGAACGAAGTCGGCGTGCAAAAAGAAAGCTCCGCCCCCTTGGGCGCCGCCTCCTGCAAGAAGAACGTATCGGCAATCTCCTCAAAAGAGCTTTCCGCCAACAACCTCCGCTCTCCCAGACGAACCTCATACTCCTTCTGCCGCAGGAATATGCCATCTCCTTGTCGCAAGGCCTCCCCGATCGCCTCGCCGGCCTCTTCCTCCACGACGCCGATGCGCCAACGGGCGAAGCCGCCCTTCTTGTCCCACGAAACGCTCTGACTGTACGGGCGCATATCCTGTTCGTGCAGCCTCTCTACCAACTCCTTCGGCAGCCGCTCCATCAAAGCGCCGTGCAGCAACGAGCCGAAAGAGCTGACCGCACGCTCTTCCTCGGGCAGAAAGAGTACCGATTCGAAAAGACGTATCATCGATTGACCTCCTGCGAACGGCAAAGTCCCAGAATCCATGCCACTCCATGTGTCGTAATTCTTTCGCACAAATCCTCCACAGCCTCATCTCCCCTCTTTGTCGAAATCATAGGAGCTATATTGGAAATATTCTGTTTCCAAAGAAAATTTCCTGCCCACCTCGTCCTGGAATCCTAGATTTTCCTGCAAATTCTAAAAAATAATGACATCCTCGATATGACGATCGCCCACACCCCATGAACGAACTGACGTATGATCGGCCAACAAATAGATGCGCAAAGAATCCGTCTCCAAATCAATCAAGCGGCTCGTTTCCTCGACGAGCCGCTCGTACTTTTTCTTGCTCAAAAATGCCTCAAAAGCAGACTTCTGCACACGAATCCCATAGCGCTCGACACACGTGACCATGCGGTTGCGGCGCTTGTTGTCCACGATGTCGTAGATTACAAGCACGATGTAACGGCGCTCGTCAGCAGCGACAAACTCCATCTCCTCGCATTCCAGACTCCTCAGGCACGAGTCGCCCCAAAGCGCGAAAATACACCTTCGCTGCAATCGCCTTGCGTCCCAGCGCGAGATAAAAGGACGAACCCTTGAGCAAGATCTGCTGCTCCTGCCGAAAGACATGCACATGGCGCGTCGATTCAAGACGACCGAAGAACGCCCCCGTGCGCGACAGCCATGTGACAGGGATGCCCAAGCGAAGAAGCTCCACCATTGCCTGTGAGGAAACCTGCACGCGATCGATCAGAGTCAGCCCCTCCAAGACCTCCTCGGGAATCTCCATGATGCACTCACGGTTGCGACCGATAACGAAATTCCCCCCGCGCTTCTGAACATAAGCTCCCTCTTCCGTGATATAGACAAAACTCATGCTCACACCTCCAAGAACTACCGTCCCCTTTCGGGGTTCATGTTCTGAAATTATATTATATAGTTTTTACCCCATATATGACTGGTCGGCGGAAGACGAGTTTCCGTCCCCTTTCGGGGTTCGTGTTCTGAAATGCTCGTGCTGCTCTTCATGTTCATGGCCGATCGCGTATCGTTTCCGTCCCCTTTCGGGGTTCGTGTTCTGAAATTGCGTATGAGATGGCGTTTCAGCGCATGGTCGACAAGTTTCCGTCCCCTTTCGGGGTTCGTGTTCTGAAATCCTCATCTTGCAATCCCTGATTTTACGCGGCTTCAAGATGCTGTTTGCGGCGCGGACTGTTTTTTTGTCTCTTTTCTGCGCCATTTCTTTGAAAAAATACGCTTCAAGCCTTGTCATTGTTGATGCGGCGCGGATTTCTCTTATAGTATAACATAAAGGAAGCAGAAGGACAATGATTTCTACTTCCTTTTCCCAGTATCAATATCGTTGCAAGAGTTGGGCGTTTTCCAAATCGTTGTTCAGCAGGCAGTAGTCAATCGCCGTATGCCCCGACTTGTCTTTCCGATAAGGATCCGCTCCTGCATCGAGAAGAATCTGTAGAAGCTCGTGCCTTGCCTCGGAAGATGTATAGGTGTGAGATACATACATCAACGGCGTCGTGCCATCGTTTGAACGATAGTTGACATCTATCCCTTGTTCGACAAGGTAGCGGCAGATTGCAATACCATCTCTCCCCAATGGCATGGACAAGAGCGCATTGCGCCGATCCATAGCATAGACGTCCTGAATGGAATTGATAGGCGCACCCCAGTTGTGCAGATATTCCATCAACGGAAGATTGCCGTTTGCTGCTGCTTGCACGAAATAAGAGTGAACGCGATATTCGCGCGTACTGGTGACATACCCGCGCACATCCGCGCCGCGTTCAAGAAGCATCTGCATGATTTCGCGCTTGTCGTTGTAGATTGCGCAGGACAAAGGCGTAGCGGTCTTGAAATTGTAGTAGGCGTTGATGTCAAGACCCTTGTCGAGCATACGCCCTACGGTATCGGCATCGCCTTTTTCAATCGCCACGAAGAGCATCCTCTCATCCGTCGTCGGCTCTCGCTCGATGATGCGATTGTTGATCTCCCCATGCCGAGTCTTCTCCTCCGGCTTTTTCTCTTGTCCTTCCTGCTTGCCGCCCTTGAGGATTGAGCCGAGGACATCGCCGATAATCTTGCCCCATTCGCTCGCTTCCGCTTTTGCTGGGTGGATGACAGCAGGGACACCTGTGAACAGGAAGGCCGCAGCCACGGTTGTGGCGACAAATTTCTTCACAGCATTCGCTCCTTCATTTCGTGGCGGCTTGGTCGCCGCGCATCACTGGTTCTATTCCAATTCCAAAGATGCCAAAAAGGCGCCGCTTTCGGTCGGAGCGTCACACCCGACATCTCTTTTCGATGAAAACCCAAGAGGTCAAGCTGAAGGCGCAGACCGATTGGCATGTTTCATCGAAGGGCGGCGCACAATGTCCACAAAGTGGACGTTTGTGCGTGTAGTTTGCCCATTGCCGAAGCATGCGGCGCGTGAGGACGCTTTTTTCACCTCAAAAGCAAGATGCCTTTTCTTGCTCAAGTATAGCAAGATTATTCTCACCTGTAAAGAGCACCACCACAGAGCCTCGTCCTCTTAGCAAAGCAAAACTGCCGCACGCGAATGCGTGCGGCAGTTCCATTCGTACAAGCTCAACCTACGATGACCAGGAAGCCCCCCCGCCAATAGAGGGCGGAGGTTCAACCTCGTTCCATTCGTACAGCTTAGCCGACGATGACCAGCGGATCGCCAGCCTTGACGCTCTGACCGGCGGCGACGTTGATCGCCTTGACCGTGCCGGCCTGCGTTGCAGCGATTTCGTTCTGCATCTTCATGGCTTCGAGAATCAAGAGGACATCGCCCGAGTTGACCTTCTGGCCCTCAGAAACGAGGACGTTGACGATCTTGCCCGGCATCGGGGCGTTGACGGAAGCTTCGCCGGCGCCAGCGGAAACAGCTGCCTTGGCAGGAGCGGCAGGAGCAGCCGGAGCAGCGGCCTTCGGAGCGGCGGGAGCGGCAGCCTTAGGAGCCGGAGCCGCGCCTGCGACCTTCTCTTCCTCGACCTCGACTTCGTAGCTCGTGCCATTGACCTTGATGTTGAACTTTTTCATTGTAAATTCCTCCAAGTCTTCAATTTGTTTTCGCTTACGTCTTTCTTAATGGATGCTCTGGCGACCCGCCATTGCCCATGCGTCGTTGCGCTTGATCTTGACGGCAACGACTTTATTGCCAACCATCATCTGGACGGCTGCAGCGATGACCGCAGCGACCTCAGGTTTGACGTCTTTTGCGTTTTGCATAAGTGAACCTCCCGATTACAACGGAATATTGCCGTGCTTCTTCGCCGGCCCGACTTCGCGCTTCGAGGCGAGAGCGTTCAATGCCGTGATGACATAGGGGCGCGTCTCCTTCGGCTCGATGACCATGTCGGCGTAGCCGCGCTCCGCCGCCTTGTACGGCGTAGCGAATTCCTCGACGTACTCCGCCGTCTTCTGATCCTTGTCGGGATCCTTGCGGAAGATGATGTTCGCAGCGCCCGCAGGGCCCATGACGGCGATTTCAGCCGAAGGCCATGCCATGACCTGGTCTGCGCCGAGTTCACGGCAGCACATGGCGATGTATGAACCGCCGTACGCCTTGCGCGTGATGACCGTGACCTTGGGCACCGTCGCCTCGCTGTAGGCATAGAGCATCTTCGCACCGTGGCGGATGATGCCCGTGTGCTCCTGGCCGACGCCCGGCAGGAAGCCCGGAACATCGACGAGGTTGACGAGCGGGATGTTGAACGCATCGCAGAAGCGGATGAAGCGTGCCGCCTTGTCGGAAGCGTTGACGTCGAGGCAGCCTGCCATGACGTTCGGCTGGTTCGCGATGATGCCGACGGAGCGACCGTCGAAGCGTGCGAAACAGGTGATGATGTTCGTCGCGAAATACTGATGCACTTCGTAGAACTCGCCGTTGTCAACGATGCTGCGGATGACGTCCTTCATGTTGTACGGCGCGTTCGGGTTGTCGGGAATGACCGTGTTCAAGGACTCGTCCATGCGAGACGGATCATCGCCTGTCTCAACGATCGGCGCGTCGTCCATGTTGTTGCTCGGCAGGAAGGAGAGCAGGTAGCGGATCTGCTGGATGCAGTCGTCCTCGTCCTCCGCCGCGAAATGCGCAACGCCCGAGACCGAGTTGTGCGTCATGGCGCCGCCCAAGGCTTCCGCCGTGACTTCTTCCGCCGTGACGGACTTGATGACGGCAGGACCCGTGATGAACATCTGGCTCGTGTTCTTGACCATGTAGATGAAATCCGTGATGGCCGGGCTGTAGACAGCGCCGCCCGCGCACGGTCCCATGATGACGGAGATCTGCGGCACGACGCCCGAAGCCGCCGTGTTGCGGTAGAAGATGCCCGCATAGCCCGAAAGCGCATCAACGGCTTCCTGAATGCGTGCGCCGCCCGAGTCGTTGATGCCGATGCACGGAGCGCCCATCTTCATCGAGAGATCCATGACCTTCCAGATCTTGTGCGCGTGCTTCTCGCCCAAGGAGCCGCCCTCGACCGTAAAGTCCTGCGCGAAAGCGTAAACAAGGCGGCCGTCGACCGTGCCGTAGCCCGTGACGACGCCTTCGCCCGGCAGTTCCTTCTTGTCCTGTCCGAAGTTCGTGCAGCGATGCTTCATGAACATGTCAAGCTCGACGAAGGTGTTCTCGTCAAAGAGCTTCTCGATGCGCTCGCGAGCCGTCATCTTGCCCTTTTCATGCTGCTTGTCGATGCGCTTCTGTCCGCCGCCCAGTTGGATATGTTCCTTCTTGGCGTGCATGAGGGCGATTTTTTCCTGAACTGTAGCCATACTCTTCCTCCTCTATGTCGAATCTTTCTCGTATATAGTACCTTATGAAAGTCCAGGCGGTCAAGCCCGACTCTTTCATTCCCGCTCATCCCAAGCGCACAGGCGCAGGCTATGCGGCAAGGGTTCAGCGGTCTTCGTGCTCACAGATTTCGAGGAGGACGCCGTGCGTGGCTTTCGGATGAATGAAGGCGATCTTCGCGCCGCCCGCACCGTAGCGCGGCTTCTCGTCGATCATCTTCACGCCCTTCGCCATGAGGTCGGCGATCGCGTTCTCGATGTTGTCTACGCGAAGAGCGATGTGCTGGATGCCGCCTCTGCCGCCGTTCTTCTCGATAAACTTCGCGATCGGGCTCGTCGGCTCCGTCGCCGCGAGAAGCTCGATCTCCGAGCCGTTCGGCGTCGGGTTGAAGCTCGTCTCGACCTTCTGCTCGGCAACAACTTCCTTGCCCGTGCACGGGATGCCCAGCTGCTCCGTCCAGAACTTGCCAACCTCGTCGAGATCGTTGACAGCAATACCGATGTGGTCTACACCCATAACTTTGAACATGTGGATTACCTCCTAATATAGAAAGATCTGCCGTCACTTGAGCATGTTTTTCATGATGTCCTGCGTGACGGTGTAGGGATCTGTCCTGCCTGCCTTGATGTCGGCAACGAACGCGTCGAGCTTGCCCGAATCGACAACCTTGCTCTTGACGTACGAGCCGATACTGCTTTCGAGGATGTCGATCATCTCGTCCTTCGTGCGCTTCGTGCGCCGCTCGGCGAGAATCCCCTTCTCCTCAATGTAGGCGCGGTGCTTGTCGACGGATGCGACAAGTTCCTTGACGCCGATCTGTTGGTTTGCTATGACCTTGTCGATGGGCGGACGCCAATCTTTCATCACGCCGTCCAAATCGAGCATCATGTTGATCTCGCGCACGAGCTTGTCCGCGCCGTCGAGATCTGCCTTGTTGATGGCGAACACGTCGCCGATCTCCAAGACGCCCGCCTTGATGGCCTGGATGTCATCGCCCATGCCGGGAATCAATACGACCATCGTCGTATCGGCTGCCCGAACGATGTCGACCTCGGATTGCCCGACGCCGACGGTCTCGACAAAGATAATGTCCTTGCCAAAAGCGTCCATCGCCTTGACGGCGTCCGCCGTCTTGTGCGAAAGGCCGCCCAAGCTGCCGCGTGTCCCCATGCTGCGGATGAATACGCCTTCGTCCATCGCCAGACTCGCCATGCGGATGCGGTCGCCCAAGATGGCGCCGCCCGAAAACGGGCTGGTCGGGTCGATGGCGATGACGCCGACGGTCTTGCCCTGCTTGCGGTATTCGTTCGCGAGCTTGTCCGTCAGCGTGCTCTTGCCGGCGCCCGGAGGCCCCGTGATGCCGAGCACATAGGCGTGACCCGTATGCGGGTAGAGCGCCTTCATGATGTCGATGGCATTTTCCGCCTCGTTCTCGATCGCCGTGATGGCTCTCGAAAGCGCGAGGCGATTTCCTTGCAGGAGTTCCTTGGCTATGTCCATGGAATGCACCACCTATGCCATTGTTCCGGAAAATCTCGAAAAACACAGAATTGCCCGTTGTTTCCCGAAATTTCGCGCATGATACGGATAAAAGCAAGGCTGGCGGCAGACGAGCTGCTGCCAGCCCCATATCGAACTCTTACTTCTTCACATGCTCGTTGATGAAATCGACGATGTCGCCCGTCGGCGTGCCCGGCGTGAAGACGGCGGCAATGCCCGCTTCTTTGAGTGCGGGGATGTCCGTCTCAGGAATGACGCCGCCGCCAATGATCAGCGTGTCCTTCATTCCCTTGCTGCGCACAAGCTCGACAACCTTGGGGAAAAGATGCGGATGAGCGCCCGAGAGGATGCTCATCGCGATGACATCGACGTCTTCCTGCAGAGCTGCTTCCGTAATCTGCTCCGGAGTCTGGCGAAGACCTGTGTAAATGACCTCGAATCCTGCATCACGAAGAGCACGCGCGACGACTTTCGCGCCGCGATCATGGCCGTCCAAGCCCGGTTTTGCTACCAATACCCTGATTTTTGCCATTTGAAATTACCTCCAAGTTCAAGTAGAGAAAGGAATGCAGGGTGCGGCCGCCCGAAAAACGGACGGCTTCCCCAAAAGCCCTGCGGATTACAGGGACGTATGAGCCTCGTATTCGCCGAAGACGCTGCGCATGACGCCGCAGATTTCACCGAGCGTCGCATACGTCTTGACAGCCGTGAGGATGTGCGGCATGAGGTTTTCCTTCTCATCCTCGCACGCCTTCTTGAGGGCTTCGAGCGCGGACTTCACAGCTGCGTTGTCGCGCTTCGCCTTGACCTCGGCGAGCTTCTTCTTCTGCTTCTCGCCGACGGAGGCGTCGACCTTCAGGAGGTCCTTCGGCGGCTCCTCGTTTTCCTTCTGATACTTGTTGACGCCGACGATGATGCGAGCGCCGGACTCGACATCCATCTGCCAGGCGTAAGCACTGTCCTGGATTTCCTTCTGGATGTAGCCCTTCTCGATGGCAGCGACAGCGCCGCCCATCTCGTCGATCTTCTTGATGTACTCCATCGCTTCCTTCTCGATCCGGTTCGTCATGGCCTCTACATAGTAGGAGCCTGCCAGCGGATCGATGACGTCAGCGAGGCCGCTCTCATGCGCAACGATGTGCTGCGTGTGCAGAGCGATGGAGACGGACTCTTCCGTCGGAAGCGCGAGCGCTTCGTCGCGGGAGTTCGTATGGAGGGACTGCGTGCCGCCCATGACGGCTGCCGCCGTCTGCAGCGCGACGCGGACGATGTTGTTGTCCGGCTGCTGCGCCGTGAGCATGGAGCCTGCAGTCTGGGTATGGAAGCGGAGTTTCATGGACTTGTCCTTCTTCGCGCCGAAGCGGTCGCGCATGATCTTCGCCCAGATGCGACGGGATGCACGATACTTCGCGACTTCTTCGAGCACGTTGTTGTGCGCGTTCCAGAAGAAGGAGAGACGGCCCGCGAAATCGTCGACGTTGAGTCCCGCCTCGATGGCGGCATTGACGTAGGCGATGCCGTCGGAAATCGTGAACGCGATTTCCTGAGCAGCCGTGGAACCGGCTTCGCGGATATGGTAGCCCGAGATGGAAATCGTGTTCCACTTCGGTACGTTCTTCGAGCAGTAAGCGAAGATGTTGGTGATGAGGCGCATGGACGGACGCGGCGGGAAGATGTAGGTGCCGCGAGCCGCATACTCCTTGAGGATATCGTTCTGAATCGTGCCCGTGAGTTTGTCTGCGGGCACACCCTGCTTCTCAGCAACAGCGATGTACATCGCAAGAAGCACGGAAGCCGGGGCGTTGATCGTCATGGACGTCGAGACCTTGCCGAGATCAATCTGGTCGAAGAGGGTCTCCATGTCAGCGAGCGAATCGATCGCCACGCCGACCTTGCCGACCTCGCCTTCGGAAATCGAATCGTCGGAGTCGTAGCCGATCTGCGTCGGCAGATCGAAGGCGCACGAGAGGCCCGACGCGCCTGTCGCGATCAGCATGCGGTAGCGCTTGTTGGACTCTTCGGCCGTGGAGAAGCCGGCGTACATACGCATCGTCCAGAAGCGGCCGCGATACATCGTAGGCTGCACGCCACGCGTGTAGGGGAACTGGCCCGGAACGCCGAGATCCTCGACGTAGTTCTCGCCCTCGACGTCGAGCGGCGTGTAGAGACCCTGCTCGGGAACGTGCGGGCGAAGCGGGAATTTCGCGGTGGTCTTTTTCAGGTCAGCCTCGTACTTTTCCAACTCGGCCTGGATTTTCTCATTGCTCATATTGTTTTCCTCCTGTCAGGGAATGCAAAAAGGGGCGCATCCGCTCGTCTCCTGCGTGTCTTTGCCGCGGAAGTCCGAGCGGTCTATAGCCGCTTCCTTTTCCCCATTGATTTCCGATCCGTTCAAAAAATGTTTTCTGCGCCTTATTTCATGGATTTCGTTTCGATGAACTTCTCATGGAAGGAAAGCGCTTCCTTGATGATGTGCGGCGTATGTGCATGCTTGGTGGCCTCTACGGCTCTGTTGTAGTAGTCAAGCAGCACCGGCTTGTAGTCGGGATGCACGCAGTTGTTGATGATCTCCAAGGCGCGTGCCCTCGGTGCAAGGCCGCGCAGATCCGCGATGCCCTGCTCCGTGATGATGACGTCAACGTCGTGCTCCGTGTGATCGATATGCGAGCACATCGGAACGACAGACGAGATCGCGCCGTTCTTCGCAATGGAAGGCGTGTAGAAGATCGTCAGGAAGGCGTTTCTCGCGAAGTCGCCCGAGCCGCCGATGCCGTTCATCATCTTCGTGCCTGTAACGTGTGTGGAGTTCACGTTGCCGTAGATGTCGACTTCAAGAGCCGTGTTCATGGCGATGACGCCGAGGCGATGGACAACTTCCGGGCTGTTGGAGATTTCCTGCGGACGCAGCAGCAGGTACTTCTTGTACTTCGCGACGTCCTTGTAGAAGCGCTCCATGCCCGCCGGCGAGGGTGAAAATGCCGTGCCCGAGGCGAAGTTCAGCTTGTTTGCGTCGATGAGGTCGAGCATGCCGTCCTGGATGACCTCGGTGTAGACCGTGAGGTCTTCGAGGTCGGAGTCAACGAAGCCCGCCATGACGGCGTTCGCGACGTTGCCGACGCCCGACTGCAGCGGCAAGAGGTTCTTCGGCATGCGACCCGCCTTGATCTCCGCGTTGAGGAATTCGAGCGTGAACTGCGACATCTTCTTCGAGTTCTCGTCGATCGGCGCGAGGTCACGCGTGTGATCCTTGATGTCGCACGGCACGATGTACTTGATCTTGTCCGGCGTGCACGGGATGAACGGCGTGCCAACGCGGTCATCCGCCTTCACGATGGGAATCGGCAAACGATTCGGCGGGTCGAGCGGCACGTAGACGTCATGCATGCCCTCAAGCTCCAGCGGCTGCGTCGTGTTGACCTCGACGATGACGACATCGGCCTGCTGCACATAAGAGGCAGCGTTGCCGAGCGAAGTCGACGGAATGATGTTGCCCTCTTCTGTGATGGCGACGGCTTCGACGATAGCGATGTCGAGCTTGCCGAGGTAGCCGACGCGTGCGAGCTGTGCGGACTCACTCAGATGGAGGTCGAGATAGTCGACGGAGCCATTGTTGATCTCGCCCCTAAGAATGGCGTCCGTCTGGTACGGCAAGCGCCTCTTGATGCCGTGGACGGCGGCAAGCGTGTCGTCAAGCTCCGGGCCAGTCGAAGCGCCCGTCCAGATGTCAACGGTGAAGGGCTCCTTCTTCATGCGCTCGGCCAGGGCAAGCGGAATTGCCTTCGGATAAGCGGAAGCGGTGAAGCCGCTCATGCCGATGCTCATGCCCGGCTTAATGAAGGCCGCCACTTCCTCCGCGCTCACGATCTTCGCCTGCAGGTCTTTGTTGCGTACGCGATCCGAGATGTCAATCATTCAATACATCCTCCCTCACAAGGCCGTCCGGCCCGTGTAATCTAAGGAAACCGCCGCTTCTCCCGGGAAAGCAGGAAGAGCCGGGCTTCCAGTGATGAACTGCCGCCGCAGCCGAACTCACCCTCCTCTTCCGTTTCCGCATGATAGCTTCTCGCTATCGCGCGAAAATGGGATAACTGAGGCTTATCGTACTACTATGCGACAATTATATCCTAAGCTAAAGAATACCACTTCGACGCTTTAGCGTCAAGTCAATTTTCGGACTCTTCGCCGCTATTTTTAGGCGATTCGCCGCCCTCTTTCGCCCTCTGGCGAAGCTCTCGAAGCTTCTGCCGCTTCCTCGCCGCCAGTTCGTCCATGACGATGGCCTCGTCCTCCTCATTGCCCGCAAACTCTGTGACGGCGGCGAGCGCCGCAAGAAGCCACAGGAGCATCGACGACGGGATGTTGAAGAGCACGTCGTCCGTGAGGCCGTTCAGCGCGATGGAGAAGAAGGCGAGGCTGATCCCCAGCATCAGCCCTTGGCGGAAGCCCTCGCTGTCGTGCACCTTTGAGAAAAACGCCAGCCCCATCGTGCCGAAGAAGAACCACAGGAAGGCTACGGCGCCGACGACGCCGATCTCCGCCGCGTAGTTCAGATACATGTTGTGCGCGTGGACGATGAGCACGTCCGCACCCTGCAGGTAGAAGTCGTATTCGGGGTAGACCATCCAGTAGGCACCCCAGCCGATGCCGAAGAACGGATGATCACCGATCATGGCGAGCGTGCTTTCCCACAGCGCAAGGCGCATTTCCGATGAGGTGTCGACGCGCGTGAAGACCGACGTCACGCGGTCGAGAAGCGCGGGGTCGAGGAGGAAGAGCGCACCCGCGACGACGCCGACCGCAAGCAGCACGCGCCCGTCGCGGAACATACCGTAGAGGATGAAGATCAGGGCGACGACGAGGAACGCCATGCGTGCATACGTCATCGCGAGGCACGCTGCCAGGAGCACGAGTGCCGCACCGAGCGCGATGCGCCGTCGTTGATCGCGCATCTTCACGAAAAAGGCGAAGGCGAAGCACATGGCGACGTCGAGATAGCCCGCGAGAATGTTGGGGTTCTCCCACGTTGAGAAGACGCGCTTCTTGAGCTCGGGGAAGGCATCACCGTCGACCCACTTCATCGTGCTCGTGTCGATGCCGAAGGCGAACTGGTAGAAGCCGTAGAGCACGACGAGCACGCACGAGAGACCGAGCGCGTAGACGATCTTGCGGATGTCCTGCGACGCCTGGACGTTCTGCCCGATCAGAAGATACGTCAGAAGGTAGACGCCGACGAGGTTATAATAGTTGTAGAAGCTGAAGCCACGGTCGGGCGAGACGAAGATGGAAACCGCGCCCAAAAGCGCGAAGAGCGCGGCAGGCACGTCGTAGGGCAGGCGGCGGAAGCGACGGCACTCCTTGTCGACGACGAGGCGCGCGAGCCAGAAGATGACGCCGAGGAGCAGAGCCGCCGTCGCCAGGGGCGGCGAGAGCGCAATGAGGAAGGCTTCGAGCAAGATGGCATAGTAGATGCCGCCCGCAAGATAATCCGACAGGCTGTCCTTAGCCGTCATGGTGCGCCCCCCTCTCCAAAAGCAGACGCCGCAAGTTCCCTATGAGATATAAGGAGCCTGCCGCGCAGAGGATGCGCCGTCCGTCTGCCCAGTCGAGCGCACGCGAGAGCGCCGCGTCCGCCGCTGGGACGACTTCGACCTCCTGCGTGATTTCCCGCGCGACGCGGGCAAGGTTCTCGGGGTCGCCCGCGCGCGCCGAATTCGGCGGCGTGATGACGACGCGATCGTCCGCACGCACGAACGTCCGAAGCATCGCGCGGTAGTCCTTGTCCTCCAAGATGCCGAGGAGCAGCACGCGCTTCTCGCCCGCGAATGCCGCGTCAAGACTCTCCTTGAGAGCCGCCGCCCCCGCCGGGTTGTGTGCGCCGTCGACGACGATGCGCACGCCTTCGAGCGCAAAGCGCTCGAAGCGCCCCGGCCAGGCGACGGACTTCAAGGCGCGGGCGATTGTCTCGTGCGTGACGGCGCGATGCTTCTCGGCGAGGAGCATCGCCGTCCGAATGGCGAGCGCGGCGTTCTGCCGCTGGTATGCGCCGCCAAGCGCGAGCGCGTAGTGCGCCGCGCCGCCGTCCTTCGACGAGAAGTCGATTCCCTCAGCACCTGCGGCCGCGCGGAAATCTTCGCCATAGGCGAAGATTTCGCTTTCCTCCGCCGCGGCCTTTCGGCGCACGACATCGAGCGTCATGCCCTCAGCCGCCGTGACGACGGGCACCCCCCGCTTGATGATACCCGCCTTGTGATGCGCGACGCCTTCGAGCGTGCCGCCGCAGCGGTCAGCGTGCTCCATGGCGACGTTCGTGATGACGGCGACCTCGGGCATGATGACGTTCGTCGAATCGAGAAGGCCGCCCAGACCGACCTCGATGACAGCATAGTCGACGTGCTTTTCGGCGAAATAATAGAACGCCGCCGCCGTCAGCACCTCGAACTCGGTCGGCTGCTCCAGCCCCTCGGCGAGCATCGCCTCCGCCGCCTCTTTTGCAGCCGAGATCGCCGCCGCAAAGTCCGCCTCGCTAGCCTGCTCGCCGTCGATGACGAAGCGTTCCGTGTAGGAATCGAGATGCGGCGAGGTGTAGAGTCCCGTCCTAAAGCCCGATTCCGTCAAAATCGCCGCCGTCATGGCGCTGACTGAGCCCTTGCCATTCGTGCCTGTGACATGGACGGTTCTGTATCGCCTTTCGGGGTGGCCGAGCAGCTCCGTGAGCCGCTCGATGCGCGAAAGGCCGAGCTTCGAGCCGAAGACGTTGAGACTTTCGAGGTAAGAAAGACTTTCCTTGTAGTCCATTTCCCCACCTTCCTCAGAGTTTTGCCAGATAGGCGAGGCGCTCTTCGACGGCCTTCTTCTTCTCCTTCGCCGCTTCGAGCTTCTCGCGCTCCTTTTCCACGACGGCGGGCGGCGCCTTCTTGACGAAGCCCTCGTTCGCGAGCTTGCCGCCGAGGCGCTTCTCCTCGCCGACGAGGTTCGCCAATTCTTTTTCCAGACGTGCCTTTTCCTTCTCGACGTCGATGAGCCCCTTCAAAGGCAGATAAACCTCGACGCCTGCAACGATCGCCGCCATGGCGTTCTCGGGCTTCGCCGCGCCGTCTTCCAAGACGGTCAGAGGCTCCGCCCACGAGAGCGCGGCGAAGTACGCGGCGTGCGCGGCGAATACGGGCGCGAGCTCCTTGTCCGCGAAGTGCAAAATGACCTCGCTCCTCTTTCCCGGCGTGGCGTCGACCTCGGCACGCATGTTGCGGATGCGCACGATCACTTCCATGATGCTCGCCATCTCGCGCTCCGCCGTCTCGTCGACGAGACTCTCGTCCGCCTCGGGCCACGGCGCGACCATGATGCTCCTGCCCTCATGCGGCACGCGCTGCCAAATCTCCTCCGTGAGGAACGGCATGAAGGGGTGCAGCAGGCGAAGCGTGCGCTCCAAGACGTACGAGAGGACATACTGTGCCGTCTTCTTCGAGCGCGCACCCGCCGCGTCCTTGTCATAGAGCCGCGCTTTCGTCAGCTCGATGTACCAGTCGCAGAACTCGCTCCAGATAAACTCGTAGATCATGCGCCCCGCTTCGCCCAGCTCGAACTTCTCCAGATTCTCCGTCACGCCCGCCGCCGTCTTTTGGCAGCGCGACAAGATCCAGCGGTCAGCGAGCGTATAGTCCTCCGCCGTCGGAGTGAAGCTCGCATCGAAGTCCTCCAAATTCATGAGCATGAAGCGCGAGGCGTTCCACAGCTTGTTCGCGAAATTTCGCGCCGCTTCGACGCGCTCCCAGTAGAAGCGCATGTCGTTGCCCGGCGTGTTGCCCGTAATGAGCATGAAGCGCAGGGTGTCCGCGCCGTACTTGTCGATGACCTCGACGGGATCGATGCCGTTGCCGAGCGACTTCGACATCTTGCGCCCCTCGCTGTCGCGCACGAGACCGTGGATGAACACATGGCGGAAAGGGATGTCCTTGCCGAACTCCAAGCCCATCATGACCATGCGTGCGACCCAGAAGAAGATGATGTCATAGCCCGTCACAAGAACGCTCGTCGGGTAGAACTGCTTGAGCTCGGGCGTCTCCTCGGGCCAGCCCATCGTCTCGAACGGCCAGAGTCCCGAGCTGAACCATGTGTCGAGCACGTCCTCATCTTGGTGCAGATGATGGCCGCCGCACTTTGGGCAAGTCTCGACGTCCTCGCGCGAGACGACCGTCTCCTTGCAGTCTTCGCAATACCACGCGGGGATGCGATGCCCCCACCAAAGCTGACGCGAGATGCACCAGTCGCGGATGTTTTCGAGCCAGTTCACATAGATCTTCGTGAAGCGCTCGGGCACGAACTTGATCCTTCCATCCTGCACCGCCTCAATCGCGGGCGCAGCCAGGCTCTCCATCTTCACGAACCACTGCTTGGAAACGAGCGGCTCGACCGTCGTATGGCAGCGCGAGCAGTGGCCGACGGCGTGCTCGTGCTCCTCCACGGAGACGAGAACGCCCGCCTCTTCGAGGTCTTTGACGAGCATCTTGCGGCACTCGTAACGGTCGAGTCCCGCGTACTTGCCGAGACCTTCCGACATCGTGCCGTCATTTTCTATGACGCGCACCTGCGGCAGGTCATGACGAAGCCCCATCTCGAAGTCGTTCGGATCGTGCGCAGGCGTGACCTTGACCGCGCCCGTACCGAAGGCGGGATCGACGTACTCGTCGGCAAAGATGGGAATCGGGCGATTGACGATGGGCAGGATGACGTTCCTGCCGACGAGATCCTTGTAGCGTGCATCATCGGGATGCACGGCGATTCCCGTATCGCCGAACATCGTCTCCGGGCGCGTCGTCGCGATCTCGACATAGCCCTCGCCTTCCTCGAAAGCATAGCGCAGATGCCAGAGATGACCCGCCTCCGTCTCGTGCTCGACCTCGATGTCCGAGAGTGCCGTGTTGCACGACGGGCACCAATTCGTAATGCGCGTCCCCTGATAGATCAGCCCCTTCTCGTAAAGGCTCACGAAAACTTCGCGCACGGCACGCGAGCAGCCATCGTCCATCGTGAAGCGCTCGCGCGCCCAGTCGCACGAAGAGCCGAGCGTTCGGAGCTGATACATGATGCGGCTACCGTACTCCTCCTTCCACTGCCAGACGCGCTCCGTGAACTTCTCGCGCCCGAGTTCGTAGCGGTTCGTACCCTCTGCGCGAAGCGCCGCCTCCACCTTCGCCTGCGTCGCGATGCCCGCATGGTCGCAGCCCGGCATCCAAAGAGTATTATAGCCCTGCATGCGCCGCCAGCGGATCAGGATGTCCTGCAAGGTATTGTCGAGCGCGTGCCCCATGTGCAGCTGCCCCGTCACATTGGGCGGCGGAATCACGATGGAAAACGGCTTCTTTCCCTCCTCGGGTTCGGCATGAAAGAAATCGTTCTCCTCCCAGAACTCGTACCATCTCTTCTCAAACGACTGCGGCTCATAAACCTTCGGGATATTATCCTTTGCCATGAAAAAACCTCCATACATGTCGCATTGACGCGAAAGTCCCCTGCAGAAAGCACGGACAGCCGCAAGACAAATCCCCGCAGCCCGCATAAACCTCCCGCAAACAAAAAATAAAGCTCTCCCGTCCGAAAGGACGGAAGAGCCTGCTTCCGTGGTACCACCTAACTTCCCACAAGGCGAAACGCCCTGCAGCTCCAAGGCATAACGCCGCCGCCGCGCCCGCGCCTACGCACCGAACGGCAAAATGCGCCATGCGGCTTCAGCCCGAAAGCTCCGAAGCGACCTTCCGCCGCCCGCCGCAGGGATTCTCACCAGCCATCCCCTCTCTGAAGCGGCGCTTGCAGCGTACTCCTCTTCCTCATCGCCTTTACCGACAAAAGGATACCATAAGAATGGCATTTTGGCAAGATGCGGCGACGCTCCCTTGCCGTTCACCCCTTCGCCGCCCGCTCCTTCTCCGCGAGCAGCGCCTCCAAGTCCTCGCGCGTGAACGCGTACTTCTCGCCGCAGAAGTGACAGCAAACCTCCGCCTTGCCGTCGGCGACAAGGGACGCGAGATCCGCTGTGCCTAGGCTCAGAAGCATGGACTCGACGCGCTCCTTTGAGCATGAGCAGCGAAAGGCGAGGCCGGTCTCGGCGAGGACTTGCATTTCGCCGCAGCCCGCAAGGACGCGCTCGGCGATCTCGTGCGCCGTCATGTCCTGATGCACCATGTCGGAAACGGCGGGAAGCGCGGCAAGATTCTCCTCCAACTGCGAAAGCGATTCCTCCGACGCGCCCGGCAAGGGCTGCACGAAGAAACCGCCCGCCGCCAGCACCGAAAGATCGGGCGCAACGAGCACGCCGAGCGCGACGGACGACGGCGTCTGCTCCGAATCATACAGGTATCGCGTCAAGTCTTCCGCGATCTCACCCGTGACGATCTCGGACGAGCCGACGACAGGCTCCTTGAGTCCCGTAAAGCGCGTGACCGTCAAGAGTCCCGTGCCAACGCCCGCGCCGACGTCGAGCTTTCCCTTTGCGTTCAGCGGCAAATTCACATGCGGATGCTCGACATAGCCGCGCACGAAGCCCTCGGGCACGGCGTCCGCCACGATGGCGCCCAAGGGCCCTGCGCCCGCGAACTTCACGGTCAGCGCCTCCTCATTCTTGAGGTTCGCCGCGAGGAGCAGCGCTCCCGTCATCGTGCGCCCGAGAGCCGCCGCCGCGACGGGCAGGCAGTCGTGGCGGCGCACGGCTTCACCCACGAGATGCGTCGTCCGCGCCGCATAGATGCGGAAGTCGCCCGCCATCGCCTTGACCAAGGTATCTTTCATCGGAAAATTTCCTCCTTCTTCAAGCAAGGCGGGTGGACACACAGCGTATCCACCCGCCTTATCTTCTATATTCATCATTCATCCCATGCGTAGAGCACAAGGATGTCGGGCGCATGGACGGCGTCGTAGAAGGCGACAATCTTGCGCCCCGCCGCCTTGCACCACGCATGGCGCAGCGCACCGCCCTTGTCCGGCGACTTCTCTTCCGAGCTGAAGAAGTCCGCACGCTCCGCCTCCGTCAGCCCCAGCGATTCCAATGCGAGCGCCAATACGCGCCGCAGAGCCAAAGAGCGCGGCACAGGGGCCTTTTCGCTCTTCATGACGATGCTCGAAAGCGCCCCCGCCTCGTTGACGTTCAAAAAAAGCCTCCCCTTCTCCTCAATGCCGAGGAGTTCGGCCTCATAAACGCGATAATTCTTGAGCTTCACGTCGTTCGACAGAAACGGCGCGGCAAGGCGCACGACGGAATCCTCGCGCTGAGCCGTATCGTTGTAACGCGCGACAAAGGCCGCCGCATCGAGATCCGAAACACGCACCGCATGGTTCGCCAGACAGACGCCTGCGCTCGTCACAAAAAATACACCGGCAAGCGCAAGGCCGCGCAAAAAGTCATGCCACAAGGTCAAAAGACGCCTCCCCGAAGACTATCCAAGCCACTATTTCAATGTGCAAACTACACGCACAAACATCCACTTCGTGGACATTGTGCGCCGCCCTTAATGAAAGTTTACCAATCCGTCTGCGCCCTTCGGGCTTGACTTCTTGGACTTTCATAGTAATCTCCATTATAGCACAACGGAGCGGGGATTCAAGGGAAATCGCGCCATCTGTCTGCGCCTGCACGGATTATTTATAAGGAAGGGAATTGACAGTCTCATACCGATGTAGTACATTGTAATTAACGAAAGGAGTGATGGAAATGAGCTTTTCAATCCGACTGACGGACACGGAGCGGGCGCTCGCTGAAAGCTACGCGAAGCTGCACGCGCTCTCGCTCGCCGAAGCATTCAAGCGGGCGCTCTTCGAAAAGATCGAGGACGAGTACGACATCGCGCTTGCCGACGAGGCGTATGAGGAGTATCTGGCAACCCCTACGACATACTCTCACAAGGAATTTTGGAATGATGCGATGACGCCATGAAATCCTATCGCTTGATCTACTCCGAGCGTGCAAAGAAAGATGTCAAGAAACTCGATCCATACACCAAGCAGATGATCAAGTCGTGGATTGAGAAGCGGCTGCTGCACTCGGAAAATCCTCGTGCGCACGGCAAGGCACTCACGGGAAACCACAAGGGCGAATGGCGCTACCGCATCGGCGACTACCGTCTGATCTGCGCCATTGAGGACGAGCGGCTCGTCATCCTCTCCCTCGCCCTCGGGCACAGGCGCGAGGTACATTGACGTGCAAACGAGCGCAGAAAGATCTGCCGCACACGCCTTTGCCGCGAAGGTCCCAGACGCAAAAGACTTCGATTCTTCTTGCCTTTTCATCCGTCCCTAAGGTATACTGAAATCGTGATAATCGGTGTCATATTGGATTGAGGTGAAGAATATGATTTACACCGTGACATTCAACCCGTCGCTCGACTACATCCTGCGGCTCGACTCGCTCGAAAAAGGCGAGATCAACCGCGTGACGTACGAGCATATCCTGCCCGGCGGCAAGGGACTGAACGTGTCGATGGTCTTGAAGAACCTCGGCCACGCGAGCCGTGCGCTGGGATTCGTGGCGGGATTTACGGGCGAGGCTGTCAAAAAGCAGTTCGAGAGCTTCGGCTGCGAGGCGGACTTCGTACACCTCGCAGAAGGATTTTCGCGCATCAACGTGAAGATCAAGGCAAAGGAAGAGACGGAAATCAACGGACAAGGGCCGCAGATTACAGAGGCGGCGCAGGAGGAGCTTTTCCAAAAGCTTGAACAGCTCCAGGCGGGCGATACGCTCGTCCTGGCAGGCAGCATACCGAACACTTTGCCCGACGACATCTATGAGCGCATCATGGAGCGACTCGGAGGACGCTCCATCCGCATCATCGTCGACGCGACGAAGGGGCTGCTCCTCAAGGTCTTGAAGTACGGGCCGTGGCTCATCAAGCCGAACAACCACGAACTCGGCGAGATGTTCGATACGGAACTCAAGACAGAAGAGGAGCTGATCGCGCACGCGAAGAAGCTGCAGGAGATGGGTGCGAAGAACGTGCTGATCTCGATGGCGGGCGAAGGCGCGCTCTTCCTGACGGAAAGCGGAGAATCCTTCAAGAGCCCCGCGCCCAAGGGAACGCTCGTGAACTCTGTCGGCGCGGGCGATTCGATGGTCGCAGGCTTCCTCGCCGGCTACGAGGAGTCGGGCGGCTCGTGGCGTGACGCCTTCTTCATGGGCGTCGCGACAGGTTCGGCGTCGGCATTTTCCGAAAACCTCGCACGGCGCCCCGAAGTCGAGGCGCTATTGAAGGCCATCGGCTGAACGCCGGCTGAAAGAAAGGAGCGGTCGATATGCGTATTACGGACTTATTGAAGAGCGAGAGCATCATGCTCGGTGCTCAGCCGAAGGACAAGCGTGACGCCATCGCCATCTTGACGGGACTGATGGAAAAGGGCGGCAATCTCGCGGACAAGGCGCAGTACGAAAAGGACGTGCTCGCACGAGAAGCGTCGGGCACGACGGGACTCGGCGACGGCATCGCGACGCCGCACGCCAAGAGCGCGGGCGTCAAGGCGCCGGGGCTTGCAGCGATGACGGTGCCGGCGGGTATGGATTTCGAGGCGATGGACGGCAATCCCTCGCGCCTCTTCTTTGAAATCGCCGCGCCAGACACGGCAGCCGATGTGCATCTCGAAGTCCTGAGCAAACTCGCGACGATGATCATGGATCCCGACTTCAAGGAAGCTTTGGTCGCGGCGAAGTCGAAGGAAGAGTTCCTCTCGCTCATCGACGCGAAGGAAGATGGCAAATTCGAGGCTGCGGCAGAGCCTGCGCCCGCCGCAGCAGAAGCCGGCGCACAGGCAGCCGCACCAGTCGAAAGCACTGCGGCTCCTGCGGCAATCACCAAGAAGATCCTCGCCGTCACGGCGTGCCCGACGGGCATCGCCCACACCTTCATGGCGGCGGAAAGCCTGGAGCAGCACGCGAAGAAGCGCGGCATCCCCATCAAGGTGGAAACGAACGGCTCAGGCGGCGCAAAGAATATCCTGACGGCGGCGGAAATCGCCGACGCCGCATGCATCATCGTCGCGGCGGACAAGAACGTGGAGATGGCGCGTTTTGACGGCAAGCCCGTCATTCAGACGAAGGTCGCGAACGGCATCAACAAGGCGGACGCGCTCTTGGACGAGGCACTCTCCGGCACAGCGCCGATCTACCACCATGCGGGCGGCGCGGCTGCAGCGGAGGAAAGCGCGGCAGAGGACGAGAGCATCACGCGCCAAATCTACAAGCATCTGATGAACGGCGTCTCGCACATGCTGCCGTTCGTCATCGGCGGCGGCATCTTGATCGCCCTCGCCTTCCTCCTCGACACCTTCGACCCCGCCAACCCCGGCAACTTCGGCTCGAATCTCTGGTACGCCAAGACCTTCATGGACATCGGCGGCATCTCCTTCGGCTTCATGCTGCCCGTGCTCGCGGGCTTCATCGCCATGAGCATCGCGGACAGGCCGGGACTCGCCGTCGGCTTCGTGGGCGGCGCGCTCGCCTCTTCGAGCGGCGCGGGATTCTTGGGGGCGCTCATCGCGGGCTTCGTCGCGGGCTACGTCGTCAATGCGCTCAAGAAGGTCTTCGCCGATCTGCCGCACTCGTTGGAAGGCATCAAGCCCGTGCTTCTCTATCCGCTCCTCGGCGTCTTCCTCGTGGGCGTCATCATGATCTTCGTGATCAACCCGCCCGTCGCGGGCATCAACAACTGGATGATCGAGACCTTGAAGGGCATGGACACGTCGAGCCGCATCTTCATCGGCCTCCTCATGGGCGGCATGATGGCGGTTGACATGGGCGGTCCCGTGAACAAGGCGGCGTACGTCGTCGGCACGGGCATGCTCGTATCGGGCGAATACGGCATCATGGCAGCCGTCATGGCGGGCGGCATGGTGCCGCCGATCGCCATCGCTCTTGCGACGACGTTCTTCAAGAACCGCTTCACGGAACAGCAGAGGAAATCGGGCGTCGTCAACTACATCATGGGACTTTCATTCATCACGGAGGGCGCGATCCCGTTTGCGGCGGCCGATCCCCTGCGCGTGATTCCGTCGTGCGTCATCGGCTCGGCGACAGCTGGCGGCCTGTCGATGTTCTTCGACTGCACGCTGCGCGCCCCGCACGGCGGCATCTTCGTCGTGCCGACGATCGGCAACCCGCTGCTCTATCTCGTCGCGATCTTCGCCGGCGCCGTCCTCAGCGCGCTCTGTCTCGGCATCGTCAAGAAGAAGGTCGCGGAATGACGGCGCTGAAGAAGGACGTCGCACGCTGAAATTCACTTGAAGGGACTGGAAACCATGCAGGAAACTCCCGTGCGCCTGCCGCACGATCACGGCCATCAAGAAGCCGCCCTGCCGCACATGCCCGATGCGGATACGCTCACCACGGTATCGGCAGCCATGAAGCAGCTCGGCGACGCGACGCGGCTGCATATCTTCTGGTTCCTGTGCCACTACGAGGAATGTGTGATCAACATCGCCGCCTACATGCAGATGTCGAGTCCGGCAATCTCGCACCACCTGCGGCTCTTGAAGGCGAGCGGCCTCATCACCTCACGGCGCGAAGGCAAGGAGATGTACTACCGCGCGGCCGAGACGCAGCTCGTCGAGGAGCTGCACCACACAGTTGAACGAGTCGGGCGCATCTCGTGCCCGCGATAAGGAAAACAGGCGCAAGGCAAGCGTGCTTGCCTTGCGCCTGTTTTTCATAGAAGTTAAAGGAGGATTTCATGTCATATACGGATTTTCAAATCGGCGAGAAATTTCCTCTGCCCATCCGCCAGCAAGGCGAGGGCGGGCTTTTTCAAGTCGACGCGAACGGCGCGATGTTCATTTTGCAGCTCGCCAAGAGCGACATCATCGCCATCGAGGCCTTTCGCACGGGAGAGATGGAGCTTGCCCTCTACGAGACGGAAGGCGTCCTCTTCCTTCTCTATCGGATTCCCGGCATCTTCAAGGACGGCTGGGGCGACGCGCCGCTTTCCTTCGGCGGTCTTTCCGACGGGCATCTGCCGTCAGAGGAGTCGCTCGCGAGAGCATCGCTGCACCTCTGCCTGGTCGACGCGCGGCTTTCCCTGCTGCTCGCACAGCGCGAGTCGCAGATGCCCGCCCCGTTCGCCGATTTTTTGCGCCGCCACACGCTTTCCGCCTTGGAAGCGCCTCTCGCGCCGCAGGACTTCGCCGCGCGCGTGCAAAGCATCTGGCAGCGCATGAACCCCGTCGAGATGCGCGAGAAGGCCGCCGTCATCTGGGAGATTCCGCTCGCGCTCAAGGGCGCTCCACTGCATTGACGCGCACGAGGAAAGGAGCATTCGCATGAAGCCGAAAATCTGCATACTGACGACGGGCGGCACGATCGCAGGCGCGGCGGCGCGTTCCGATGCGCTCACAGGCTACCGCGCGGGCGCACTCGGCGCGGACGAACTTCTCGCCGCCGTGCCCGAAATTGCAGACGTCTGCGCCATCGAGAGCGAGGAGGTCGCCGCCATCGACAGCAAGGATATGACGGAGACAGTCTGGCTGCATCTTGCCGATCGCATCGAGGCGGCGCTCGCTGCGGGCGCGGCGGGCGTCGTCGTCACGCACGGCACGGATACGCTCGAAGAGACGGCATACTTCCTGCAGCTTGTCGTAAAGAGCGAAAAGCCCGTCGTCCTGACGGGCGCAATGCGTCCCGCGACGGCGCTCTCCGCCGACGGCCCCTTGAACCTCCTCGACGCCGTGCGCCTTGCCGCCAGCCCCGAAGCGCACGGACAGGGCGCACTCGTCGTGCTGAACGGCGAAATCCACAGCGCACGCGACGTCCAAAAGGTGCATACGACGGCCGTGCAGGCGTTCGTCTCGCCCGATGTCGGTGCGCTCGGCCGCATGGAAGACAGGACGCCGCATTTTCGTCGCCGCGTGCTCACACGTCATACGCGCGAGAGCGAATTCGACCTTGCGGGCGTGACGACCCTTCCCTATGTGCCGATCCTCTACGGCCATGCAGGCGCGGACGTCCGTCTCGCCCGCGCCGCCATCGAGAGCGGCGCGGCGGGCATCGTCCACGCGGGCACAGGCAACGGCAGCATACACGAAGCGCTGCTCGCGACGCTCGCCGATGCCGCAGGAAAAGGCATCGGCGTCGTGCGCGCGAGCCGCACGGGCGCGGGCGCGGTTCTCTTCGCCGAAAGCGCTTACGCGGATGCGGGCTTCATCGATGCCGACACGCTGCCGCCCGCCAAGGCGCGCATCCTGCTCGCTCTCGCACTCCTGAAGACAAACGAACGCGACGAAATCCAACGCATGTTCCGCGAATATTGACACAAAAGGGCTTTCATGCACAAACAACAGCGCATGAAAGCCCTTTTGCAAAAAGACGCGCGAAGAAGTCTTGTGCGTCCCACTGGAATAACTTCCCGCGATGGAGTATAATAGAGAGAGTATGATTTGGGGTCGTGTGCCGTCCGAAGGGAGAGTTACATGAAGGCCTATGAGTTGAAAATCGCTTTGCGCGGACAGTCGCCGGAGGTTTGGCGGCGCGTTCTCGTGCCCGAGGAGCTGACGTTTTCACAGCTCGCACTCGTCTTCAACCTGGCGATGGGTTGGGAGAAGGAAACGGTGTTCTCCTTCCTGCTGCCGCACAAGAAGATGGTCATCACCGAACTGTCGGAAGAGCAGGCGCATGGCGAGCGTCTGAAAGAAGCTGCCGTGGTGCAAATCTGCAGCCATCTGGAACGTGCGGGCGCCTTTCTTTACCTCTACGCAAACCGGCGCGAGATGCGCCACGACGTGCATCTGGAAAAGATTGTCGAGCCGTGGAGCGGCAGAGCGCCGCAGGTGCTCGAATGGAGCGGCGCGCGCACGGCGGCATCAGTGCTCGAAGGCGCGAAAGATGCGGAAGACAGCGTCCGCTACGATATGGACGCCGTGAACGAGAAGCTCGCCCTTTGGTGCCGCCTCGACCGACGGCGCTACGAGGATCGCCCGCTGGCAAAGCTGTACGAGGATATGGAGGCGGGGAGATACGGCTTTTCCGCCTACAAGTACAAGATGCGCTCCATCGAGGGGACGAACGCCACACCGGAAGCGCAGAAGACCTTCTTCTCCACGGTCTTTCACCAGCGCCTGCAGGATACGAAGGACGAAGAGCGCGTGCCGCCGACGCTTCGCGACATGTTCGCAGGCTTCGCCAAGGAAGAACTGCTCTCGATTGCCGAGCAAAAAGGCATCGAGGTGCGCCACGGCATGCGCAAGCAGGACATCATCCGTCAGCTGACGAAGCAGATGCTCGATCCTCGCGTCATGGAAGAGTACTTCCTCTGCCTGAGCGACGAAGAGGTTCTTTCCCTGCAGCAGCTGCTCGCGAACCCCGACGACTTCGAGGAAGAACCGCAGCACAACTTCGAGACCCTTTCGACTGCGGGCTACATCGCCGAAACGCCCGAACTCGAACTCGTCATCTCGCGCAACGTCGCCGCAGGGTTCATCCCCTTCGCCGTGGACATGGGCGAGGAGCTGTACGACAGGCGCAGAAGGCGCACATGGCTCATCAACACGATTCTCACGGCGAACGTCCTCTACAGCGTGACGCCGCTCGACATCCTGTGCCGCATCTACAACCAAGGCGGCATCGGCGACCTGAAGCCTGCAGAACTCAAAAAGGAAATGGAAAAAATTCCGCCCGAGTTCATCGCCGGCTACTGGCAGCGAGGCGACGTCTTCATCTCCGAAGGGCTGGACGAAGAGGAGATCCGCGTCATCCTGGAATCGCAGGGCGACGGCGACTTCTACATCCCTGCCACAGAGGAAATCCCACTCTTCGCGCAGGGGCTTGCGCTCTCCGATCCGAACGACGAGCAGGCGCTGGGGCTCTTCTTCCACGAAACGCTCTCCTACGATGAGGAGGAAACCGTGGAAATCATGCGGCACATCCATTGGACACTGCTCGCGGGCGCTCCCGTTTCCTTCGTGCGCGACATGCTTAAGGACGACGGCTATTTTGACGCTCTGACGAAGGAACAGGACGTCACCCTGCGCCGCCTGCTGAACCGCCTGCACGACAGCACGCGCTCCGTCGCGAACCGCGGCTTCACGACGAACGAGATCAAGGAGCGACAGCAGGCAGCACGCGCAAAAAAAGAAGAGCGCAAGAAGGCCTCACGCCAAAAGGTCGTTTTTTTGAAAGACAGGAACAAGGAGAAATCACATTGAGCAATCTGGACGTAGGTATCGTAGGTCTGCCGAATGTCGGCAAGAGCACCCTTTTCAACGCGATCACGAAGGCGGGCGCAGAAGCGGCGAACTATCCCTTCTGCACGATCGAGCCGAACGTCGGCGTCGTCGACGTGCCCGACGCTCGCCTTGCGGTGCTGCACGAGATGTACCAGTCGAAGAAGACGACGCCCGCCTCCGTGCGCTTCGTCGACATCGCCGGACTCGTCGCCGGCGCGTCGAAGGGCGAAGGACTCGGCAACAAGTTCCTCGAGCACATCCGGCAGGTCGACGCCATCGCCCACGTCGTGCGCTGCTTCGAGGATACGAACATCACGCACGTCGCGGCGACGATCGACCCCGTGCGCGACATCGAGACGATCCTCACGGAATTGTGCCTTGCCGATCTCGAAGTCCTTGAAAAGCGCATCATGAAGCTCGCCAAGCTCGCCAAGAGCGGCAGCAAGGAGGCGAAAGCGGAGGACGAGGTGCTGCGCCGCATCAAGGCTTGCCTCGAAGAGGGCAAGTCGGCCAGAAGCCTCGATCTCACGGAGGACGAGCTATCGCTCATCCGCGAGATGAACTTCCTGACATTGAAGCCCATGCTCTACGTCGCCAACGTCGCCGAGGACGAGGCGGCAAAGGACGGCGCGGGAAATGCGCACGTCGCCGCCGTGCGCGACTACGCGGCAAAGGAAGGATCGGAAGTCGTCGTCGTCTCAGCGCGCGTAGAGTCGGAAATCGCCGAACTCGACGCGGAGGACGCGAAGTCCTTCCTCGAAGAACTCGGCCTTACGGAAAGCGGACTCGACCGTCTGATCAAGGCGGCATTCGAGCTTCTGGGACTCTTGACGTTCCTGACGGCAGGGCCGGACGAGTGCCGCGCCTGGACGATCGTGCGCGGCACAACAGCACCCAAGGCGGCGGGCAAGATCCACTCCGACATCGAGCGCGGCTTCATCCGCGCGGAGATCGTCAACTACGACGACCTTGTCGCTGCGGGCAGCACGGCGGCCGCCCGCGAAAAAGGGCAAGTGCGCCTCGAAGGCAAGGACTATGTGATGCAGGACGGCGACGTGACGTACTTCCGCTTCAACGTGTGAGTTTGCAGCGCGTGATACTGGGGACGGGGCGCGTGCGCCGCTTCCCCGATCTATTTCTATCGCAATAGGAGGCGGCGGCCATGACAGCACAAAAGCGGATCTTTGCGGCAGTCCTGCTCACGTCCTTCATGGGGCCGTTTCTCGGCAGCTGCATCAACATCGCCATCCCGACGATCGCCGTGGAGTTCTCGTGCCCCGCGACGGATCTCTCGTGGCTCGCGACCGCCTTCCTCTTGGGCGCCGTCGCCCTGCTCCTGCCTTTTGGCCGCATGGCGGACATCCTCGGCCGATGTCGCATCTATGCGATCGGCACGGCGGCGATGGCCGCCGTCTCCTTCGTCGCGGCGTTTTCCCCCTCGGCCTCCTTCCTCATCGCCATGCGCGCCCTGCAGGGACTGTCCCTGGGGCTCGTCTTTTCGAGCGGCATGGCGCTCCTCGTGGCGGCACATCCCGCAAAGCAGCGCGGGCGCGCTATCGGCTACTCCGCCGCCGCCACCTACGTCGGACTGTCCTTGGGGCCTGTGATCGGCGGTCTCGTCACGCAGCACCTGGACTGGCGGCTTCTCTTCGTCCTCACCTCCATCGTCATCCTCGTGAGCAGCCTGCTCGTGCGCACCATCAAAGAAGATTGGTACGGCGAGCGAGAAGGCAGCTTCGATCTGCCCGGCGCCGTCTTCTACACGGCAGCGAGCACGCTGACGCTCTACGGGCTTTCCTCTCTCGCCGCCTTCCCCTGGATGCGCTTCGTTCTTCTCGCGGGACTCATCTTTCTCGCGCTCTTCCTTTGGCAAGAGCGGCGGGCGAGCACGCCGCTCCTTCATCTCTCGCTTTTTGCGAACACGGTCTTTGCCATGAGCAACCTCGCTGCGTTTTTGAACTACAGCGCGACCTATGCGATCGGCTTCTTGCTCTCGCTCTACCTGCAGCTCGTGCGCGGCCTCGACGCTTCGACGGCGGGCGTCGTCCTGCTCCTGCAGCCCTTGATGATGGCGATCCTCTCGCCCATCGCGGGAGCGCTTTCCGACAAGCACGAGCCGCGCCTCGTCGCGAGCTTCGGCATGGCACTGACGACCGCGGGCATCTTCTTCTGCTCGTTCTTCGATGCCAAAACGCCGCTTCCCCTCATCGCGGCTGCCTGCGTCATCATCGGCATCGGTTTCGGCTTCTTCTCGCCGGCAAACAACAATGCCATCATGGGCGCCGTCTCCAAGAAGCTCTACGGCGTCGCCTCTTCCATGGTCTCGGTCATGCGCCTCTCGGGACAGGCTGTCTCCATGGCGGTCGTGACCCTGCTGCTCGCACAAGCGACACTTCCTGCAGCCGCCGACTGGACGGAGGAACTTTCAGCGGCAATCCGCCTCATCTTCTCCTTTCTGACCGTCTCATGCGTTGCCGGCGTCATCGCCTCGCTCATGCGCGGCAGGAGGAAAACAGCCGAAGAGGACGCGAGCGGATATGAATGACGGAAAGGAGTGCAGCCATGCAGCGCTATGAACCGGGCGACATCGTGCGCATGAAAAAGCGCCACCCGTGCGGCAGCGACCTCTGGCGCATCCTGCGCACAGGCACGGACTTCGGACTCAAATGCGAAGGCTGCGGGCGCTTCGTACAGATCGGGCGCGAGAAGTTCCTGCGCCTCGTGCGCGAGGTCAAGGAAAAGCCGGACACTTAAAGCCATTCCTTCGGGTGATAAAAGCATGAATGAAAGGAGGAGAAGCGACATGGAAAGCGGCAAGAGCGATAAGAGTGGCAAGACGAGCCTTTTTCCTGTCGCCATGCCTCCGGCATCGACGAAGGAAAAGCAGCTGATCGCCATCGGCGCCTCGACGGGCGGTACGGAAGCGATCGCGGCCATCCTCAAGAACCTCGCGCCGCCGCTCCCTCCCATCGTCATCGTGCAGCACATCCCGCCCATCTTCAGCAACCACTTTGCGCACAGACTCAACGCCATATCGAAGCTCACAGTCAAAGAAGCCGAGGACGGCGAAGCCATCAAGGACTCGACCGCCTACATCGCGCCCGGCGGCCAGCACATGAAGCTCGAAAGGCGCTCGGGCAGGCTCTTCGTCACATGCACGAAGGGCGACCCCGTGAACTGGGTGCGCCCGTCCGCCGACGTCCTCTTCTTCACCGTCGCAGAACTCGTCGGCGACGCAGCGCTCGGCGTCATCCTCACTGGCATGGGCGCGGATGGCGCGAAGGGGCTCTTCGCCATGCGCCGCGCAGGCGCCATGACGTTCGGTCAGGACGAAGCCTCATGCGTCGTCTACGGCATGCCGAGCGCGGCCTTCGAGTTGGGAGCAGTCGAACGCCAACTGCCGCTCGCGATGATGGCCGGCGCGATCACGCAGGCCGTGCGCGGGCGATAGAAAGGACTTTTATGGAAATCAGCAACCTCGCCTGCCCCAACTGCGGCAGTGAAAACACAGTATCCATTCCTCTCATGTACAAGAGAGGCCACGCCACGGGAACGGCAACGCATAAGGAGATCGTCGGCTACGACGTAGAAACGACGACAACCACCTATTCAGACGGCTCGAAAAAAACAGAAGAGACCGGCCGGCATGCCGTCTACGGCGATGTCACGCGCCCAACTTACACGGTCACGGATCTTGCCCGTGAGATCGCTCCGCCGCCCGAGCCAAAGCTCAAGCAACTTGAACATGACACTATGACGGTTGGTTGCGTTTCTTTTGGTTGCCTGCTACCAATCCTGTCGCTTGTCATAAGCCTAGTGGCCTACAAATTTTCAAAGCTCTCGGGTCTGGAAAATACCTTGACCTATATCGCTGCGGCACTCGTCATTTGGAAACTCTGGAACGACCGCAGAACTACAAACAAGAAAAATCGCGCGCAAAAAGAAGAATATGATCAGGCCATGGAAGAATATACGCGCCGTCTTGCGGAGTGGGAAAAACTCTTCATCTGCATGCGCTGTGGTCATATCTTTAAGCCATAGCCTCCTTCCGAGTAAACCAAAACGAGCGACTGTATGAGACATCTCCCCGTTTCATACAGTCGCTCGTTTTCTTCTCTACAGATCCCTTATATCTCACAAATCCCGATCCTGCGCAGATAATTATATGTTCCATCATAATATTCTGGTCTACGCGTAGCATCATTTAAATCACCTTGCGGTATGAAAATGACCAGTCCCTGTCTCGCTCTTGTCAGAAGAACCCGATAGGCAAAATCTGATCTGCTTCACATGCAAGAAAACCTTGGATTTCACTGGAATAATACGCTCTTCCCACCTTATTTCCCCCCTGAATATCCGTCACATTCCTCCTTCGTGCCTTTTCACGCCCGCGCCTCGTACGGATAGACCGTGAGTGCGCCTTCCTTGTACTCGCCGATGTAGACGTCCTTGAGTTCATATCCCTGCTCTCGAAGCGCCGCGTCGAGCCAGATCCGATCCTTGTCGGCAAGTTCCAAGGCTTCCTCATCTGCCTGTCCATCGACGACGACGGGATAGCGTGCGTTCTGCTCGCCGTACTGGATGACCGTGAGCTGACCGTTCGGCTCAAGAACGGCACGCTTGACGTCCTTGACGAAGTAGACGCCCGCCGTGCGCAGTTTCAGATGGATGTCGTGCGCGAGGAGTCCCCGCCTCATGCACTCTTCGACGTCGAGCTTGCCGCGCTCGATGATGCGCACGGGATGTCCGTCGACGAAGGATTTGACGGCGCTGCTGTTCGACTTCATGTATTTCAGGAGCAGGACGAGCATTGTCCAAGCGATGAGCACGAGGATGAAGTCCATGAAAGAAATATTCTCGTTGTATATGACGCCGCCGATGATGCCGCCGAGAACGTAGTTCTGCACCTGATCGGTCGCGGAGCTAGGCGCGAGATTTCCCTTGCCGAGGAGATTCATCTGCAGCACGAGGCACAGAAGCCCGAGCGCAAGTTTTGCCAAGACCAGCGAATATGTGAGCATTGCGCGTCCCTCCTAAGAATCCTTGTCAACGATCTTCACGTCACGCGTCATCAGATGCGTTTCCTCGTACTTGAAGGACGTGTAGTCGCCGTTGAACGTGATCTCGTAATACTTGCCCTCCGCTTCGACGAGAAGTCCCTGCTTGAGATGGGTGGAACTCGTGCGAATCTCCTCGGGCGGCACCTCCATCTCCTCGCCGAGATTGTGCAAAAATCCCGCCATGCGCGAGGTCTGTTCGCGATCACTCTTCGTCTGGCTGAAGCTATTCCACTGTGCACCGCCCAGGAAGGCGACGGCGAGGAAGAGGATGACGATGAGGTCGCGATAGCGCGTGACGAGACGGTTGCGAAAATACTTGATGATGGCAACGAGCAACGCGAAAAGCATGAGAAAAGACACGGCATACCGTACAGCGTCGTTGAGCTGACTGTGCTGCACGATGTAAGCATAGGTATAGAACTGCAAGAAAAGCACCTCCCATAGTGCGGTGAGCCGCCGCAAAAAAAGAACTGCCGCGAGAGCGCAGCGTCAGCGCACAAAGTACGGTTTCAACAGCAATGTGAGGAAAAAGATGGCGGCGGCGACGACGACGATGCTCGCGCCCGCCGCCATGTTGCAGTAGTAAGCGAGCAAGAGTCCCGCAACGCCCGAAAGGAGCGCGATGGCAACGGAGAGCAGATGGTAGCTCTTGACGTCCTGCGCGATATTTCTCGCGGCGGCTGCGGGCAGCACGAGCAGCGAGTTGATGATGAGAAGCCCGACCCACTGGATGCTGACGGCAACGACGACGGCGAGCACGGAAGCAAAAAGCCCCTCCGTGAGGAAGGCGGCGACGCCGCGGCTTCTGGCGAACGACGCGTTGATCGAGAGCACGAGAAGCGAGTTGAACACGAGAGCCCAGACGAGGACGACGGCGAGAAAGACGAAGAAGAGCGAGCCGATTTCCTCGGGCGAGATGGAAAGAAGATCGCCGATCAGGTATGAGGAATATTTGTTGAAGCCGCCGCCCCGGCTCATGAGCATGAGGCCGAGCGCGATGCCCGTAGACGAGAAGACGCCGATGATCGTGTCCGTCGACGCGCTGCTGCGGTTCTTGATGTAGGTGATGAGGAGCGCGAAGACAACGGAGAATGCGACGAGCGAGAGGAGCGGCGAGAGCCAACCCAAGAGCACGCCGACGGCAAGCCCCGTGAAAGCGCCGTGTCCCAGAGAGTCTGAGAAGAACGCCATGCGGTTCGACACGACCATCGTGCTCAGAAGCCCGAAGAGCGGCGTCACGAGCAGCACGGCGAGAAAGGCATTCTTCATGAAGCCGTGCTGCAGCCAGTCGAAGGGCAGAGCGCCGAGAAGCGCATAGAGGAGTTCCATCAGTGCATCGCCTCACTTTCCTTCTCCGACTCGACCTGCAGTGACTCATCTATCAGCGCTTCATCCTGCAGCGTATCGGGCGCCGTCTCCATTTTCTGCGGCGCTGCGCCCGCGAGCATACCGAAGATCTTCTTCGTCCGCGCATCGCCGAAGACCTCAGCAGGCGTGCCGCTCGTGACAACTTTATGGTCGAGCAGCACGACCTGGTCGGCATACTTTGCAACGAGGTTCAAATCGTGCGAGATCAGAATGATCGCCATGTCCTCTTGGGCGCGAAGCTCGGCAACGATATTATAAAAAAGCTCCAAGCCGTTCTGATCGACGCCCGAAACAGGTTCATCGAGGAGCAGCAGGTCGGGCACGGGATCGAGCGCGAGCGCAAGAAGCACGCGCTGCAGTTCGCCGCCCGACAGTGCGCCGAGCCGCCGGTCGATGAGATGCTCGGCATGAACGCGAGCGAGGCTCTTCAAGACGCGCGGTCTCAAAGACTTCGCGGGAAAAAGCCAGACGGGGCGGCGCGAGAGGCACGCCATGAAGATGTCCATGACGCTCGTCGGCGAACTGACGTCGAAGCGCAGGTACTGCGGCACATAGCCGATGACTGGCTGCCCCGTGCGCCTTCCCGCAGCGTCCGCATAGGAGAGCCTCCCCTTGTGCGGCACTTCGCCGAGGATGGCGCGAAGGAGCGTCGATTTTCCCGCGCCGTTCGGCCCGATGAGCGCCGTGAGCTGTCCGCAGTGGACGTGAAGGTTCACGCCCGAAAAGATTTCCACGCGCCCAAAGGATACGGCGAAGTCTTCGATCTTCGTGCAGCAGAGATGGCCGCAGTCGTCCGCGGAACGCGCACGGTGATGCAAGATATTCTTGAACAAGGAGACGCCCCTTTCTAAGGAATCATGGAGAAAAATGTGAGACCGCGAAAGCGCCTAGCGCGTCAACCGGGAAAAAGACCGGTTCGCGAACCAGAAGCAAAGGAGCGCGTAGAAGACGAGCGCACCGAAAGAAAGCGCAGACGCCGCCTCGCCGCCCGCGAGTGCACGCAGGAGCACGCTCGTATGCGTGAGCGGCAGAAGCTCGATGAAGACGCGCACGACCTCGGGCAAAGCCTTCGTCGAGAAGAACGTGCCGCAGAGGAACGACATCGGCAGCAGGATGTATGTATTGACCTGTCCCATCTCTTCGTACGTCTCAATCTTCATCGCCGCGATGAAGCCAATCTCCGCAAAGATCACGCAGTTCAGCACGAGCACGAGGAGAAAGAGCGGGGAAAGAGAGAGCTTCGCGCCGAAAAGGCAGGCGAGCGCAACGATAATGGCAGAGGAAATGAGTCCGCGCAATACGGCCGCAAGCACCTTGCCGATGACGAAGGCTGCCGGACGGATCGGCGCGACGAGGTACTCTTCAAGGCTCTTGTGGTAGATGCGCTCGGCATGCACGGGGATCACGCTGTTGAAGCTGATGTTCATGGAATTGAGCGCGAGGATGCCCGGCACGAGAAAATCGAGATAGGTGCCGGAAGACACCGATATGCTCCTTCCCAGACCCCAGCCGAAGGCGACGAGGTAGAGGAGCGGCGCGACCATGCGACTCAAGATGAACTTCGCCAAACGGCGCTTCAAGACGATCCAATCGCGCCAGAAGACCGTCCATATATCATAGAGCACTCACAGCCCCTCCTTTCGCCCCGTCAGCTCGATGAAGGCGTCCTCCAGATTCGAGCGGCGGATGCTCGCCGCGCCGTCGAGCGCGGCGGCAAACGCGGCGGCGTCTTTGCGCCCTGCGAAGTAGCGGTACTCGCGCCCCGCCTCGCCGTCCCACTCGACGACGAAATCGCCGAGCCTTTCGCGCAGGGCGGCGGGCGCATCAAGCGCCGCGAGCTTGCCGCGATTCATGATGGCGACGCGCGCGCAGAGGCTCTCCGCCTCCTCGATGTAGTGCGTCGTCAACAGCACCGTCACGCCCTCGTGCGCCATTTGCCGGATCAGCTCCCAAATGCGCCGCCGTACCTGCGGGTCGAGCGCAACCGTCGGCTCGTCGAGGAAGAGGATGCGCGGGCGATGCACAAGGGCGCGCGCGATGAGAAGCCTGCGCTTCATGCCGCCCGACAAACGCCGCACGGGATCGCGCCGCACGCCTTCAAGCTCTACGAAGGCGAGCAGCTCTTCTATGCGTGCTCGGCGCTCCGCCGCCCCGATATGATGCAGGCGCGCGTGCAGCTCAAGATTCTCGCCCGCCGTCAAATCCTGGTCGAAGTTCACCTGCTGCGGCACGACGCCGATCAGCTCCTTGACCGCCGCTTCATTTCCAGCAAGCGGCCTGCCCTCGTAGAAAATTGCACCCGAAGTCGGCTGCGTGAGCATCGTCAACATGCGGATCGTCGTCGTCTTGCCCGCGCCGTTCGGCCCTAAAAGCCCGAAGATCTCCCCGCGTGTGACAGCAAAAGAAAGCCCGTCTACCGCACGCTTCACCGCTGCCTTTCCCGCAGCATCGGTATGACGAAACTCCTTGACAAGATTTTCCACGCGAACCAAGACAGCACCTCCTCAGCCTGCAACTTTTTCTCTTCGTTGGTAGATTACTACAGGAAGCACGTCGCGTCAACCATGCGAGGAGAAAAATCAACGTCTACCGTACTTCGTACCGCGTCCGCTGCCAAAAATCGTATCGCACGGAAAATTTTTTCCTGCCGCACGCAAATGATACGAAAATTTCTATCGTTCCATTTTCGTGCGAACGATAGCACGAGAAATATTTTTTCGTACCGCACGAAAGCACACCGACGAAACATCCAACAGAAAAGTTCGCACAGAAAAGCCCTCGACAAAAATCATCGAGGGCTTTTTCAATTGTGCTTCCAGCACTTTTTCAATCAAAAGCGCCCACATGGATGCTCGTGATCGTTCCTGCCCCGTTGAACAGGAACTTGATGCCAAGATTGCCATTGGATTCGCTCTGATAAAAGAAGCTCCCTTTCCCTTGACTGTCCGGCTCGCCATAGATGCGCAGCACCGTTTCCTTCGTCATACCGACCGTGATGCCCGCAGGTGTGGCCCAGCCGTTATTTCCCTTGCAGTCCGTGTGCACCATTGCTGCGTTGCAAAAAATGACATCCACGCTCGTTCCATAATGATATGTGTCGACCCAGCCCCGCCAAAGAGGATGCTGACTCGTCGTCGACACCTTCGACGGTGCACCGTATATACCGCGCACATAATCCACCGACGCCCCATAAGGGATGCCGCCGAGCGACACTTCCTCATCGGGCACGGAAGCGGACGCCGCGCTCATCGTCGAAAACAATGCGAACACAGCGATTGCAGAAAAAAACTTACGCATGAGGTTCACTCTCCCTTTCAAAAATCGATTTCAGTCTGCTGAAACCCTACCTTCTTCATCCCCATCCAACGCGCTCACCTCTGCCGCGCCTCGTCAAACGCATCGAGCACCGCGAGCATCTCCTGCGGCAGACGGCGGCGGCATTCCGCTTTCAGCGCTTCGGGCACGCCGTAGAAAGCTTCGGCAATGCTGCCCGCGATGCAGGCGACCGTGTCCGTATCACCGCCGAGGGACACGGCGTTTCGCACGGCATCCTCGAAATCCGTGCTTTCGAGGAACGAAATAATCGCCTCGGGCACAGATCCTTGGCATGTAGCGTCCATCGAGTAAAAGGGGCGAATCTCATCGAGCGTGCGTGACAAATCGTAGCTGAACTCCCGCACGATATATTCCTTGATCTCCTCCTTCGGCTTGCCCTCACGCGAAAGGAAGATGGCGCTCGCCGTCGCCTCCGCGCCCTTGATTCCCTCCTCATGGTTGTGCGTAACGACCGCCGTCTGCCTTGCGACCTCGCGCGTTCTCGTGAGTGTATCATAGAGCCAGCCCGCAGCGGCGACGCGCATCGCCGAGCCGTTGCCGAAACTGCCGTACGGCTCAGGCTCATCACTTGCCAGCCAGCGGCGGAAGAGTCCGCCGTAGCCGGCGCGAGGATACCTCCTGCCCCAGCGCTGCATCGCGCGAACGACCGCCGCACAAACCGCCGCTTCGTCCGCCTCTTCTCCCCCTTCCAACAAGGCGTCCGCCACGGCGATCGTCATCACCGTATCATCCGTAAAGCGCGAGCCTTGACTGAACAGAGGAAACTCCTTCGTCTTGCCGCCGCGATCGAATTCATACGGTGAACCGATCATATCGCCTAAAATCGCTCCATACATAAGACTGTCTCCTTTCCACTTCCCCGTTTGTCCCAACGACTTTCATCGTCTTATGCCCAATATTTCTGCACAGACCACGGTCGTTCGTGCGTGCAATTTGACCATCGCACAGAATTTCTCAAAAAGCATCAAAACCTCAAAGCTGAAAGATCCTGCGATAAATCGCCAAGTCCTCGTTCTTGAACACATTGAACACGATGCGCATTGGCGCGTCATTCGCCTGAAGCCACGCGTGGCAGGTCGTGACGGCTGTCTCGGCGGCTTCCTGCGGCGGGTAGTGAAACTCGCCCGTCGATATGCAGCAGAAGGCGACGGAGACCAATCCTCGCTCCGCCGCGAGGTCGAGGCACGCGCGGTAGCACGAGGCGAGACATTGCTGCGCCTCGTGCGTAACGCCCGCGAATACTCCCGGCTCATGGGCAGGACTTCCCGCAGGCGCGATGATCGGGCCGACCGTATGAAGCACATAACGCGCGGGCAGATTGAATCCCGGCGTGATCTTCGCGCGCCCGGCAGGCTCAGGATGCCCCTGTTCCCGCATGATTTCATCGCAGGCGGCGCGAAGGGCGAGTCCCGCCGCCGAGTGGATCGCATTGTCGATGCAGCGGTGCAGCGGCACGAAGCAGCCGAGCAGGGCGGAGTTCGCCGCATTGACGATGGCATCGACGGCAAGGCGCGTGATGTCGCCCTGCCAGAGCACGAAATTTTCATCCGCAGTGTCCATGCCTGCACCGCTCGCCGCGCCGCGTGCCATAGCCGTGCACCGCTCCTCCGCCACCGTCGGCAGAGCCGCACCGTCGACGACGCCTCGCACCTCACGCTCTTCGGTGAGCAGAGCGTCCTGCACGCGCAAGAAATCCGCCTGCAAGGGAATCGGCGGACGCACGTTCATCAAAGCACGCAGGAAGTCGCGCTGCGCCTGCCTATCGCGAGGAATACGCGCGGCTTCTTCGCGATAGGCAGGCATCTCCGTCAGAAGATGCTCGATGAGGAACGCGACCTTCTCTCTGCGGCCTTCCGCGCTTTCCTGCGCTTCAATCGCCATGCCCCGCACTCCTTTCCATCGCCTCCTGCAGTGCCTTCAAGGAGGTGTCAATATCGCCATCGACGAGGATGCTCTGCGCGGCGATCTCCTGCGGCGCGACGGCTTCCCCCTGATTCATCACGCAATAGACGGCTGCGGGATTCTCCTTCGTCAGCGCCCAGAACGGATACTTGATGATACCCGGCGTATTCGCACCGACGCCGAATTCCCAATAGAGCACGCGTCCCGTCTGATGCGCACGCAAAAATTCTTGATACCGCTTCGCCGCCTCATGCCAGCCCGCATCCTCGACAAAAGTGCTGTCAGCACGCAGATTCATCCCCATCGGCTCGCCGCAGCGCGGGCAGTGCGGCACAAGCTCTCGCGGCACGCGCATCGCCTTCTGCTCAGCGACCATGCGGCGCACCGTATCATAGTTGTCATACGTCGCATCGTGACAGGGTACGGAGCACTGCCAAAGGCCGTAGTCGCCCTGCGTATAAAAGAGCCGTTCCTTCGGAAAGCCGTTGTCTTGAAAAAAGTGGTCAACATTCGTCGTGATGACGAAAAAATCCTTGCCGCAAAGCAACGAAAGGAGATGCTGATAGAGCGCATTCTGTCGCTCCTCGTAGCGGTTGATCCAGATATAGCGGCTCCAATACGCCCACTTTTCTTCAAGAGTCGGGAACGGATAGAAGCCACCCTCGTACATATTGCGGAAGTGATACCGCTCGATAAAGTCGGCAAAATACTTTTGAAAGCGTGCGCCGTCGTACAGATAGCCGGCAGCCGTCGAAAGCCCTGCGCCCGCACCGACGACGACCGCCTCCGCCTCAAAAAGCGCCTGCCGCAGGCGCTCGATCTGCTGAACCATCGGAGGATTCGATGCCATTTACTTTCCCTCATTTCGATGTTCCGATACCATTTCTCGCCTCATTGTGATGTCATAAGATCCTCATGGCGCAAAAGCGCCGCCGTACCACAGGCAGCGCTTCCTGCCTATACCGCCCTACACTTTTTCCACAAGCTGCCGCACAAAGTCCGTCGCAGGACTCTCCTCGATCTCCTCGGGCGCGGCGAATTGCTCGATGCAGCCATCTTTCAAAATGAGGACGCGCGTGCCGAGGCGCAGGGCTTCTTCGACATCGTGCGTGACGAAGACGATCGTGAGACCGCCGCGTGCGTGAATGGCGCGGATCTCGTCCTGCAGCTGGCGGCGCAGCAGAGCGTCGACCGCGCCGAAAGGCTCGTCCATCAGCAGAAGCTCGGGCGACGCCGCCAAGGCGCGCGCGATGCCGACGCGCTGCTGCTGCCCGCCCGAAAGCTCGGCGGGGTAGCGTTCGCCAAGCTCTCTGGCAAGGCCGACGATCGCCATCCACTTCGCCACGGCCTTCTTCGTGCGCGCCTTGTCGCTCTTGTTCCAGAGGTTCGGCACATAGGCGATGTTTTCCTCGACCGTCAGATGCGGGAAGAGCACGCTGCCCTGAATCGCATAGCCGATCTTGCGGCGCAGCTGCACGAGATCCGCCGTCTTGAGGCTTTCGCCGAGCACCGTGATCTCGCCCGAAGTCGGCTCGACGAGTCCGTTGATCATCTTGAGGAACGTCGTCTTGCCGCCGCCCGATGCCCCGAGCACCGTGATGAATTCGCCCGCCTCGATGGAAAGGCTCAAGTCACGGACGGCCTCCGCCCCTCCATACGATTTGCTTACATTGCGAAACGTGATGACCGCACTCATCGGAGCACCCCCTTTTCTTCCAAGAAGCGACGCGCAACCGCACGCGGCTCCTCGCCGCCCGACTCGACCGCGTCGTTCATCTCTGCCATCTCCGCTTCCGAAATCAGTCCGTCGAAATGCGCGAGCAAGGCGCGAAGTTCGGGATGTGCCGAGAGCGCCTCTTCGCGCACGACCATGCCGCATTCATACGAAGTAAAAAATTTCTTGTCATCTTCAAGCACAACGCCGTTCGCCTTGGACAGCCGCCCGTCCGTCGTGAAGACGATCATCGAATCGAGCTTGCCTTCATCAAGCGCCTGATACTTGAGACCGATGTCGATATCGACGGTCGAAGCGAAGTTCATGCCGTAAGCGCGGCACATTGCAGGGAAGCCGTCCTCGCGCTCGAAGAAATCGTACTCGGCGCCAAAATTCATCTTGTCTGCGACGCGTGCGAGGTCGGAATACGTCCTGAGCTGATACCGTTCGGCGAGATCACGCCGCACGGCGATGCCGAAGGTATCGTTGAAGCCCGTCATGCCGAGCCACTCCATGTGATACCGATTGCGATACTCTTCCTGCAATTCGGCGAAGCGCGATTCGTCGTAGGCGTCCGTGCGTTTCAAAACCTGCAGCCAGCCCGTTCCCGTATACTCGGGATAGATGTCGAAATCGCCATGCTCCATCGCCGGCATGATGTTCGACGTGCCGCCGCCGACGCCCGGCGTCAGGGCGACCTTGAGCCGCCCATCCTGCTCAATGACGAGTTTGAGCATCTCGCCGAGGATCAACTGCTCCGTCATCGGCTTCGTCGCAATGCGGATGACAGCCACCTTCGTGCTCTGAAAGAACGCATAAGCGCCGCCTGCTGCGACGAGCGCGAGAGAAATCGCCGCAAGACGCCGCCACGAACGTCTCCTCCGCCCCCTCGTATCGCTTCGGCGGAGAAAGACACGCTTTTCGAGGCGAGCGAGAACGGTATCAGCCAGGAGCGCCAGACAGGCGATGAGGAGCGAGCCGTCGAAGGCGAGCGCTGCATTATTCGTCGTGATGCCGCGATAGATGGCGATGCCGAGGCCGCCCGCACCGATGAAGGACGCGATGCCCGCGAGCGCGATCGTCATCGTCGTCATGTTGCGGATGCCTGCGAGAATGACGGGCATGGCGAGCGGCAGGGCGATGCGCCTGAGCACCTGGAAGCGCGTCGACCCCATGCCGACCGCCGCTTCGATGAGGAGCGGATCGACATTCTTCAAGCCCGTATGCGTATTCTTCACCATCGGCAAGAGCGCGTAGAGCGTCAAGGCGATGATCGCCGTCGTATTGCCGATGCCCGAAAAAGGCAGAAGAAAGCCGAACATCGCGATCGACGGGATCGTGTAGAGAAAATTGACGACGAGAAGCGTCGGCTGCGCCATGCGGTCAACCTCGGCGATCAAAATGCCCATCGCGCCGCCAATCACGATGGCGAGGACGATCGCCACCAGCGATATGGCGATGTGCTCCAACGTAAGCTGCAGGAAAAAATCGCTGCGCTCCTGGAAAAGTCGTATCATCTCTGCAAACATGGGGATTCCTCCTCAGTCACCCGGAACAATATCCAATTTATAGCCCAAGGGCTGCAATACTCGAATCAATGTATTGATCTTAGGTGTGGCTCCCATCTTTTCCAACCGTGCGATAGCAGATTGCTTCAAGCCGCACATATCCGCTAATTGTTTTTGAGACAGACCTCTTGCTTCCCGAGCTTCAATGAGCTTGCCAATCAAAGCCACTTCAAAATCAATACGAGCTTTTTGCTCTTCTCCAATAAAGGTCTCATCATTCCAAAGTTCATTGAAATTCGTCCCCATTACTTTCCCTGCCTTTCCAAATAGTCCTCCATCCTACGTTTTGCACATTCCATCTCTTTCTTCGGAGTCTTCTGTGTTTTCTTGCGAAAATGATGCAGCAAAACAAAGCGACCATCAATATAAGCAAAAAATAAAATGCGCTCATGCAAAGGACGCAATTCCCACAAATCACCCTCCAAGTGTTTCATATACGGCATACCCGCTCTTGTGCCATATTCCTGTAAAACACGAATATAAACGAGAATCTTATCCGACAAGACACGCATACGTTTATCGGAATCCCGCCGCCGCTGCAACTCCATCAAAAAGTCTTTTACAGGCTCCTCGCCTTTTTTATCTCGGTAAAATTCCACCTCAAACATAGATACATCCCACTCAAACTATAACATATTTGTTATCATCTCACAAGTCAATCTTCTGCAAAAACAGTGCCTCCTCAGTCAATGCGCCTCGCTGCCCAGCCTTTCGATCGCTTCCACAGGACAGCTTTCAAAACAAAGTCCGCAGTGCAGGCAGTGCGCGGCCGCAATCTTGTATGGCTCGCCTTCCGCGATGCACTGCTGCGGACAGAAAGCATCACGTCGATGATGCGCACGGTGGGCGCTCCTGTGCAATCGACGGTCGCAAAGGCGCAGTCGCGGATATTGCGCAGGATTTCCAGATACTCTTGAACGGTCATCATGCTATCGCTTCCTTTCGGTGATTTATATATTCATTGTAGCATAAAACTTGCCATACGAAATATTTTTCTCGTATCGGCTTCGTCTCCATTGTCACTCGAAAGACAGAAAACCCGCCTTCGACTCACAATCGCAGGCGGGTTTTCTTAAACCAAACTTATCATTGGGGCTGACCGTTTACCGGTAGCACCTTTTCTATGCTCATTATACGACACAATGCGTCATTCGTCAAATAACATCCATGCGCCTTGCTTATCCCTCGCTGCCCCAAAGCACCTTGCCGACGCTGCCGCGCTCGATGAGTTGGGCGGGGAAATCGCTGACGGATTCGACGACTTCTCCTGCAAGTATCTTCAACAGCATCTTCGACGCGCGGCGGCCGAGCGCTTCGTAGTCGAAAGCGACGGTCGTCAGCGGCGGATACGTCACAGCGCCCAGTTCGTACCCGCCGAAGCCCACGACGGAGACTTCTCCGGGCACGGCGACGCCGTTCTCATGCAGCGCACGCATGATGCCGACAGCCAGTCCGTCCGTCGCGCAGATGACGGCGCTGGGGCGATAGGCTAGGATCTCCTCGCTCTTCTTGTAGGAGTCTTCAAAGCCAAAGTCCGTCTCCACGAAGTTCACGCTCGCGTTGCGGTTGCCGCGCGAGAAGACCTCGACGAAGCCGTCCTTGCGTGCGACGCCGACGGCCTTGTCCTTCTCCGTGACGCCCACGAAGACGACGCGCTCATGCCCCATGCGGCGGATGTAGTCACCGAGCAGACGACCCGCACCGAAATCGTCGGCCTTGATATAGTGCACCTTCTCATGCTGCTGCCCGATGAAGAGCACGGGAATCTCCTGCTCTTTCAGTTCCTTGACAAGCGCGATATGCTCGTCCGTGATGCCAAGAGAAGATACGAGGATGCCGTCAACGCCGAACTGCGCGAGATGTTCAATATTCTTGATTTCACGCGGCATTTCCAGAAACGAGGATTCGAACAATGTCCGGCAGCCGACCTCGTCGAATGCCTTCGCAATTCCCGTGAGCAGCTTGCCGCCCGTCGGCGAATCGACGCGCGGCATGACGATGCCGATCACGCCGCTCTTCTTCGCCTTCAGCCGACGCGCGAAGGCGTTCGAGGAAAATCCCGTCGCCGCGATCGCCTTCTGGATGCGCTCCGCCTTCTCCTCGCTCACATAACCATGGTTTAAATAGCGCGAAACCGTGCTTTTCGACACCTCGGCAATCGCTGCGATATCCTGGATCGTCACCTTGCGTTCCATGTAAATCCCTCCAATTCCCACAAACTTCCCTCTATGCGTTCGAGCTTCCTATCCGCCGAGATCACGAGCTTCGGCTTTTCCTTCTTCGTCGGAAAGACGAAGAAGGAAGCAGCTTCCTCGCCGTCTTGGAAGAAGACTTCGACGGCGGTCTTGTCCTGATAGATGTGCAGTTTCAGCGAATCGCGCACAGCGAGCCGGAAGCGGCGCACGCCGCGCCCGCCGAGCCGCATGCCCGTGCGGTCGAGCGTCATGACGGCGGTCGGCCGCATATAGGAAAGCCGCATATATTCGCCCGCCTCCCTATAAACGAGATCGACATGCACCTCCTGCGCATCGCCGAAGGCAATTTCCAGTTCGATTTCCGACTTCTCCGCGAGATCCTGCCCCAACTCTTCTATCCGGCAAGCGCCGAACTTCTGCGCCGCACCGTTGCGAAGAGCCTTCATCTCTTCGAGCGGCGCGTAGAAGAGCCTGCCGTCCGCGAGGCGCAGTTCGCGCGGCATCGTCAGCGAGAAGAGCCAGCCCTCTTCGCGTGTCGGATACTCCGCCTCACGCTCGGGCATACCCATCCAGCCGAAGAGAATCGCACGCCCCTCGTGCACGAATGCCTGCGGCGCGTAGAAGTCAAATCCCCGATCAAGCTCATGAAAAGCGCCGTGCTGCAGCTTCAGTGAATCGACGTCGAGCTTTCCTGCGACGTAGCCCGACTGGTAGAGGTTCTGCCAGCGATAGTCCTCGGCGCCAAGCCCCTGCGGCGAGAAGAGCAGCACGTCGCCTTCCGCGAGCTGCAGGAGCGTCGGGCACTCCCACATGTAGCCGAAGTCCGACAGCTCCGTCTTGATCTCGCCCGCAAGCTGCCACGCGCCCTCCTTTTTTTCGTAGAGCACGGCGCGTCCCTTCTCTTCTGCCGTCTGCGCGCCGAGCACGAGGAACTCGCGCCCGCCCTTTACGAAGCGGCTCGGATCGCGAAAATGCGCCGTATAGCCTTTCGGCTCATGCTCGATGATGATTTCATCCTTTGCGGCGATTCCTTTTTCCGGCTGCCACGAGGCCAGCCTTTGTGCCGGGATGCGCCGTCCGTCCTCCTTGCGGTTGCAGGTGTAGACGAGGCGCAGGGCATCGTCCTCGACGAAGCCCGCGCCTGAGTAGCAGCCGTCCTTGTCGTGCACGTCGCTCGGCCAGAGCGCAAGCTCAGGCAGGCGATAATGCACGAAGTCCACCGTTTCCACATGTCCCCAGCACTTGTGCTTGTGCTCGACGCCCAAGGGATTCCACTGAAAGAAAATGTGGTACTTTCCCTCAAACCACGAAAGCCCGTTGGGATCGTTGACGAGACCAAACGGCATTTCGAGATGAAAGTCGTTGTGCCAGCGGTGCTGCAGGGGAAATCCCTCGCACACCTTCGCGTCGATCGCTTCCTTGTCAAACGCCTTGTCGAACGCTTCGTTTGCCATGATCTCACTCCTTCGGATCGAAGAGCGTGTACGTCAGGCCGAAAGCGATGCCAAAGCCGATGACATTGACGATCAGGTATTCGAGGAGATGATCCATGTAGAGCAGCGTGCCCGGCAGAACCGTCACGCCCATGCCCGTGCCCGCGAGGTGCATGATGCCCGACGCCGCTCCCGCGCAGGCGCCGCCCGCGAGCGCGTAGAGGAACGGCTTCATGAAGCGCAGGTTGATGCCGAAGATCGCCGGCTCCGTGATGCCGAGGAACGCCGGAATCGCCGACGAGATGTAAAGGGCTCGCTTCTTCTTGTTCTTCGTGCGTGCCGCGACGGCGACGGCAGCGCCGCCCTGCGCGATGATCGCGCCCGTGATGATCGCGTTGAAGGCGTCGCGCCCCGTCGAGGCGAGGAGCTGAATCTCAAGCGCGTTGAATACATGGTGAATGCCGCTGACGACGATGACCTGATGCAGGCCGCCGACGATGAAGCCGCCGATGCCGAACGGCAGTTCAAGGAACGCACGCACCGCGCCGAACACGGCGAGTTCCAGCGTGTGCATGATGGGGCCGACGATGAGAAGGCCGACGATCATGCACGAAAAGAGCGTGAGGAACGGCGTGAAGATGAGGTCGACGACGTCGGGGATGAACTTCTTGAGCCCCGCTTCAACCTTCGCGGCAAGGATCCCGAGGACGAGCGCCGGCAAGACCGATCCTTGGTAACCGACGACGGGAATCGAAAGCCCCAAGAGATTCATGTAGATGGGCTGCGCTTCCCCGCTCGCGATCGCGTAGGCGTTCGGCAGCTGCGGCGCAACGAGCATGAGTCCGAGGACGATGCCGATGACAGGCGTGCCGCCGAACTTCTTCATCGTTGACCAGCAGACGAGCGCCGGCAGGAAGGCGAACGCCGTATCCGTCAGGATCTGGCTCATGCGCACGAGGTTGTCGCTCATCTCGACGCCGAGGTTCTGCAGCATGCCGCGCAGACCCATGAAAAGACCGGTAGCGACGAGCACGGGAATGATCGGCACGAAGACGTCGCCGAACGTGCGCGAGATCTTCTGCGCCGTCGTCATCTGCTCGTATGCAGCTTCCTTGTTGGAGCCGCCCGCGAGCGCGGGATTCATGCCGACGAGCACGTCGTAGACCTTGTTGACGAAGCCCGTGCCGAGAATGATCTGGTACTGCGCCGCCGCGAAGAACTGCCCCTTGACGCCGTCGATGTTCTCGACCGCCTTGTCCTCGATCTTATCCTTATCGTTCAAGATCAGCCGCAGGCGCGTCGCGCAGTGCTCGGCGGAGCGGATGTTCTCCATGCCGCCGATGTGGTCGAGGATCTCGTGCGCCACGCGCTCCTCAGCAGGCATCGAGGCATAGGCGGGATTCGGCCCTGCCGGTGCTGCAGGCGCCGCAGGTGTTCCCGCCGCAGGCGCTGCCGCCTCGCTTGCCTCTTCCTCGCCGTCGCCCGGCGAGGAGACCTTCTGCGCGCCCAAAGAGAGCGTAATCGTGCCGTAGTCCGCCGCATTCGTCACGACGACGGGCGTCGTCGTATCGTAACCGGCCGCGCGGATCGCCGCCTCGTCAAACTCGATGAGGAGATCGCCCTTCTTGATCTCGGCCCCCTGCTCCACATGCGCCGTAAAGTGCTTGCCCTCAAGGTTCACCGTGTCGAGTCCGACGTGAACGAGCAGGTCGACGCCCGCCGTCGAATGAAGGCCAATCGCGTGCTTCGTCGGAAAGAGTACCGTGACCTCGCCGTCGAACGGCGCGCGAACCTTGCCCTGCGGATTCTTGACCGCAGCACCGCGCCCCATGAGCTCGCCGGCGAACGCAGGATCGTTGACCTCCTTGAGGGCGATGAGCTCGCCCTCCAAGGGGCTTTCCAGCAATAATTCCGCCATTCCCATTCCCCTTTCTATGAAATCGGTTTCATAGCTCCATGTTTATCTTACCCCGCGCAAGAATCATTGTCAATAGATTAGAAGGACCGCACAGCAAAAAGAATTTTTTCGCCCCCATTGACATGTAATCCAGTATGTTATATTATCTTTATTGCATACTAAACATGTATGAATAATACCTTCTGCAAAAAAGGAGCGCCGCCATGAAGAAGACGATTGACAGCCACGAGCACACGCACAGCCACGACCATAGCCACGACCACGAACATGTACACACACATGATCACGACCACGCACACCCTGCCTGGCAGCCGCACACGCACGACGCGGCGCACCCGCACACGCACGGCGGCGTCAACGACTACATGCAGGCGGTTTCCGCCTACCGCAAGACGTTCGCCTCGAAGCAGGATGTGCTCGACAAGACGCCCGATCCCGCCGTGCGCGAGATGCTGCTGCACATGGAACAGATCGGCTGCGATACGGCGTTCGACCGCTTCGATCAGCAGAAGCCGCAGTGTTCCTTCGGCCTCGCCGGCGTCTGCTGCAAGAACTGCAACATGGGGCCGTGCAAGATCACGGCGAAGAGCCCGCGCGGCGTCTGCGGCGCCGATGCCGACCTCATCGTCTCGCGCAACCTCCTTCGGAGCGCTGCGGGCGGCGTCGCCCAACACGGCGCACACGCGCGCGAAGTGCTGCTGTCCCTGAAGTTCGCCGCCGAAGGCAAGCTCAAACTGCCGCTCCTCGGAGCAAAGCGCATCCGCGAGGTCTGCCGTGCCTTCGGCATCAATACGCGCGGTCAGAGCACGCGCCGCCTCGCGAGCCGCCTTGCCGATGTGCTGCTCGCCGATCTCTCCCGCGCCCTGCCCGAAGAGTATCGCTCCATCGCTGCACTCGCCCCCGCCGAACGAAAAGAGGTCTGGCAGAAGCTCGACATTCTGCCGATCAGCGCCTACAACGAGGTCTTCGACGCCTTCCACCGCACGGGCTGCGGCACGGACGGCGATTGGCAGAGCGTCATGAAGCAATTCCTGCGCTGCGGCCTCGCCTTCTGCTACACGGGCGTCGTCGCCGCCAACATCGCGACCGACGCGCTCTTCGGCGTCGGTCATCGCGCGACCTCGAAGGTCAACGTCGGAGCACTCAAGAAAGGCTGGGTCAACATCGCCGTGCACGGCCATCTGCCGACGCTCGTCAGCGAAATCGTGCGCATCGGCCGCACGCAGGAATTCATCGACCTCGCGAAGAAGCACGGCGCAGAGGGCATCCAGTTCTACGGCATCTGCTGTTCGTGCCTCGCCGCCATGTACCGCTACGAAGGCGTCATCCCGCTCTCGAACGCTGTCGGCGCAGAACTCGTGCTCGGCACGGGTGCGCTCGACCTCTGGGTCGCCGACGTGCAGGACGTCTTCCCCTCCATCATGGACGTGGCGCGCTGCTTCAAGACGACCGTCGTCACGACGAGCGATGCGGCGCGTCTGCCCGGCGCGGAGCACTATGCCTACGACCACCATCACTCGAACGTCGCCGACACGGAGAAGATCGCACGCAAGATCGTCACGCGCGCCATCGAGAGCTTCGCCGCGCGGCGCGACGTGCCCGTCTTCATCCCCGCCTACGAGGTCACGGCGGAAATCGGCTTCAGTGCCGAATCCGTCAGCGAGCGCTACAAAGGATTCGGCGCGATTGCAGAAGCGCTGAAGAGCGGCAAGATCCGCGGCATCGTCAACATGGTCGGCTGCAACAACCCGCGCGTCGTCTACGAGCGCGCCATCATCGACATCGCTGAGGAGCTGATAAAGAACGATGTCCTCATCTTCACCAACGGCTGCGCCTCGTTCCCGCTCTTGAAGCTCGGCTACTGCAGCCTCTCGGCGCTCACCAAGACGGGCAGGAATCTGCGCGAATTCCTCGGCGAAGACCAGCCGCCCGTATGGCACATGGGCGAGTGCGTCGACAACACGCGCGCCTCGACGATCCTCGGCGGCACGGCAGCAGCGGCAGGCGAGGACATCAAGGACATGCCGTTCGCGTTTGCGAGTCCCGAGTGGGCGAACGAGAAGGGGCTTGACGCCTCGCTCGCCTTCCGCCTCTTCGGCATCAACTCCTACCACTGCGTCGAACCGCCCGTACAAGGCTCAACGAACGTCGAGAACTTCCTCAAGAAGGACACGCAGGAAACGCTCGGCGCCGTCATGACGGTCATCACCGATCCCAAGGCGCTCGCGAAGAAAATGCTCGAAGACATTGACGAAGCGCGTCGGGCGCTCGGCTGGAAAGCGTGCGCACCGCTGCAGCTTTCCGCCCCAGAAGCGAGCGCCGAGACGGATTCCATACCGGCAGCGAAGGCGGCAAACGCATGAAACAAGCAGCAAGAAAGCGCATCCTCGTCCTCGCTTCGCTCCTCGCCGTCGTCGGCGCACTCGCCGCCTTCGGCAGCTACCGAAGCGAAGCCGAGCCGCGAGACGTGCGCACCGTGCGCCTCGCCTACCTGCCGACCACCCATGCCTTGCCGCTCTTTGCCCAAAAGGAAATGGAATCGCCCGACGGTCCCGTCCGGATCGAGCTGATCAAGTACGGCTCATGGCCCGAGCTTATGGACGCGCTCAACACGGGGCGCGTCGACGGCGCATCGGTGCTCATCGAGCTTGCCGTCAAAGCGCGCGAACAGGGCATCGATCTCAAGGCGGCGACTCTCGGGCATAAGGACGGCAACATCGTCGTCACCCTGCCCGAGATCGAACGCGTCGAAGACCTCAAGGGCAAAGTCTTCGCCATCCCGCACAAGCAATCGACGCACAAGCTGCTCCTCGACGAGCTTCTTGCCGCCCATGGCATGACGGAACGCGATCTGAAAGTCGTCGAGATGACACCGCCCGAAATGCCCGCCGCACTCGCGCAGAAACAAATCGCCGGCTACTGCGTTGCCGAGCCTTTCGGCTCGCAGGCCATCGCTCTCGGCGTGGGAAAACTCTTCGCGCGTGATGACGAACTCTGGAACGAAAGCCCGTGCTGCGCCCTCGTTTTCAACGGCAGCTTCGTGCGCGAAAACGAGGAGCTTGCACGCGCGACGGTCAAGGCATACATGGAGGCGAGCGAGCATCTGAGCGAACATCCTGAAAGCCGGACGGAGATCGCCGGCCATTTTCTCAAGACGAAGCCCGCCGTACTGGAAAAATCCTTCGACTGGATCTCCTACGACGATCTCGCCATCAGCGAAGAAACCTACAATGCATTGACCGCACGCATGAAAGCGGCGGGGCTGCTGCAAAAAGCGCCGCCTTACGAAGACTTCGTCGACCGAAGCCTTCTCCCCTGAAAGGTTTGTGATTTATGAAAAACGTCCGGCATCTTATCGGCGCGGCCGCCGTCACTCTCCTCTTTTGGCAGGCGATCTGTGCGTTCAGCGGCTGGCACGAAGCGCTTTTCCCCTCACCTCTCGCCGCCTTCCTAGGATTTGTCGAGCTCATCAAGGACGGTGTGCTCTTCGAGGACGTCGCGGCGAGCCTCGTGCGCTTCGCCGTCGGCTACCTCGCCTCCGTCCTCCTCGCGCTCGCTGCAGGTCTCATTCTCGGCTGGTACTCCAAGGTATGGGCGTACCTCAACCCCATCGCGCAGGTGCTTCGCCCCGTCTCACCCGTCGCCTGGCTGCCCTTCATCGTGCTCTTCTTCGGCATCGGCGAAGCGCCTGCCATCGTCATCATCTTCCTCGCAGCGTTCTTCCCCGTGCTGCTCGCGACCGTCGCCGCCGTGCAGAAGCTCGACCCCGTCTATCTGAAGGTCGCGCAAAACTTCGGCATCAAAGAGCCTGCCGTCTTCACGAAGATCATCCTGCCTGCCATCTTCCCGCAGATTGCCACGGGGCTTCACCTCGCCCTCGGCACGGCCTGGGTCTTCCTCGTCGCCGGCGAGATGGTCGGCGCCCAATCGGGGCTGGGCTTCCTCATCATCGATGCGCGAAACAATCTCAGAGCCGACCTCCTGATGGCAGCAATCCTCACCATCGGACTTCTCGGACTTCTCTTGGACAGCGCCATGAGCCTCGCCGAGAGGCAGCTTTACCGCGCCTGGGGCATACGAGGAGGGAAATCATGAGCTACATCGAAATACGAGACGTCTGCCGCCACTACGAACAGAAGGGCGCACGCTTCACGGCGCTCTCCCACGTCGACCTAGCCATCGAGCGCGGCGAATTCATCTGCCTCCTCGGCCCCTCGGGCTGCGGCAAGAGCACGCTCCTCGCGGCGCTCGCGGGCTTCGACCGCGTATCGAGCGGCAGCGTGCGCATCGCGGGCGAGGAGGTCACCTCGCCCAGCATCAAGAACGTCACGATCTTCCAGAACTACGGCCTCCTGCCGTGGCGCACGGTAGAAAAGAACGTCGAACTGGGGCTTGAAAGCCTCGGCACAGCGCCCGAAGAGCGCACAAAGATCGCGCACCGCTACCTCGTCCTCGTCGGCTTGGAGCGCTTCGCCTCGCACCATCCCGCGGAACTCTCGGGCGGCATGCAGCAGCGCGTGGGAATCGCCAGAGCTCTTGCACCGAAACCTGATGTCATCCTCTTTGACGAACCCACCTCAGCGCTCGATCCCGAACTCGTAGGAGAGGTTCTGGATACCATCGCCTCCGTCGCGACCCTCGGCATCACCATGATCATTGTCACCCATGAAATGCATTTCGCTCAGGATATATCCACAAAAGCCGTATTCATGTCGGACGGCCTCATCGTGGAAGAAGGACGCCCGAAAGAATTCTTCTCCCATCCGAAAGAGGAGCAGACCCGCGCCTTTCTCCGGCGCATGCTGAAAAGGGAAGAGGCGTAACTCTCCCCGTCCCGCTTGTTTTATAAAGGAATGATTCCATGCTTACTTTTGACCCCTCTTTTTTCATAGGCGTATTTCCCCGGCTGATCTCCGCCCTTCCTTTCACGGTGGAAGTCATCATCGCATCCATCCTGCTCTGCCTCTTCTTCGGCACGATCATCGCCGTCATCAGGATTGCCCGTGTGCCCGTGCTGGCGCCTTTCTGCGATATATGGCTCTCTTATAACAGGAGCATGCCCTTTATCCTCGACCTTTACCTCGTCTATTTCTGCCTTCCCGCCATCATACGGGGGCTCGGCATCAATCCCGACGGCTGGCCTCTTACCGTATACGTCTTAGTCTCCCTTA